>MPMD02335912.1_pt1 | contig 60335 bp, 45 predicted proteins | sample 1617291 | NCBI WGS metagenome assembly MPMD02 (sample SAMN05944810, study PRJNA350692) | marine metagenome | biome: marine; feature: ODZ; material: water; isolation source: 120 m water sample filtered on 30 um supor filter | place: Pacific Ocean | collected 2012-04-09 | depth 120m m | reverse complement strand
GGCCGTCCTCACGGTCGAGCCCGAGGGAATCACAGCGCTCCATGGATGCCGCGAGGCGCGCACTCGCCTTGGTAATGGTACTGGTGGCGCGCGTTGCAGACAGGATGTCCAGTTCGCCCGCCTCGATCTTCTTGGTCATCCGAGCGAGGTCCCATTTCCCGGCCCACTTGGCCAGGGTCTTGGCATCGCGGGAGGCCTCACGACCGTCCACGCTGACCGCCTCCGTCCACTCCAGCCACTGGGCCTGGGCGGTGGCGAGCGCCACGACCAGACGCTGGTAGTGGTCCAGGTCATTGGCACTGCGCACAGGGAAGTACAGATCAAACAGACCCACAGCGATGTGCATGTAGTTCTGCTCCAGCAGCTCGGGCAAGTTGACGGTGTCCGGGGAGGCCTCCGGAATGTTGTGATCCACCAGGAATCGGTCCGCGAGAGAACCGAAATCCGGGCCCTGGGCCATCTGAGGGCTCGCCAGGGGGCTCGCCATCGCGATAGAACCTGCGAGAAGGAATGCAACGGGGTAGTGCATGACAGCTATGGGGCGACCGGGGTGAGTCGCGCGGGGATGCGCTGGGGGGGGCAGCTTGGGGTGGGGACAGTGAGGGCCGGGAGGAAACTCCCGGCTGAGACACAAACGCCAAGGTGGTGGTGCTTGTTGGGGACAGTGAGAGCCGGGAGGAGACCTCCGGCTCTACACAAGAAGCCGATTGGCGACCGGGACCGAACGCCCTCTTTGCCCCTCCCCCACGGATTTACCCGCCCCGGAGTGCACGGTGTCCGTTGTTTGGCCCTCATTTAGGATATTGCATTCGAAAATCCGGGGCATTTCCTGTCCTTTGGTGGCTCCCATCAACGCGTCATGGGTAACAGCGCCCCTTCCACGTCCACCCCGGGCGCAAGATACGATGGTGGGCCCATGAGCCCTCACCTGCCCACCTCCCCCGAGGAAATGCGCTCTCTCGGTTGGGAGGCCGCCGACGTCCTGTTCGTGAGCGGCGACGCCTATGTGGACCACCCGTCCTTTGCGGCGGCCCTTCTGGGCAGGCGTCTGGCTGCGGAGGGTCTGCGCGTTGCCATCCTGGCACAGCCCGACTGGCGCAGCGCGGAGGCCTGGCGCGCCATGGGCCGCCCACGCCTGTGCTGCGCGGTGAGTGCGGGGAACATGGACTCGATGCTGAATCACTACACAGCCAGCCGCAAGCGCCGCAATGAGGATGCGTACTCACCCGGCGGCCGCATCGGTCTACGGCCGGACAGGGCAACGGGTGTCTACGCCCAGCGCTGCCGTGAGGCCTTCCCGGGGCTGCCGATCATCGCGGGTGGAGTCGAAGCCTCCCTGCGTCGGGTGGCTCACTACGACTACTGGTCGGATCAGGTGCGCCCAAGCGTCCTGGTATCCAGCAAGGCGGATCTCGTGGGATACGGCATGGGTGAGGAGTTCCTGGTCCACGCCACCCGCAGACTACAAGCAGGGGAGACCATCGAGGATCTACGCGACATGCGCGGGGTCGCCTACATGCTGGGCAAGACAGCAACACTGCCAGACCACACCTTCCAGGAGCACCGCGGGGATGGTCGTACCGTGGAGCTCCCGAGTTTCGAGGAGGTACGCGACGACCTTGAGGCCTTTGCGTGCATGACGCGCCACGTCCACCTCGAGACGAATCCCAAGAACGCGCGACGTCTGACCCAAGCCCATGGGGACCGCACGGTTGTCATCAACCCCCCACGGCTCTCCCCGTCCGAGGCCGAACTGGACCTCGCCTACGATCAGCCCTTTACCCGCGCGCCGCACCCCAGCTACAGCGAGCCCATCCCCGCACACACGATGATCAAGGACTCCGTCACGATCATGCGCGGCTGCTTCGGGGGCTGCACGTTCTGCTCGATCACCCTGCACCAGGGCCGCGAGATCCAGAGTCGATCCGAGGCCTCGGTCCTGGCTGAAGTGCAGTCCGTGGGCGGGCATCCCGACTTCAAGGGCACCCTCAGCGACCTGGGGGGGCCGACGGCCAACATGTACCGCATGGGCTGCTCCAAGCCCGAGGTTGAAGCCGTCTGTCGGCGCCTGTCCTGCGTCCATCCGACCGTCTGCAAGCTGCTTGACACCGACCATGGCCCCACCAAGGCGCTGATGACCCAATCCCGGCAGATGCCCGGAATCAAGCGCGTCCACGTGGCCTCTGGCGTGCGCATGGACCTGGCCGGCAAGGACCCCGAGTACCTTGAAGATCTGGCCCAACACCACGTGGGCGGTCACCTGAAGGTCGCTCCCGAGCATGTCTCTCCGTCGGTGCTCGAGCTCATGAAGAAACCCGATGTGGAGTCCTTTGATGAGTTCGCCGAGGCATTCAAGGCAGCCTCCGGGCGGGCCGGGAAGGAGCAGTACCTCGTGCCCTACTTCATCTCCGGGCATCCGGGGTCAGGCGTTGAAGAGATGATTGAGCTGGCGGTTTTCCTCAAACAGCGAGGCTATCGCCCACGGCAAGTGCAGGACTTCATTCCAGCACCCATGGACATCGCGACCTGCATGTACCACACGGGCCTCGACCCGCTCACGATGACACCGGTGAAAGTCGCCAAACACCTCCGTGACCGACGGCTCCAGCGGGCACTGATGCAGTTCTTCCTGCCAGAGAACCATGACAAGGTCAGGCAGATTCTCCGGGAATACGGGCGCGAAGACCTGATCGGTTCCGGTCCCGAGTGTCTTGTTCCGGCAGGTTTCAGCCCGGGGAGGGGGAACCCACACACACCACGCAGTAACCCGAAACGCGGAAGCGGTTCCAGGCGGTTGCGCTGATCTACTGCTCAGCGACCGGGGAAGGCGTCAATCGGTGAAGGCGGCATCGGAGAGGTGCTCGCGCTTCTCTTCCACGTCCTTCCACTCATCCGCATCGGGGAGAGGGTCCTTCTGCTCGCTGATCTCAGGCCAGATCGCCGCGAACTTGGCATTCAGCTCCACGTACTCCTCCCACTTCTCGGGTACTTCCGTTTCCTCGAAGATTGCATCGGCCGGGCACTCGGGGACGCAGGCACCACAGTCGATGCACTCATCGGGGTTGATGGCAAGGAAGTTCTCGCCCTCCACGAAGCAGTCGACGGGACAGACATCCACACAGTCGGTGAACTTGCACTTCACGCAGGGCTCGGCGACGACGTAGGTCATGGTTGGGGTGGATCAGAGGATCCTGAATGGGGGCTGGAGTTAAGAGAACGCACTGGCGTCCGATAATTATGGGGTGAGCATAGCGGCCAAAGCCCACAAGGGCGAGCCCTTGAGTCCCCCGGGAAGGAGTAGAGAGTGTCCCTAGCCCTCGGCGGCCACGGCGAGGACCTGAACCAAGCGTGGAATATCGGAGGTCGGTGTCGCGCAGAGAGCCACCCGCAGGGCCCCGTCCATCGGGACGACAAAGACCCCCTTCTCCCGTGCCCGGGCAGCGGTCGCGGGCGCATCCTCGGCAAACACGGCCACGAAGAACCCGCCCTCATAGCGCGGGGTCTTCAATCCGAGCCTCTCCGCCTTCTCATTGAACAGGGCCACGCGCTCGCCAAGCAGGACCTTGGCTCGCTCACGCTCGCGGGTCACTCGGACCTTCAGTTCCGGGTCGGTGAGAAGCTCGGTCACGGCCAGAAGTCCAGCATGGTTGCAGTTGGACCACACTCCACGGCAGGAGTAGGCCAGGGCATTCGACATGCGCTGGCGCTCTTCAGAATCAAGGGTCACACCCAGCAACCCACCGACGCGGGCGCCGTACTGCAGGAAGGACTTGGAGGCACTCCAGGCCACGAGCAATGTGATGCGATCGGCGATGGCCTCCATGGGAGAGGTCCAGCGAGCAGCCTGACCGTAGTGGGCATAGGCCAGATCGAGCATGAAGGTCACTGGACCCTTGTCGCTGGCTTCGGCCAGGATGGCACTGACCCCTTCCCACTCCCGGGCATCGAGGGAGTATCCGGTGGGGTTGTGGCACGGGAAGTTGAAGATGATGAGGGCCCGACCCTGGCGCTCCATCAACTCGAACAGACCGCTGCGCATGGCCTCCAGGTTGAAGGTTCCGTCCGATGAGAACATCTCAAAGGTCTCCACCTCACGCCCCGCATGGTCGGCAATGATGCGGTAGGGACTCCAGTAGTAGCTGGTCGTGAGAAGGGCCTCTCCGGGTTGCACGTAGTTGACCACTGCGTGGTGCAGGGCGCCGGTCCCGCCGGCAGTTGCCACGGAAATGGCATGATCACCCAGGGAGCTCGTGCCGAATACATCGCGGACCATGGCGCTATTGAAGGCCCGGTCTCCCGCGATGGGCGCGTAGGCCGCAGCAGAACGGGCAGGCACAGCCGTCAGGGCATCGAACACTGAGGGCATGATCGCCAGTGCCCCGTCGTCTTCGGTGAGCACGCCCAAAGTGGCGTTGATGATGCTCTCTCCCTCAGCCGCCCGGCGCTCTGCCTCCGTGTTGAGGGCAAAGATCGGGTCGTCACCCGGCCGTTCGGATGCACTGGGAATCAGGCTGGACATCGGGGTTGCGTTGGTGGTCTGGCTCATGGGGGATCTGAATGAGGTCTACCCATGATAGGCACTGGGGGCTGATGCTGCCCCTGGTTCCTCACCGAAGCGAGGAATATCGGCCCGACCTGCGACAGGCGGGAGCCTTAGCGGTCCTCGACCTCGGGAGGTCGCCAGCCCGTCAGAACCCAAGCAGCGTAGGCCTCGCGCGCATCCAACGGGCGCCCCGAGAAGCACCTCTCCTCCCAGTGCAGAATCCCACGAAGTGCGAGAAAACGGTCGAAGTAGCGCATGGAGATTCCACGGCCTGCGATGAAGTCCAGACAGAGGCCGAGAGAGAAGTTCAGCTCGGGGTGGGCGGGTGCGGCGGCCAAGCCCTCTCTGCCGGAGTTGACAGCCAATTGGTATCGATCGGTAGCCCGTACACCGCCGATCTCCCCACCAATCCCCCCGGTCGATCGGAAGGGGACCAGCAGTTCCATCTCGCGATTGGAGCGTGCCCCCTTCTCCCATGCTGCCCGGCGCTCTGCCAGGGCGGCAACATGCTGCAGGTCAAGGCGGGGAGTGAAGAGCCCCTGCTCCAACATCCGAGCCGACTTGCGAGCCCTGGCATCCAGCACACCCACCAACGCCTCAGCCCTCCCCGTATCCCCCACCGTCAGAGCGGCAGCCAACTCAACAACCTCCGCGGAGTCCCCGTGAGTGGCGCTCACGACAGGCTGATACAGGGCCTCCAAGTCCAAGCGTAGGGCTCGCAGCCGCGCTGCGGCAAGGTCGGCTTGGGAGGCCAGGGTGTTCAGAGCGGGCCCTTTCTCCAAGCCTGCGAGTCCATGGGCGTGGGCCGTGAAGATCCGCAGAGTGCCGGGTAACAGCACCAGGTCCAACTCGACACCCTTCAAGATGTGTGCTCGCACCCGGAAGCGATCGTCAGCCACCATCCTCGCAAAAGCCAAGGCCTGGGTCCTGGTGTAGAGGCTGTCGGGCGCTTGGAGCAGAACGCCGAACCTCTCTGCCAGAACCTCGAACTCATGCCCCAGTGCAGGGTCGGCTATGGAAGGACGCGACCCGGGTTCACCAGGGGGCACCAACTCCAGGTAGCCCATCCGTTCGTACCGCCTGTGGGCGAGGGCCACGAGGATCTGGACCTGGGTCGCACTCTCCAGCAGTCCACCCACGAATTCCAGATCCGCAGCAGCCTTGCTACGGATGAGATCTGTCACGTCCTCCGGCTCGGGGGAGGTGCCAAACCCTCGAGCACCATCCGGCGCCAACTCCCAGGGAGCCTCGGTGGGAGGCCGCTGCGGCTCCTGGGAAAACGCACCAACGGAGAGGGCCACGAGCGAGAGAAATGCCCCGGCCCCGCAGGCGTGGATACTTGTGATCAAGGGGCGGGCGAGCATGGAAACCGGAGGTGGGTCACTCACAGTAGCACCCGACCCGACCCGAGTTTCACCTGCCCGGACCGAGCCCGGAAGGGGAAAACTAGGAGCCTAGGCGAAAGGGCCGCCAACGCCTTCGCTGCCGGGATCAATCGCTGGGTCCTCAGGAGCGGAGGCGCCCAGGGCCCCGGAGAGTGGATCGTCCGGCGCGTTGTCGGGGAACCGCACCGATGGTCCGGAGAGGTCGAAGTCCCAGTTCAGGGGACGATCGGGGCCGCGTTCCTCGGTGGGAATATCTCCAGCCGAAGCAGCCTCTGCCATGGGAGGCTCGCTGGGAAAGCGCACGTGCAGGGGCCTCGAGAGCTCGGGTCCGGAGTCCTGCGGCCAGGGAGTACCGTAGGTGGCGGCTTCCGGCATGGACGGCTCAGGCGGTGAAACGTGCTTGGGGCCCAAATCCTCTGAAGGTGCCGATGCCGGCTCCGGTGTTGCCTCGGGCTTGGCATCTTCTCCGGACCACTCCTCGCTGACGTGCTCTTCCGGCGTCGACACCTCATCGAACGAAGTGTCCACGGCATCCACCTCGAGACCCTGCATTTCAATGACGAGCTCCTCATTGACGGGGTCGGGTGTGACGAGCGCTGCACTGGGCTGGGGCTCCCAGAACTTCCGCGGGGGTGCCGCCGAATCCTCCTCGGAGGTGGATGGGGCGACTCCACGCCATCGGGCATCGAAGGAGAGTGAGACCGAAGAGGGATCGGACTCGGGATCCGATGTCTCGATCGAGGTGGGAGGTTCGTCCACCGGTGCGTCCACCGGTGCGTCCACCGCTTCGTCCACCGGTGCGTCCATCACCTCGGCCTTGGGTTCCGCCGCACGAGCGAGATACTGCGTGCGCCGGGCATTGGCATAGGTGACCCCCAAGATCTCCGCAAGTGCAAGGGGGTCGGCCGCCACGACATCCGACAGCGACTCGATGCCCGACCCGACCAAGGTGGTGATCATGGCCTCGTCCAGACCATCGAAATCCCCCGCGCACAGGGAAGGAGCACAACTCTGAACATCCGCGATGCACTCAGCCCCTGCGGCTTGTTCTTCATCTATCGCGCATGAAGCCGTGCCCGGATCTTCGGGCCACAGGCGCGTGGATTCGACGTCGGGATTTACCTCGGAAGGAGCCTCCGCTTCAGCTGGTGGTGACTCAACCCGGTCGTCGACGGTCTCCGCCTCCGCTTCATCCGACCAATGCTCAAGCACGCGGCCAAGGATGGCGTAGTCGCGCTGATCCAAGAAGCCTTGGGTGGTGACTTGTGGTGTGGGCGTCGATCCCAAGACAGATCCCGATGCGGCTCCCAAAGCGGGGCTCGAAGCCGAACCCGCGCAAGCCTGCGGGGCCTCCTCCGCATCATCCAGTACGCCATCGTCCAAGCGGACACCCAACCCCCGGGCCTCCTTCAGGAGGCGCCGTGCCACAGCCGGCGGCACTTCGAGCAGAGTAGCCAGATCGGCGGCCCCATAGGCTTCGATCGATTCCAGCGAGTCGCAGCCAGCGCGCCGCAGGCGCTTGAGCGTTGCCGGTCCATCAGCGTGCAGTGTGCAGAGGAGGGCGAGGGATTCCATTCGGGCTCTCTTGGGTTGGAGGATGGAGATTGGTGGATGAAAGCTATGAGGGGCTGGATGATCAGCTGGTACCGAGACGCTCGCTGGGCTCGTTCATGCCCACCCGTCCACTTGGGCTTCACCTGTTCGGACACCATCCGAGTCAGGCAGGTTCACCTGCTTGTCCAGGTAGATCTCTTCAGCCAGAGCGGCGAAATCAGCGGCAGCCCTGGAACCGGGTGCGTGTTCCTGTATCGGCAGGCCCACAGCAGGTCCTTCCCTCAGGCGCACACTGCTACGGATGACCGTGTCGTACATGACGCCCGCAAATCGTCCGTGCAGAGCGATCAGAAGTTCGCGAGCGAACCTGGTGCGCCGATCGAACAGGGTGCCGACGACACGGATGCGGTAGACCCGGTTCTGGCGTTCGGCGGCGACATCGAAGATCTGCAGAGCTTGCAGGGCACCTTGCAAAGCAAAGGCCCCGGTCTCGACCACCAGCATGGCGGTGGTGCTGGCAAACAAGGCGTTGGCGCACAAGACACCGTCCGCCCGCGGCGGACAGTCAACCACGATCCACTCATATCGACCGCGCAGGGACTCGACCACGACCCGCAAGCGCTGTTCGGGGTGCAAGATCCGCCCAGAGACTTCCTCAAACTCACCCAGATCCAGCCTTGCGGGGAGCAGATCGATTCCTCCCGGGCAGCGGATGATCGCCTCACTGGCTTGGGCTTCATCCAGGAGAACCTCGGCCACACTGGCCTCGTACGGCTCGGGTGCCTGACCCAGGGCCAGCGTAGCGTGAGCCTGGGGATCGAGATCCACGAGCAACACACTCTCACCGCGGGCCGCCAGGGCACCGGCCAGATTGACGGCGGTGGTGGTCTTGCCACAACCGCCTTTCTGGTTGACTAGGGAGAGAACCTGCATGGGAAAAAGGGGCCCGGACGCCAAGGCCGGGGCGGGAAAGCACGGAGTTTCAAGCGGTGAGGGGTGTTGAGTGCAGGCCCTCGGGACCACACACAGACTCGCACGGGCTACCGAAGAGCCCGGCGCGCCTTCTCGTAGAATGCACTAGTGGTACGGGCGTGATCAATAGGCCCCCAGTCGGCCACTGCGGCCAGGGAGGTTGCGGCGGGGCTGGTGGGATAGCTACCCACGACCGGCTCCCTGCGCTGAACGCTACTAGAAACGGCCGGATCCGCGGGAACCCAACCCACGAACTCGGGGCTATGCCCGAGGAACCGCTCGGAAACGGATCGGAAGCTGTCCCAGGCCGCGCCCGCCAGCTTCTCATCCGGGGCCCGATTGACGACCAGCCCCACGCGGATCCCCTTATTCACCGCTGTGGCACGCTTGTAGAGGGCGTACCCGTCCGAGAGAGCCGTCACCTCGTGGTTAGTCACCAGCAGGAGGGTGCTGGTGGCCGCCAGGTGGGCCACAGTGGAGTATCCGAGGCCTGCCCCGTGGTCGATGAGGACCAGGTCGAACTCCTTCTCGAGGGGCATCAGGGCCCGAAACAGGCGGTCCAATTCGCGCCGGGTGGGATCCACCAGGGACTGACGGCCCACCCCCCCGGAGAGGAGCTTCAGGCCGTGGGGCCCTTCGCTCAGAGCCTCACGCGCCTTGACCTGCCCCTGCATCACGTGACCCAGATCATGGTTGGGCGCCATACCCAGCAGCAGATGCGCGTTGGCCAGGCCCGCGTCAAAATCCACCAGCAGAACCCGTTCCCCACGGCGCGCCCGGTGCACGGCGATATTGGAGGCGATAATGCTCTTGCCCGTACCCCCTTTTCCACTGGCGATGCAAACGACACGCGCTGCCATGCGGCCGTCTTGAACCTCGGCCGTCGTATCAGGGCGACGGAAGGGGCGGAAACGCTTGAATTGAAAACGGCTGAGCATGATCAGGGCACCCCATCATCGTGAAGGTGGAGCACAAATCAATGCCTGACATGGGAGGCGATGCAACTATCCAGTGGCACACGGAAGTTATGGCCACTCAATTCGAGTGGGGCTGGGTAGCGCCGCCCGGCAGGCCCGCGCAGAGATGGCGTTGCAGAACACGACGGGCCTGGTCAAACCACTCCACGCGGAAGATGGGATCATCGTGGTCCAACAAGAAGGTAGAGCGGTAGGGCTCCCCCTCCACACTTCCGATGGCCCTCATCAGGTCGGGAACCTCCTGCAACCGTCCGGGATGCCCACTTCTTGCGAGAGAGAGGAACTGGCTGTAGTGCCGAGCTTCGTCTGCGATCACGCCCCGCATCCAGCGACCGAAGGTCGGCCCCAACGCGTCATACCAGGCCAGACCAGCGGTGTAGGCCCTGACCGTGACCCACTCGTCGTATGCGGCCAGGCACAGGAAGGCGAATTCGTCGCCGAGCCAAGGTTCCAGGTGGCTGAAATCGGCCTGCCGCCCCTCCAGATTGAAGTCCTCACCCCCTCCACAGGAGAGGTAGACGCCGCGGGCAACCCTGTGGTGCTGGGCCTCGTCCGCCTCCCAGCGAGCCTCAACGCCCCAGAAGGCCTCGGACCAATGGGCTCCGACCTCACGCAAATGGGAACCGAGCAGGCGCGCATCGTACTCGGTGAGCAGGTCGTCGAGCAGAAGGGAGGACAGGCGCACGCGAACGGGCTCCGGCAAGCTCCCGAAGTGGGCTCCTGCCTGGGCGACGACCTGGCCCTGACGAACGGGATCCGAAGCCTCCACGCGATAGCGAGCCAACGGTCTGGTCAACTGAGCTTGGTGGACTCACCGATGCGGTGCAGCTTCATCACGTTCGTGCTGTTCACGACACCCGGTGGAACCCCGGCCACGAACACAACCTCCTGGCCGACCTCTGCAATCTCTCGCACGACCAACATCTCGGCCGCCATGTCAAACATCTCCTCCAGGCTGGCCTCGCGCCGGAAGAGAGCCGGGCGAACGTGCCCCAGGACAGTCATCTGGCGCACAACTCCCAGATTCGGGGACAGGCCAATGATCTCGTTGCCCGGCCGATAGCGCGAAATCAACCGCACGGTTCCACCCGACTCGGTGAAGCAGATCACCTTGTCCAGTTGCAACGCCCGTGCAACCTGCGCAGCTGCCATGGCAATGGACGTACCGAATGTCGCGTCCATGGCATCGAGCTTCAAGCGCGGCCGACGCCGGTAGCGGGGAGACTTCTCCACGGACCGAGCGATCTCTCGCATGGTGTTCACCGCAGCTACCGGGTGGGCCCCTGCGGCAGTCTCTGCTGAAAGCATGACCGCGTCGGTTCCGTCCAAGACGGCGTTGGCCACGTCTGTCACCTCTGCACGGGTGGGGCGGGAGGAGTGCACCATGGACTCCAACATCTCCGTGGCTGTGATCGTGAACTTGCGCGCATCGAGGGTGCGCTCGAGGATCATCTTCTGCAGACCCGGCAGGTCGGCGAGTCCGATCTCCACACCGAGATCCCCACGCGCCACCATGACACCATCGGCGGCTTCCAGGATCTCGGCCAGATGCTCGATGGCCTGACGCCGTTCAATCTTGGCCACGATGGCCTGGGTGCCGGCCAGTGAGCGCACATGCTCGATCTCAGAGGCGTTGCCCACGAAGCTGACCCCAATGAAATCCAGCTGGTGGTCCACGGCAAACTGAATCCACCTGCGGTCCTCATCTGTGGGAACCTCGTACTGGACGTCTGAGTCGGGGAAGTGAATGCCCTTGCGGTCCCCCACTGCTCCAGCACGGGTCACACGCGCCTGAACGACCTCACCGTAGGTCTTCTCCACGACCAGCTCTACCTGACCATCTGCCAGGGAGACCCGATGACCCGGGTCCAGCGATAAGTGAATGTCCGGGATGTCCAAGAGCACCTCTCCGGCGAGAGCCGTACCGCCCCCGGAGCGCAGTCGCACCGACTCCCCCTCCTCCAGGTCCACGTGGCCTCCGGGGAAGGTGCCTGTGCGCATCTTCGGTCCGGGCAGGTCACCCAGGATGCCCACGGGGCGCCGCATGCTCTGGGCCACCTGCCGAATCGTCTCGATTCGAGCCTGGTGTTCCTCGGGCTCGCCGTGGCTGAAATTGAGGCGGGCCACGCTCATACCAGCAGCGACCAGCTCCCGGATGCAGCCTTCGGACGCAGGACCGATGGTCGCGACGATCTTGGTGAAGGAGCGCGGCTGTTCGGGCACCGAGTCGCCGTCCATATCTCTTGCAGGTGTGTCTGTTGGCATGATTTGCGGGTTCATGGGCCCTGAGGATAGCGGTTGGGAGGCCGTGGTGCAGGGCTCTACGCCCGCGTGGAGCTTTATCGGGAGAGAAACACGCATAGCGGCTCCGTTTCCACGAGATCACCCACCCGGGGAGCCCCGGGAGTGGTATCACTATGTGTGGAGGCGCGGTTCCGCCCGGGCCCCAACGTGTTCAATTATCAATCCAACACGGCAGTCCCATGTCCTTGCATCAAGTGAGGGGCGCACGCCGAGCTGCACCATCAACGACGACGGTGCTGCTCTTTGGCCTTGTCCTCTGCCTGCTTCTATACGCCTTCTAGCGGCTCTTCCCCCGCACTCCACACCCTCCGAGGGGATCCTGAGACCCCCGAGCGCCTTCGCAGCGCTCCCCAAACCGAGAAGAGTTCGGAGTGCAACCCACTCCTACAGCGAACGAACGACGTCGTCGAGACTGGGAAACTGCCCGGTCTGGTGCTTGGAGTACACCAGTCGACCGTCACAGGACACGTCGAATACGCCTCCTCCCCCGGCGACAAGTTCTACCTGTAGGTCTTCCAGGGAGGACTCCAACTCCGCCGCCAAACTGGCGGCTTGGGGTCGGTAGTTTCATTCGGCGCAGTATTTGATTTTGATGTGCATTCCGTGGCTGGGTAGAGGAGTCTCTCGTGAGGGAGAACAGTGGGAGGCCCAATCGTAGTGGATCTGCGGGGCAATACCCACTGAACCACCCTTGCGAAGGGGTGCCGGGACTCCCCCCTCGGAATGAGCCACCAACACCCGGCGCACAAGCTAGAGTAGGAACTTCGGGCGCTTGACATGCGTCTTTGATCTGCAGCCCAGCAAACCCTCAATACCCATCCCCATGAAAGTATGTCACCCCCTCGCAAGTGCCCTTCTGGGTGCCGCACTCGTTGCTGGAGCACACTCGCAAAGCTCCGAAGAAACCTCCGCACCCCGTGTGGACGGACTGCAGGATTCCCTCGCGGATTGGCGCGGCGAGCACGGGCCGGAGTGGGCCATGCGGACAGATCGCGAGACGGGCTACATGGAGATGCTCTATGGCGGGAAGGCCCAAGCACAACGCGCCCCCATGGTTGGAGATGAAGAGGGTTGGATCGCCCTGGCCAAGGAGTGGGTTGCGGGCGCCGTGGCCCTCCATGCCATCGAGGGAACCGAGCTGGGAGAGGGCAAGTTCATGTATCTGCCTTTGGGTATGGCGCGCGGGACGGACAAGGTCAGCGTCTCCTTTGAGCAGTCCCTCGGCGGCTTACCCGTGGACGGTGGACGGGTCAACGTCCTCATGGACACCCACGGCCACCTGCTTTCGTTGCACTCGACAGCCGCACCCCTGACACAGGATCTGGTCCTGTTCCCGGCGGTCAGCGGCAAGGCGGCGAGGAGTACAGCGCGGCTTGCGTTTGAGCGCAGTGAGCGTGTTCCCGCCATGGACGTGGGGCCTCCACTCCTGAGCGTCGCTCAGGTGAGCGATGCGGGCCGAAGACGCGCCGTCCTCGCCTACTCGGTGACGGTCACCAATGCATATGAACCCCTTGGATTCAAGTACACGCTAGATGCACTCAGTGGCGAGGTTCTTGAGCGTGCGACCACGGTCCACTACCTCGACGTAACCGGAACCCTGGTGAGCTGGGCCACGCCCGGGACGGAAGCGGACCATTCGGGTAACCCTGAAGTCCAGATTCCCATGTCCTACGTCAACGTCTCAAGCTCCGCGGGAACCGTTCAGACCGATCGGTTCGGGAATTTTACCTTCCCCGGAGTGACGACTGCCCTGAACATAACGGCGACCTATAACGGCACTTTCAACAATGTGAACAACCAAGGGGGAGGGGACTACTCCGTCACCTTCAACAACGTTCAACCCGGCCAGCCCAACACGCTGGCGATGAACCCCTCCAAGACGGAGTACGTCACGGCCGAGGCCAACTCCTATCAGCACATCAATACCGTGCGCGACTACATCCGTGACACGGTGCCTTCCGACAACACAGCGGACTTCAAGGCGACATCCAAGCCCAACATCAATTCATCCTGCAATGCCTTCTACGACGGCAGCTCGGTGAACTACTACCGCAAGGCCAGTTCGTGCAACAACACGGCATTCAGCTCGGTTGTCGCCCATGAGTACGGCCACTGGCTCAACTCGCGATATGGCACCGGCAACGGCAGCGACGGCATGGGAGAGGGCAACGCGGACGTCTTCGGTATGTACCCCTTTAACGACCCGGTGGTCGGTCGCTATTTCTTCACGAGCGGGGGCTTTGTGAGAACGGGCCTGAATACCCGCCAGTACTGTGGGGATGGCAACGGCGGCTGCTACGGCGGCGTGCACAACGATGGCGAGGTATGGATGGGCGCGGCCTGGAAGGTGCGAAGGAACCTGAATGCCACTTTGGGCGCGAGCCTCGGCGGCGCGACAGCCAACGGCTTGTTCATCAACTGGATGAATGCCTACAACCAGACGAAAATTGACTCGATCATCGAGATCCAATGGCTCACTCTCGACGACGACGATGGAAACATCGGGAACGGCACGCCCAACTTCACAGATATCGACAGCGGGTTCCGCGAGCAGGGATTCCCGGGCTACGACCTTGACGTGCTTCAATTCACGAACGTCACCGCGCTGCCGGACGTGCCCGCGGATGCTGGGCCTTACGATGTCAGCGCGGACGTGGTCGCCCTGCTCAACCCGCCGGTGGTCAGTGTCGATATCCACTACCAGGTCAATGGCTCGGGGTACCTGACCGCGCCCATGGCCAGCACCGGTGGGGACGGGTTCGCGGGACAGATCCCGTCCCTCGGCGGTACGGGCTTTGTCGAGTACTACCTCTCCGGCTCAGACAACAATGGCCAGACCGAGACCTACCCATCTGGTGGGGCATCCACCCCCCTGGACTTCGTGGTCGGCGTCGAGCAGACGCTTGCCGCCTGGGATTTCGAGGCGGGCAGTGACGAAGGCTGGACCGGGGGACTGCCTGGCGACGACGCCACCACGGGCCAGTGGGAGCGCAACGACCCCAACGGGACCGCCGCGCAACCGGCCGATGACACGACCCCGAGCCCCGGCGTCAACTGCTGGTTCACCGGACAGCAGGCGTCATCGGACCTGGGCGGAAACGACGTGGACGGCGGAACGACCACGCTCCTCTCCCCCATCCTGGACATGACCGGCTACAGCGGCGTTCGGGTCGCCTACCAGCGCTGGTACTCCAATGACGAAGGCAGCTCACCAGGAGCGGATACCTTCAAGATCGGAATATCAGGCGATGGTGGCTCCACCTGGCTGAACGCTGAGACCGTCGGGCCAACCGGGACCCAAGCCAGTGGTGGCTGGTTCGCAGGCAGCTTTATCGTCGACAACATGCTGACTCCCACGAGCCAAGTGCAGCTCCGATTCCGGGCCTCGGACCTCGGGTCGGGGTCCATCGTCGAGGCGGCCATTGATGATGTGGCCATCACCTACCTGGATGCGGGATGTGCCGCGCCCCAGAACTATTGTGTGGGTGCCCTGAACTCCCAGGGGCTGAGCGGAACGATGATGGTCTCCGGCTCCCAGGGTATCAGTGACGACAACTTCACCCTTGTCGCCCTCAACCTGCCGGGGAACACCTTCGGCCTGTTCATCTACTCGGACACGACCGACCAGGTCCCCGTGGGAGATGGCTTCATGTGTCTGGGAGGCTCCATCTCGCGCCTGCCTGTCACCCAGAGCGACCTCCTGGGTCAAATGACCTACAAGCTGGACTTCGCCAACCTGCCCGGTACGGGACCCATCAGCTCCGGCGATACCCGGCACTTCCAGCTCTGGTATCGGGATAAGAACTTCGGGACCTCCGGCTACAACTTCACGGACGGGATCACGGTCCCCTTCTGCGACTAGGCAGGGGTCCACAGGTTCTTTTCGGAAATTTGATGAGGGGATCCGGGGCTGCCCAACGCACTAAGAGGTGCCGGGTCGGCGCTCTGGAACCCCCGTTCCAGAGCTTTGCAGCCGGCTCCTCCTTGCCGGCCCCCACAGGGCGTGGAGGCGTCCTCAGGACACGAGTTCTGTCCCGGCGCCTCTGCCCCAGACGGCTTCCTGAGTCGAGATCACCCCCCCTTACCCACAGATAAACACCATGCGTACACGCACACTCATTCTCGGTGCCCTTGCGGTCACCGCCCCCATCCTGCTCGCCTCCAAGCCGAGCGCCACCAAGCTCACCTTCGCGCCCGCGGCGGGTTCTTCCCTGACAAAGTCCTTCTCCAACTCCGTCGAGTTCGCCCTCGACGACATGAGCATGCTCATGAACGGCGAAGAGAACCCGATGATGCCCCAGATCGAAATGGACATGGCCATGGAGAGCAACGTAGGCGTCACAGACACCTATGACTCCGTCTCCAACGGCAAACCCAGGAAGCTGACCCGGACATTCGATGAGATCTCCTCCGAGATGGACATGTCCATGGTCGTGGATGCCATGGGACAGGTCCAGGAAGAGAACCCGACCGGATCGGGCTCCTCCGACCTCGAAGGCGAGACCGTCGTCTTCACGTGGGACGCCGACGACGAGGAATACGTCGTCAGTTACCCCGAGGACGAAGGGGACGAAGACCTCTTGGAGAACCTGGTGGAGGACATGGACCTGCGCGCCCTCCTGCCGAAGGATGAAGTCAGCGAAGGTGACAGCTGGGATCTGCCCCTGGTGTCCCTGGTGGACCTCCTCGGCCCCGGCGGCGATCTGAAGCTGGACTTTGAGATGGACGGCCAAGAAGTCAGTGGAGGTCCTCCTCCGGAGATGATGGTCAACTTCCGTGAGATGATGGGCGACATGCTCGAGGGCGAAGCCACGGCGACGTTCGCCGGCATGACCGAAGTGGACGGCGCGAGCCTGGCCGTGATCGAGATCGAGATCGAGATCGACACAGCCAAGGACATGAGCGAGCTCATTGAAGAGCTCATGGGCGAAGAGATGCCTGAGGGCATGGATTTCAACCTCGATCCCGTGGACGTGGAGTTCGCCTACGAGGCTTCGGGCCAGTGCCTCTGGAACGTCCGTGGCGGCCACGCCCACTCGCTCTCCCTGGAAGGCGAAGCCGCAGTCGCCCTGGACATGGAGGTCAACATGGATTTCGGTGGCCAGTCCATGGCCATGGAGATGTCCATGGAGATGTCCGGCGAGATGGCAACCGAGATGGAGACTGAGTAGTCCTCGATCGGTTGCGGGTATTCGGCCGTCGCGAGATGGTCCACAAGAGGGGAGCCGCGTTCCAGAACGCGGCTCCCCTCATTCGTGGTAGATTCTGCTATGCATCCTCTTCTGATTTCGGCCCTGCTGTGCGCTGTATTGCACGCTCCGGAAGACGTCCGGGCCCGAGCACAGGAGCTCATGGACCAGGACAACGCTCCGGGGGCCGTTGAGCTTCTTGAGCGCCACCTCAAGCTGGAGGAGGGTGATGCCCAGACCCTGGAGCTGTTCGGACGCGCGCTGAGCGAGGTCGAACGCAAGGATGAGGCCGCCCACTGGCTCGGGCTGGCCCGCGAACAATTCGAACGGGCCAAGAGCAAGAGGGATCTGTCCAGGGTGGAGAAGGCCCTGGCGAAGGTGGACCCCCTCGCCAAGAAGCGTATAGGGTTCACGATCGGGCTCGTCCGCGACCTGACACGCGCCGGAGACAAGCTCCTCAAGAGCGGTCAGGTCGAGCGTGGGCTGGAGCTCTACCGTCGAGCCCTGCCCCTGGCCGAGGGGGAGGCCCGCGATGAGCTGGAATCGGCCATAGAGGAGATCATCAGCGCAGACACAAGCGTGGACCTGGACGCCGCTGGCACAGGAGCCGGCAATGAGGGAGGGCACGAGCTCTATGAGCTCGAGACGGATCACTACCGCTTGCGCTGCAATCTCGAACAGCCCGTGGTTGAACTGCTGGGGGTGACGCTCGACGACCTGTTTGCCAACTACGTGGACATCTACTTCGACGGCGACAGCAAGCGTGCTCCCTCAACCCGCCCCACCGTGCGCATCCACGGGACCTGGGATGACATGGCCGCCCTCTGGACGGACGGTGAACCTTCTCCCGGCCTGGGAGGTTGGTGGTCCCCGGGAAGCCTGGAAATCCACACCTTTGATGGACGCACCCGCGGAGGCAGCCTGCAAGAAACGCTCGAGACCCTGTTCCACGAGGGCAGCCACCAGTTCATGAGTGCCTTCGTCAAGGGAAACCAAGTGCCCACATGGTTCAACGAAGGCACAGCCTGCTTCTTCGAGGGCGCCCAGGCCATGACCGACGGCCGGGTCTTGTGGCCGGACGTGGCCAGGGGGCGCCTCTCAGTCCTCACGAACTACCTGTACCAGGACAACGGGCCCAAGCTGGCTGAAGTGCTCGCCTATCCCGGCCCGGGATCCTACCCCTTTAACTTCTACTGTTTTGGCTGGGGCCTCGTGTACTTCCTGCAGCAGTGGGAAGACCCCGAGACCCTGCGCTACGCCTACCGCCCGCTGTATCGACGCTACCTGGATGAGTCCATGGGGCACTCGACTCAGGGCTTGCAGCTGTTCGAGCAGATCATCCTCGGCGAAGACGACCCCCTGGGCCATGCGGACCTGGCCGCCTTTGAGGAGACCTGGAAGGACTGGATCCTCAACACGGTGCAGCCCTTCCATCTGTCTCTGGACCAGCAGCAATTGGAGCGCCGATCCGCCAGGGCTCAACGCTACCTGGAAGCGGCCGAGACAGTGTCGGGCAAGCGTAAGGCCCCCGTGACCGAGGAAGAGCTGCTGCTGCGCGCTCTGGGCGACCTGGAATTCGCCCGGGCACGCATGACCGAGAGCAGCAAGCTCCAGGCAAGCCCCTTGCTGGACATGGTGGACGTCCTGGAGAAGCTCGACCGCCCGAGGGCCGCAGCCACTGTCCTGGAGCAGTTCCTGGATGCGGTGGATGACGGGGAGCTGGAACTGGGCGTCAAGGAGTACGAGACAGCGAACCGCCGCCTGGAGGGGCTCGATCGGGGCAACTACGCCCTGCGCTCCGCACGCTCCAGAATGAAGACCCAGTACAAGCGCATGCATGGCCTGCTTACCCAGTACCGGGAGCTTGATCCGCCGCTGCCCTTGCGCGCCCATACCTATGCGAGCCAGCTCAACGATGTGTTCGCGGACTTCAAGGACTGGTCGGATGAGGCTTCAGCACTCCACGAGGCCGCCAAGGAAGCAGGTCTGATCCCCGGCAAGCTCACCGTTCTGACCGGTCCCCCTGAGCAGTGGATGAGCATCCAGAGCGATGCGCCCAAGCGCTTTGAGGTGGCTGAAGAGGGCTTCGAATTGGCATCCGTGCAACCCCACGGGCGCATCCACAAGGGCGTGGAACTCGGAGCCGAGTACGAACTCCGCGGACGCATCACCCGCCGCGGTGAGACGCACCGTGGGACAGCCCACGGCCTGGTGGTGTGCGGCGCGCCGGAGGGTGACTGGTTCTGCGTTGGAATCGGCCACGAAGGAAACGTACGCATGTGGCACCTCATCCTGTCCGCACCGGGCAGCACACGCCTCAAGCCGGCGGGCAAGATCGTCCTGGAAACGCCCATCCCCAGTGACGCCCAGCCGGTCCTGGGCGTTCGGGTGTCGAGCGATGGAAGCCTGGCGATCTCCATCGATGGCAACCTGGTCGGCCAAGCACAGATGGGTTTCACCACCCATACCAAGTCCCACGTGGGGGTCTTTGTTCGGGACGGCGAGATGCGCGTTGATGAATTGGTCGTCAGCGACTGAATGCCGGCCCGACTACTTGAATTCAGACAGTTGGCGCATGATTTCAGCCTTGTCCCCGACCAAGACAAGCACGCCCCCACCCATGTCGAGCAGGGTCTTCGCAGCTGCGTTCAGGTCCGAAGCCTCCAGTGTGTCCGCCGCTTCCAACTCCGGGGCGATGCTCTCGACCGTGCGCCCAAAGCTGGCCAACTCCTGGGCCGCACTCAGGATCGAACCCAGCGTTGCAAACTCCTCGATGCGCGAAGTGCGCTGTGAGCGGCGTGCCTTGTTCAGTTCTTCGTCATCGATAGCCCCAGCACCAAGGCGCTTGAACTCAGCCATGAACTCCCGCATCCCAAGCGCCGTGTGCTGGGTCTCGACCTGAGCTGCCGCGATCAGGTAGCCCACTGGGGGCGCGTTGACGAGGGTGGCGCTCGCTCCATAGGTGATGGCCTTGTCCATGCGCAGGTTGGCGTTCAGCCGCGACGTGTAGGTCCCTCCGAGAATGGTGGTGACGAGTTCTCGCGCATATCGGCCAGGAACCGATTCGGCGGGCGTGGGAATGATGAAGCGAATCACAGTCTGCGTCGCTCCCGGGCGATCAACGAATACCAGGCGCGGCCCATCCGTCAGACGCGCGGGCTTGGGAATCGTGAACACACGTCGCTCTCTTCCACTGGCGAGACCAGCCCAGCCGCCCAGGACACGTTCCAGTGAGTCCTTCAGGGCGGCGGGGTCCAGGGCCCCGGCGGCAAAGATCTGCACACCCTCGGGACGGAAGAGATCCGAGAGCCACTGAGCAACGTCGTTCAGGAGCAGGGGCTCGACCGTCTCAGGTGTGCCGCCAGAGAGGTGGGCGTAGGGATGATCCGCCCCGAAGAATGCGCGGTTCCCTGCCAACCGTGCTTGGGCCATGGGGTTCTCCGCCTGCACGCGGAGGGCCGCAAGGTGCGCACGCTGTACGCGCTCCCAGTCGGCCGGGTCCAGCCGCGGCTTCAGGAGGGCGTCCCCCATCAGGTCGAGAGCGGCGTCCAGGTGACGCGCCAGCACCCTCAGGTGCAGCGTGGTCTCCCGGCGCCCTACGCTCACGCTCAGGTCGGCACCCAGGCGCTCCATCGCCGCGGCGAACTCTCCGGCATCGCGTTCGCCACCGGCCTCCACCAGCATCTGTCCCGCCAGGTGGCCAAGCCCTCCCTTGCCAGCAGGATCCTGAGCAGAGCCGACCGGCAACACGAGGTTCAGCTCCACAAGCGGGATCTGGTCTTGAGTAAACACCTCCAGGGCGATGCCGTTGGAGAGTTCCAGGCGTTCAGGCAGAGGAGGTGAGAAGTCCGGGCTAGGACCCACTTCGGGCATGTTGGCCAGTGGATCTTCGAGCGGAGTTTTCTCGGGCACAACACGCAGAATCACGCGGCCCTCCTGCCCCAGAACCTCCCGCCCCCACTCGACACAGCTGTCCACCGTGGTATTGCGATATCGATCCAGGTCGCGCTTGAATGAGTCGGGCTCACCAAAGTGAAACTGGTTGCGATTGAGCAGGTCGGCCTTCTCTTCCACGGATTCCAAGCGTCGCAAGAACTGTGCTTCCATCAGCGCTTTCTGCCGATTGAGGCCATCTTCGCTCGGGCCTTCGGCCAGGAACTCACGCACCTCTCGCTCGATAACAGCCTCGACCTCTTCGAGGCTTACACCCGGACTAGCCAAAGCCGAGATGATGAACTCCGAGCCCAAAGCGGAGGAGCTCTGATAGGCCTCGACTTCTTCGGCCAGCGACGACTCCACGATGAGCGCTTGCACCAGAGGGCTGGACACGCCGGCGGCCAGGAGCTCGCCGATCAGGTCCATGGCCGCATCTCCTTCCGTAAGAAAAGGAGGGCTGGGCCAGATGATCTCGGTGCGAGCAAAGGGCACTTCATCGGTGAGGGTGTGGACGCGGCGTGAGTCGAGCACCACTGGAGGAGCACCCACGTGCTGCACATCGTCCCCACGGGGAACAGCCCCGAAGTAGCGCTCGATGCGTTCACGGGTAGCGCCCGGGTCAAAGTCCCCCGCCACCACCAGACACGCATTATTGGGCACGTAGTAGGTGGCAAAGAACTGACGGACGTCCTCGACCGTGGCAGCCACCAGATCGGCGTGGGAGCCAATCACAGGGATGTGGTAGGGATGCTCCGTGGGGTAGAAGAGCCGCTGAAAGGCCAGATCCGCTTGACCATAGGGCACATCCTCGTACGACTGGCGCCGCTCGTTGCGCACAACTTCCCGCTCATTGTCCAGGGTGGCCTGATCGATATTGGGGCCGAGAGCCTGCATGCGATCCGCTTCGAGCCACAGGAGGGTGGGCAGGAGTTCGGACGGCCCGATGTCGTAGTAGTTGGTGCGGTCCTGACTGGTGGATGCGTTGTTCCAACCCCCACCCGTCTCCATCAGATCGTCAAAGCTCGAGCCGGGAGCACGCTCGGTTCCGCGAAACATCAGGTGCTCGAACAGGTGGGCGAAGCCGCTTCTACCGACCTCCTCCTCCTTGGCACCGACCCAATACCAGGTATTGACAGCAACCTGGGGTTGGCGGTGATCCTCGTGCAGGATGACGGTCAGGCCGTTCTCGAGCTGGAAGCGCTCATAGGGAATCTCCTGGGCGAGGGCGGAAGCAGACGCAGCGAGCAGGATGACGGGACGGAACCACATGGATGAGGATTGACAGGGCCGGTTGGGACGTGGATCTAGTTCAAGATGAGAGACGGACACGTGACGGCAGCTTCCATCTTGTGAACCTCGCTCAGGTTCACCTCCAAGAGGTTGAAACCCTCGTCGGAGAGACGTTCATTCGTTCGGGGGTAGGCTGAGGAGCAGATCACGTGCTCGCCAACGGCAAGAACGTTCGCACCGCAGGGTTCGCTGGGGTGGGCCTCGATGATACCCGAGTGTTCCACACGCGAGAGATTGAGCCAGTCCCCATGGATCAGAATGCGACCGTCGGGCAACGAGGACATGGCACTCTTGAGGTGCAGGCACCCGCCGAGCTCCACGGCCTTGACCCGATAGCCGTGGTCAAGCACCAGGTGCGCGAGGTCCTTCAGACCCGCATGGTTGGTGCGCCCCCCCTGGCCCACGTACAGCACGCCATCGTGCAGGCACACGTCGCCCCCATCGAGGGTGCTGGGGGCTTCCACTGTCAGGCACGTGCGCAGTGACTCCAAGATCCTGGCCATGTGACCAACCTCGCCGAGGCGGGAGGGCGCACCGGGCCGGGTCAAGATGGCCACCTCATCGAGGACGATGGCGGTATCCTCCACGTAGACGCTGTCGGGAAAGTCGGGGAGCGCCGGCAGAGTGATGACGTTCAGGCCCGCTGCGCGCAAGGCCCCCACGTAGCCAACGTGTTGAGCCGCCAGCCGCTCCGCGTCGATAGGCTCGCGCTGCTGGTAGGAGAGTTCACAGGCAGAGAGGTCGCCCCCCGGCTGCCGTACGATGGCTGTGGGACCAGACATCAATCAAAGAGCTTATCGAGGCTGATGGCGGACACGGCGTGATAGCCGGGCCTCGCCTTGCGATAGATGACCTCCGCGCGGGCACGCCCCTCGGGCGTAGCACACAGCTCCTCGTAGAGCGGCATCAGGAACTTGCGTCGGCCAACGGTGGTCAGGAACTGCTCAAGGCTCGCGTCGGCATCCGTGTAACCCTCTCGGATTGCAAGCCGCAGCCAGGCAAAGAGAATCTCGCTGTTGCCGTTCGCGCCGAATCCGAAGGTCTGGTCGAGTTCCGCCATGGCCTTGACACCCATGTCAGCGGGCAGGCCGTTCAGGAAGCGTAGCCACTGGCCCGTCACCCAGCCGGCGCAGTCCAGCTCGGCGGGAGCCACTCCCTGAGCGAAGCGCTGAAGCTCTCCATCAACCTTGGTCAGGGCATCAGACACCGGACGGGGTGCATCAGCGGGAAGCCCCGGCGCATCGAGCCACTCGTCCAGGTCCATCTGCTCAGGCAGATCCGGGAAGGCCCCCAGCAGGTACTTGCGCCACTCATCCGTGCTACGGGATTGAAAGGACCCGGCGCTGAACCACTCCTCGAGGACCGGATCAAGAGCCTCCCGCCCAACGCATTCCTCCACGCGTTTCAGAAGCAGAGCGCCCTTGTTGTAGGGCACGCCGCTAAAACCATCGTCGGGGTGGTGCCCGGCAAGGTCGATGTTCAGCACCGTCTGCCAGGGCTCCAGGGCCTTCAGCTCCTGCTCCAGATTCTGCCAGGCCAGGAGGCCCTCCATGTTCGCGCGCTCCTCCCCGTAGAGCTCCTCCATGATGCGCCCCTCGCAATACACGGTGAACCCCTCGTTCAACCAGAAGTCCTCCCAGGTGGCGTTGGTCACCAGGTTGCCCGACCAGGAGTGAGCCAGCTCGTGGGCGATGATCGAGACCAGGGACTGATCTCCAGCGATGGTGGTGGGCGTGAGGAACGTCAGGGTGGGATTCTCCATGCCGCCGTAGGGGAAGGCCGGAGGTAGCACGAGCAGGTCGTAGCGGCCCCACTGATAGGCGCCAAACAGGCCCTCCGCGCTCTGCACCATGCGCTCCACGTCGGCGAACTCGGCGGCTGCCGAGGAGAGGACACCCGGCTCAGCCCAGATTGCGCAGCGCTCGGACACGTCATGGGAGACGAGGTCGCCGCAGGCCAAGGCAATCAGGTAGCTGGGGATCGCATTCTCCATTCGGAAGCGCCACAGATCGGTCGGGGCGCTGTCCGCGGATTCCTTCAACACGGGCGTGGGACCATTTCGCGAGCCGGCGCTCATCAGAACGGTCAGGCCTCGTGGGGCGCGGATGGTAGCGTCATAGGTGGCGCGTACGGCGGGTGAATCCTGAAGTGGAATCCACGAGCGTGTCAGGATCGCCTGACCCTGGGTGAACAGGAAAGGCTGCCGCCCCCCATCCGTCTGGGAAGGCGCCAGGAACTGCAGGGCTTCGGCTCCCGGACCACTGCTGTAGATCACCGAGATCTCGTCTTCGTCCTCGACAAGTTGAATGGTCAGCGCGCACCCCAGGCGTCCCTGCTCTTCCCCGAGTGTCCACTGGCGCTCACCACCATCGGCACCGCGAACCGCCTCGATAAGGAGCTCATGGGTGTCAAGGATCAACGGCGCTCCAGTGTCAATGCGCTCCAAGCCCAGCGTCGCACGACCGTGGACGCGCTGTCCCTCAAAATCGAGGTTCAGATCCAGGCTGACATGTTGCACACGCACCTGGTCCGGACGGGCCAGGCTGTGTGCATCCACAGGAGTGGACACGGTCCCGGGAGCACAAGCGAGAAGGCCCGCAGCCGCGAAAGTAAGTGGTGAACGGTAAGACATGCCGACCACGATCCTCTACCAGCCCCCTGCTGTAAACGCCAAGAGCCCAGGAACGGCGAGATCTGGACCCCCGTGCTACTTTGGAGGCCTCCCTGTTGCACGGCAACTCTCGCCACCAAAGGACTCTGCGATGATCTCCAAACGCGCCTCAGCCGCCGTCAACCTGCTCGCCCTTCTGGGAACCGCGCCCCTCGCGGCGACCCAGGATGGAGAGCGAGCACTACTGATCGTGGACCCGTCCAATCCCGAGTCCCTGTACGTGGCCAACCACTATGCGGAGAAGCGCGGGATCCCGCCCCAGAACATGATCTTCATGCGGCCGGGAACCACGGACTACTCCACCTTCGCGGCGACCAATATGCAGGGTTTCGTGGGTGAACTCGCGAACACCGGGATGACAGCTCAGGTCGACTTCGTGGTCGTGCCCCCCAGCGACAACTACTACATCTCTGCTCCGGGCCTGATCTCCGACCAGTGTTCGCCCGTCACCAGGTTTACGGTTCCCGGCGCCTATGGCCTCTATCGGCAATCCGAGGACATCCAGGCCGGCCTGCCCATCAATACGCCCAACCACTTCTTCAAGTCGATCTACTCCGGCAACGCCTTTGACTCCGAGAAGACCTACTACTTCGGAGTCCCAAGCTCGAATGCCAAGGCCGAGAGCTATCTGATTCCGACGATGCTCGGATACACGGGCACGCGGGGGAACACCTTGCAAGAGGTGCTCGACATGATCGACCGCAGCGTGGCGGCGGACTTCACCGCGCCCCTTGGAACGGTCTACTACATGGAGACGACGGACAGCGCGCGCTCCAGCCCCCGGCACGACAAGTATCCGGTGGCGGTAACCCGCCTGAACACCGCGGGTGGCGCCGGCCAGCACCTGCTCTCGGTCCTGCCCCTGGGCAACCACGACTGCCTCGGCGTCATGACCGGCTGGGCCAGCCCCAGCATCGCCGACCCCGGCTTCAGCCTCCTTCCGGGCTCCTTCGCTGATCACCTGACCAGCTACGCGGGCAGCTTCTGGACAGGCTCCCAGACCAAAATGAGCGCCTGGATCACCAAGGGCGCGAGCGGCACGGCGGGCACCATCGAGGAACCCTGCAACTACTCAGGCAAGTTCCCTCACCCCCTTCTGCACGTGGCCTACTACAAGGGCGTCACGCTAGGAGAAGCCTGGTTCCGCAGCACCGGGTTCATGCCCTTCCAGTCCCTCTTCCTAGGCGATCCCCTCACGCGGCCCTACGGCAGTCCCCCTTTTGTGGACCTGCCCGGTGCCCCGCAGACTCCGGTCTCCGGCACGATCGTTCTGTCGCCGGTGGCCTCCGGCACGGCCCCGGGCGCCGGCATCGCCAGGCTGGACCTGCTGTTGGACGGCGTACGCCTGGACACGGTGGACGGAGTGGGCACCTTCACCCTCGACACGACAGAGCTGACCGATGGCTGGCACGACCTGCGCATCATCGCCACGGACAGCAAAATGCAACGCAACGTCGGACGTTGGGCGGGCAACCTGATCGTGGACAACCTGGGAGCCAGCGTCGGCTTGACGACGGGCAACTCAAGTGGCGACCTGGGCACCCTGTTCGGCTTCACGGTCAGTCCGGCGGGCCCTGCCAAGGTCGTCGAGACCGTGCTGATGCGCGGCCACAGGGTGGTTGCTTCAGCGTTGGGCCAAAACACCAGCATGGCTCTGTACGGTCAGGTTCTGGGAGCAGGTGGTGCTGTGATGGTGCAGGCTGAGACGCGCTACGCCGATGGAACGCGCTCGCGCAGCGCACCCGTCAGCCTCTCCATCGTGTACTCGGGTACGACCACGGGAAGCGCTCCGGGGGTCTTCTCCTTCAGCAAGCATGTGCGCAACGACTCGTCGTTCCTACTTGAGCTCCCGGTCAGCCATTCGGACGATCCCACGACGATCAACACCACGGTTCTGACCAACCCCTCCCAGTCCACGAGTCTGGGAGGCGTAGGGAAGTGGCGTGTGTTCCAGCCCCAGGCGGGAGCCAGTGGCACGGACACCTTGACCTTCCAGGCTTCCGGCCCGGGCGGAACCTCTGGCGTGGCGACGGTGACTCTGTATTACGACGACCCCAACCCCTGTCCTCCCGGGCTCAACTACTGCGTGGGAGCACCGAACTCCGTGGGCGCTGGGGCCACCATGGGCTACACGGGCAGCACCTCCATCCTGGCCAACGATCTGGTCCTGACCTGCGACAACCTGCCCCCCAGCCAATTCGGCCTGTTCTTCCTCGGCCAGGGTCAGACCCAGAATCCCGTTGGAGACGGGTTCATGTGCATCGCGAGCAACCACGTCCGGTTCGGCGCCCTGCTGATCGACCCTGCGGGGCAGGCCACGCTGGCGATAGATCTGCTCAACCTCCCGGGCTCGAGCCAGATCTTGGCTGGAGAGACCTGGAACCAGCAGTTCTGGTACCGGGACCCCAGCGGCGGCCCGGTGGGTAACAATCTCTCCGATGGGCTGACGCTGGTCTTCTGCCCATGATCGGAGCCCGGCCCTAGAAAGGACGCGCGGTGCATGCTGGAATGCAGGCATGGCCGACTCCTCAACAGCGACAAGCTCCGCTCCCAAGCGCTGCTCCAACTGTCAGGCACAGCTGCCGGACACGCCGGTATCGATCTGCCCCTACTGCGTCATGCCTGTCGGGGATGGGAGCGAGACCGAAGGAAGAGAGAGCAAGAACACGCCGCGGCTCGCCAAGGTGCGCGAGAGCGAGGCCTTTGCCAAAGCCCCAGGTGTCGCCCCTCCGGAATCCCCCGCCTTCCAGCGCGGAGCGCGCTTGACGGGTCTGGCCTGGACCCTGATGGCCTGGGGAACGGCTTGGCTGTCTTTGGACTGGCTGATGAAGTCCATGGATCTTTGGTCCACCCCTCTGGGGGGCTTTATGGTCCTACTCGGCATCATTCACTATGTGCGCGGCGTGCGCCTGCAAAAGCAGGCGACGAGCCAAGAGCTACTCTGTCGCCCAGCCGTGATCCTCTCTCGGCGCAGTGAAGTGGAGCTCAGTGGATTCTCTGGGAGCACGACCTACTTCTTCGAGCTTGAGCTCGAGGATGGGGTGATCGCGGAGTTCTCCTACGCTGGTCGAGGGCCCAACGCCGACGTCTACACCAACAACCTCTCGGGCATCGCCTACACCCGCGGTTCAACCCTGCTGGAGTTCAAGCAGGTCCGAACCTGAGAGAGGGTGGACATGGCAAGATACCCTGCGTGAGAATCAAGCTCGGCATCACACTCCTGGGGCTCTGCGTCCTGGCCAGCCTGGGCATCTTCATTGCTCGCTCGACTGCGGGATTCTCGGAGTCGCAGCTGGCGCGACTGGACCAGAACTGGACTGAGCTACTGACCTGGGGGGGAGCTACGGACTCAAGCGACCGGCAGGGACCAAACCTCGAGCTGTGCGCACAGGCCTGCAACACAGCGCGGGAAGCGGGCGGGGAGGCCACCACCGAGTTCGCGCGCTGGCAGGAGCTTCTGGCCAGCGGCGTGTACACCGTGGCGAGTGAGCCCTTCGCAGGTATAGAGACGATGAAGCTCGCGCAGCAGGCTCTGGAATCCGAGAGCGTGGACGCCTCCGGCGTGGGCCAGATCCTGGCCCTTGCTCGCCGACTGCAAGGTGAGGGGCCGCTTATCAGCTTCATGGTTGGGGTCCAGCTGACCCAACAAGCCCTGGAGCGCTGCCGCTCGGACGCTGACCTCATCCCCGCCGAAACGGGTTTGTCCGCACCCGAACCGGGCGAACTGTTCGCGGCGATCTGCAGGGACTTCGGGATGCTGCCCTCGCAACTCTACCCGACTGATCCGGACGAGCCGGGCTCCCAACGCGCCCAGGACCCCGCCGAGGAGCTGTTGATGCAGAACTTGCGCGCCACCCACTTCGAGCTCGCCAGCCTGTACTTCCCCCTGCGCGACCACCCGGAGCGCTTCGCGGAAGTACCTCCCCCCCAGAAGCCCGGTTGGCTCATTCGGGTACGCGCCATCCTGATGGCCCGCCCCGCCGACATGAGGCGCGTCCTGGCTCCCCTCGTGGCCCTCAACCTGGAATCCCATGGGAACACCTGGGCGCAGGTGGTATCCGACTGGAAGACGGTTCTGGGGTCCTGACGCCTGAGACTCTGCGGCCGACGGCAATCCTCAGGAGGCGTAGATCTCCCCAGCCGCCATGAGGGGATCAACGCCCGGGTCCTGGCCCTGATCCGTCAGGGCAGCACGTAGAGCGGCGAGGCACAAGGTGACGCTGTGTCGTGTGGCACCCGCACCCATCAGGCCGATGCGCCAGGTGTTGCCCGCCATGGGACCCAGCCCGCCTCCGATCTCCAAGCCGAACTGATTGAGCAGGAAAGAACGGGCACGCCCGTCGTCGATACCTTCCGGCACGGCCACCGCCGTCAGGGGCGCCAGTCGCTCTTCCGCAGCGACCCGGGGAGCGAGCCCCATGGACTCGAGGCCCGCCACCAAAGCCCGCCCGTGCAAGGCGTGCCGGGCGATACGCTCCTCCAGACCCTCGACCAGGATCAGCCGCAGGGACTCGTGCAACCCGTACAGCATGTTGATGGGCGCCGTGTGGTGGTACGCGCGATCACTCCCCCAGTAGTTGGAGATCATGGACAGATCCAGGTACCAGCTCTGCACGGGCGTCTTGCGCTCAGACAGGACGGCGCTGGCGCGCGGGCTGAAGCTGATTGGCGAGAGCCCCGGGGGACAGGAGAGACACTTCTGGGTGCCCGAGTAGGCCGCATCCACGCCCATGTCGTCCAGGTGCACCGCATGGCCTCCCAGGGAGGTCACGCAGTCCACCAACAGGAGAGCATCGCACTCGTCGGCCACCGTGCGGGCCGCAGCGAGATCCTGCAGCACACCCGTGGAGGTCTCGGCATGGACGATGCAGAGCAGCTTGAACGACTTCCCTCCCGCGCCTGCGCGCAGCTCGTCGGCACTGAACGAACGGCCCCAGGTCTGCTCCACCGTGGTGACCTCGGCCCCGGCACGCCGAGCCACCTCGGCCATGCGTGTCCCAAAGACCCCGTTCACGGCAACCAGCACCGGGTCTCCGGGCTCGATGAGATTGACCAGGCAGGTCTCCATGCCAGCAGAGCCTGTGCCGGACATGGGGAAGGTGAGCTCGTTCTCCGTGCCCATCACCTGACGCAACATGCCACGCACCTCGTCCATGATCACGAGAAAGGCTGGATCCAGGTGCCCCAAGGTCGGGCGAGCCAGGGCTGAAAGCACGGCCGGATCGATCACGCTCGGGCCAGGGCCCAACAACACGCGCTGAGGAGGGTGGACGGATGAAGGCAGAGTCATGTCGGAAGCGGGTATGGAGTATGCGGGGGTAGAAGCAGGGTCGGTCGCCGGAGTAGTCGGGGCCACTATTGAAGCAGATGCTCTTCGATCAAGCGCCACTCGGCCCGGCGCGCGTGCCAGCGCTGCTCCTTGTCGCGGATACCGTGCCGTGCCTGGGGATAGGCCATCATGCTCCACTCTGTCTGCCCCGCACGCTGCAGGGCATAGGCCATCTTCATCATGTTCTGGAAGTGCACGTTGTCGTCCATCACACCGTGGTGCATATGCAAGAAGCCGTGCAGATCTCCGGCCCGCTCAAGGCAAGAGGTCTCCTTGTAGCCATCCGCGTTCAATTGGGGCGTGGCCATGAACCGCTCGGTGTAGATGGTGTCGTACAAACCCCAGTCGTAGACCCCACCACCAGCGATGCCCAGGGCGAAGCGGTCGGAGGCCACAAGCGCGTAGGCGGCCATGAACCCACCGTAGCTGTACCCGGTGATCCCTACCCGCTCGCCATCGGCCCAGGGATTGGCGCAGAGCCAGTCCACGCAGTCCACCAGGTCACTCAACTCCATAACCCCCAGGCGACGGTAGCACTGACCGATGGCCCACTGCCCCTTGCCGCTGGCGGTGCGCACATTGACGCGCATCAGGATGATGCCCTGCTGGGCGCGAAACTGGTCCCAGGCGCTCATGCTCCAACGATTGCTCACGCTGGGACTATCCGGCCCCGAGTAGGTGTCGATGAACACGGCGTGGGGACGGCTCTCGTCGAAGGGCACGGGCAACATCAGGGCCACGTCGAGGGGCGTACCGTCCCGTGATTCGACCTCATGCAGCTTCCACCGGGCCAGCTCCGGCCCTCCCTCCACGGTCGGAGCGGAAGCCTGACTGAGCACCTTCAGGACCTCACCTGCAGACGAACACAGCCGCACCTCTTCAGGCTCCTCAAGGGAAGAGACCTTGTCCAGGAAGAACTGTCTGTCTTCCGAGAAGGAGAGGGAGTGGGAGCCGGGTCCATTGGTGAGGCGCGTAACCTCGCCACCCTTCAAGCTTGTGGAGTAGGTGTGGCGATTCACGGCCCCGTCCTTCGTCGAGCCGAAGGTGATCCTCTCGGCCTCGACGTCGATGTGAGCCACGCCTCTCACCGCCCACTCACCCTGGGTCACCGCTCCGATGAGCTTGCCGTCCGGGCGATAGCGGTAGAGATGGTTGTAGCCCGTGCGCTCGCTCTCCCAGAGAAAGGTCTTGTCTCCGATCCAGCGTGCAGCGGGCGGACGGTTCACCCACGAATCGGACTCTTCATGGATCAGCAGGCGATCGCTCCCCTTGCGCGGGTTGTAGGCACGGAGGTCGCAGATGGACTGGATGCGATCCTGCACCATGTAGTGACAGACACCAGAGGAAGTCCAATCCACCCGCACGACCAGCGGCTCCTGGCCTTCGTAAGAGGAGAGGTCTGCCCAGCGCACCTTGCCCGTCTTCGTATCCGCGATTCCCAGAGCGGTCACGGGGTTCGGATCCCCGGCCTTGGGGTAGTTGACCTCCTCGGGGCGCACGCGGTGGGTACCGTCCTCGATGTGGTCCACGAGCGTGAAAGGGTGCACGGCCGACTCGTCCAGGGCCAAAAAGGCCACGTACTTGCCCTTGGGGGAGAGCCAGAAGCCCTTGAAGCGCCCACGCCCGTAGACCTCCTCCTGATAGACCCAGTCCAATTTGCCGTTGAGGAACTCCGGAGTACCGTTGTCCGTGATCCGCACGAGCTTGCCGTTCCCGATCGTGAAGACAAACAGGTCGTTGCCCTGCACAAAGCCGGCCACCGATTCGTCATCGGAGAGATCCATCAGCTCCAGCTCACCGAACTTCTCGGTCAGGCTACGCTTGAGCTTTGTGGTCGAGACGCGGTCCGGATCTTCTTCTCGCTCCACCTTGGGCCGCGGCTCGGGTTCACTCTCCTTGAGGGTGACCGGATCAAGCCAGCGGGCCTCCTCATCGCGCCCAAGAACCACGTGGCGGCCATCGTGGGCCCAGCGCACCGATTGTGCCCGGGCTGAAAAAGAGGGTGCTTTGGCCCGGCCGGAAGCCTGCTCAAGGGTGAGCCCCTGTGCGGCCACGGCAGGCTCCTGGGCACAGGTGCAGGGGTGAGCCCAGCTGCCGGCCAGCAGGAGATACGCGAACGGGCGAAGAGATTTGCGGAGCAGATGAGCGGGAGAGATCAATACGGGCCTCGGTGGAGATAAAGGGCGCGTATCCTAGCACCGCCACCGCCCCACCGTCTGTGCTCACCCGGCTACCGTGGTCAGTTCGAGCCCTTCTGCATGCGCTTGAACTGCTCGAAGGAGTCCCCCTGAGGATGTTTGTCACCCGAATGAGGAAGGGGCGCATCGGGAGCAGCGCCCTTCTTCGGGGGCGACGATGCCGCAGGTTTGTCCGACGATCCCCCGTTCAGTAGAGCGGTGAGCCCATGGCGATCCACGGATCGGTGCAGGGCCTCATCCGGACTGACCTTTCCCGACTGAACGAGCTCCGCCAGCGAGTCGTTCATGAGTCGCATTCCGGCCTTCCCACCCATCTGCATCTGGGAGGTGACCTGGTGCGTCTTGCCCTCTCGGATCAGGCTGGCGACACCGGAGTTCACGAGCAGGATCTCCAGCGCGGCACAACGGCCACCACCCACCTTCTTGCACAGGGTCTGCGCAACGACACCTTTGAGCGATCCCGAGAGCATGGTCCGGATCTGTGCCTGACGGTCAGCGGGGAATTGATCAATGATGCGGTCCACGGTGGAGGCCGCAGTGGTTGTGTGCAGGGTCCCGAAGACCAGGTGTCCCGTCTCTGCCGTCTCCAGGGCGATTTCGATGGTCTCGAGATCTCGAAGCTCCCCCACCAGGATGATGTCCGGGTCCTCGCGCAAGGCGGCGCGCAGGGCACGCTTGAAGCTCTTCGTGTGTCCACCCACTTCCCTCTGGTTCACAAGGCAGGTCCTGTCGGAGTGCACGAACTCGATGGGGTCCTCGATGGTGATGATATGTTCGCTACGGGTGGCGTTGATGTGATCGACCATGCCCGCCAGGGTCGTGGACTTGCCGCTGCCGGTGGGCCCGGTGACCAGCACGAGACCCTTCGAGAGGCTGCACAGGTCGATGACCGCTGGGGGCAGCCCAAGCTGTTCAACGGTGAGGATCTCGGCAGGGATCACACGGAAGACGCCGCCCGGACCACGGTTGTCCTCGAACAGATTGGCCCGGAAGCGGGCCAGGTCCTTGATCTCATAGGCGAAGTCCGTGTCGTGCTCGCTCTCGAACTGGGCGACGTTCTCAGCGGGCGTGATCTCGAGCAGGATCTGGCGCATCTGGTCGGGGGTAATGGCCTCACACTCCTCAATGGAGACCATCTCACCGTCAATACGCAAGACGGGCTTGCGGCCCGAGGTCATGTGCAGGTCGGAAGCTCCCACTTCCACCATTCGATTAAATAGAGAATCCAGCCACGCCATGCCTCAAGCTCCGTTCGCAGATCAGGGGCCGCCAGGCCCCGTAAACACTCCTCGTCGGGCTGTCGGCGACAGCCATCTCTCGACCCTTTTGTCGGCAAAAGGAGTTCGGGACTGGAGCGGGGTCCGATTTCCCCTCAACCGGCCTTGCCCAAGAGGTCTCAGGCCGTTCCTAGGCCTCGCGATCCTGCTCGAATTGGGACCACGCCTCTTTGGGGGGCGCGGGGGTGGCCAGGCTGACAAGGACCAGGGTCAGGACGGACAGACCGGCGGCCGGGAAGGCCGCCTCCTTGAGGATGGGGTTCCAACCGGCCATGGTCGCGTCCGACAGACCGAACTTCCAGATCAGGGTCACCACGGCTCCCGCCAGGATGGAGGCCACCGCCCCCTGCCGCGTTGCCCGCTTCCAGAGGAAGGCCGCCAGCAGAGAGGGCGTGATCGAAGCTCCGTAGATCAGATAGGCCGTGTACGCTGCCGCGAGCACCGTCGGGAACTGATCCACGAGCAGGTAGGCAACGCCCCCCAAGACCAGGACCAGCACACGACTGATGAACACCACGCGCTTCTCTGAGGCATCCTTGTCGATATAGCGTTGATACACGTCCCGCGTCAGGTTGGTGGCGGGAATGAGCAGGAAGGAGTCGGCCGTGGAGACGATCACCGCCATCATCGTCGCCACCAGCACCATGCCCAGGAAGGTGGGCATCAGCTCGAGGGCCAGCGTGGGGATGATGAACTCGGTGGCGTCCTTGCCCTGGGCCGCGAGGTCGGTGATCAACCCCTTCTCCGCGGCAACCGATCCGGCCAGACCCAAGAAGGAGATGCAGGATTCCAACACGGCCACCCCGACAACCCAAAAGAGGATGGCCTTGCGCGCCGAACCGCCATCCTTGGCACTGAAGATGCGCTGGTACATGTTCGCGTCTCCAAGGAGCAGCAACATGGTGGGTACCGCGATACTCAGTGCGATTATGGGACCCGACGCACCCGAGCCCGACTCGTTGGCCCAGTGCCCGAACAGATCGAGCTTGCCCGCGGCTTGCGCCGTGGCCACAACCTCATCCACTCCTCCCACGGTCCAGACCAGATAGCAGAGGGTCGCCACACAGCCGATGCTCATGAGCACACCGTTGACCACGTCCGTGTAGACCACCGAGAGCATGCCCGCCAGGACCGTGTAGAGGATCGCAAACACGGCCGTGATGATGATCCCGGTCTGCGCCGTGATCTCGCCCTCTGTCACGATGGAGAGCACGCGCCCCCCACCCTTGAACTGATAGGAGACGATGGTCAGGTAGGCGATGACCGTGGTGATCGTCGCGAGGGTGGCAGCGGTCTTCCCGTAGCGCGCCTCGAAAATGTCCGGCACCGTGACCTTGCCAAAATTCCGGATGCGCTTGGCAATGAAGAAGACCATCACGATCCCCATCCACGCCCCCAGGTTGGACCACAGGGCCGAAGGGCCGTTGCGGAAGCCCAGGCCCGCGCCTGCGAACATCGACCCGCTTCCAATCCAGGTGGCCAGCAGCGTGCCGACGAGGATGTACCAGGGCAGGCTGCGCCCGGCCACCATGAAGTCGTCGCTGTCCTTGACCGACCGGGCCTTGTAGACGCCCACGCCCACGAGAGCTGTCAGGTACAGACCTATGGAGAGGACGAAGGGATTGGAGAAAATGTCGAACATGGGGAGGAGGGTGGCCGAGGTGGAGGGAGCGGGCTGGCAGTGTAGCGGGGGAGCGCTCAAGCCTGTGAGAAACTACTCTGTGACCATGGATGAGCGCCCAGTGGACGGGATCGCAGCGTGGGGCCGGGCGGAGGGCTTCGCCGCCCTGTGCGAGCTGGGGGCCCTCTTCGTCGAGGGCCGGGTGGACTCCTTTCCCGGCTGGGGCGCGGATTCCACTGACGAGGAGAGCGACGGCGTGCAGGACGTCCTGGCGGCCCTGAACAGGGCGGGATTCCTCACCCTGGCTTCTGGTCGAGGAGAGCCGGACCGTGAAGGAGCCGACGGCCGGGTCGAGCGCAGACGGGCCTTCGTGCTGGGATTTGCCGGGGTGAGCGTCGTGGAACGCTTGAAAAGCCTGGAAGCCGAGCTCTGGATACGGGACTTCAGAGCACGAGAAGTTGGAGGCGAGGCCGTACCCGTGGGCACTCGCGGGGAGGACGTGTTCATGGAGGTGGGCTCCGGGGCAGGGGGCGTGGAGCTGGAGATCTTCGAGGGAGCTGTCGGCAAGAGGGCCCTGGAGGAGTTGGAGGAGAAGCGCTACGTCGTCCTGGTAGGGATGGAGTGGGGAGAGGACGCGGGGTTCTGGGAGAAGCTCAGAGCAGAATTGCAGCCAGGGTGAGAGCTTGCCTGCCGAACAACCCTCCTGAACTCACATTCTGCGCCGCCTCCCGTACTCCGGTGCTCCCCCGGGCAACTCCATGACAACACCCACCACACCCGCGCCCTCTGGTGCCAGACACATCCTCACGCTGGCCGCCCTCTGGGTTGCCGCCGGGGCTCTGTTCAAGCTCTTCGCAGGAACCCCCGCCGATCTGCCACCCACGATCCAGGAGTTTCCCCTGCTGCGCCCCGCGTGGAGCTTTCGCCTGGCCATTGGCATCGAGCTGTCGATCGTCATCCTGGCTTTCACGCGGCCGCGCTGCGGCGCCAAGCTGCTCATCCTGATGTTCATCGCCTTCGATCTGCTTCTGATGCAGATGATGCAAAGCGGTGATTCGAGCTGCGGATGCTTTGGCTCAAAGGTACCCATCGAGCCTTGGATGATGATGGCCATCGACTCGACGCTTCTGGCAGGTCTCGTCCTGCGCCGCAGCTGGCGCGTCGGGCCCGAGGAGTGCAAGCCCATCACCAAGCTCGTGCCGTTGTTCGCCTTGGTTCTCATCTATCCGTGGTTCAAGTTCAAAGAGGCCACGGTCACGATCAACGTCGATGAAGACACAGGAAAAGAGACCGTGGTCGTCGATACCGAGGGAGCCGACTGGCACCACTTCACCCCGTCCCAGTGGCAGGGCAAGATGATCCACGACCTGGACCTGGTCGGGTTCTTCGAGGATCCGAGCGTGGTGGACATGATCCCCCCACCGGCACACGTGATCCTCTATCGCCTCTCCTGCGAGCACTGCAAGGAGCACTTCGAGAAGCTCATGGTGACGCCCATCGTCGATCGGCCCGTGGTGCTCGTCGAGATTCCCGAGAATGAAGGCGACGAGGTCACCGATGTGGTCAGCAGCATCAAGCCCCAGGCTCTCCTGGAGATCAAGCTGAAGCCCATGCCCCGGGGCTATGGCATCACGACTCCGGTCACCTTTGACGTGGACGACCTGTTCACGGTGCAGAACGTGACCGAACACGTCGAGTAGGGTCACGCACAGCGCAACCGTCTCCGCATCCTGCGGAGGCGCGGAGACCTGTGGCCCAATCCGAAAGTCCGACGTCTGTAGAAGGCGGCTCCCGAGCGCTACTTCTCTGAGACGAGATAGGCCAACCAGGCGTCGCAGTTCTCGCCCACGGGGTCAGGGCTGAAGATGCCATCGCCCTGGCTCTCGTCATCGGGGTCGGTGCCCTCGAAGTAGCAGGTCACCTTGGAGAACCCGGCCTCGAGCAGAACGTCGCGCAGCTCCGTCAGGTGCCAGAAGCGCCAGTCGTAGGTGAAGGCGTCCGTCATCTCCGATCCATCGCGGAAGCGGAAGTGGATGGAACACTGGTAGCGGCCTGTGCCCGGCTCCCAGCTCTTCTGGTCCCAGATGTAGTCGAAGGCGCCGTCGATATCGCGCACCTCCTCCATCTCATTCAGGGCCTCGGGACCACCATACAGGTCCATGACCATGATCCCGTCCTCGGCCAGGTCCTCGTGGGCCGAACGCAGGTAGCCCAGCAGCTCCTCGCGCTCCTTGAAGCCCCAGTAGGAGAAGTTGGCCGCGATGGTCACGTCCGGCGCCTTGTCCGCCGAGCTACGCACGTCTTTCTCGTGCCAGGTCATGCGCGCGTCGCGGTCCTCGACGCGATCGAAGTTCCGGCCCTTACCCCACTTCATGGGTTCAGGGTCCAGGTCGAAACCCTCAACGGTGTTCTTGGAATCACGCGCCAGGAATTCCGCCGCCAGGTTCGCCGTTCCACAGAAATCCTCGCGCAGGTGCAAGGGCTTGCGGCCACGGATCGTCTCATAGGCCTCGATCAGAAAGTCCACGTCCGTCTCCGGCGAGTTGACGGAGCGCTGGTAGAGGTCGAACCGGTTGGCCGTCCCAGCCGAGAGGCGACGGTCCTTCTTGCGTGCAGGTCGATTCTCGCTACTCGAACTCTCCTTGTGGAGGTGCGTCTTGTGTTTGGTGCTGCTAGCCATGGGTGGGATTGGGTTTCAGTTCGATTGCGGTTGGGGGAGCAGAATCTTAGCGAGGAATACGTCTCCTGGAAACAAAACGGCGCGGCGCGATCTCAGAAATCACCGCCGCCCGAGCTTGGGCTCGCCTTCGTTCCAGGCGGGTGTAACCTGACCGCTCGTGAGCAGACGAGCCGCCTCAAGCGCCGCCTGACCGCAGCGCTGCATGTGCTCATAGTCCAGGGTGTCGGCCTCGTCTGTCACCTGGTGGTAGTTGGGGTTGTCCCCTCCAGTGGAGAGGGTCTGCCCCACAATGCCCTTCTTGACGAAGACGATGTTGTCGGAGCGTGCGAAGAAGTTCTGCTCGGGCCGCATGTCGGGGCCCACATCGAAGCCCGCCGAGACGAACAGGGGCCCCAGGTTCGTGCGCTCGAAACCGGTCAGCCAGACCTTGCCCACGCCTCCGGCCAGCTCGTCCGGCATGCCCAGCATCTCGAGGTTCAGGTTGCAGACGATGCGCTCAAGGGGCACCGAGGGGTTGTCGGCGTAGTAGTAGGTGCCCCACATGCCCATCTCCTCGGCGGCACAGAACAGGAACACGACCGTACGGGCAGGGGGCGGGCCCGAGCCCAGGGCCTCGGCCAGCTCCATGAGCACCGCACAGCCGCTGGCGTCGTCGTCGGCACCGTTACGGATTACATCGACCCCCTCTTCGGCCTCGCCGCTCAACAGGCCCACATGGTCGAAGTGGGCGGAGAGCACGATGACCTCGTCCTTCAGGTCGGGCCGCTCGGGAGTCCCAACCCCCTTCAGCACACCCACCACGTTGCGTTCAGGGGTGGCCCGGCGCTCCCCCGACATGCTCAGCTGCAGGCGCTCGACCTTGCCGCCCCAGAGATCCACGGCCGCCTCTCCCATGACCGTCAGCACGTCGGGCTTGTCCTCTGCCGCAAGCCAGGCGCGCTCCACCCGAGGTCGAGGCAAGCCCCGGGACTGCCCGGTTCGTGTGGGGCGCACACGAACGATCAACCCGAAGCCGACTCCATCCTTGAAGCCGTGGTCCTCCAGCCAGCCGAAGCTCTTGCGGCGCGACGAGTGCATGACAAGCGCCACGTTCGGGTCGGCCTCGCTGGGCAGGTCTTCTTCATTCTCCACCACCACGGTGCGCAACACCGCGGTGGAGTTCGGAGCGCCCTGAATACTGACACTGAACTCGACTCCCTCTTCGAGAGTGTGAGCCTCCCCTTTACCAGCACCCCACACACTCAACCGATGGGGACCGTCGAAGGAGGTCGTCAGCAGGGGCACGCTCTGGAAGTAGCTCTTGCCCTGACCGGGTTGCACGCCAGAGCGCTCCAAGCTGCGCGCAATATAGGCGCTGACGCGTGCACTCTCAGGCGTCGCGGTGCCGCGGCCCTTGAGCTCATCGGAGGCGAGGAACTCGAGGTGATGTCGAAGAGACGATCGTGAGACCTCGGGATCGGCCTTGGGAAGCGGATCCTGTGCAAGGAATGCGAGGGGCAGTAGGGCGATGAGAATCATGGCCCCAGTCTACTTTGACCGCGGAGCCCTGGGGCCCCGGGAAGAGGGTCAGGCGACGACGTCCCGCAGGGTGTTGAGCAATACCTCGTTGACCTTGGGGTCGCGCACATGCACGCGGACCTGACCTTCCATGTTGCGCGGGACGCTGATGGGGGGGGTGCTACGCTCCTCTCCCTGGTCGAATGCTTTGCCCAGGGCCGTCCCGGGAGCCAACCTGCGGTTCACTTTTCTGGCCAGATCGCTGGGAGAGTCCACCTCCAACAGGATCCAATCCCCGACGGAAGGCATGGTGCGCACTCCAGGGATCGTGGCCAGACGGGAGGAGAAGCGGTCTTTCTCTTCGTGAACTTTGTAGGTCATCGTGGCTGGAGGATTGGCGCTGGCAGTGGCCGAGCAGGGTTGCTGAAGGGGCGCTACCTAGCGGGTCCGGGGAACATCGACGAAAAGCGCCCAGAATGGGCCTCTACCGGGGGCAGGAACCCCAGGCGAGTCGAGGTCAGCCGCCCGAGAACCACCCCTGATGAGCCCGGCCCATCCGCGTGTCCTCCCACAAGCGCCTATCCCCGGGTGCCTTTCCACACCCACACCCTATGTAGTGGTGGGACCTCATTCAACCACTAACTGGGCCGGTGTTCGAAGACGGTGTCGATCGGGGAAGAAGTCGGGACGCTCCGCCGGGAGTTCCACAGACTCCTCCACCACCCATCTCGCCCCGCGACGATCCGATCCCCACAATGGAACTCCATGTCCGCCGCCCTCCCCCCCCACCTGCAGGTCCGCGTCCCCGGCTCCACCTCGAACCTCGGTCCGGGCTTTGACTGCCTGGGCCTCGCCCTCTCGATCTACCTGACCGTTGAGTGCTTCCCCGGCGAGGATGAGGGTATCGAATTGGGCCCCTGCACAGGAACTGCAAAGTCCTGGCCAAAGGGCGCGGACAATCTCTTGTTGCAGGCGCTGAGGCGTGGCCTCCAAGGCATGGGTGCCAGCTTGCCAGGACTCGAGCTGCGGGCCCACTCCGAGATCCCGGTGGCCCGCGGGCTCGGGTCGAGCGGCGCCGCCATTGCCGCGGGCCTCTGCCTGGCGCGCGTACTGGCCGGTGAAGATCCCGAGCAGGCCCCGGGTCAAGACGTCCTGCAGTGGGCGTTGGAGATGGAAGGGCACCCGGACAACTCCACCGCTTCCCTGCTCGGCGGTTGCACCTTGGGCGTCCCCCTGGCTACCGGCTTGCGGGTGATACAGCACGAGCTCCACCCTTCCATCGGAATCGCCCTGGCCTGGCCGTCGACCTGTCTCACAACGGCCGCTTCCCGCTCCGCACTGCCCGATGCGCTCCCCCACGCTGATGCCTCGGAGAATCCGCGGCGCCTGGCCCTGCTCCTCGAGGGGCTTCGCGAGGGTGATGCCCAGCTCCTGCGGGAGGGCCTTCTGGACCGCCTGCACGTGCCCTACCGCCTTCCGTTGATACCGGGCGGCGAGGCTGCCCTGGAGGCCGCTCGCGAGGCAGGCGCGTACGGTGCCACGATCAGCGGCTCCGGCTCTGCACTGGTATCCCTGGGCCCCAAGGACCGGATGGAAGCCGTGACGGAGGCCATGGTGGCTGCCCTGGATCCCGGCGGTGCACCCGCGGAAGGCAAGGTCGTGGAAATCGTCCGGGGCTTCCCCCGGGTCACCGTCCTGTGAACCGCAGAACCTAGACCGGAAGGGCCTCCGATCCCCCGGGATCTCCTCCCACGCACCCCTCCTGCCCAGGCTCCAGGGCGGTGACACGCAACCAGTCCCCGTTCTGGAGGGCGGTGGGCACTCCCGATTCAAGCTCCACGGCAGGCATGTCGCGAGCCCGCAGCCAGCTCAACAGATCCTCATCCAGAAGACCCACTGCACAGACCACGGCTACGGGACACACGGGCCCAGCGGGCAGCAGGTCTGCCAGAAACAGGTCGTCACCCACCAACAGGACCGTGCCCGTGCCGGGTGAGTGCAGGGCCGTCGCAGCGCGACGATCGTCCAATCCCGCCAGCACGCAACGCCCCACACCCGCCAGACGCCGAACCCGCCGGCGGGGCTGTGGATCGCGCACCAGATGAGCCACCCGCTGCGCATCGGTCAGGACCTTGTGGATGGCCGAGCGCACGCTCAGGTGCTCGGTCATGACGAGGGATTCCACATCCGCGATCCAGACCGCGTCACACAGAGCATGAATGTGCTGATCCACCAAGGCCAGAGCCCGCTCAGCTGACTTGGTGCCCTCCCCCACCAGCTCCTCTCGAGCATTCTTCCCTTCGGTGAGAGCGCATAGCAGAGCGTGACGAAAGGCGTTCAACTCACGTGCCACACAATCCCGCTCGATGCGCTCGGTGGGTGAGGTCCAGGTCTCTCGGCCCACCCAGAGGGCACGACCAAAGACGTCACCGGCACACAAGCTGCGGCCAATCAGGTTCTCGGCCCCGGCCTTCCCATCTTGTCCCAAGGTCACGCACCCTCCACGGCCGAAACCAGAGCCCGTACCCGCTCCTCGTCCACGGCCTGGTGAACGTTGCCATCGTGCTTGAGCGCAGTCCCCACGATCAGACCGTCCGCCCAACCGAGGCACTGGGTGGCATTGTCGAGAGTGCAGCCCGATCCCACCAGGATCGGCGTGCCCGGCCCGACCGCCTCGCGCACTGTCTCCAGGTCCTGCAGGTCCGCCGGCGACCCGGTCGCCGATCCGCTCACCACCAGAGCGTCGGCATGTCCGCGGTGCACCGCATCGCGCGCCGCGTCGGCCAGGCATGCCGCCCCCACGGGCACGGCATGCTTGACGTGCACGTCCGCCAGGATCGGCGTCTGTAGCTGTAAGCGTTGCCGCTCCCGAAGGGTCTGCGCCGCCTGCCCTTCGATCAGCCCCTGGTCGGTGGCCATGGCCCCGGAGTGCACATTGACCCTCAGGAATGAGGCGCCCGTTGCCGCGCACAAGCCCAAGGCTGCACGGGCGTCGTTGCGCAGGACGTTCACGCCGACGGGCTTTCCCTGAGCCCGATCGATAACCGAGCTCAGGGCCAGGGCGAGGCTGGCGATGGTCTCGGCGGGAACGTGATCGGGGAAGAAGGGCGTGTCGCCGAAGTTCTCGACGATGATGCCGTGGCAGCCACCAGCCACCAGGGCATCGGCATCCTCACGCGCCCGCGCCAGCCAGCTCGCACCGGATGGGCTGTGCCCGGGGGAGCCGGGAGTGGGCAGGAGATGGACGACTCCGATCAGAAAGGGACGTTGGAAGGGGAGGACAGGCATGGCTGGCGTGGGCGACTCTACCAAGGCGGGGGGGCCGAATGCAGAGGCTGCATTCCAGGCACCGAACGAGGAACTGGTTCAGAGGCCCCGAATCGGATACGAACAGGCTATGGCCAAGGACTTTGACGCGGACGACCCTCTTCAACTGCTCATGCAGGAGTGGGCCCACATCTCCACCTGGTTCTGGTCCCTACTCCTCGGAGCGACGCTCTGCTTGGGTCTGGTCCAGGATTCGGGCGTCAACGTGCTTGGCTGGGTCCTCCTGGTCTCCGCCCTGGGCCTACCCCTGCTCAAGCTCGGTCCGACACTGATCATCCTGGCCAACGAACTGCGCAAGCACACCAGAAGCCACGATGCCCACGCTCAATCGGATTCCGACGAGGGGCCCGAAGCCCCTCAGTTCCGCCGATAGACGATCAAGGTCAGATCATCAGGCTTGCCCGGGATCGATTCGGATCCTCTGGCCATGCGCTCTTCCGCCAACGCCACCAGTGTGGGACCCGCCAACCGCGGAGGTGCGACGACAAGGATGTCCACCCACTCCTCGGTGAGCATGTTGTCCGTCAGCCCATCGCTGGCGATCAGGAGCGTGTCTCCCGGCTCCCAGGGGATAAACTCGCTGCGCTCCACGCGCATGGCCTTCGATCCGACCATGTTCGAGATCACGTGCCGATCGGGATGTCGCAGGGCCTCGAGCTCCGTCAGCAAGCCCGCCTCCTGCGCGTAGCCCACGGGCGAGTGGGGAATGGTGCTCAGCTTGGGAAGCCCATCGCGGTCCACCAAGGCGACAATGGAATCACCGACGTGGCGGGAGTGCAGGCCCTCCGCGGAGAACTCTACGAGAGCCAGGGTCGTTCCCGCCCCTACACCCAGGTCCATGATCGACTGGTTCACACTTTCCAGAGCGCGCTCAACGGTGGGGCTCAGCTCCTTACCCGGTACAGGAGCCAACGCCCCCAGTGACCGGACGAGGATTCCAGAGGCCTGGTCCGCACTCGGCTGCCCACCAAGCCCATCAGCCACTGCCAGAAGACCCTGGGTTCCACCCCAAGCCACAACAGCGGCGGCGTCTTCGTTGGGCCTCCCCTTGTCGGGTGCCGGGGCAGAGTGCACGAACAGATCGCCACCCTGAAAGGCAAGGTGTGTGGAGGAGAGACCGTCGTCCTCCGTCACGATGAGTGGGAATTCCGAAGAAGCTGGTGGCATGGCGTCAGCCAAATACTGGCCCCGAAGGGCCGATCCTGAAGCCCCAAAACCGCTGAAACCAGAATCGATCCGGATAATCCGGGTCGTGGCCACGCGCTGCCGATCGGAACGGGCCACACAAGGAGCCCTGGACACCCTCGGCGAGGATGGAGCCAGAGATCGGATTTGAACCGACAACTTCTGCTTTACGAAAGCAGTGCTCTACCATTGAGCTACTCTGGCTTGTTTTGGAGGGGGAGTCCTCGGAGGCCCCCCGTCAGGGACTCTAGAGGAGTCCGTACGAATCGCAAGCATACAAGCGGCCTCCCCCGGCCCAATCAATTTCCTGGGGAGGCCACTAGGTCCTTGGAGCTGGTTCTTGGGCTGTTGCCCCCGAACCCCTTCGCTAGATGTCGCCGACGAGGCCTGCGCGCTCGCTACCGGAGAGGCGGGCCAAGCCAATGGCCTGGGCTGCGGCAGTGCGCACGCTGAGAGAAGCGTCCGAGAGGACCACGGCAGCCAGCCCGGCAAGGGCATCGCCACCCACGTCATTCCTGCCGAAGATTCCGGCCAAGGCACGACCAGCTGCGGTCCGAGCGGCGTCGGAGCGACTCTCGTCAGTGACCACGGCAAGAATGGCTTCCGCCTGAGCCTGGGTTCCGGCAGTCGCCAGGGCGCCCAGGGCAGCGATGGTGACATCATCGGTACGGTGACCGATGGGCTGGGCCAAGCCACCCAGGGCCGAGCTGATGTCGGCACCGGAGTGTGCCAGGGCACCCAGAACCGTGGCGGCGCGACGGGACAGGTCGTCGGCTCGGGCGCGGTCACCGGTCAGGCTGGCCTCGAAAACAGAGTCCAACTCGGAGAGGTCAGAGAGATCGCTGATCACACCACTGACCCGATCAGAGTAGGCGTCCGCCGTATCTTCGTCCGAAGAGACCAGGAAGATGGGCGTGTCAGAACCACCCAGGGCCGCAGCGGCCAAAACCTGATCCACGGTCATGCCGCCGATCTGGTCACCGACGACGATGGCGTCAAAGCCGCTGACGCGGCGCAGGAGGCTGACCCCTCCGGCTCCCGTGTCGCAATGGTTCACGAGCACCCCGGGTCCCCCGATGGAAGCGCTGAAGCTGTTGGCGCGCTCCGCATTGCCGTCGATGACGGCCACGAGGCGCATGATCTCACGACCCGCCGCGTCGCCCAAGGCGGACACGAGGCCGTCAGCGGCACTGCCACCGGTGCGCGCGGCGATGGTTCCCATGGCCACGGCGGCCTCGCCGCGGAGGGATCCATCACTGGACCCGAGGGCCGCTTGGAGACCCGCAGTCCCGCTACTGGAACAGGCGCTCAGGACCCGGGCCAGGGCTGCACCCGTTGCGGGGTCGTCGGCGACCACACACCAGTGCAGGGCAAGATCCAGCGCTTCAACACCACAGGAGGCGGCGATCATGGGACCGCCGTCAGCAGCACCCTGATGGTCGCTGATATCCTCACCCGACTCGGCCAGGCGGTTCAAGCGCGTGGAGATGTCCACGGCAGCACGCGCAACACCCGCAAGGGCTTCGGTGCTGTTGGAAGCCTGGGAGAGGGCTGCCATGTAGGCACGCTTGGACAGTGTGCTGTGATAGACGGACCGGGGAAGGGAAGTGCTGGTGAGGTTTCCATCTACCCAGGACCAGGTCACGTCGCTGTAGTCAAAGTCGCGCAGGACGTTGTCCCGGCGGTAGTAGTAGTCCTCGCCCAACACCAGATACTGGGCCTGGGAGGAACCACTCGCCCCGCAGCTGGCGGCAGCCTTCGACGCGGCCCGTTGGACCTTGCCGTCGGCATCCGTACCGGCGACCAGACTCAGCGCGGCGGCAGCGCGGCCATCACCGATGTGCCCGAGCACCATGGCGACGTTGGCGCGCTGGTAGGCGTCGCTGGTGTTCAGGGCTTCGATCAGGGGCAGGACCACGTCCGAGTCCATCTGCGTAAGCGTGTGCATCGCAATGATGCGCCAGTCCTCGTTGGAGGAGTCGGCGAGAACGCGCACAAGGCGGGGAACGGCGTACTCTCCGTGTTCCGCGGACAGGGCGCTGATGGCGGAGCGACGCTCGGATGAGGTCGAGGCGGCCTTGAGCGTCCCCACCAAGCCGGCAATGGCATCAGCATCGTTGCGACGCTCACTGCGTCCCATGCGTGCGCGGTCGAGGAAGCGCTTGGCGACGAGTTCGAACTCCCCCCCCTCCACCAGCATGTCGAGGAACAGTTGCTCGTCCGTGCTCTTCCAGAGCTCATAGGCGGCGTCGTTGCTGGGATCGCTTGCCAGTGCTCGTTGGAAGGCCTGCAAGGCCTCTGCCTTCTTGCCTTGCCTTAGGAGGGTGACACCTTCCTGGAAGTCATCGGCGGCGTCTCCGCTCAGAACGGGGGCGGGGGCGGCGTGGACGGGGCTGGTGAAAGCCAAACCAGTGATAGCCAAACCGGTCAGCGCTACACAGAGGCTGGTGGTCTTGCCCAGGTCGCGGATCAGAGCGAGGGTCATGTCGATTCCTCGAAGGAGGGGAGAGTCTTGGGGGGAGAGATCCACCCCGGCCTGGGCCAGCTGAGTTTAGCTGGCGACCCGCAGGGATGGGTGAACGTGAGAAGGATTGAAAGCCGAAGCCAATGGACCACCTCACCTCAGTCAGGATCCCGGCAGCCGAATCGGCTTGGGGGCCCGGATACCAGGGTCAGGAGGGGCAACAGTGGGTTGCGGAATGATAACGGGACCGGCTTCAGGGTCAAGGGAACGCCCCAGGACAGGGCCTGACCGTGGGTCGTGAGCCTGGCGTGCGCCCGGCTCACAAGCCCATCCCGCGCGGGGCCCTACCCCCCTGGGAGGGGGGGGGCTACGGCCCAGACACCTGTATCTGGAGCAATTCAGCGGGGGGGGAGGGCCCCTGGGCTGAGCTTGCCCAGGACCCGGCCCAGGGCCGCCCCACTGGCCTGAGGGCGAGTGACGCCCTGTCCCATGACCCAGCGCGCCGCCAACACCGCGAAAAGAAGTCCCTCCCGTCCATCCGGATCCACCCCCGCGTCGCCGCTCGGGACCACCTTGCAGGCCGAATCCCGGGCAGCCAAGGCGTCCTGTAGGGCGTCCATCAGGGCCCCGTTGTGTACGCCCCCACCGGCCACCCAGAGGGTGTCCGGCATGCACGGCAGCGAACGCCCCATCTCCTGCGCCACGCTCTCTGCGACGAGCCTCACCCCCGTGGCCAGGAGGTCCTGCGCTGAATTCTCCGGCCCCCCCCAGGCGCGGATCCAAGCTTCACCGAAGGTGTCGCGCCCCGTGCTCTTGGGGAGGGGCTCCTCAAAGAAGGGGTGATCGAGCTGGGTGGCCAGTGTGTGCGGCAGAACAGCTCCCGCAGCGGCCGCAGCTCCGTCCCGATCCATGGGCTCCCCCAGGTGCCGCCGCGCCAGTCCGTCCAAGAGGGCTCCCGCCGGTCCGGTGTCGAAAGCCAACAGCTGCTCACCGTTCAACCAGGTCAGATTCGCCATGCCGCCCAGGTTCAGAACGCACAGTGGCTCGGGCTGCTCGGCAAACAGCACGTCATCAGCGTAGCCCGACAGCGGCGCGCCCTGCCCGCCCGCGGCCAGATCCGCCTGGCGGAAATCACTCACGACCGGACAGCCTGCTTCCTCGGCCACGAAGTCACCATCTCCCAACTGCAAGCTGGCCGGCCCGGAGGGCTCGACCCCATCGTGGTGGTAGACCGTCTGGCCATGGCTGCCCAGAAGATCGAGAGGCAGGCCCTCGCCCTCACAGACCTCGCGCACGGCACGGCCGAAGGCACGGCCCAGATCCCGATGCAAGAGGGCGGTCTGGCTCAGATTCTGGGGAGCACCATCAAGACAGGCGCGCACGCGCGGGCCCAGGTCCTCGGGCCAGGGTCGGGTACGGTGGATCACGGCCTCCAGAAGGCGCAGATTCCCACCCACCAGGCCAAAGCGCCCCACGGAGACGTCAATCCCGTCCGCAGACGTGCCCGACAGGACACCCCCGATACGGGCCTCGCCGGCCTCCAATTTGCGTCGTATCTGCTCCATTTGACTGGAGGGCTGCACACGGATCGTTGCCCTCAAGCGGGCAGGGTACGAAACTGTAGCCATGAACACGAAGGACAAGAACGACGAGACGCAACGGGCCGCGATCCTGGTGGTGGATGACGAGGGAGACATCCGCCAGTCCCTGGAGATGCTCCTCACCTATGAGGGCTACGAAGTGTGGACCGCCAAGGACGGCAATGAAGCCATCGCGCGCCTGGACCGGGAAGCTGAAGACGGTCGATCGCCGGTCCTTGTGCTGACGGACCTGAAGATGCCGAGCCTGGACGGGCTGGGTTTACTCGACGCCATCCAAGAACGCGAAACTGCACCACCCGTGATCCTGATCAGTGGACACGGCGACGTGGCCGTGGCAGTCGACGCAATGAAGAGGGGAGCGAGCAACTTCCTGGAGAAGCCCCTGGATGAGAACCGGGTCCTCGTCACCCTGCGAGCCACCCTGCGCATGCGCAAGCTGGCCGCCGAGAACACGGGCCTGCGTCGCCAGCTCACGAACCGGTGGGAGATCATCGGTGCCAGTGCGGCCATGCAGTCGCTGCGCGAGCAGGTGCAGCGCGTGGCGCAGTCCGACGCGGCGGTCTTGATCACCGGGGAGAATGGAACGGGCAAGGAGATCATCGCTCGCAACGTCCACTACCTGGGCGCGCGTGCAACGGGACCCTTCGTGACCGTCAACTGCGCCGCCATCCCCCACGAATTGGTGGAGTCCGAGCTGTTCGGGCACGAGAAGGGTTCCTTCACGGGCGCGGTCGAGAGCCGAACGGGTCACTTCGAGGCGGCACAGGGAGGCAGCCTGTTCCTGGATGAGGTGGGCGACATGCCCCTCGATGCCCAGGCGAAGGTGCTGCGCGCCTTGGAAACCCACGAGGTCACGCGCGTCGGCGACTCCAAGGCCCGCCCAGTGGATTTGCGCGTCATTGCGGCCACAAACACCGATCTGCCCCAAGCCGTGGAGGAGAAATCCTTCCGTATGGACCTCTTCTACCGCCTGAACGTGGTGCCCTTCGAGGTACCGGCCCTGCGCGACCACCGGGAGGACGTCGCCTCACTGGCAGAGCACTTTCTGGCCCAGATGGCCGAGCGCACGGGCCGCGCGGCTCTCGCGCTCAGCTCCGAGGCTGTCCAGCAACTGATGCAACACGAATGGCCGGGCAACGTGCGTCAACTGCGAAACCTCTTGGAGGGCGCCGCGGTTTTTGCGGACGACGGAGTCATCGGGCTGAAGGAAATCGAGCACATGCTGGCCGCCGGCCCATCTCTCGCCCCGCTGGCCAGCGCCCACGACTCGGCTCGAGAGGACCCCTACGAAGCGGGAACCTTCGAGGAGTTCAAGAACCTCTCCGAGGCGCAGTTCTTCCGCATGCGCTTGGAGCGCAACGAGGGCAACATCAAACGCACGGCCGAGGAACTGGGCATGCAGCGCAGCCACCTGTACAAGAAGTTGGACCGCTACTCCCTACGCTAGTGGGGTCGGCCTTCGGACCTCACTCCCGCAGCGGGGGCACCCTCAACATCATCCCTGGCTGAAGATTGTCGGGGGAGTCCAGTAGGTCACGGTTGGCCTCGTAGATGTTCTCCCACAGGTATCCTTTCCCGTAGACGCGCTCGGCGATCTTCGACAGGTTCTCGCCCGAGGCAACCTCGTGCATCATGTCCCCGACGTTGTCGCTCATCACCGGGACGAGCAGCACCTGCCCCTCCTGGATATCGAGGACGCCCTCATTGTTGCAGCGCAAGGTCTGGGCATGCACCGCATCTCCATACAGGCGCTCGGAGAGGCTGACGAAGTCCTCTCCGGCCCCGGCCGTGTAGAGCCTCATCTGAGGGTCAAACGAGTGAACCTCCAGGCCTTCCATGGTGACGAGATCCCAATCCTCGGCAATTTCGGCCGGAGCCTGGGGGCCACTGGGAACATCCTGCAGGTCGCCCTGCCCGGCCTGTGGATCCTGGACCTCGGCGCTCAGAAGCGGGGCGACGTCCACGACCGGCATCGGTTCGGCCGCAGGCGCCGGCTCGGGAACCCTACGCCCATGTGTGCGTGGATTGACCTGCGCTGGCTGCAACGCATTGGCAGACACACCTGCATTGAGGACACGGGCCCCCCCCGCCTCGGGCGACTCCGCACCCAGACCCCGGTCCAGCGAAACCGCCAGAATGGAGACGATGACGAAGAGAACTCCTAGAACGACGATTTTTTCGACCTTGCCCATCCTGCAACCCCTGTGAGAACTCGTGAGAGCTGTTGGAGCTTGTTGAAGCTCGCATGTGTTTACGTTTGACCCGAAAGATGTGCCGCATGAGCGGAGGCTCAACTTGCTGCACCGAATGCAGGATCCCGACCGGCGGGGTGCCAAGTCAAAAAGAAACTGAGTTAAACGCACGGCGTAGAGGGAGATCCCTACCGAACCTCATTCCCAAAAGGGGGAAAGATGGTCAGCCCGATGAACCCGCCGAGGGCAGTGTTGCCTGCAAGCAGTCTGGGGAAGACACTACTGCCCACATGGCGTTCATCGCCTGGTTGCCTATGGAGTTGCCCCACACCGCCAAACCCACAGCACACGGACCCTCGCGTAACACCTGGGTCCTGCTCGCTATCACAACGCTGGCTCTGCAGTTCGGCACGTGGATCAATCTCGACGGCTACCAACTCGCTGACTCGGTGGAGTACATGGAGCGAGCCCAGGCCGTGGTACGCAACCAGTCAGTGATCGACTCACAGCAGATCCGCTCATTCGGATTCTCCGCCCTGCTGGCCCCACTCTTCCTGGCCTCAGACCTGCTGGGCATCGAGGACCTTCAGCCGGTCATCGCGGCGATTCGCCTGTTGCAGATGGGGTTGGGCCTGCTCCTGGTCCTGATCGCCGTGCGCATCGGCAAAGCGCTTGGAGGCCCCTGGACGGGATTCGGAGCGGGCCTGGCCCTGGCCACCAACCCCACGTTCCTACGCTTCTCGGTCTCCCCGGTGGCAGGAGTGAGCGCCGCCATCTGCGTGGGCCTGGGAGTGCTCGAACTGCTCGAACCTCCCGAGAAGAAGCGCGGCAGGTGGGCGGGCCTGTGGCTCGGACTTGCCCTTTGGATGGCCTACAAGACGATCCCCATCACGGCCGCGCTTGTCCTGATGGTGATCCTACGTGAGCGCCGTCGCAGCCTGGCGATTCTGCGCCCCATGGCTCTCACCTTCACCTTGGCCGTGATTCTCCAGGTCGCCATGGATCGCATGGCCTACGGCGCCTGGGGCGCGAGCCTGGTGGCCTATCTGGGTGAGAACGTGCTGGGCATCCTGGCCCGCCTCGCCATTCAGCTCGGCAAGGCCGACTGGGCCGACAGCATGTACCTCTGGTACTACGCGGATGTGTTCACCGACCCGCTCACGACCGAGCGCGTGCTCGCGGCCGCCCAGGACCCCACGTGGTACTGGACGAACCTGTTCACCTTTGCCGTGCCTCCGGTGGTCCTGCTGACCCTGATCGGAGTGGGCCGGGCGCTGAGGCGTGCCACGTGGACGTCCAGCCTGCTGTTGGTGGCAGGTGCGCTGAACATCTATCTCTTCTCCCAAAAGGGATCCAAGGACTTCCGCCTGTGGCTCCCCCTGCTGCCCATGCTCGCGCCCCTTGTGGGTTGGGGACTGGACGCCGTTCTGGAGGCCTGTCGGGGAAGAGTCGCCAAGGGACCTTTGGCCGCCGCCACCCTCATCGGGACGGCGCTCTTTTCGCTGAGCGCCCAGAGCCAGGTGAACACCCGAAAGTTCGGCGGCTTCTGGCACGCCATGGAGTACGTGCGAGAACAGGTGGACGCAGGCTACGAGCCCATCCCGTTCATCGTCGATCACTACATCGATAAAGAGACCCACGCGCGCAATCGGGGTCGCGTCCGGGTGGCCAGTGCCTACCACTGGAGTGTGTTCGGACGCGAAGGACCGGATCTACACCTGATCAAGCTGCCCAATCAGCTGGATGGCTGGGCCCATCTGCCCCCACAGGTGCAGGCTGAGAATGTAATCCCCGCCCTGGACAGACTGGACTGGTTGATCGTTCACGAGCCCCTCCTGACGTCGATGGCCCATGCATCGTTGATGCACTACGTGAACTCCTGGTACACGGTGGAGGCCATCTTCTGGGACCCAGAGGTCCACGAGAGCATCGGGCCCGTGTACGTCCTGCGCCACAAACGCGATCGGGGCTTCGATCCGACACGTCCGACCTTCTACGAGTTGCTGCGCGGCCCCAGAATGCTCGGTGCCCGGGATCTCTTCGGGGTCCTTGAACAGATCCTGACCCTGCGCACGCCCGCGGGCCAGCGAGCCCTCACGTATTGGACCGCCGAGTGCCTCCGCCAACGGCTGGAGTTCGGCGAGCGCATACGTCTCATTCGACCGTCCCTGAACGAAGAGCTGTGGATACTGGGATCGACCTACGAGACCATGCCGGGGGATGGGCTGGGATGGTTGACCACCTACATGTTTGTGCGGGCTCCCATGCTCGCTGACTACAGCTTCGTGGATCGCCTGACCACGGTCGGCGCTGCCCCCGACGCACCGGTGTGGGAGAATCGTCACCTGCCCGCCTATGGGGTCAAGCGCATCAACACCCTGGGTTCAGGCACCCTGGTGCGCGAGAGCTGGCCGGTGCTCGCCAGTGCGGACACCGGGGAGTGGGAGAACCTGGGACCCGCCATGGGTGGCGCCTATCGCGACGGGGATTTCATCCCGGTCGAACACTGGACCGGGGCCTTCACTTTCTTCTGGGCCTGCGACGAGTGTGGCAAGGAAGCCTCCCCCGACCCCACGGTGTCTCACGACTGCAATGGAGTCCTCTGGCCTGGACCGGGAGCCCACGTGGGCGTCTCCGGGAGCCTGAAGCGAGCGCAATTCGGCAGCCAGAAGTTCATCCGCAACACGCCCCCGGAATCACGGCGCGGAGCGGCGGCAGACTGGCGCTGGAGCGAAGACGGGTTGACGAATGTGGGACGGTTCTTCCTGCCCGTCCAGGAGGGCCCACACTTCAAGAGGCTGGAAAGCCCCCAGGGGGCCGAGCCACCAGCGGACTGAGACCCATTTGGATCGGCCCTGAAGGCTGGGCAGGCCCTTTTGGCATGGGTCATCTTGAGGCCCGGAGGCCCGGTGGATAGAGTCCGCCGGGATCAGATCGCCCGTGATTGGGGTGGATTGGCCCTCATGAGAGCCCCCTGACCTACCGTGCGCACCATGACCTGCACCCCGAAACCGACCGCGGCCAGAACGCTCATCGCTCTTGGCACACTCTTCCTGAGCCTCTCCTGCGCGGGCAACCCCGAGCGCGCCTCGTTGCCCGAGGTGTCCGGTCATCCCACGACGATCACCCTGAGGGACTATCGCAGTGGGATCGTCCTTGTCCTTATCAACGACAGCACGCTGATCGAACGCAACGTGCCTGGAGAGAACGTCCCTCTGCGCCGAGCTGCCTACTACTCCCAACTCGATCGACAGGCCAACGCCAAGGTCACTGAGGACAGATACGTCAAGGGCATCCTTGAGGCCTTCGACGACTGGAGCTATTCCGAACTTGCCAATGCCGGGCCGGCACCTGAGAGGGCAGCCGAGGCAAGCACCAGCCTGGAGGTCACCCGGAACGGCCGTAGCCAGCACATGCTCTTCAGTATCCGGCTCCCGCGTTCGAGCCAGGAGGCCTATCAGAAGTGCCGCAAGGTCTTCAGCGAGGTGTACAACCGCGTCGACCAGTACCGTTCGGCCAGTTCCATTCCGACGATGACCCCCAAGGTTCGCGGACGGTAACGCAACAGATGAGTTCAGCGAACCAGGAGCCTGGATCCCAACAGGGTCCGCTGCGCGCCCTCGCTGTCCTTCCCGCCCGACTCGCCTCGACGCGTTTGGAGCGCAAGGTGCTCCTGGCCGAAACAGGGCTGCCCCTCTTCGCACACACCGCCAGCCAGGTGAGCCGCTGTGATGCCATCGAGCGCGTCCTGGTGGCCACCGATGGCGAGGAGGTGATGGAATGGGGCACGCGCCTGGGCATCGAGGTGGTCATGACCGACGCCGGCCATGCCAGCGGGACCGATCGGGTGCGGGAAGCCGTTGAGCAGCTTGACGGGGCCTTTGACGTAATCCTGAACGTGCAGGCAGACGAGCCCGATGTGGAGCCCGAGGATCTGGAGAGGCTGATACGCGCTTTCGAGTGTGAATCGGTACAGGCGGCCACCCTGGCCACGCCCCTGCTCTCGGCCGACGACCTCGCCTCCCCCCACGTGGTCAAAGTGACCCGGGACGCACAGGGCCGTGCCCTGTACTTCTCGCGCGCGCCCATCCCCTGCCGCAGTCATGCGCGCGATGCCGATCGGGCAACAGCAGGTGCGCCCCTGGCCCTACGCCACGTGGGAGTCTACGCCTACAGACCCGAAGCTCTGACGCGTTTCTGCTCTCTCGGCAAGGGGGTTCTGGAGGTGGCCGAGAACCTCGAACAGTTGCGCTGGCTCGAAGCTGGCCACGCCATGACAGTCGTGGACGCCGAGCACACCCCGCGGGGGATCGACACGCGGGAGGACTACGACGCCTTCGTCGAGCGCCAAGGACGGACCCAACCACCCCCCACCGATTCGCCCATGGCACCCAGAATGGAATCACCGTGAGCGCTTCGCGGCCCGGAACATTAAGCTGCCTGTGGGGCCTCTTCACCCACACCCTCCTCCTCTTCCCTATTCGAAAACCGATTACTCGATGACCAAGCACATCTTCATCACCGGCGGAGTGGTCTCAAGCCTCGGCAAAGGGCTCACCTCGGCCGCAATCGGAATGATTCTCGAGCGCCGCGGCCTGAAGGTCGGCATGCAGAAGCTCGACCCCTACATCAACGTGGATCCGGGGACCATGAGCCCCTTCCAGCACGGTGAGGTCTACGTCACCGACGATGGCGCAGAGACGGACCTGGATCTGGGGCACTACGAGCGGTTCACGCACGCCAAGCTGACCCAGTCGAGCAACTTCACCACGGGCAGGATCTACTCGACAGTGATCGCCAAGGAGCGCCGCGGCGACTACCTCGGGCGCACCGTGCAGGTCATCCCTCACATCACGGATGCCATCAAAGAAGCCATCCATGCGGGCGTGGGTGACGAAGCACCCGACGTGCTCCTGAGTGAGCTGGGTGGAACGGTCGGCGACATCGAAGGGCTGCCCTTCCTGGAGGCGGTACGCCAGTTCGCTTTGGAGCAACCCAAGGGCGATGTGCTCTTCGTACACCTGACCCTGCTGCCCTTCCTGCGCGCCTCAGGTGAGATGAAGACCAAGCCGACCCAGCAGTCGGTGGGCAAGCTGCGCGAGATCGGCATCCAGCCCGACATCCTCATCTGCCGCACCGAGCAGCCCATGACCGAGGAGATGCAGCAGAAAATCAGCCTCTTCTGCAACGTGCGGATCGACAAGGTGATCGAGGAGCGCGATGTGGATTTCTCGATCTACGAAGTGCCCATCAACCTGGTCAAGGCCAACCTCGACCTCCTGATCGCCGAGGAACTCAACCTGCCGGCAGAGGAGAGCACGGACTTCACCGACTGGCTGGCCATGCTGGATGGCATCAAGACCACGACCGAGGAGGTGGAGATCGCGGTGGTCGGCAAGTACATCGAGCTCCACGACGCCTACAAGTCGATCTATGAGGCCCTCTCCCATGCTGGCATCTCGAGCCACCGCAAGGTGCGCATCCGCAAGGTGCGCGCCGAGGACGTGCTCGACGATGGCGTTGACCTGCTGAGCGGCGTCAACGGCGTGCTCATCCCCGGAGGTTTCGGTGAGCGCGGCCTGGAAGGCAAGATCCGCTCGATCGAATGGGCGCGGGAGAACGGTGTCCCGTTCTTCGGTATCTGCCTTGGGATGCAATGTGCGGTGATCGAGTACGCCCGCAACGAGCTGGACCTCGATGGAGCCCACACCCTCGAACACAGCCCCCACAGTCCTCATCCCGTTATCAACCTGATGGATGATCAGGAGGGGGTCGAGAAGGGTGGCACGATGCGATTGGGCGCCTACGACTGCGAGGTGACCGAGGGCAGTCTCGCCCATGACCTGTACGGCGCATCGGAGATCAGCGAGAGGCACCGCCATCGCTTCGAGTTCAACAACGCCTATCGGGACGCCTTTGACGCTTCGGCCATGAACCTGAGCGGCCGCAACCCCGACCGCGATCTGGTCGAGATCGTGGAGCTCCCCGGACACCCGTTCTTCATCGGCGTGCAGTTCCACCCCGAGTTCAAGAGTGCGCCACTCAGCCCCCACCCGATCTTCCGTGGCTTCGTCGCCGCTGCCGTCAAGCACGCAAACGGTGCCAACAACCACGACCTTCTGGAACAGCCCAGCCTGGCATGAGCCCCGCTTCTGACCCCGACGCCCCCTTGAAGTCCTCCTCCCAGCAGAAGGCCGAGGACCTCCCCCTGCCGGGAGGTGACTTCCGCCTGTTCATCACGCGCCTCTCCTACCAGGGCATGCTGTGCCTTGGGGTGATGGAGAACCCGGTGACCAAGACGCGCCAGGTCAACCTCGACCAGGCGCGTATGGTCCTTGACGATCTGATCATGCTGCAGGAGCGCACGTCGGGAAACCTGGATTCAGATGAGGCAGCCCACATGCACAAGATCGTGGGCGACCTCTCGCACCTGTATGAACAGGTGCAATCCAACAGTCAGCCCAAGAACCCGGTCGACTAGCGGTAGGCCGGCAGATCCGTCAATCCGTGGCCCACGGCCAGGGTGTGGATATCGTGAGTGCCTTCGTAGGTGATCACGGACTCCAGGTTCAACATGTGGCGGCCCACCTGGTACTCCAGGCTGATGCCGTTGGCCCCTAGCATGTCGCGGCAGGTGCGAGCCACCTCCAGTGCCATGTGGACGTTGTTGCGCTTCGCCATGGAGATCTGGTTGGGCGTGATCTTGCCTTCGTCCTTCAGGCGGCCGAGGCGCAGGGCCAGAAGCTGAGCCTTGGTGATCTCTGTGGCCATGTCGACCAGCTTCTTCTGGGCCAGCTGGAATCCAGCCAGGGGCTTGTCGAAGACGACGCGCTCCTTGGAATAGGAGAGGGCCTCGTCGAAGCAGGCGTAGGCCGCCCCCAAACCTCCCCACGCGATACCGAAGCGCGCGGAGGAGAGACACTTCAAGGGAGCCTTCAAGCCAACGGCCTCGGGCAGGCGCATGGAATCAGGAACGCGCACGTCCTCCAGAACCAGCTCGGAGGTGATGGACGCCCTCAGGCTCCACTTGTGTTTCTGCTCGGGTGCACTGAATCCGGGTAGGTCCGTTGGTACGACGAAGCCGCGAATGCCCTCATCCGTACGAGCCCAGACGATGGCCACCTGGGACACGGTGCCGTTGGTAATCCACATCTTGCGACCATCAATGATCCAGTCATCTCCATCGCGACGGGCGGTGGTGATCATGCCTCCGGGGTTCGATCCGAAGTCGGGCTCAGTCAGGCCAAAGCAACCGATGACCTCAGCGGAGGCCAGGCGCGGAAGCCACTCGCGCTTCTGCTCCTCGGAACCAAACGCCAGGATGGGAAACATGACCAGCGAGCCCTGCACCGAAACGAAGGACCGCAGACCCGAGTCGCCCCGCTCAAGCTCCTGGCAGATGAGGCCGTAGCTGACGTTGTTCAGGCCCGCTCCGCCATATTCTTCGGGAACAGTGGGACCGAAGACCCCGAGCTCGGCCAGCTCGGGAATGAGGTCCGAGGGAAAGGTGCCGTTCTCGAAGTGCTCGGCGATGACAGGCAGGAATCGATCCCCTACCCAGGACCGCACGGCATCCCGCACCATGCGCTCCTCCTCGGAGTACTGATCCTCTGTATCGTAAAAGTCGAGCTGGGTGAAAGCGTCCATGTGTGACCCGGATCCGTGGTCGGGGGGGGGATTACGGGGGAGAGGTCCGTGCGACGGTCCAAGAGGGCCGCTCCCGGGAGATATGGGCTGGATTCTAGGCGCCGACTCCCAAGGTGCAATCCGGTGCACACAGAACCGCCGACGCAGAACTCGACCGAATTGTGCCGATTCGCCCTGACACACGTGCCTCATACGGAGCAGAATCTGACCCCATGCCTCGCTACACAGTCACCAGCGCCCTGCCCTACGCCAATGGACCCATCCACTTTGGTCATGTGGCAGGAGCCTACCTACCCGCCGATCTTTACGTACGTACCTTGCGCATGCTGGGAGAGGAGGTGGCATTCATCTGCGGAACCGACGAGTACGGGGTCGCCATCACCTTGGGCGCAGAGAAAGCAGACGTGCCCTACGAGGAATACGTGGCCGGTTGGCACGACACAATCCACGGCACCTTCGAGGCCCTGAGCATCGAGTTTGACATATGGTCGGGAACGAGCCGCTGTGCAGATCACACAGCGACGGCACAGGAGTTCTTCCGAACCCTCGACGAAGCTGGCTATCTGACTCGCCGAGAAGTCGAGCAGCTGTACTGCGCCACCGACAACATGTTCCTGGCTGACCGCTACATCGGCGGCACCTGCTATGAGTGTGGGCACGCGGAAGCCCGCGGCGACGAGTGCCCCGCCTGCGGCACGTGGATCGCGCCGCTGCGGCTCCTCGATCCAAGCTGCAAGATCTGCGGAGGCACGCCCGAAAAACGACCCACGACCCACTGGTACCTGAACCTACCCAAGTTGCGCGACGAGCACATTGGCGAGTGGATCGAGAAGCACGAGTGGAAGCCAAACGTCTCTACCTTCATCAAGAACCTGCTCAAGGACGTACCGGAGCGTGCCATCACCCGCGACATGAACTGGGGGGTGCCCTTGCCAGCCGAGTACGCGGACCAAGGCGGCGAAGGAAAAGTACTGTACGTCTGGTTCGATGCGCCCATCGGCTACATCTCCTTCACCAAGGAGCTCTGTGCTCAGCAGGGCGATCCGGACGGTTGGGAGAAGTGGTGGAAAGGTGACGATGTGCGCCTGGTGCACTTCTTGGGCAAGGACAACATCCCCTTCCACTGCATGGTCTTCCCGTCCATGCTTCATGGATCGCAGCAGGGCTACACCTTGCCCTGGCAGGTCCCCGCCAACGAGTTCTACAACCTGGAGGGCGGCAAATTCTCCACCTCAGAGGGCCGCACTCTGGATACGGCGGACCTGTTCGAACGCTACGAGTCCGACGCCCTGCGCTTCTACATCATTAGCACCTTGCCCGAGACGGCCGATGCGGAGTTCAGCCTGCAGGGCTTCGTCACCGCCAACAATGCGCATCTGGCTGGCAACATCGGCAATCTTGTCACACGTGTCCTGAAGTTCATTGCGAAGAACTACGAAGGGCGAGTCCCCGATCTCAGTGAAGCCCAGCGCGCTGAGATGGATCGGGAGATCCTGGAGGAGTGCGGCGCCTTTGGCGATCCGGCCCTGCATGCCAAGGCTTTCCAGTTCAGGCGCGCGGCCGATCAATTGGTGGCCAACGCCTCGGTGGCCAACGTCTTCATGCAGCGCCTTGAGCCTTGGGCCCTACGCAAGACAGATCCTGAGAAGGCTGCCAGCGCACTCAACACCCTCTGCGAATGGCTGCTCTGGCTGGCCCGATGGATGGCCCCCTTCATGCCGGGTAAGGCCCAGGAGCTGTGGGAGATGCTTGGTCAGTCAGGCCGGGTGGGCGACCAGAGCTGGCCGGGTGCACCGGAGCCATCGACCTGGCGTCAGCTGGAGAACGGTGCAGCCCTCGGCGACCCGGCCGCTCTCTTCCCTCGCCTGGACGACCCCAGCTAGGCAAAGAGATGGGGGCCGAACCTTGGCTTCAAGGTCCGGCCCCCGTGTTCACAGATTCCTGCGGAAAGCCGCTGGGAATCGTCAAAGATCAGCGCAGAGACCTAGACGGACTCCTTCAGGGCCTTTCCAACCCTGAAGCCCACCCGCTTGCCCGCCTTGATAGGAATCGGGGCTCCCGTGTGGGGGTTTCTGCCCATCCGAGCCTTGCGGTCCTTCACTTCGAAGGTCCCAAAGCCCGTGATGGTCACGGATCCGTCGGCCTTGAGCCCATCCTTGACGCCGTCGAGAACCGTGTCGACCAAGCGACCGGCCTGGAGCTTCGAAGTCTGAAGCTCCCGAGCGACGTACTGAATGAGGTGGCTCTTGTTCACGCCAAGTTACTCGTTGACGCAGCCTAGCGGCGGCGGGCCTTCTTCTTGGCCTTCTTGCGTGCGGGCTTCTTCTTGGCAGCCTTCTTCTTGGCCTTCTTGCGTGCGGGCTTCTTCTTGGCCTTCTTCTTGGCCTTCTTCTTAGCCTTCTTGCGTGCGGGCTTCTTCTTGGCCTTCTTCTTGGCCTTCTTGCGTGCGGGCTTCTTCTTGGCCTTCTTCTTGGCCTTCTTGCGCGTGGCCTTCTT
>MPMD02414920.1_pt1 | contig 60550 bp, 47 predicted proteins | sample 1617291 | NCBI WGS metagenome assembly MPMD02 (sample SAMN05944810, study PRJNA350692) | marine metagenome | biome: marine; feature: ODZ; material: water; isolation source: 120 m water sample filtered on 30 um supor filter | place: Pacific Ocean | collected 2012-04-09 | depth 120m m | reverse complement strand
GACGCCCAACGCCAGGCCACCAAGGACGCGGGCACCATCGCCCGCCTGACCGTCGAACGCATCATCAACGAGCCCACCGCGGCCACCCTGGCCTACGGCCTGGACAAGGACAAGACCGGCCGTGTGGCGGTCTACGACCTGGGGGGCGGCACCTTCGACATCTCGATCCTCGAGATCGGTGACGGCGTGTTCGAGGTGCTCTCGACCAGCGGTGACACGCACCTGGGCGGCGACGACTTCGACGAGGAGCTGATCAAGTTCGTCGCCGAGCAGTTCAAGAGCGAGAGCGGCATCGACGTGCGCCAGGACCCGATGGCCATGCAGCGCCTCAAGGAGGCCTGCGAGAAGGCCAAGTGCGAGCTCTCGAGCGCGACCCAAACCGACATCAACCTGCCCTTCATCACCGCCGATGCCTCGGGTCCGAAGCACCTGCAGTGCTCGGTCACACGCGCCAAGTTCGAGCAGCTGGTCGAGGGCCTGGTGGACCGCACCCGCGGCCCCTGCGAGCGCGCCCTGTCCGACGCCGGCCTGAAGCCCGCTGACATCGACGACGTGATCCTGGTGGGCGGCTCGACCCGCATTCCGGCCGTACAGGCCGTGGTCACCGCCATCTTCGACCGCGAGCCCAACCGCAGCGTCAACCCCGACGAGGTCGTGGCCGTCGGCGCTGCCATCCAGGGCGGGATCCTGGCCGGGGAGGTCAACGACGTGGTCCTGCTCGATGTCAACCCCCTGTCGCTTGGCATCGAGACCCTGGGCGGTGTCTGCACCCAGTTGATCGAGCGCAACACGACCATCCCGACCTCCAAGAGTCAGGTCTTCTCGACCGCTTCCGACAGCCAGCCGAGCGTGGAGATCCATGTGCTTCAAGGCGAGCGCGAGTTCGCCAAGGACAACCGTACCCTGGGACGCTTCCACCTGGACGGGATCGCGGCGGCTCCGCGCGGCACTCCGCAGATCGAGGTCTCCTTCGACATCGACGCCAATGGCATCATGGAGGTCAAGGCCGTCGACAAGGGGACCGGTCGCGAGCAGCAGATCCGCATCGAGGCCTCTTCGGGACTGACCGACGAGGAGATCGATCGCATGCGCAAGGAGGCTGACGAGCACGCGGCCGAGGACAAGGAGCGGCGCGGGATGGTGGACCTCAAGAACCAGGTCGACCAGGTCTTGCACGAGACCAAGAACCAGCTCGAGGAGCACGGCGACAAGCTGGGCGAGGAAGACGTGAAGGCCATCGAGGGCGCCACCGAGGAGCTGAAGAAGGCCGCCGAGGGCGACGACAAGGAGGCGATCGAGGCCGCCCTGCTGGAATTCCAGCAGAAGGCCCAGAAGCTCGGCGAGGCGATCTACGCCAAGGCTCAGGCCGAGCAGCAGGAGGCTGGGGCGGGCGAGGCCCCCGGAGCTCCCGAAGGCGGGGACGACGGCGCCGGCGACGAGCCGGTGGACGCCGATTTCGAGGTCAAGGCCTGAGGCGCGGATCTCCCTCGGGAGGCCGTCGAGGCGGGGCGCGGGCGCGACGGTGCGCTCGCGCCCCGCTCTCATGAGGCGCTGGCGCGTGGGCGGCTGCGCTCACCCCTGCGAGCGATGCCGCGCAGCTCTCCTCCTACGCCGGCCGGGCGTGCCCCTCGTGGCCGGCCGGAGGCGTGGGCTGCAGGGCACGGCGTTTGCTCGGGTCCGGGCCCCCGGCTACATTCCCCGCCCGTGATCCACGTCAGCCACCTCACCCGGCGCTTCGCGCGCCTCGTTGCCCTCGACGACGTTTCCTTCGAGATCGGCCGCGGAGAGGTGACGGGTTTCCTCGGCCCCAACGGCGCCGGAAAGACCACGACGCTGCGCATCCTGGCCGGGTACCTGCCGGCCACTTCCGGGTTCGCCAGCGTGGCCGGCTTTGACGTCCTGCGCCAGTCGATGGAGGTGCGCCGGCGCATCGGTTACCTGCCCGAGTCGGTACCCCTCTACGGCGAGCACCGCGTGCAGGAGATGCTCGACTTCCAGGGGCGCCTGCACGGCCTGTCGCGCGTGGACCGTCGTCGGCGCGTGGGGGAGGTGCTCGACCTCGTCGGCCTCACTGACCGCGCCCGCCAGCTCGTGGGCACCCTCTCGCGCGGCCTGCGCCAGCGCGTGGGCCTGGCGGTCGCCTTGCTCCCCGAACCCGAGGTGCTGATCCTCGACGAGCCGACCAGCGGCCTCGATCCTCTGCAGCGCATCGAGGTGCGCGAGATCGTGCGGCGCCTGGCGGACCGGCACACCGTGCTGCTCTCCTCGCATATCCTGCCCGAGGTGGAGGCCGTCTGTCCGCGGGTGATCATCATCCATCGCGGCCGCATCGCGGCCGACGGAACGCCCGACGAGCTCCTGGCCACCTTGGGACACGACGCCCACGTGCGCATCGAGGCCGTGGTCGGGAGCGACGTGACCGATGCCTTGCGACTGCTGGCCAGCCTGACGGGGGTGCGGACCGTCCACGATCGCGGTCGGCAGGGCATCCACCATCGCTTCGACGTGCGCGCCGATGAGGACCTGCGCGAGGCCGTCGGAGCCCTGGCCGCTCAGCGCGGCTGGGCCTTGCGCGAGTTGAGCTGGCGACGCCCGACCCTCGAGCAGGTCTTCGCTCAGATCGCCCTCGACCTCGAGCAGGAGCAGGGCGAGCCGCTCGATACTGTGCCGACGGAGCCCCCCGTGCTCGCTCCGGTCGCGTTGACTTCCATGGACCTGCCGGTGCTGTCCGACTCGCCCGAAGGCTCGCCGTCGGACTCGGCGCCGAGCCCGCGCGTCCTCTCGCCCTTCGAGCGCCCGCCGCAGGAGCCCGGGCACTGACGCGATGCGCGGCGCCTTCACGATCTACCGCCGGGAGCTGGTCGGCATGTTCTTCGGCCCCCTGGCGTGGTCGCTCCTGTGCGTCGCCCTGGGCCTCTCGGGCTGGCTGTTCCTGGCGGTCGTCAAGCAGTCCGGTGGCGATGTGACCGCCAGCCTGCGCTACACCCTGGGCGCCTCCACGGCCCTCCTCTTTCTGCCGCCGCTCTTGACCATGCGCATGATCAGCGAGGAGGACCGTACGGGCATGCTGGAGTTCCTCCTGACGGCCCCCGTCAGCGACGCCAGCGTCGTGACCGGCAAATTCCTGGCGGCGCTGACCTTCATGACCCTCTTCTGGTCGAGCAAGCTCGTCTACGCGGTCGTGATCGCTGCTCTCGGCGTGCCCCCGGACTGGGCGCCCCTGCTCGGCGGCTTCCTGGGCGCGGTGTTCGTCTCGGGCCTCTTCTGCGCCCTGGGGCTGGTGGCCAGCGCCGCCTTCTCGACGCCCATGCTGGCGGCCTTCATGGCCTTCGTGGCCAACATCGTCGTGCTCTTCCTGCCGCTCTTCGCGGGCCTCTCCGAGAGCGACCGGATCGCCGAGCTGGCTCTGGCCCTGAGCGTCAGCGCGCACTTCGAGCTCTTCCTGCGCGGCGTCCTCGACAGCTCGGGAATCGTCTTCTTCCTGGTCTGGACCGCCGTGGCCCTGTTCGTGTCCGTGCGGCTCGTGGAGGCTCGCCGGTGGCGCTGAGGGCGGAGAACGGCGTGTCGGAGCGCAGCACGGGCACGGGCACTCGTCTGGGGATTGCCGCCGTCGTGACTCTCAACCTGGCCCTGGCGATGGGCGTCGCGGGCGGAGTGACCTGGCTGGCGGCGCGCCCCGGCCTGCGCCTGCGCGTGGACCTGACCGCCGCCGGCGAGAACACCCTGGACGTGAACGCGCGAGCGGTGCTCGATGGCGTGCAGGGCGACGATCCTATTCTGATCGACGTCTTTCTGCGTCCTCTGCCCGCGCCGCTCGATCAGATCAGCGCCCGCGCCCAGCAGCGTCTGGCGGGCCTGTTGCGCCTGGCCCATGAGCATCGGCCCGAGCTCGTTGAGGTCGCCCACCACGCCCTCGCCGGCCCCACGGGCGTCAGCGAGACCGAGGCGCGCATGCGCGAGCTGGGGATCTCGGAGGTCGACGTCGTGGTCGTCTCGCGCGGCGATCGCAAGGAGGTGCTGCGCTTCCTGGGGGACGTGGCGGAGATCGACATCGGCCGCCCGGCCAACATGCCCGGGGGGTTCGAACCTCCGAGCCTGATCTCCTTCCGCGGCGAGGAGGCCCTGGTGAAGGCCATCTTGAAGGTCACCCAGGGCGAGCGGCCGCACGCCTACTTCTCCTGGGGTCACGGCGAACGCAACGTCTACGGAGAGGATCCGCGCGACCTGGGACTCCTCGAGCATGCCCTGCGCCAGGACGGCTTCATCGTCAAGCGCTGGGTGAGCGAGGAGCAGGGTGCCGTGCCCTCCGACTGTGCCGTGCTGGCGCTGATCGCTCCTGAGGAGCCCCTCAGCGCCCACGAGATAGGGCTGGTGCGCGACCATGTCGATCGCGGCGGCAGCCTGATCGCCGTCCCCGGCCATCGCCTGATCGCGGGCGAGGGCACGGTCAGCGAACTGCTCGAGGGCTACGGCGTGCGCGTCGGCGAGGGCGTCGTCAGTCGGCCCTACGTGGGAGCCGGCGGCTCGCCGGTGTACGGCATCCCCGAGTGCGCCGAGGTCGTCGTGCGCGCCGCGGGCATGGCTGCCCGGCATCCGATCACCGCCTCCCTGCGGCGCGCCGACCGGCGCGTGAGGATCGTCTTCTCGCGCCCCCTCGAGCGCGCTTCCAAGCCCACCGGCGGAATCCTGCTCGATCTGCTGAGCGCCAGCGAATTCACCTGGGCCGACCTGCCCGACGAGGACGGAGTCCATCGCTGGAACTGGGACGAGGAGCGGGAGGCCGAGGGGCCCTTCAGCCTGGCCATGACCTCGCGCTTCCCGCCGCCCCTGCCGGGCCCGGCACCGCCTGTGGGCACGATGGAGCAGCGCCCCGAATCGCGCGTCCTGGCCCTGGGTGCCCCCGATCTGTTCGCGAACGCTCTCTTCGACACGAACCGCGACTTCCTGCTCAACGCCTTCAACTGGGCGGCCAGCCGTGAGTACCGGGTCAGCATCACCCCGCGCGATCCCGACCTGCGTCGGCTCGAGCTGGGCGCCGGGCGCGGGCTGTTCGCCCTGACGATGTGCGCCGTCGTGGCCCTGCCCCTGGTGTGCCTGCTGCTCGGCCTGGGCGTCGCCTGGAAGCGACGGCGCTGAGCGGTGGGAAAGCAGACCACCCTCTGGCTGTTGCTGGTCGCCGCCCTCGCGGCGACCGTCGTCTGGTGGCAGCGTGGGCGCGAGTTCGAGGGGGACCTGGGGCGCATTGACGTGCCGCTCTTCGACGGGGTGGACGCGGCACGCGTGCGAGGCTTGCGCGTCGATCATCAGCTGCGCGGGAACTTCACATTCGAGCGCGACGCCCGCGGCGACTGGTCCATGACCGATCCGATCGCCTATCCGGCGGACCCAGCCGTGATGCGGGTCATCCTCGATTCGGTGACGCGCAGCCGCGCCGTGCTCGTGGCGAGCTCCGAGGCGGACCCCGCAGCTCTGGGTCTCGCGCCGCCCCAGGTGGTGCTGGTGGTCGAGGAGTTGATCGACGGAGTGGTGCGCGAGCAGCGTCTCGAACTGGGCATGCTCGACCTCGACGGTCAGTCGCTGAACGTGCGCATCGGAGGGCGCATCCTGCGGACCCTGCGCACCCTCCACACGACCCTCGAGCGCAGCGTCGATGACTACCGCTCCCGCCGCCTGCTGGACATGCTCCCCCACAGCGTCGTGACGGTGGATCGCTCGGGTGCGCTCCAGCACGCTGACGACGAGGCACCGGTTCCCCTGGGACTGAACGCCGTGCTGGACGCCGGCCAGTGGCTGGCCCTGGCGCCGCACGCGGCCCTGCTCGACCCGCTCGAGTTCTCGGTCATCGCCATGGGCGCCGCGACCCTGCGCGTCGAGGCCTTCGTGGACGACGACGAGCCCGACCTGGGGCAGTACGGTCTGGGCGAGCCCACTTTCAGCCTGGAGCTGGGCAACGCGGCGGGGTCGAGGGAGGCGCTGCACTTCGGTCAGACTAGCCGCAAGTCGGACATCTGGTACGTCCAGCGCGCGGGCTGGCCCCATGTCTGGCGCCTGTCTCGCGATCAGATTTTGCGCGTGACCGTTCCCTTCGAGTACCTGCTCGACCGGCGCTTGCTGCGCGTCGAGCGTGCGGGGGTCGATGCTCTGGTCTTGAGCGATGGTGCGCGCACTCTGCGCGTGGAGCGTTCCGGCGAGCAATGGAATGTGCGCGTGGACGATGCCCCGCCCTTCGTCGCCGATACGGCGCGCGTCGAGGACACGCTCAGTCGTCTCGAGCAAGCCGAACTCTCGGGCTTCGACCTCGAGCGGCGGGCCAGCGAGGTGGCCCTCGAGTGGAGCGTGCTGATCGAGGCCGGCGGGCGACGGCTCGGGGGCCGGCTGGGGGCGACCGCCGAGGAGGGGGAGGACGGTCCGGTGCTCATCTACCGGCGCCTCGGAGACGACGTGTTGGGGCTGGCGGAGCCCTGGCTGGGAGAGCTGGTGAGCGCGCCGGCGGACCGCTGGCGTTCCCTGGAGTTGCTCTCGGTCGAGGAGATCGACGTCGTGCGTCTGACCTTGCGGCGCGGGGAGCGGGCGCGTTCCTTCATCCGCGGCGAGCGCGGGCGCTGGACGCCGGCGGGGGAGGAGCGCGAGGCCGTCGAGTTGCTCGGTGTCCTCGATCCGCTGCTCTTCCTGCGCGCCGTCCGCTACCTGCAGCCGGACGCTCCCGGGCCGCTTGAGCTGATCGAGGTGAACCTCGAGCGCCGCGACGGGTCGCGCCTGGTCGCCTCGATCGGCCGCGGGCCCGAGGGAGCGGCGCAGGCCGTCATCGAGGGACGGGGAGCCGTCCTGCGTGCGGAAGACCTGCACAGGCTCCTGGACGCGCTGCTGGCCGAATGAGGGGTGGGGGAGACTCTTGCTCGCGGGTCTCGGAGCCCTGGGCGGCCCTGACAGGAACCGAGCATCCCGTCGTGCGCTTGCGGGGGGGCTCGCGGCGCGTCCCGAGCGGGGCGCTCTCGGGCGCGCGGACGCCTGAGGGACGATGGGGTCGCGGTGTTCGACTTTCAGGTTCGCCAGCGGAGAGCGAATGCCCTGCCCTGAACCGGAGCCCGGGCGCCGCCGGCTCAGGCGCTCGCGCCGGAGCGCTCGTGCTCGAAATGCATGGCGACCGCCGCGGGCAGGGCGAGCTTCTCCTCCTCGAAGACGCGCGCGCCGAGGCTCTCGACCGTGTCGTCGGAGAGGACCGGGACGCAGCGCTGGTGCAGGATCTTTCCCGCGTCGTACTCGTCGTTCACGTAGTGCACCGTGCAGCCGGTGAACTGCGCGCCACTCTCGAGGACGGCGCGGTGGACGCGGTCTCCGTAGTAGCCCTTGCCTCCGAAGGCGGGCAGCAGGGCCGGGTGGATGTTCAGCACGCGGCCCTGCCAGTCCTCGGGCAGGTCCAGGAGGCGCAGGAACCCGGCCAGGACCACGAGCTGGGCATCGCAGGCCCGCACGCGTTCGAAGGCGGCGCGGCTGAAGGCCGCGGGATCGAGCTCTCGGTCGGGATCGAGGACCACGCACTCGATCCCCAGCTTGTGGGCACGTTCGACGGCGTAGGCGTCGCGGCGGTCGCAGAGGACGAGGGCCAGGTTGCAGGCCAGGGTGCCCTCGGCGATGTGGACCGCCAGGTTCTCAAGGGAGCGACCGCCGCCGGAGACGAACACCGCAAGGCGCGGCAGGCCGCTCACGTGCGGTCCTCGCGTAGCTCCTGGGCGAAGGGCCCCAGCTCGGGGCGCAAGGCGAGCAGCAAGTCCTCGAGGGCCGGTGCCAGGCGGTCGGCCGCGGCCAGCTGGGCTTCAAGCGCGGCCTCTCCGTCGGGGTCGATGACCGCCACCACGAACAGGCAGGCGAGGCCCGCGTGGGCGGCGGCGATGGCCGGGGCGGCCAGGCCCTGGACTGCCACCTGCGCTCCGGCGGAGGCCTGGTAGCGCCGTTCGGCGGGGGTTCCGATGGAAGGGCCCGCTGTGCAGGCCGCGATCGCCTCGACGCATGGCAGACCCAGGCGCCTGGCGTGCCCCAGGGCAGCCTCGCGCAGTTCGGGATCGTGGACTCGGCTCTGATCCGGGAAGAGTGGGCCCAGGCGCGACTCCCCGAGGCCCAACAGGGGCGTCGTGCCCGACAGGTTGATGTGATCGCTGAGCAGCGCCAGAGTCTCCCCGGGCGAGGACTCGTGCCTCTCCAGGATGGAGTAGCCGCCGGAAGTGTGCACGCACAGGGCGGCGCCCGAACAGGCCGCCAGCCAGCAGGGGAACCCGCGCGTCCAGGGCGCCTCGTCTGCCGTGGGGGCGTTGCCGGTCTCGGGCGAGCCGGCGGCGTCCTCCAGGAACCAGGCGACCAGGTCCGCCGACTCGGCCACATGCAGGGTCTGGTGGCGCCAGGCGCTCGGCACGCCTGCGATGCCCTCGAGCGGCAACTTGAAGGAGACCTCGTAGCCGGCCGCCAGCAGACCGACGCCCGTTCCCATCAGGAACAGGGCGTCCGGGTCGGCCGCCCCGCGACCGCGGAGCTCCTTGGAGGCCGCGAAGATCGCATCGTCGATGCTGTCAGTACCCATGTCGCTGGCCGAGATTGCCGTTCCAGGCGGGCCGTGTCCAAGCACGGACCAGAGTTCTTGGGATCCGAGTCCGTCCCAGGTTGTCCCGTGGATACGGGCTAGCGCCCGTCCGCCGGAGGCGGGTCGCTGGGCGGGGGAGGATCTGCCGGCGGGGCATCGGGCTCTTGATTCGCCTCGTCATCCTCTTCCTGCGTGTCGGGCGCGTCCTCTGGCTGCGGGGCCTGGGGCGCGGTTTCTTCGGCCCCCCGACCGTCGGACAGCAGGCGCACGAGCAAGGTCTCGCCGTGGTCGCGGAGCAGGCGCTGCGAGCTCGCGAAGGCCCCGCTCCAGGTCTTCTCGCTGGCCTGGGCGAGCACCGTCGCTAGCAGGTCGCAGGCGGCCAGCTCGCCCTCGCAGCGCTGCGGACTGCCCGCCTCTCTGGCCCAGGCTGCCGCCAGCTCAAGGGTCTCCCTCAGGTCGGCGGCTTCCTTCTTCGTGAAGATCGCCCTGGTCTCGAGATTGAACATTTCCGCCGCCTGGTGCGCGGCGTCGACCACTGCGCAGAGCTTTACCACGGCCGCGACGGCGGTTGCTTGTTCGCGGGAGTAGGCGCGCGAGACGCGCTCGGAGAACAGGAAGTCCAGCTCCCGGGTCCGGGCGCCGAAGTCCGACCAGGGGATCGACTCGGTCGAGCCGCCCATGTCCACTCTCAGGCCGTCCGCGCCGGCGCCGATCACCTCGCGCTTCACGCTGCGCCGCGAGCGCGGGTCGGCGACGGTCTTGCGCCGCCAGCGCGGGTATTCGTCGGCGATGAAGCTCAGGGCGCTACGAGCCAGCTCGACCTCGGCGGCGAGGGACTCGATCCAGCGGCGGTTGGCGTCCAGGGTGAGGACAGGGAGCAGCGCCTCCAGGCGCGCGCGCGCGGCGATGAAGTCCATCCGGCCGAGCTCGGCCTCCAGGCCCTCCCGACCCCCCAGGCCGCGAATCAGGCGCAGGTTGTCCTGGCGCCTGTGCGTGGAGGCGAAGCGGCTCTCGTCGGCGCCCATGACGTCGAGCCGTTCGCGTACCTGACTGCGGATCTCGAGCAGGCGCTGGGCACCTGCGGGGGAGCGACCCTCGGGGAAGGTCGGCAGGTCGGTGCGTGCCTTGACGTCGATCAGTACCTCTCGCAGGCGCGAGAATTCACCCTCTCTCTGCAGGGTTTCGGTAGTCGCGAGGTCCTCGGCGATGTGCTCGAGGGCGAGCTGGATGACTTGCGTCTCCAGCTTCTCGCGCTCGGTCGCAAAGCGCGGCTCGTTCTCGAATTGCGCCTGGGACTGGACCGCGTACATACGCCGCAGGGAGTCCCCAGGCTTCATGGGGCGGACCTCGAGGGCGGCTGCCGTGCGCAGGAGGGCCAGGACAGAGTCCACCCGCCCTGCCTGTTCACGCTCCAGCTGATCACTGGCGTGCACGTCAGCCTGGAGTTGGCGCGCCTGTTCGAGCCCTTGCCCGGCGGCGTCGGTGCCGTCGAACTCGGCGGCCAGGGCCCGCAGGCGGGCGATGCGCTCGGCCGGGGGGAGGTCGTTCTGTGCCAGGCGGGTGAAGGCCAGCTCGGCCTGGGTTTCGAACAGTCGCTCCTGGGTGTCGTCATCGACGGGCGGCACCCCGGGCTCTGGTCCAGGCACGGGGAGCAGATCGGGAACATCGCCGCCGGCCAGGGTCGGATCGGGCAGGACGGGCTGGCCCCCCGCGTCCGGGCCGGCGTTGCCCTTGCCGAACTGCGTGGCCCACCATGCGCCGCCCCCGAGGAGCACGGCGACGGTCACAAGGGGCATCCAGGCTACGCGCGTGCGCCGCGCGGGAGCGGCCTGAGCGCCGCCCCGGGCGGCCTGCTCGCTGGCGCCCGCTCGCATCTGGTCGATGTCCGCCAGCAGTGCGGAAGCGGTCGGGTAGCGTTGGTCGGGATCGCGCTGCATGGCGCGCGAGATGATGGTGAGCACCTCCGCGGGCAGATCGTCCACCAGCTCCTGGAGCGGTTGCGGATCATCGAACAGCTTGGCGCGCAGGATCGCTCGCGAGCTGCTGCCTTCGAAGGGGGTATGTCCCGACAGCAGGCGGTAGGCCGTCGCGCCCAGGGAGTAGAGGTCCGAGCGGCAGTCCGCCAGACCGCCGCGCACCTGCTCGGGTGAGATGAAGTGCGGTGTCCCGAAGATGCGCCGGTCCCCTTGCTCCTCGGCGTCGGTGTGGGTGGCGAGGCCCAGGTCGGCGATCTTCGTCACGCCGGCGTGGTTCTGCATCAGGTTGGCCGGCTTGATGTCGCGGTGCACAATCCCGCGCAATTCGGCGTACATCAGCCCGCTGGCCGCGTCGTGCAGGATCTCGAGCACCGTCCGCCAGTGGACCGGACCCTCCTTGATCACGCGCTCCTCGAGGGAGCCGCGGTCCATGTACTCCATCGAGAGGAAGTGCAGCCCGGAGTTTTCGCCGACGTCGTGTACGGTCACGACGTTCTGGTGATGGAGGGCGGCCGCGGCGCGAGCTTCGGCCTGGAAGCGCCGCACGAAGTCGGGCTCGGAGGCCAGGCGCGAGGGCAGCACCTTGATGGCGACCTGACGGTCGAGGCTCTCCTGCAAGGCCAGGTAGACGTCGCCCATCGAGCCGCGACCGAGGCGTTTCTCGAAGCGGTAGCCGGGGATGGTTGGCAGGCGTCGACGGGGCGCGGGGCTCGGGCTCGCGGCGCCCGTCTCCTCAACGATCGGCGGCGGCGCGGGAGCGGCGTGCTCCTCCACCAGGGGCTCGGAAGGGGCACCTTGGCGCGGCGGGACGATCTCCAGACGGCGCGATCCCAGGGTGATCACGTCGCCCGCCGCCAGGCGCGCCTGTGTGACGCGCGCGCCGTTGACGATCGTTCCGTACTCGGAACCGAGGTCCTTGAGGGCCCAGCCGCCGTTCCTGGCGCGGCCCAGGGCGCAGTGCAATTCGGCCACTCCCTGGCCGCTGAGCACCAGGTCGGCCTTCTCTGTGGAACTGCCGATCACGAGCTGTCCGGAGCGCGGCAGCTCGGAGGGGGGGCCCTGTTCGCCGACGACGTACAGCAGCAGTCGCTCCTCGGAGGCGCGGCTCATCGGGTCATCTCCTCCAGACCTTCGAAGAGGGCGCTGCCGACGCGCACCATGTGGCTGCCCGCCGCCACGGCCGGCTCAAGGTCGCCGCTCATGCCCATCGAGAGCCGCACCCGACCCTCGTGGAAGTGGACCGCGGAGCCGGGGTCGGCCTCAAGCTCCGCGGCCAGGGCGGCGAGGGCATCGAAGCTCGCGCGGGCACCCTCGACGCCCGGCGCCGGGAGCGGAGCGATGTTCATCAGGCCCAGCAGGCGTACGTGTCCGAAGGAGCCGGCGCGGCGAGCGGCCTCGAGCACCTCGTCGGCCCGGAAACCGTGTCGCCCCTCGGCCCGCGAGGTGCGCAGTTCGAGATAGATCGCGGGGCGGCGATCCAGGTCGGAGGCCACGCGCTCGATGGTCTCTAGCAGGCGCAGAGAGTCCACCGAGTGGATCACCTCCGCCAGGGCCACGACCCGCCGCGCCTTGTTGCGCTGCAGGTGGCCGAGGAAATGCCAGCGCGCGTGGGCTCCAGCGCTCGCGAGGTGCTCGGCCTTCTCGCTCAGGCCATCGAGCCGATTCTCTCCCAGCTCATGCTGGCCGAGGCGGCAGAGGGCCAGAGCGGTGGCCGGCGTGACCGATTTGGTGACGCACAGCAGCTCGACGGCGGAGGGGTCGCGACCCGCCGAATGTGCGGCGGCCCCAATGCGGCGTCGCACGCGGTCGAGGTTGTCTTGCAGGCTGGCGGGGGCCACGGGCAGAGTGTAGGCGAGCGATTCCATGCGAACGCGGAGAGCCGCGTAGGCTACCTGCCCACGGGCCGGAAGTCACCGCGAGGCCCTACGAGGCCCGCTCATTCTCCGAAGAGGGCGGCGCTCCCCTGGGAGAGGGCCGTGACCTCGGCCGCATCGTGCAGCTCCAGGCGCAAGCGGCGCGTCGTGTTCGGGAGCACCCGGCCGCTCTCGCCGGGACGCACGCCGGCCACCCACAGCAACTCCTCGCCGGCGAACACGAGGGGGACCCGTGAGCGTTCCTCGCGCGGGATGCCGGCGTCGGCCAGGAAACGCCCCAGGGGGCGATGGCCCGGGGCGCCCAGCCCGTGGAAGCGGTCGCCCGAGCGCGAGAAGCGCACCACCAGGGGGTCGCGAGTCGGGCCGGGAGCGAGCTCGACGGTCACCGCCGAGCGGGGCACGCCCGCGCTCGGGGGCAGGTCGACCCACTGCGCCGAGATCGAGCGCCCGTCCGCCAGGGTGACGGCGCCCGGCACGCGCAGCTCTAGTTCGGGAGGGCCGAGGCCGTGAGGGTTTCCGAAGGGCATCACGGCCTGGCGCGGGCGGTCCGCCGGGGTGGTCCAGAGCGGTTCGAGGGCCGTCGAGGGAGGGGAGAGGTGCAGGAGGTCGGAGCGCAACTGCAGGCTCCAGCCCCCGGGCAGATGGTGTCGCGCGCAGCGACCGAGCGCGAGGTCGGAGAGGACGCGCTCGAGCACCTCGCGCGTGGGCGCGCGGGTGGTGCCCTCGGTCAACAGCCGCCACAGGGCTCGGCGCCGTAGGGGCAGGACCAGGTGCATCACTTCGGCCCGCGGGAGGGTCCCACCGATGTGTGCGTCGCGCCGGCTGCGGCGCGCCGCGGCGTGCACCGGCGGGCGCCAGACGATGTGGGCCGTGCGCACGGCGAGCTCGCTCTCGAGGGTCTCGATCTCCCGTCCGAAGGCCAGCAGGTTGCGCCGCGCCTCGGGACCGCAGGCGGCGGAGAGAACATCCAGCAGCTCGTGCCGCACGCGGTTGCGGGTGAAGCGGGCGTCCGTGTTAGAGCTATCCTCGCGCCAGTCGATGCCGCGGCTCGTCAGCAGCTCGCGTACCTCCTCGCGCCGCATGTCGATCAGGGGGCGTACGACCGTCACCCCCGCCACGGTCGCTCGGGGCCGGAGCCCGGCCAGGCCGGCCATGTCCGTGCCGCGCAGCCAGCGCATCAGGAGCGTCTCGAGGGCGTCGTCGGCGTGGTGTCCGGTGGCAACGCAGGCGACCTGCAGGCGCCGGGCCTCGGCGGCCAGGGCGCGGTAGCGCGCATGGCGTGCGCGCGCTTCCAGGTTGCCTCCGTCGGGATCGATGGGGGCGCGCCGTCGCACGAAGGGAATTTCCAGGCGAGTGCAGAGTCGCGCGCAGAACTCGGAGTCGCCTCGGCTCTCGGTGCCGCGTAGCTCGTGCTCGACATGGATTGCCCAGACTGGCGGTCGAGGCCTGGCCCAGGCCGCGAGGTGCAGCAGCAGGACGCTGTCGGCGCCGCCCGAGAGGGCGATCAGGACCGGGTCCCGCGGGCCGATATCGACGCGCGCCACGAGCCGCGCCCAGCGTGCTCGGCGATCGCCACTGGTGGGGTCTCGGTGGTCGTCGGGCACGCTAGCTGGGTGGCCGGTGATCAGCCGGCGGATCGATTGGGCAGGGGCTCGGGTACCGCGATGCGGCCGTCGACACCGATTGATCCAATCGGCCGGGCGGGGTAGTCTCACCGCCCGAATCGTCGGAAACCTGCCTCTCGGGGTACGAACGCCGGGCCTCCGCGGCGGCGGCATTCCGACTTCCTGAGCCGTCGCCTTCCAGCGGGCCCTTCGCGTTCGAGCCCTGCGGGTCCTGAACCCCGCTTCTGGGACGCCTGCGGACCCGACCTAGTGCCCATTTTCGCCCACCCTCCCTCTTCCTCCTCACCAGTCACCAGTCATGCGTATCGCCATCAACGGATTCGGCCGCATCGGCCGCAACGTGTTTCGCGTCCTGCAGGGTGTCGAAGGCGCCGAAGTCGTCTCGATCAACGACCTGACCGACCCCGCGACCCTGGCCCACCTGCTGAAGTACGACACGGTCCACGGCCGCTATCCGGGCACGGTCGAGACCGGCGACGGGTCGCTGTGTGTCGATGGGCGGACCATCAAGGTCAGCGCCGAGCGCGATCCCGCGGCCCTCGCGCACGGGGCCGACGGCGTCGACTTCGTGGTCGAGGCGACGGGCATCTTTCGCTCCCGGGCGGACTGCCAGAAGCACCTCGACGCCGGGGCCGGCAAGGTGGTCCTGACTGTCCCCCCCAAGGACGAGATCGACGCGATGATCGTCATGGGGGTCAACGACGACACCCTCCAGGCTTCCGATCGAATCCTTTCGAACGCCTCCTGCACGACCAACTGCCTGGCGCCCCTGGCCATGGTGCTCGATGACGCCTTCGGTCTCGAACACGGCCTGATGACCACGGTCCACGCCTACACCAACGACCAGGCCATCCTGGACGTCCCCCACAAGGACCTGCGCCGGGCGCGGGCGGCGGCGGCCAACATCATCCCCACGACCACGGGCGCGGCGCGCGCCGTGGGCAAGGTCCTGCCGCGCCTGGCCGGCAAGCTGGACGGCTTCGCCATGCGGGTGCCGGTGTCCGACGGTTCGGTGGTGGACCTGGTGGCCAACCTCGGGGCCGACGTCACGGTCGAGGCGCTCAACGAGGCCTTCCGGGGCGCCGCCGACGGTGCGTTGAAGGGGATCCTGGAGTACTGCGAGGACCCGATCGTGTCCTGCGACATCGTGGGCAACCCACGGAGTTCGATCTTCGACGCCCTCTCGACGATGGTCATGGAGGGCCGGATGATCAAGGTCGTCAGCTGGTACGACAACGAGTGGGGCTACTCCAACCGCGTCGTCGACCTGATGGTGAAGAGCCACTCGCTCGCCTGAGACTCTCGGAAAAGGCGCTCGGCCCATGATCCTCGACGTTCGCGGAATGGAGACCCTGGACCTGGCCGGCAAGCGGGTCCTGATTCGCGTCGACTTCAACGTGCCCCTGGACGGGGGCACGATCACCGACGACACGCGCATCCGCGCCGCCCTGCCCACGCTGCTCGAGGTCCTCGCGGCCGGGGGCGTCCCGGTCCTGCTCAGCCATCTCGGCCGGCCCGGCGGACAGGTGCGCGAGGAGCTGCGCCTGGACCCGGTGGCTGAGCGCCTCGAGCAGCTGCTCGAGGGGCCGCTCGTCAAGCTGGACGAGTGCGTGGGCGAGTCCGTCGCGGCGGCCGTCGCCGCGGCTGCGCCGGGGACCTGCTTGCTGCTCGAGAACGTGCGCTTCGAGGCCGGAGAGACGCGCGGCGATCCGGAGCTGGCGGCCGCCATGGCCTCGCTCGGTGATGTGTTCATCAACGACGCCTTCGGCAGCTCCCACCGCGCCCACTGTTCGGTGGCGGGTATTGCCGCCCACCTTCCCTCGGCGGCGGGGCGCCTCGTGTGCGCCGAGCTGGACGCCTTCCGGCGCCTCCTCGACGACCCCGAAGAACCCTTCGTGGCGATCCTGGGGGGCGCCAAGGTCTCCGACAAGTTGCCCGTCATCGAGCAGTTGATCGAGCGCGTGTCCACCATCGTTATCGGTGGCGGGATGGCCTACACCTTCCTCGTGGCGCGCGGGGAGTCGGTGGGAGATTCGCTGGTCGAGGAAGAGCAGCTCGAGCTCGTGCGCCAGACCGCGGCGAAGGCTGAACGCGAGGGCGTGGAACTCGTCCTGCCCAGCGACCACGTGATCGCCGAGGCTTTCGGTGACGAGGGCAGCGCGCGCGTGGTCGCGGGTGAGATCCCCGAGGGCTGGATGGCCCTCGACATCGGGCCGCGTTCGTGCGAGCGCGCGGTGGAGGTCGTCGCCGGCGCCCGCACCCTGGTCTGGAACGGCCCCATGGGGGTCTTCGAACTGGAGGCCTTCCGCAGCGGGACCGAGGCCGTCGGCCGTGCGGTCGCGGCCTGCGAGGGCTACACCGTTGTCGGCGGTGGCGATTCCGTGGCGGCCATCGGCCTCCTGGGCCTCTCGGAGAGCATCGACCACATCTCCACCGGCGGGGGCGCTTCCCTCGAGCTGCTCGAGGGCCGTGACCTACCGGGGATCGCGGTCCTGGCGGACTGAGCGTTGGTTCGCGGTGCCCGTTTTCGCGCCCGGACGTGAAGGGGGCTCGCGCCCGGGACTACAATGGGGCTCGCTTCGAACCGACGCCGGCCGCACCGTACGACACCATGGATGAACGCCCGTTTCTGATCGCGCCCTCCCTGCTGGCCTGCGATTTCGCTGACCTGCGAGGCGAGATGGCCAGGGTCGAGGCGGCCGGAGCGGACTGGCTGCACGTGGACGTGATGGACGGCCACTTCGTCCCTAATTTGTCGATCGGCCCGCCGGTGGTGGAGAGCATCCACGCCGCAGCCAGTTTGCCGCTCGACGTGCACCTGATGATCTCCTCCCCGGCGAGTTTCGCCGGCGCGTTCGCGCGCGCGGGAGCGGCGGTGTTGACCTTCCATATCGAGACGACCGATTCCGTCACTCAGGCGCGTGAGGTCGTGGGCGCCTTCCGCGACGAGGGCATCGAGAAGGTCGGCGTGGCCCTCAATCCCGACCAGAGCATCGAGAGCGTGGCGGACCTGCTCGAGGAGGTCGATCTGGTGCTCGTCATGAGCGTCTTCCCGGGTTTCGGTGGCCAGGCGTTCCTGCCCGCGGTGCTGGAGAAGGTGCGCTGGCTGCGGGAGCGCGGCTGGGAGGGCCACGTCGAGATGGACGGCGGCCTCAACGGCGAGACGATCCCATCATGCGCGGCCGCCGGCGCCGACGTCCTGGTCGCCGGATCGGCGATCTTTGGAGCAGACGATATCCCGGCCACGATCGAGGCTTTTCGAAGCGCGGCCGAAGAGGCTCGGGCGGAGGAGAGCCGTGTCCGCTGAACCCCTCGGGGCCGATGCGAAAGGGGTCCAGTTCGACCCCGTGACGTCCGAAGAGACGGGGGGCTCCCGTGGGCATTACCCGAAGGCGAGTCCGGAGGAGATCGTGAGCGCGGAGGAAAATAACCCCGAACAACCCCACGAGCCGGCCGCGAAGGACGGTGGCGCGGGGGACGGCGGGCGCCGCCGCCTGCGCTGGAAGAAGAAGGAGCTCCCCGGAGGCCTGTGGCTCAAGTGCGAAGCCTGCGCCTCGACCATCTACCGCAAGGAGCTCGAGGGCAAGGGCATGGTCTGCCCCTCCTGCGGCTTCCACTTCACCTTGCCGGGCGCCGAGCGCATCCGGATGGTGCTCGACGAGAACACCTGGGAGGAGTTCTTCGCCGACCTCACCTCCCTCGATCGCCTGGGATTCACCGACAAGATCTCCTACGCGGAGAAGCTGAAGCGGACGGTCGAGCGTACGGGCCAGAATGAGGCGCTCCTGTGCGGCACCGGGGAGATCGAGAACCGCCCGGTGGTCCTGGTGGTGCTCGATTTCAAGTTCATGGGCGGCTCGATGGGCGAGGTGGTCGGCGAGAAGATCGCCCTGGCCTGCGAGCTTGCGCAGAAGCACCATCGGCCCCTGGTGATCTTCACCAGCTCCGGCGGCGCGCGCATGCACGAGGGCATGCTGTCGCTGATGCAGATGGCGAAGACCTGCGCCGCCCTGCGCTCCCTGAGCGAGGCCGGCGGCTTCTCGGTCTGCGTCCTGACCAACCCGACCACCGGCGGCGTGACCGCCTCCTTCGCGGCGGTCTGCGACCTGACCCTGGCCGAGCCGGGTGCACTGATCGGTTTTGCCGGTCCGCGGGTGATCGCCACGACCCTCAAGCAGGAGCTGCCGCCCGGTTTTCAGCGCGCAGAGTTCCTGCTCGAGAAGGGGCACCTCGACGCGATCGTCGAGCGCCACGAGCTGCGCGACACCCTCGCGCGCCTGATCGACTACGGCCGCGACGCCTGGAGCGCCGAGTAGGCTGGTTGCGCCGACGGGCTCCTCAGGGAGTGCGGCGTAGGCGCATCAGCCAGCTGTCGAACTGGTCGGGGGCGGGAGAGCCCAGGCCGCGATCGACCGCCGTCGCAAGTCGATTGGTCCACAACAGGGGCCAGGTCAAGAGTCCCTTTAGCTGCTGTTCGTTGAGGTGCATTGCCTCGGGGATCGGGCGCGTGAGCTGATAGGCCGCGGAGGCCTCGTGGGCGAAGCCCCGCTCGGCGAGCTCGGTGTGCACCTCCTCGCGCGTGAGGGCGTTCAGCTCCCGTACCGGCAGCAGGGGCCGTCGCGCCCGCCGGCGCCGGAAGCCGCGCGAGTCGCGGTGGATGTCGCCGATGACCAGCACGCCGCCGGGGGCCACGGTGGAGGCCAGTCCGTCGAGCCAGGGTCCGCGCTCGGGGGCGAAGCTGATCACGCCGGAGGAGAGCACCAGGTCGAAGGGCGCCTCGCCGGCGGCGGGGAAGGGCGGCTGTTCTCCGAAGCCCGTCGCACCACGCGCGTCGCCGATCCCCGCCGCCGCGGCGTTGGACTCGGCGATTGCGACCATCTGCGGGCTGGGGTCGAAGAAGCGCAGCTCGCGCGCCGCGTGCCTGCGCGCGGCCTCGATCCCGACCCAGCCCGCGCCGCAGCCGAAGTCGAGGATGCGTGCGCCGTCGGGTGCGTCGCCGTAGCGACCGACCAGTCGCCGCATCCAGCGAAAGTGCGGGTAGCCTGGTGCGCCCGGCGTGCCGTTCCAGCCCCCGGCGGCCTGATCGAACTTCTCGACCGTGAAGGCCGGGGACATGACGTGAGTTCGGCGCTGGGCGACGAGCAGGGTGCCGGGCGGGGCGTCCCCGTCCGGACCTTCCACCGGCCGCTCCCCCTGCAGGGTGCGACGGCGCGTGCGGTTGGGCCCGACGGCGTAGACGGCGACCATGTGGAATTGCGGCCAGAGGCCGTCGCGCACCTGCGCCTGTTGCCGGTCCGTCCATCGTCCGGGGAGGAAGAGCAGGAGCAGGCCGTCGGGGGACAGGGCCTCGCCGCCGAGGGTCGCCTGGGCAGCCAGGGAGCCGCCGCCGCGGGGATCGGGGCCCTCGAGCGTCGCCAACAGGGCGGGACGGTCGCCGGCGGCGCCCGCAGTGGCGGGGCGCGCCACAATGGCTGGGTCCAGGCCCAGGTCCGTCAGGACATGGGCCAGTTGCGCGGGCTCAGGTTCGGCCCGGAGGGAGCTCGGAAGCGGGGCTTGCAAGGGACTGGCGGGGGGCGGCCCGGGCCGCGCGGATCTCCTTATACCAGGATCGCGGCCGGACTCAGCGGGCCCGTCTGCCGCGCCGCGGGCTGTTCCGTCGCCGGCGCCGGATCTCGCGCGCGTCGGGTCGCTGCTCCTCGTCCGGTGGGGGCACAGGGGTGGGCGGCCGGACGGCCCGTTCGCGGCGCATGCAGAAGGAGATCCCGTAGGAGGGCAGGTGGGAGGCGCAGAAAACCGAGTGCATGGCCGTGCGCCGCAGGCCATGGTTGGGGAGTATCAGGGCGTCGCCCGCTTCGAGCAGCAGGGCGTGGCCGGCGTCCGCCAGGAACGAGGTGAACTCCGGGCCGCGGTCCACCAGCGGGCCCAGGAGCCCGCAACCCGGCAGGGCCAGCTCGGTCGAGAGCCGCTGCTCGTCGGCGACCAGGGCCAACAGGCGCGGCAGGTCGGTGGGGTCGGGGAAGAGCTCGGCGGAGAGCCAGGAGAGCTCTCCGTCCCCCAGGCTCTCGGCGAACTCGCGCACGCGCAGGGCGAGATCGGCGAGAGACAGGGCCAGCCAGGCCGTGCGCCCCTCCACCTGCAAAAAACAGACGCCCGTCTGCCCGTTGTCGTGGGCGAAGGCGTCGTGGTGGAAGCGCGCGCCGCCCTCGGGGGCGTTCCAGTAGGCGATGGCCTGGGTCAGGAAGACCGGCTCGCCACCGAAGGCTTCGAGGGCGCCCGCGATCGCCGCGTTCTCGGTCGCGGCACTGGCCGCGGGCAGGAGGGCGTCGGCGAGCTCGGCGACGAGCCGGTGGCGCAGCTCGTCGGCGCTCGCGTCATCGTCCACCTCGCGGCCGAAGGACAGGCGCAGACGCATGGACGCGTCCTCGGGATGGTCGGAGAGGTGCCCGCTCTTGATCCACAGGTCGCGCACGCTGCGTCGGCCGACTCCGCGCCAGGCCAGGGAAACCCTCTCCACATCGCGCACGTCCTGTGGCGGGCGCGGGCGGTGTCCGGAAATCGTGAAGCCCTCGGGCAGGTCCGCCTCGCGCTCGCGCAGCCAGCGCGCCAGGCCGCCGGGCCGTTCGATGCGCTCGCGCAGGTCGAAGGCGGCGTTGATCGCCGCACGCTCTTGCTCGAGCTCCGTCTGGGCCACCCGCGGCAGGACGATCGGGCGCGCGTCGCGAAAGCGCCGCGCCAGGCCGGCCAGACCCTGGGGTGCGACCTCGCGCGGGCGCTCCAGCTCGGCCCACTGGCCGTGCCAGACGCCGCGCCGCGCCAGTTCCACGCGCTCGCGCGCCCCGGAGGCGATGCGGCGCAGGAAACCGGCGTCGTCGGCCTCGTCGAAGGAGAGCACGGCGCGAGCGCCGGGGATCGCATCCCGATCTTCGGCCTCCAGGATCTGATCGAAGAGCGGCACCACCGGGACCATCCTACTACGATGCCCCGTCCATGAGCGCGGAGCGGACGGTCACCTGGCGTTTGTTGAACCTCGAGCTGGCTCTCGAGGAGCCGGAGGCCGTGCTGCGCGAGCGCGCCTGTCGCGAGCTGGGCCTCGAGCCTGACCAGTTGCGCGGATTTCGCTTCGCGCGCAAGGCACTCGATGTGCGCGATCGACGGCGGGGGCGTGCTCCGCGCTTCATCGTGCACACCGACCTGGTGCTTGCCGTCGGCTGCGAGCCGCCGCGCCTGACTCGCGCCCTGCGTTCGGGGCGCCTGGTCGCCGCTCCGGCCGCGGGCAGTCTGACGGTCGAGTCCGTCCACGATTCCCTGACCGACGGTCGGCGAAGGGCGGTCGTGGTCGGCTCCGGCCCGGCGGGGATGTTCGCCGCCCTGCCCCTGGCCCTGGCCGGGGTGCAGGTCACCCTGCTCGAGCGCGGGTCGCGCCTGGAGCGCCGCTCGCGCGAGCTCGTGCGCTTCCACCGGACGCGCCTGCCCGATCCCGAGTCGAACCTGCTATTCGGCGAGGGGGGAGCGGGGACCTACTCCGACGGCAAGCTCGCGACGCGCGTGGACGACGAGCTCGAGGTGCCGATCCTCGAGGAGCTGGTGGCGGCCGGTGCGCCGGCCGAGATCCTCTACGACAGTCGGGCGCACATCGGGACCGATCGCCTGCACAGCCTGCTGCCTCGTCTGCGCGCTCGCCTCGAGGCTTGCGGCGTGGAGTTCATCTGGAACGCCCGCCTGGAGAGGCTGGTCCTGGAAGACGCGAGCTGCGGTCGGCGCGTACGGGCGGTGGAGACGAGCGTCGGCGAGCTGGCTTGCGACCTGGTGGTGCTGGCGACGGGCCACAGCGCGCGCGACACCTGGGCGACCCTCGTCGAGCAGGGTCTGCCGATCGAGGCCAAGCCCTTTCAGCTCGGCGTCAGGGTGGAGCACCCTCAGGCGTTGATCGACGAGGCGCGCTTTGGTGTGGACCCGGCCCTGCGCTGCCTGGGCGCCGCTGCCTACAACCTCGTCTGCAAGGCCGGCGACGGGCTGCCGTCGGCGCACAGCTTCTGCATGTGCCCGGGAGGGCGGATCGTGGCCAGCGTGAACGAGCCCGGGCTCCTGTGCACCAACGGCATGAGCAACTCGACCCACTCCTCCGCCTGGGCAAACTCGGCGATCGTCACGACCTTCGGGCCGCGCGAGTTCGGGCCGGGAGCCCTGGCCGGCGTGGAGTTTCAGCGACGCCTCGAGGAGCGCTTCTTCGAGGCCGGCGGGAGCGATTACAGCGCTCCCGCCCAGCGCGTGCCCGATTTTCTGGCCGGGCGGGCGAGCGACGGCGAGCTGCGCTCGAGCTATCTCCTGGGCTTGCGCCCGGGGCGAATCGACGAGCTCTTGGGGGAGGCCAGCCGGCAGATCCTGGCGCGCGCCCTGCGGCGCTTTGACCGCCATCTGCCGGGGTTCGCGGGCCCAAAAGGTCTGCTGGTGGGTGTCGAGTCCCGCAGCTCGGGCCCGGTGCGCGTGCGGCGTGAGCGCGAGACGGCGCGCGTCGAGGGATTCAGTAATCTGAGCTGGGTGGGGGAAGGCGCCGGATTTGCAGGTGGCATCATGAGCGCGGCCCTGGACGGGGTGCGCGGGGCCCAGGGCCTGCTGCGCGCGGGGATCAGAGCCTGATTCGCGGCCGATTTGGGCTCGATGCGGGGGCGGACCCGCGACTACAGTAGTACAGCACCCCACGCACGGGAGAGGATGACATGAGCACCGACCCAGGCAGAGAGTCACGCCGCAAGGTGACCACCAAGAGCTTGCTCGAGATGAAGCAGGCGGGCGACCGTATCTCCGCCCTGACCGCCTACGACTTCCTGATGGCCGGCCTGATCGATCGGGCGGGCGTGGACGTGATCCTGGTGGGGGATTCGGTGGCGATGGTCGTCCAGGGCGGCGACACGACCGTCACCGTGACGATGGAGCACATGCTCTACCACGCGAAGCTCGTCAGCCTCGGCGTCGAGCGCGCCCTGGTGGTAGGCGATCTCCCGTTCATGTCCTTCCAGGTCAACGCCGACGAGGCTCTGCGCAATGCGGGCCGCATGGTGAAGGAATCGCACGTCGAGGCGGTCAAGCTCGAGGGGGGCGAGGTCATCTGTCCGACCGTTCGCCGGCTAGTGGAGGTGGGCATTCCTGTCATGGGTCACCTGGGCCTGACGCCGCAGTCGATCCACAAGTTCGGCAGCTATCAGGTACGCGCCACCACCGACGTGGAGGCCGATGAGATTCGGCGCGACGCCGTCGCCCTGCAGGACGCGGGCGCCTTCGCTCTCGTGCTCGAGAAGATCCCCGCCAGCCTCGCGCAGGAGATCTCGCGCGATCTCTCGGTGCCGGTGATCGGCATCGGCGCGGGAGCCGGTTGTGACGGCCAGATCCTCGTCAGCCACGACATGCTCGGCCTCTACACGCGCTTCAAGCCTCGCTTCGTCCGCCGCTATGCTCAGCTGGGCCAAGACATGCAGGAGGCCTTCGAGCACTATGCGCGCGACGTTCGCGCGGGCGAGTTCCCTGGGGAGGGCGAGAGCTACTGATCGGGGTCGCCGAGGGCCTTGCGGAACAGGTCGCCGAGGTTGGTTCCCTTGGGCGTGCTCTGCCCTGAATCGAGGACCTCGCGCACGGCCGAGGTGTCCGCGGCATCCTCCGATCCGATCACGGCGCCGTGGGGGTCGAGGCGCGAGAGGGAGATGCGCCGTGCGGCCGGATCGATCGAGATCACCCGTACGCTGACGGTCTCGCCCTCCTTCACCACATCGCGCACGTGGCGTACGCGGTCGCGGCCCACCTGCGAGACGTGCAGCAGGCCCTCGATGCCGGGCTCCAGTTCGACGAAGGCGCCAAAATCCATCAGGCGCACGACGTTGCCTTCCACGACGCTCTCTTCCGCAATGCGGTGGACGATGTCGTCCCACGGGTCCGGCTCGAGCTGCTTCATGCCCAGGCCGATGCGTCGTCCGCCATCCTTGATCTCGAGCACCATCGCCTCCACCTTCTGTCCGGTGGCGAGCACGTCCGCCGGGTTCTCCACGCGCTTGCGGGAGATGTTGGAGACGTGCACCAGGCCCTCGACCCCGGGGGAGATCTCGACGAAGGCGCCAAAGCCCTCGACGCGCGTCACGACCCCCTTGACGAGGGAGCCCGAGACGAGACTGGCCGTGATCTCCGTCCGCTTGCGGTCGCGCTCGTCGGCCAGGACGGCGCGGCGCGACAGCACCACTCGGTTGCGCGTCTGGTCGATCTCGAGGACCTTGCAGGTCATGTCGTCGTCCAGGAACTTCGAGAGGTCCTCCTCACGCTGGAGCGATGCGTGCGAGGCGGGCATGAAGGCGGAGTTCGGTCCGATCTTGAGCTCGAGCCCGCCCGTGTTGTGTCCCGTGACGCGCGCCTTGACCACGTCCCCGACCTTCATGTCCCTCCAGGTCGCGAGGATCAGAGCCTGGGTGCGGCTGAGCAGCAGGAGGTCGCCGTCACGGCCGCGCACGGCGAGCTCGACCTCCTGGCCGACAGGGGGCGGCTCGTCGAACTCCGAGACGTCCACGACCCCTTGTTCGCGCGGGCCGAGCTCGACGACCACGTCCTGGCCGGAGATGCCGACCACCGTCCCGCAGCGGAGCTGTGGGTCTGCCCCGGCCTTCACCGGCGCCGACGCCGATGCTCTCGCTGCTGCCGGCCGGTCGTACTCGACCTTGTCGAGACCCTGCAGGTCGATCCCGTCGAGGGCGTCGGTGATCTCGTCGTCGAGGTTGGCGGGATTCTCTTCGGTCATGGGCGGGTCGCCGCGTTCAGGCACGCGGGCAGGGGGTCGGCGGGGGCTGGTGGAACCAGCCTCCCAGCAGGGACGGTATAGGGTCGATTCTACGCGCAGGAGGCCCCAGACGGGTGTCCCTACCCTTCGCGGTGGACGAGCGACGTGCTGGCCTGGTCGGTCGGCCAGAGGACTATCTCCCCGACGTTGACGTGCGCGGGCCGGGTGACGGCGTATAGCACCGCGTCGGCCACATCCTCGGCGGTCAGGGGTGTCATGCCCTGGTATACGGCCGCGGCGCGGGCCTCGTCGCCCCGGAAGCGGACCTTGCTGAAATCGGTCTCGACCATCGCCGGGTCGACCGTGATCAGGCGCAGGTGCTTCCCGCACAGCTCGATACGCAGGGTCTCGTAGAGGGCCTTGACGGCGAACTTCGTCGCGCAGTAGATCGCGCCGCCGGCGTATACCTGGCGACCCGCCACGCTGCCGAGGGTCACCACGTCGCCGTGGCCGCGATCGATCATGCCCGGCAGCACGGCCCGCAGGGTGTGCAGGACGCCCTTCACGTTCGTGTCGATTACCTCGCTCCACTCCGCCGGGGCCCCCTCGTGAAGAGGCTCGACGCCGTAGGCCAGTCCGGCGTTGGCGAGCACGATGTCGAGGGGCAGGTCCGCCAGGGCGCTCGCGACGGCCTCGGCGTCGCAGACGTCGAGGACGAGGGTGCGCGCGCAGGGGCAGTCGGCGGCCACGCGCTCGAGTTCTTCCTTGCGGCGGGCGGCGAGGACCACCGTCGCGCCTGCGGCGGCGAGGGCGCGCGCCGTGGCGGCGCCGATCCCGGCCGAGGCGCCGGTCACCAGGGCCAGTCGGTCTTGGAGGTCGTTCATGGATCCCACTGGAATACGCTACCGTGTCCCGATGGTCCAGACCCACATCACCTACGAGGGCAGCCTGCGCTGCCGAGCCGTCCACGCTCCCTCCGACAGCGCGCTCGTGACGGACGCGCCGACGGACAACCACGGCAAGGGCGAGTCCTTCTCGCCTACCGATCTCGTGGGCGTCTCCCTCGGTTCGTGTGTGCTGACGATCCTGGGCATGGTCGCCGAGCGGCAGGGATGGGAGCTCGCCGGTGCGACGGTCACGGTCGAGAAGATCATGCAGACCGAGCCTGACCGGAAGATCGCGCGCCTCGAGCTCGATATCCGCATCCCCGGCACCTTCGATGGGGGCCAGCGGGAGCTCCTGGAGCAAGCTGCCGGCACCTGCCCGGTGTCGGCCACCCTGGAGGGCGCGCTCGAGATCCGCACCCGCTGGGAGTGGGACGAGTAGGCGCGCGCTCCCTTCAGGGAGCTTCGCGCCCGAGGCTCCGGGCGGCGTCGATTCCGGCGCGCCAGCCCTCTGCGGCGGCGCGTCCGAAGGCGATCCCGTGCAGGGCGTTGCCGGCCAGGAACAGGCCGCCGGAAGGGGAGCGTGTGGTGGCCAGGGAGGTCTCGATGCGCTCCACCCGATCGAGGTGACCGAGCTCGTACTGGGGGATGGCGGCCGGCCAGCGGATCACCTCCCGAAAGCGAGGCGGCTCCCGCAGGCCGAACAGGCGCTGCATGTCGGCGTGCGCCAGGTCGGCGAGGTCGTCGGGTGCGAGGGCCGTCGCGCACGGGTCCGTGGCCCCGCCGAGCAGGACGCGCACCAGCAAAGCGTCGCTCGGGCTGCGCCCGGCGAACAGGTGCGAGTCCAGGACGTAGCCGAGGGAGCGCAGGCCCTCGCCGCGCGGGATCAGGGCGCCGAAGCCGCGCGGGATGCGCTGCAGGGCTTCCGCCGCGTAGCCGAGGCCCACGACGGCCACGCCGGGACAGGAGAGGCCGGCCAGCTCGCGAGCCGCCGCGGGCGCCGACTTGCTGAGCAGGGCCGCGCTGGAGCGCGGGTCGCCGGCGAGCACCACGGCGTGGGCCGGCAGGGGCGCGTTGTCGCCGGCCACGGACACCAGCCAGGGGGAGTGAGCTCCGCCGCTGACGAGGGCGGAGACCTGAGCGAGGGTGCGCACGGTGAAGGGCGCGCGCTGGGCCAGGGCGCGGGGGAGGCTCTGCATGCCGCCCGCGAAGGAACACAGGGGCGCCGCCGAGCCCGCGGGCCCGCCCTTTGAGCCTCGCGCCCGGCGCAGGGCCTTCATGGCGCGCAGCAGGGAGCCGTGTTCGCGTTCCAGCTCCCGCATACGCGGAAAGGCGGCGGGCAGGGAGATCGCCGCTGCGTCCCCGGCGAAGACGCCGCCGACCATGGGGGCGACGAGGCGCTCGGCGGCCTGGCGTCCCAGGCGGCGCGTGGCGAAGGCCAGCACGCTCTCGTCTCCGTCGTCGGTCCTGCGTGGGATCCAGCGCTCGGCGGCCAGGCGCAGGAGCCCGGCGAGCGAGAGCACGCCGCTCTGGGCGAAGGCCAGGGGCCGGGCCTCGAGAGCGCGCACGCGCCCGCCGCGCACGACGAAGCGCCGGGTGGCGGCGTCCCGGGCAGGGATCTTCTCCAGACCGGCGCGTTCGGCGAGACGGTCGAGGACGGGCTCGGCGTCGAGGAAGCCCGTGGGGCCCGCCTCAAGCGTCCATTCCCCCCGCACCTGCGTGCGGGCCTTGCCGCCGACCGTGCCCTCGCGTTCGAGGAGCAGCACTCTCGCCTCGACGCCACGCTGTTCGATCTCCTCGTGGGCTGCCCAGGCAGCGGCGAGGCCGCTGATCCCACCCCCGATCACCACCACGCGCTTCATGCTCGTCTCGCCTGCGCGACTCCTCACACGGTGCGGCTGAATGTCGGCCGGTTATCGCCTTCGTGCTTCTCGCGCCAGTAGCGGTCGAAGCACATGGCCAGGTTGCGGACAAACAGCTCGCCGGTAGGCGTCGCCTTGACGCTCTCGCCGTCAAAGGTCGCCAGGCCCTCGTCCACGAGTGGCTCCAGGCGCCGCAGGTCCTCGGCGAAGGTCTCGGCGAAGTTGATCCCGAATCGGAGCTCGAGCGCCCGCACGTCGACCCCGAAGTTGCACATCAGCTCGTGGATCAGCGCGCGTCGCAGCTCGTCATCCTCGCTGCGCACGACCCCGCGCGCGACCGGCAGCTGGTCGCGTTCGATCGCAGCGCCGTAGTCCGAGAGCTTCTTCTCGTTCTGGACGTAGGCGCCCTGAACGTCCCCGATGGCCGAGATGCCGAGGCCGATCACGTCATCGGCGGGGATGACCGCGTAGCCCTGGAAGTTGCGGCGCAGGCGCCCTTCGCGACGGGCACGCGCCAGCTCGTCGTCGGGGTGGGCGAAGTGGTCCATCCCGATGGGCTCATAGCCGGCATCGAGGAAGCGCTCGCGGGCCAGGGCGAAGAGACGGAGCTTCTGCTCGCGATCAGGGAAGTCGCTCTCATCGAGCTTCTTCATGTGACCGCGAATCCAGGGCACGAAGGCGAAGGAATACACGGCCACGCGGTCGGGGCACAGTTCGATGGTGCGCTCAACGGTGTTCTCGAAAGAGCGCGACTCCTGGAACGGGAGGCCGTAGATCAGGTCGATGTTGATGCCCTTGAAGCCCCGTGCGCGGGAGGCGTCGAGCAGCGTGCGAGTGAGCTCCACCGATTGCACACGCGCGATCGCCTCCTGAACATTGGGTTCGAAGTCCTGCACGCCGAGGGAGATGCGGTTGAAGCCGTGCTCGGCGAGCACGGCGATGTGCTCGAGGCTCGTCACGCGCGGGTCGACCTCGACGGCGAGCTCGGCGTCGGAGGTGGGGGTGAAGGAGCGCCGCAGGTGGAGGAGAAGGCGTTCGAGCTCCTGCGGCGAATGGTAGGTCGGCGTGCCTCCGCCGAGGTGCAGCTGGGAGAAGCGGCGGCGGTGCGGGAGATGCTCTGCCACCAGGTCGATCTCTCGCTCGAGCAGCTGCAGATAGGGGGCGGCCTTGTGTTTGTGGGGCGTGATGATCACGTGACAGCCGCAGAACAGGCAGCGCGACTCGCAGAATGGCAGGTGGAGGTAGAGCGAGAGCGGGGCGTCGCCCGCTGCGTCCGCCCGAGCCAGATGTCGGGCGTAGGTCTCGCGACCGACGCCCTCGTCGAACTCCACGGCCGTGGGGTAGCTCGTGTAGCGCGGCCCGGGCCGGTCGTGGCGGGCCAGCAGATCGGCGGTCAGGGTTCGGTCGATCGGTCGTTCGCTCACCGGGGGTCCTGCTCGCCGTGGACCACCTCGATCAGGGCCTCGATGCTCTCGAGCGGCGTCTCGGGATGGATCCCATGCCCGAGGTTCATCACGTGGCCGTGGGCCGGCAGCGCGGCCATGAGCGCCGAGGCCGCGCGCCTCGTCGCCTCCGGGCCGGCCAGCAGGCACGCGGGATCCAGGTTGCCCTGGAGGACCTTACCTGGACCCAGCTCGGCGCGCAGGGCCGCCAGGTCCGTTCGCCAGCAGAGCGCCAGACCCTCCGACGGCAGGAGCGCGCCGGTGCGAGCGAGGTGCGGCGCGCCGTTCAGGAAGGCGACCCGCGGCACGCCTGCGCGGCCGAGCTCGGTCAGGAGTGCCTCCATGTGCGGGCGCACGTGGGTCTCCCAGTCCGAGGCCTCGAGCAGCCCCGCCCAGGAGTCGAAGACCTGCAGGACGTCCGCGCCGGCGCGCCACTGCTCGAGCAGGAAGCTGGCCGAGAGCTGCGCGAGAGAGGCGAGCAGCTCGCCGAAGGTGAGGGGGTCCTCGCGCAGTAAGGCTCGCAAGCGCGGGAAGTCCTTGCCGCCGCGCCCGTCGACGAGGTAAGCGGCGATCGAGAGCGGGGCGCCTGCGAAGCCGATCAGGGCCGCGCGCCCGTCCAGTGCCGCTTTCACCTGTCTTAGGGTCGCGGGGACCTCGGGGGCGATCTCGGCGGCGTCGGGGATGCGCAAGGCCCTCACGGCCGCCGCGTCCCGCAGAGGTCGCTCCACGATGGGACCGGGATCGAAGCGCACATCGATCCCCATGGCGGCGACGGGACTCATCAAGTCGGCGAAGACGATGGCCGCATCGAAGGGGAAGCGCTCCAGGGGCTGCAGGGTCACCTGGGCGGCGAGGTCCGGTGACGCGCACAGTTCCTCGAAGGAGACCTCGCGCCGCAGGGCGCGGTACTCGGGTAGGCAGCGCCCGGCCTGGCGCATGATCCACAACGGTCGCCGCTCGGTCCGCTCGCCCCGCAGGACGCGCAGTAGGAGATCGTTCGAATCGCTCATGCGTCGCTCCCTGGTGCGCGAGTGAAGCGATAGCCCACCCCGCGTTCGGTGTGGAAGTGAAAAGGCCGCTCTGGATCGCGCTCAAAGCGCTTGCGCAGGCGCACGATGAAGTTGTCGATGGTGCGCGTGGAGGGGAAGACGTCATAACCCCAGACCGTCTCCAGGATCGCCTCGCGCGAGACCACCTCGCCGTCGCGCTCGGCCAGGCAGCGCAGGATCATGGCTTCCTTGTGGGTCAGGTGCTGTTCCGTGCCGTCCCAGGAGCGTCCGCGGTAGGTGGAGAAGTCGAGCTGGTTGTCGCCGAAGGCGATCGTCTCCGCGCGCCCGTCGCCGCGCATCCATGCGCCGCGGCGGACTATGGCCGAGACACGCGCAAGGAGTTCGCGCAGGGCGAAGGGCTTGGGTAGGTAGTCGTCGCCACCGGCTTCGAGGCCCTCGATGCGATCGTCCACGCCGCTCAGGGCGGTCAGAAAGAGGATCGGCACCTCGTCGCCGCGCTCGCGCAGAGCGCGGCAGACCGCGAGGCCGTCCATGCCGGGCATCATCACGTCCAGGAGGATCAGGTCCCAGGTCTCGGCCGTGGCGCGCTCCAGGGCCTGCGGTCCGTCGTGGGCGACGGCTACCTGGTACCCCTCGGCCTTGAGGTTCTCGGCGATGCCGAGGGCCAGGTTGCGCTCATCGTCCACGACCAGGATGCGCGTGTCCGTACGCCTCGCCTCGCTCATGCTCGTCCCTGCCCTTCGGCCGCCGTGGGCCACCAGAAGCGGAACACAGCTCCCTCGCCCTGCCCGTCGCTCTGGGCCTCGATCCTCCCGCCCGCGCTCTCAACGAAGTGCTTGACGATGAACAGCCCCAGGCCGGAGCCCTTCTTCTCACGCCGCAGTTCGTCGCCGGTGCGGTAGAACTTGTCGAACAGGCGGCGCGCCTCGCGCGGGTCGAACCCCACGCCGTCGTCGCTCACCTCGCCCCACACCTCTCGCCCTTCGGCGGCGGCGCGGATGCGCACCGAGCCCCCGCCGGCAGCGGCCGCGGCGTCGATGGCATTGTGGATCAGGTTCGACAGGACGGTGTGGAGTGCCGTCCTGTCGGCGTTCAGCCAGAGTCCCTCGGGCACCTCGTCCACGAGTTCCACGCCGCGCGCCGCGGCGCGCGGGCCGCTCTCCTCGAGGGAGGAGCGCAGGGCTGCGGCGAGGCAGACGCGCTCGGGTGAGAAGACCAGGTGGCCTTCCTCGATCTCTCCCGCGTCGAGGATGTTGGTGACGGTGGCCTCCAGCCTTCCCACGTCCTCGACCATGCGCGCCGAGAGGGTCGCGAGGACCTCGCCCTCGGGGCGGCGCAGCGCCAGGGTCTCCGCGGCGAGCCGCAGGCTGGCCAGGGGGCTCTTGAACTCGTGCGAGACGGAGGCGAGGAAGTTGTTCTGACGCCGGGACAGCTCCGCCCGCTGGCGCAGGGAAGCGCCGATGACTCCCATGCCGCACAGCAGCACCAGCAGGAAGAAGGAGCCCTCCCAGCCGTAGCGATTGATGCGGCGATGCCGGGCGTGATCCAGTTCGGCGGCGTGCGCGGGGTCGAGGACGGTGCCCTCGACTCCGCGCTGCAGGCGTGGAAAGAGCTCGTGCACCTTCGCCCACGCGACGCCGTTGTTCAGCAGTGCGTCGGCGGCGCGCGCTTGTTCGGCGTAGCGCTCTAGGGTGTCGGCGTTCACGGCTTGCGTGTAGGTGGACTGGTCGATGACCCAGTAGGCGGCCTGGGCGAAGCACAGGACGAGCAGGCTGCCGATGGCGATCTGCACTCCACGTGATGCGCCCCGCGAGCCCCTCATCGCGCTTCCCCGCTCTCGCCCAGGACCTGCTTAAGGGCGTCCTCCAGGCGTTCGACGTGTTCATACTCGTGGGCCAGGGAGAGGAAGCCGACCTCGAAGGCCGAGGGAGCCAGGGCCACGCCGCGGGACAGCAGGCCGTGGAAGAGCTCCCGATAGCGCGTGGCGGCCACGGGCTCGATGGCGTCGGCGCGGCGCGGGGCTTCACCCTCCTGGAGCGAGAGCCAGAAGATCGAGCCGACGCGCACGAGCCGTGCGGGCAACCTCCCAGCCTCCAGAATCGGGGTCAGGCGCTCCTCGAGGAAGCGCCCCAGGTCCTCGAGGCGCGTCCAGCCGTCCTCGCGTTCGAGCACGTCGAGGGTTGCCAGGCCGGCCGCCATGGCCAGGGGGTTTCCCGAGAGGGTCCCCGCCTGATACACGTCGCCTTCCGGTGCCAGGTGGTCCATCAGCTCGGCCCGGCCGGCGAAGGCCCCGACCGGCAGGCCGCCGCCGATCACCTTGCCGAAGGTCGCCAGGTCGGGCTCGAGGCCCAGGAGCTGGGCGGCGCCGCCGCGCGCGAGGCGGAAACCGCTGATGACCTCGTCGAGGATCAGTAGCGCTCCCTGCTCGCGCGTCTGGCGCGCGACATCGGCCAGGAACTCGCGCCGCTGGATGAGCAGCCCGCAGTTGGCGGGAACCGGCTCGATGATGACGGCGGCGATGCGCTCGGAGTGGGCGGAGAACAGGTCGGCGAGGCCTCGCTCGTCGTCGAGGTCGCAGACCAGGGTCTGGCTGGCGAAGGCCTCGGGGACGCCGGCCGAAGAGGGGCGGGCGAAGGTCGCCAATCCCGAGCCCGCCTGCACCAGGAGGTGGTCCGCGTGGCCGTGGTAGCAACCGGCGAACTTGACCACGAGGTCGCGGCCGGTGACGCCGCGCGCCAGGCGAATGGCGCTCATGGTGGCCTCCGTCCCCGACGAGACGAAGCGCACCTTCTCGATCCCCGCGTAGGCGTCGATCACGCGCTCGGCGAGAGCCGCTTCGCCCGGGCAGGGCGCACCGAAGGTCGTCCCCCGTTCGCAGGCGTCGTGCAGGGCGCTCAGCACTTCCGGGTGGGCGTGGCCGAGGATCAGCGGCCCCCAGGAGCCGACGAAGTCGAGCAGGCGTTCGCCGTCGACATCGACAAGCTCCGCGCCCGCGCCGGCGGCGATCACCCGCGGAGTTCCGCCCACGGCCCCGAAGGAGCGCACCGGTGAGCTCACACCGCCGGGGAGGGACTCGAGGGCGCGCGCGAAAGCTCGCTCGTTGGCGGTCACAGCCAGGCTCCCGCCAGGGCCTCGCGGGCGTGGTAGGTGAGGATCACATCGGCCCCGGCGCGCGCCATGGCGAGCAGGTTCTCGCGTACCACCGCCGGTTCGTCCAGCCAGCCGCGCTCGGCGGCGGCCTTCACGGCGGAGTACTCCCCCGAGACGTTGTAGGCCGCCACGGGCAGGCGCGTGACCTCACGCACGCGGCGGATGATGTCCAGGTAGGCGAGGGCCGGCTTGACCATCAACATGTCGGCGCCCTCGGCCTCGTCCAGCAAGGCCTCGCGTTCGGCCTCGCGGGCGTTGCGCACGTCCATCTGGTAGGTCTTTCGGTCGCCCTCGCCCGGCGCGCAGTCGGCCGCGTCGCGGAAGGGCCCGTAGTAGGCCGAGGCGTACTTGACCGAGTAGGAAAGGAGGCCTGTCTGCTCGAGGCCGCGGGCGTCGAGGGCCGCCCGGATGGCGGCCACGCGACCGTCCATCATGTCCGAGGGCGCGACCATGTCTGCTCCCGCCTCGGCGTGTATGACAGCCATTTCGGCCAGGAGTGGCAGGGTGGCGTCGTTGGCCACGTCGCCCCCGTCCAGCACGCCGCAGTGACCGTGGTCGGTGGTGGCGCACAGGCAGACATCGGTGATCACCAGCAGGTCCGCGCCGAACTCGCGCTTGAGGGCAGCCACGGCCTGCGGTACGGCGCTCTCAGTGTCTCGCGCGAGACTGCCCGTGGGGTCCTTGCGTCCGTCGCCGGCGAGGCCGAAGAGCAGTACGCTGCGCAGGCCGAGTTCGAGGTCCGAGGCCACCGTCCGCAAGAGCGCCTCGCGGCCGGTGCGGGAGATCCCGGGCATCGAGGGGATGGGCTCCACGGTGCGCTCGTCGGGGAGCACGAAGTGGGGCATGACCAGGCGCGAGGCGTCCAGGCGGGTCTCGCTCACGAGGTCGCGCAGGACGGATCCGCGCCGCAGGCGGCGGGGTCGGCTGAGAAGGGGATCGGGGTCGGGCTGGCTCATGAGCGGCAGTCGGGAGGCTGGTGGGCGGCGTCCAGGGAACGCCAGGCGTGAATCATGGCGGGCAGGTCACGACCGGCGGCCTCCGCCGCCACGGTCAGGCCCGCGGCCTGGGCCGCCGCGCTGGTCGCGGGGCCGAGGGTGACGACCGCGACTGTTGCGGGCAGGTCGGTCTGGGCCATGAGGCCCTCCACGGCCGAGGGACTGGCCAGGAAGACCGCGTCCGCCTCTACCTGCGCGCGCGTCCCCGATGGCACCGCCGGATAGGTACGGTAGACGGGAACGAGCACGCACTCCACCCCTCGGGTGGTCAAGCCGTCGCGAAGGTCCGGAAGGCCATCCTGGGCTCCCGCCAGCAGGATCCGCTCACTCGCGCACTCGGCGAGGGCGACGGCCAGGGAGTGCCCGGTCTGTTCGGGGGCGACAAGGTCGCAGTGGCCGAGGAGCGCACGCGCCGCGTCGGCGCTGGCCGCACCGACGGCGGCGACCGAGACGCCGTCGGGCAGGCCCCCTGGCGCGAGCGCCGCGACGGCCCTCGCGCCGCGCCGCGAGGTGAGGGCCAGCCAGTCGCAGCGAGCGAGCTCAAGCGCGAGGAGGGCGGCGCTCTCGGGGATCGGCTCGCAGCGGATGCAGGGGAGCTCAACGGGCTGTAAGTCCGCCGCGCGCAGGTCCTCGGCCCAGCGTGCGTTGTCCTCGACGCTGCGCGTGATCAGGATGCGCTTCATGCCGATCGTTCCTCGCATGCCAGCAGGGCCTCGTGCACGCGCGCAGCCAGGCCCTCGGGACCGTCTCCGGCCACCTGGGCCCGCCGCAGGCGATCGTCCAGATCGAGCACCGCGCGCAGCACCAGGCGCCCGGTCCGCTCCTCGCTGCAGTGCGCGCCGAAGGGCGCGTCGCAGCCTGCCTGCACCAGGCGCAGTAGCTCGCGCTCGACCTCGACGACGCGCCGCGTGGGCGCGTCGTCGAGGTCGGCGACCGCCGCGTGTGCCGCGTTCCCGCTCTGCACTTGCAAGGCGAGGGCACCCTGGGACGGAGCCGGCACGAAGCGTTCGGGATCGAGGCGCCGCTCGACGAGATCGTCGCGTCGGAGTGTTTCGCACTCCCCGCGCTCGGCCGCCGCGTCGAGGCGGTCGAGGCCAGCGGCGGCCATGACGATGGCGTCGAGGTCTCCCTCCTGCAATCGTCGCACGCGCGTGGGGACGTTGCCGCGCAGGGGGGCGATGCGCAGGTCGGGGCGCTCCTCGCTCAGCAGGACGCGGCGGCGGGCGGCGGAGCTGCCCACCCGTGCTCCGTCGATCAGGGGCAGGCCGGGGGCGTCGGCGGCGTGGGCCTCGGGACGGATCAGCAGGCGGTCCGCCGCGTCGGCGCGCGGGGGGACGGCGGCGATGGTCAATCCCCTGGGAGAGTCCCCGGGGAGGTCCTTGTAGGAGTGCACGGCGAGATCCACGCGCCCTTCAGCGAGCGCACGCTCGATCTCGCTCACGAACACACCCGGAGGGCCGATGCTGGCGAAGGGACTGACCTGGTCGGCGTCGCCGTGGGTCTCGATCGGTACGAGCTCGATCCGATGCCCGCGCGCTTCGAGCTCCTTCTGGACCCAGCGCGCTTGCACCAGAGCCAGGGCCGATGCGCGCGTTCCGATGCGCAGCTTCACGGCGGATCTTCTTCGTCAGGCGGCAGGGCCGCGAGCACGCGTTCGGTGTCCAGGGCCGCCCCGAGCTTGCGTGCGAGGTCGCGCTCGGCGCCGGAGAGGAAGGCGCTCAGGGCTTCGGGCCCGGCCTGCAGGGCGACCTCTCGCAGGCCGCGGCTGGAGAGGTGGGCGAACCGCCGAGCGAGAGCCTCGGCCCAGCGCCGCACGGCGCTCGCGCCTTCGGGGTCGAGGTCGCCCAGTCCCCGGCGCAGCAGGTCTTCGACCCCGACCAGAGCGGTCTCGCGGTAGTGATCATGCAGGATCGTGACGACGGACTCGACCGAACGCAGACCCAGGCGGCGGTGCACGCGATCGAGGGCATCGTCCACCAGGGCCCGCGCGTCCGCCGAGTCGCGCCGCCGCTGTCGCTGGTTACCGGCCGCGGCGGCGTTGATCTCCTCCATGCCCACGCGCTCGAACCCGAGGGCGCGGGCTGCTTCGGGGGCGATGTCGGGAGGCAGGGCCAGGTCCACCAGGAGCGGGAGGCGCCCGCGGCTGGCGCGGGCCAGGGCGATGAGGTCGGCCTGGTCGAGGATGGGGAGCGGGGCCCCGGTGGCGGAGACCACGACCGCCAGCGCATCGGGATCCGTTCGGAACTCCGCGAGTGGGCGCGGTCGGGCGTCGATGCCGAGCTCGCGCGCCGCGCGAGTCGCGCGCTCGACCGTGCGGTTCACCCACACGAGCGGCCGCCCGCACTTCGCCAGGCTCTCGGCGCAGCGGCGCGTCATGGGGGACACGCCGATCAGGGCCACCGGTCCGCGCGTGGCATCGATCCGCTCCAGGGCCAGCTCCGCCAGGGAGGTGCGGCCGAGGCCCAGACCGCTTTGGCGGCGCACGCGGCGGGCGACCTTGAGAGCCTCTTCCCACAGGAAGGACACCCGCCGCCCGGCGAGTCCCAGGCGGCGCGCTTCCTCCAGAGCCGCTCGCACCTGCCCGGCGATCTCGGTCTCTCCCAGGCGCGCCGAGTCCAGGCCGGCCGCCACCAGGAAGAGGTGCTCGACGGCTCCCTCGCCGGCCCAGGCGCGCAGGGTGCGCTCGGCCTCGCCAGGCTGGGGCTCCCGTCCGGCGAGGGCGAGGAAAGCCCGGCGTCGCATGGTCGCTGCGGGGGTCGGCTCTTCGGCCACGAAGCACAGTTCCACCCGGTTGCAGGTGGCTAGGTAGCACAGCTCCTTTGCACCCATGGCGTGCGCCATGGCGGGCAGGCGTTCAGAGCGCCGCTCGCTCGGCAGGGTGAAGCGCGAGATGGCCTCTTCCCCTCCGTGGCGCCAGTCGAGGCCGACGATTCCGATGCGATTCATGGGTCGATGGTGGGACTCCCGAGGACCTTCTAGCGCCTCTGGGCCCGCCGTTGTCACAGGAGTGTCAGCGCCGCGAAGTTATCGTCCCGGCTCGGCTCGGCTCAGGCCGACAAGGCCGCCAGGGCGTGCGCCAGGGCCGGGTGCCCGGCGGGTGCTCTCGCGAGGACGAAGGACTCGCCCCCGGCGGCGAGGAAAGTCTCGCGCCCCCGTCGGCTCAATTCCTCCAGGGTTTCGAGACCGTCGGTCAGGAAACCGGGGGCGCTTACGGCGACGCGCTTCACGCCGCGCGCCGCGAGGTCGGCCAGGGTCGCCGCGGTGGCCGGTCCCAACCAGGGGGTACGTCCGAAACGCGACTGGAAGCAGACGGTCGTGTGTTCCTCCTTCCAGGCCACGGCGGCCGTGAGGGCCTCGGCCGTGCGCCGGCAGTCGGCCTGGTAGCGGCCGCCCTCGCGGCGGTCGACGGCCGCGGGGATCGCGTGGAAGGAGAAGACCAGGTGTTCCGGCTCGGCATCCCCCGCCTCTTGCACGGCCGTGCGCAGGCGGTCGGCGAGGGCCACCACGTAGCCCGGGTCGGCGGGGTCGAGGTGCGCGACCGAGAGGCGTTCCTCAAGTCCGAGGCGTCTGGCGATGGCGTGGGCGGTCGCTTCCACCGTTCCCGCGCTGGAGGCCGTGCGCTGGGGGAAGAGCGGGGCGACCACCAGTCGCTCTGCGCGCGCCGCCGCCGCGGCCATGGCGGCCTCCAGGCTCTGAGCCCCATAGCGGTAGGCGAGGCTGGCCGATCCTTGATCGCCCAGGTCCGCTCGCACCGCATCCAGCAAGCGCTCGCTCTCCACTGCCAGGGGTGAGCCCGCGTCGGTCCAGATTGTGCGATAGAGCGCGGCCACGCGCGCCGGCCGGCGGCGCAGGACGATCCCGTGCAAGATGGGCAACCACAGCCAGCGCGGCCGCTCGACCACCATCGGGTCGCTCAGGAACTCGGCCAGGAACGCCCGTACGGCGCTCTCCGTTGGGGCCGAGGGTGTGCCGAGGTTGGTGAGGATCAGCTCCCTCGTCGGCGCGGCGTCGACCATGGCGCGCCGTTATACCAACCCCTTGCGCCGCCCGTCTGCTGCCTCAGGGACAGAAGGTCACGCTGAGGGCGTCGGAGAGGTTGAATCCCGAGCCCTGGGGGCCGGTGGGGTCCCGGTACCAGAACTGGAAGAACCACGTCTCGCCCGCATCGATCTGGCCGCCCGGAGCGGGGGGCGCGCTGAAGTCCAGCGGCCGCGATGCGTGGCCGCCGGGCTCGATGACCTGCGGCGGATTCAGTCGCCAGACCGTCCCGCCGACGCAGCGAACGCCGTCGCCGAAGGGGATCTGGGCCTGCTGCGGACCGTAGTAGAAGAGGCCGAACTGGCCGGGGATGGCACCGTCCGCGCGCAGTTCGAAGTCGCTGGCGGAGATTATGGTCGTGCCGCCGTGGGAGATCCACGCGCCGGGGCCGGCGGAGTTGGGAGCGCTCGTGCAGTAGGCCCAGGCCGTGCTCCCCGCGGGCACGATCTTGAACACCTCGCCGCCCGCCTTGTCGAGCAGGTATAGCTCGCCGTCGGCGTCCTCTCCGAAGGAGACCAGCAGGTCGATGCTGGTGGAACCGCAGGGGGCCAGTTCCGCCGTGCGCTCGGTGAGCTCGCTCATGCCCGCTCCGTCGTGGCGGAAGGACCAGACGCGCCCGCTGCAAAAGTCGCCGAAGAAGACCTTGCCCTGTTCAGCGGGCAGCGCGGCGCCGCGATACACGACGCCGCCGATCACGCAGCAGTTGCCCAGGGTGTGGGGGTAGTCGTGGACAGGATCGATCCACGACGGATCGTCGCAGGCGCAGCCTGCCGCGTTCGTGCAGTCCGTCCCCTCCATACACTTCCAGCCGTAGTTCTCTCCGCCGGCGCTGGCGGCGGGCTGGAAGTTGATCTCCTCGCGGTCCGCCTGCCCCACGTCGCCGATCCACAGGTCCCCGGTGACGCGGTCGAAGCTGAAGCGCCAGGGCTGGCGCAAGCCGTAGGCCCAGATCGCCTCTTCGGCTCCCGGCACGCCGACGAAGGGGTTGTCGGGCGGAACGTGGGGGGGCGGCAGGTCCACGTCGAGGCGCAGGAGCTTGCCGAAGGTGGTCGTGAGGTCCTGGGCGTGGCCGTTGGGGTCGTTGTCGGGGCCGCCGTCACCTATCCCGACATAGAGCATGCCATCGGGGCCGAACTGCACGCAGCTCCAGTTGTGGACCAGGTGTGGCTGCGGCTGGGGCCCGAGGATCAGGACGGCGCTGCTGGGGTCAGCGATGTTGGGGTTGCTCGAGAGCCCGTACTGCACCAGATGAGAGTTCTGCCCTACGTCCTGATAGACGACGTAGAAGCGACCGTTGGAGGCGTGGTCGGGGTGGAAGGCCATGCCCAGCAAGCCCTCGGTGTTGTGTGCGACGATGCCGGAGAGGTCGAGGAAGGGCTGGCCCTGGATGCGGCCGTCCTCGATCAGGTAGATGACGCCGTTCTCGGTCGTGACGAACAGACGCCGGGAGTCGCCGGGCGGGGCGCAGAGGAAGGTCGGCGTGTCGAACCCCGAGGCGATGCGGACCGAGGCGATGCCCTGGGCGTGAGCCGCGGGGGCGGCGAACAGGAGCAGGCAAGCGAGGAGGAGCTTCATCGGTGGTCTGTTGGTCGGGGCCGGATCCTGACTCGCGGCGGAGGGGGCCTGCCAATCCGAGGCTATCACGATGCGCCAGGTTTGACCGATTTCAGCAGGCGGGTGACCCGCCATTTGGTGCTGGCGAGGTCCAGAATGAGGTCCCGCACGGGGGCATGGAGCGATCGTTGGGTCGCCCGCAGGGGCGAGGATCGGTCCTGACGGGGCTGATTGGCCCTCCCTGAAGCCGGAGGTCCCCGAGAGACACCTTGTCCAGTAGCCTGATTCGTGATCCCAGCAATCCCATCGTCCTGGAGCGTCGAACGCTCTGGGCGCTTCAAGGAGAACCCATCATGTTTCGTCTTCACTCCACGTCCATCGCTCTTGTAACCCTGACGTGTCTGGCCGCGACCGCCGGCGCACAGTCCTACAGCGAGGACTTCGAGTCCTTGACCCTTGGGTTTCTCGATGGTCAGGACCGCTGGCACGGCTGGGACGCCAACAACACGCTGTTCAGCACCGTCGTCAGCACGCAGAACAACACGCCGGGAGGCACTCAGTCGGCCGAGATCTCCGTTGGCGCCGACACGATCTGCGATTTCGACGCGATCAACAGCTTGCCCGAGCTGGCCTTCGACTCAGGGCAGTGGACGCTGTCGTGTCAGATGTTCGTGGAGGGGGGCTTCCAGGGCCAGCAGTACTACATGGTGATGAACGACTACAACGATTTCGGGCCCTACGAGTGGAACGTGATGCTGCAGTTCGATTCGGCCAGCTCGAACGTGATCTGCAGTTGCGGCAGCAACGGTCCGCCGGTGACCATGCCGATCCAGTTCGACGACTGGGCCGAGATCCGCTGTGAGTTCGATCTCGACGCGGACAACGTCGACCTCTACTACGACAACCAGTTCGTCGGCTCCTATCCCCCCTCGTTAGGGGTCTTCGGGAGCGACAGCTACGCCAGCGCTCGAATCGACGCCATCGATCTCTATCCCGATGCTGCCGGTTTTCCCAACACGACGCCCGTCTACTACGACGACTTCTCCCTGGAGCAGGTCGGAGGCACCCTGGGCACTTCGTTCTGCTCGGGTGACGGCACCGGCACCGCCTGTCCCTGCGGCAACAACGGTGGCGTCGGTGAGGGCTGCGGAAACAGCTCGGGTAGCGGAGGCACGCTCTCCGCTACCGGCGACTCCAGCGCCGGTGGCAGCCAAACCTACGAGGCAGGCAACCTGATTCCCGGGCAGCCGGCCTTGCTGTTCAGTGGCAACAACGCCATCAATGGCGGCCTGGGCATTCCCTTCGGCGACGGCCTGCGCTGCGCCGGCCAGGGTGTGCTGCGCCACGGCGTGCGGAGCCCCAACGCTGGCGGCGACGCCAGCTGGGCCTCGCCTCTGCCCAATGAGGCGTGGGGGCCGGGGGACACGAAGCATTTCCAGGGCTGGTACCGCGACCCGAGCGGAAGCCCCTGCGGGAATGGCTTCAACCTGACCACCGGGCACACGATCAGCTTCAACTGAGCGTGGTCCAGCGCTGAGCGAGGGCATGTGGGCTCGGGGCACTCAGTGTCCGAGGGCCTCGAGGCGCGCGCGCCAGGTGCGCGCCTCTTCCTTTCTGCCGAGGCGCTCCAGGAGGGCCTGGACGTTCTCCACGGCGGGGCGGTGTCGCGGGTCGAGGCTCGCGGCCCGCCGGTAATGGAGCAGCGCGGCCGCGTCCTCGCCCCGCTTCTCGAGGCACACCCCGAGGCTGTTGACGGTCGCGGCGCGCTCGGCGCCGGCCTCCAGGAGGGCCCGGAAGTGTGGCTCGGCCTCTCCGGGCCGATCGAGGGCCAGCAGGTACGTGCCCAGGTAGCGCCGCGCCCAGAGGTTGTGGGGGTTGCCGTCCAGAATCAGGCGCAGAGCGTCGGCTCCTTCCTCCAGCTCGCCGGCATCTCCGAGGGCCGCTGCTTGACCCATTGCGTAGGCCTCGGCCATGCGCGCGTGGGGACTCGGCCGGTCGCATTCGTCGAGAGGGTCGGGGAGCGGGCCCGCTTCCGAGCCCGAGGCCGCGTAGCCAAGGCGTTCCAGTTCGGCCATCAGAGCCTCGGTGTCGGTGTCGATGCCCTCGATCGCCAGGGTCGGCAGCCTGCTCAGCTCGGCCAGGCGTCGGCGGTAGCTCTCTGTCCGCGCTCCGTCCGCGGTGAGCAGGTCGGTCGTCTCGCCAGGGTCGGCGATCGGGTCGAACAGCTCGGGGGCGGCGCTGTGGACGTACTTGCCCTGGGCGTCGGCCCACCCGGCGAGCGGGCTCCAGCCGTGGTTCAGGAGGCCGGAGTAAGATTCGAAGTACACGCCCGGGCGGTCCTCGGGTCCGGGTCCCATCAGGTCGACGCCGTCCACATCGCCACTAGAACCCAGGTCCAGCGCGGCGATCAGCGTCGGGAAGACGTCCACCACACTGACCACCGCCTTCGAGCGCTCGCCGGCTCGGCGGCCGTCGGGGGCGCGCACGAGCAGCGGTACGCGCAGGGTCGGCTCGTAGCAGGTGAGGGAGTGGGTCAGCTCGCCGTGCTGTCCAAGGGCCTCGCCGTGATCGCCGACCACCACGACCCAGGTGCGGTCGAGTTCGCCGCTGCGCGCGAGCTCGTCAAGCAGGCGTCCGAGGGCGTGGTCCATGGCCGCCACCTCTCCCAGGTAGGGGTCGCCGCCGACACGCTCGGCGAACCCGGGGGGTGGTGAGTAGGGGCGGTGGGCGTCGAACAGGTGTACCCAGGCCAGGAAAGGCTGAGCGCGCTCGCGCCGCCTGTACCAGCCGAGGAAGGCGTCGACGACGGCGTCCGCCGCGCGCTCGGCGTAGGCGCTGGATGTGCCTCCCACCCCGCGCACCGGCGCGTCGTAGTGGTCGAAGCCCTGGTCCAGACCGAAGGCCGGGTCGAGCACGACGGCTGCCAGGAAGGCGGCGGTCTCGATGCCTCTCTCGCGCGCGCGCTCGGCCAGGGTCACGGCGGCTGGAGGTAGGGCGCGCGCGTTGTTGATCCGAAGGGTGTGGCGCGGCGGGTAGAGGCCGGTCAGCATCGACGCGTGGGCCGGCAGGGTGATGGGCGCGGTCGTGCGTGCGCGCTCGAAGAGCAGCCCCTCGTTTGCGAGCGCGTCGAGGCGAGGAGTCGTGGGGGCTGGGTTGCCGTAGCAGCTCAGGGCGTCTGCGCGGGTCGTGTCGAGGGTCACCAGCAGGGCGCAGGGCGGCGGCTGGGTCGCCGGGCAGGCGGCGAGCGCGGTCATGACGAGTGCGCCGGCGGCGGAGCTGTAACGCACGTGCCGCGCTCGCGGCCGGGCTCGCGCGCGCACACCGCAGGAGGTCGCCTTCACTCGCCGATGTCCTCGTTCCACAGCTCAGGGTGTGCGGCGATGAACTTCTGCATCAGGCTCACACACTCCTCGTCATCGACGATCGAGAGCTCGACTCCCCGGGAGCGGAGGCGCTCTTGGGGGCCCTGGAAGGTCCGGTCCTCGCCCACGACGACGCGCGGGATGCGGTAGAGCAAGACCGTCCCGCTGCACATCTCGCAGGGGGAGAGGGTGGAGTAGAGGGTCGTGCGGGCGTACTCGGCGGCGCTGCGTCGGCCGGCGTTCTCGATGCAGTCCATCTCCGCGTGCAGGATCGCGCTGCCCTGCTGCACGCGCCGGTTGTGGCCGCGTCCGACGATCTCGCCGTCGAGGACCAGCACGGAGCCGATCGGGATCCCGCCCTCGGCCAGGCCCAGGCGCGCCTCGCGGATCGCTTCGATCAGGAAGGGGTCGGGCATCTCGTCGTGGCGCGTGGGAGCGCCGGAGGCCGCGGGTGCGCGCTCTCCGTGAACGGTACAGTAACCCACGCCCCCGGCGCCACCCGCGCCGAGCCCTCCGATGCCATCCAGGAGCGACGAACCCATGCCGAGTTTCCCCGATCCGTCCCTGATCAACGACGACCTCGCGCCGACCTCTCACGAGGCCCGCAACTGGTCCGTCCTGCACATGGCCTCGCTCTGGATCGGGATGGTCGTCTGCGTGCCGACCTACATGCTGGCCGGGGGCATGATCGACCTCGGCATGAACTGGTGGCAGGCCGTCGGCACGGTGCTGCTCGGCAACCTGATCGTCCTGATCCCCATGATCCTCAACGGCCACGCGGGCACCAAGCTGGGCGTTCCCTTCCCGGTCCTCTCGCGCGCCAGCTTCGGGGTCACGGGCGCCCACATCCCGTCCGTCCTGCGCGGCCTCGTCGCCTGCGGGTGGTTTGGGATCCAGACCGCGATCGGCGGGGCGGCGATCTACCAGCTGAGCGGGGTGCTACGAGCCGAGGCCTATACCGGAGCGGACCTTCCGATAGTGGGCCTCAATCTTCTCGAGCTGGCCTGCGTGCTGGTCTTCTGGCTGCTGCAGGTCGCGATCATCTGGCGCGGGATCGACTCGATCAAAGTGCTCGAGACCTGGGCCGCGCCCTTCCTGATCCTGATGGGGCTGGCGCTGCTCGCCTGGGCCTACCTGAAGACCGAGGGCTGGGGAGACATGCTCTCGGCACGCTCGGCCTTTGATCCGGGCGGCGAGAAGGAAGGTCAGTTTCTCTCGGTCTTCTTTCCGAGCCTGACGGCGATGGTCGGCTTCTGGGCGACCCTGTCCCTCAACATCCCCGACTTCACGCGCTACGCGCGCTCGCAGCGGGACCAGGCCCTCGGGCAGGCCCTGGGCCTGCCGCTGGTCATGACGCTCTTCGCCTTCGTGGGAGTGGCCGTGACCTCCGCGACGGTCGTCATCTACGGCGAGGCGATCCCCGACCCGACCGTTCTGGCCGGGCGCATGGGGGGCGGATGGACCGTCGTCGTCTCGCTCATTGCCCTGAGCGTCGCGACCCTCTCGACGAACATCGCGGCCAATGTCGTCTCCCCGGCGAACGTGATCCTGAACCTCTCCCCGCGCCGCGCGACCTTCCGCATCGGCGGGCTGATCACGGCCCTGGTCGGGATCGTGATCCTGCCCTGGAAGCTGATCGAGTCGACCGACGGCTACATCTTCACCTGGCTGATCGGCTACTCGGCCTTGCTCGGCCCGATCGGTGGCATCGTGATCTGCGACTACTTCCTCGTGCGGCGCACGAATGTCGACGTGGACGCCCTCTACCAGCGGCGCGGTGAGTACGCCTACAGTGGGGGGGTGAACCCGGTGGCGGTCTTCGCCCTCGTCGCGGGCGTCGCCCCCAACGTCCCCGGCTTCCTGGCCGAGGCGGGCCTCGTCGACTCCGTGCCGGCCGTCTTCGCGAGCGTCTACACCTACGCCTGGTTCGTGGGTTTCGCCCTCTCCGGCGGCCTCTACACCCTCGGAATGAAGCTGCGCGGCTGAGAGGCCGTGCTGGCGCCGACGGAGGTCAGTCCGTCACCAGGCTGTCGGTCTCGGCCGCGATGTCGCCCTTCCACATCCCGTCGCGGTTGGAGGTCCCGGCCTTCTCGCGGCGCGCCGCCCTCTGGCGCTCGACCAGGTCGGCGTGGGTCGTGAAGCAGGGCAGGCTCTTGCCCACGAGCTCGGCCACGGTCTCGAAGCCGTGGCGCTCCATGAAGGCCTCCAGGCCTGTGCACAGGTCGCTGATCATCTCGTAGCCGTGCAGCATGGCGCCGGTGCAGATCTGCACCGTGTGGGCGCCCACCAGCAGGAACTGCACGGCGTCCTCGGCGGTCTCGATGCCGCCCATGCCCGAGAGCGAGGCCCCGGGACAGGCGCGGGCGATCTCCATCACCTGGCGCAGGGCGATCGGGCGCACGGCCTGGCCTGAGTAGCCGCCGGGCTCGGAGTGGCCTTCCACCGTCGGCATGGGCTGCAGGGTCTCGAGGTTGATGCCGATGATGCAGAGGATCGTGTTGATGGCGCTGATGCCGTCGGCGCCGCCCTTCAGGGCCGCCAGTGCGGGCTCGGTCGGGTCGGTGATGTTGGGCGTCATCTTGGCCCAGACCGGGATCGTCGCCGCGCCCGCGGCCCAGCCGCACACCTCCTCGACCATCTCGGGATCCTGGCCCATCGCGGCGCCCATGCGACGCTCGGGCAAGCCGTGGGGGCAGGAGAGGTTGAGCTCGAGGGCGTCGACGCCCGTGGCCTGGGTGCGCTCGACGATCTCGATCCAGCGGTCGGCATGGCATTCCTCCATGATCGAGGCGATCAGCATCCGATCGGGGAACTCGGCCTTGCACTCTGCGAGCTCCTCAAGCCAGAGCTCGAAGGGGCGATCGCTGATCAGCTCGATGTTCTGGAAGCCGATCACCTTCTTGCGGTCGGCGCGGTCGGTGAGCTTGCCGTAGCGCGGCACGACGTTCGTGACCAGCTCGTTGTTCAGACTGATCGTCTTGCAGACGATGCCACCCCAGCCCAGGGAGAAGGAGCGCTTGATGACCTTACCGTTGGTCCCTGGTGGGCCCGAGGCCAGCACGAAGGGGTTCGGGAAGCGCATCCCGTCAACTTCTATGGAGAGGTCGGCCACGGTGGGGTCATGCGGGTTGGGATTCGATGGCGGAGAAGGCCTCACCCAGGATGCGCAGGGCCTCGTCCACGTCGGCGGCGCCGGCGATCAGGGGCGGTGAGATGCGCGTGACGTTGCCGTGCAGGCCGCCCTTACCGATCAGCAGGCCACGCGCCTTGGTCTCCTCGAAGAGGCGCGCGGTGGTCTGCGGGTCAGGAGTACGGTCACCGGCGGTCTCGTCGGCTACCAGTTCGAGGGCCTGCATCAGGCCCTTGCCGCGCACGTCGCCGATGCTGCGCGGGTGGCGTTGCTGGAGTTCCTCGAGCCCCTCGCGCAGGCGCGCGCCCTGGGTCTCTGCGTTGGCGGCGAGTCCGTCGCCCTCGATCACGTCCAGGGTGGCGAGGGCTGCGGCGCAGGAGGGCGGGTTGCCGCCGTAGGTGGAGATCGTCATGGCCTTGAAGGCATCGGCGATCTCGGGCGTGGCGATCGTCACGCCCAGGGGCATGCCGTTGGCGACGCCCTTGGCCATGGTCATGATCTCGGGCTCCACGCCCCAGTGCTCGATGCCGAACATGTGGCTTCCCGTGCGGCCGAACCCTGTCTGGACCTCGTCGCAGATGAACACGCCGCCGTGCTCGCGCACGATCTCGACGGCGATCTGGAAGTACTCGGGCGGGGGCGTGATGAAACCGCCCACGCCCTGGATCGGCTCGGCCAGGAAGGCCGCCACCTCGCCCGTGGTCGTGGTCTGGATCAGCTCGCGGATGTCCGTGGCGCAGCGCACCTCGCAGTCGGGGTAGGTCAGGCCGAACGGACAGCGGTAGCAGTAGGGCGAGACTGCGTGCTTGATGGCCGCGATCTGGGTCGGGACGGCGCGCCAGGGCGCGTGGGCCGTGAGGGACTGGGCGAGCAGGGAGCGTCCGGAGTAACCGTGGCGCAGGGCGATGATCTCCTGGGAGCCGGTGAAGATCTGGGCCAGGACCACCGCCGTCTCGTCCGCCTCGGTGCCGGAGGCCGTGAAGAGGCTCTTCTGCAGGCGCCCCGGGGTCATGCCGGCGAGGCGCTCGGCGAGCTCGACTGTCGGCAGGGTCGGGTAGAGGGAGGAGACGTGGCCGAGGCGGTCGATCTGTAGCTTGAGGGGTTCGGTGACGCGCGGATTGCAGTGCCCGACCGAGACCGTGAGGATGCCGCCGAAGAAGTCGAGGTACTCGCGGCCGTCCACATCGCGGAGCGTCATGCCCTCGCCGCTCTCGAGCACCACCGACTCGTTGTAGTAGTTGGCGACGGCCGGCAGCAGGTATTCGGCGTGCTTCTCGCGGGCCGTGGCCGCCGGATTCTCCTGTTGGGTATCGTCGTTCATCTCGTCCTCAGGGCGTGGTGGGTATCAGGGGCGTCGCTGTCTCGAAGCGGGTCTTGCGGGGCAGGTAGCGCCCGCGGCCCTTCGCTCCGCTGAAGCTCGCTCCGTCCACGATCACCTCGCCGCGCGAGAGCACGACGTCCACCGCTCCCCGGACGACGCGACCCTCGTAGGGGTTGTAGTCCACGTTCATGTGCAGGGACTCGGCGCGCAGGACCGTCTCGCCCGCGGGGTCGAAGACCACGATGTCGGCGTCGCTGCCGGGGGCGATCGTGCCCTTGCGCGGGAACAGGCCGAACAGGCGCGCGGGGGAAGTGGAGGTCAGCTCGACCCAGCGGTTGAGGGAGATGCGGCCGGCCGCCACCCCGCCGTCGAAGGTCAGCAACATGCGCGTCTCGATGCCGGGCGCGCCATTGGGGATCTTGCTGAAGTCGTCGCGCCCGAGCTGCTTGCCCTCCTTGAAGCAGAACGGGCAGTGATCGGTGGAGATGGCCTGCAGGTCGCCGGTGCGCAGGCCGCGCCACAGCTCGCCTTGTGTGGCCTTGTCGCGCAGGGGCGGGCTCATGACGTACTTGGCTCCCTCGAAGCCCGGCTCTTCGTAGTTGTCGTGGGAGAGGAACAGGTACTGGGGGCAGGTCTCGGCATAGGCCTCCAGCCCGCGGGCGCGGGCCGCGGTCACCTCGGCCAGGGCTTCCGCGGCGGAGAGGTGCACGATGTAGACCGGCACGCCGGCCATCTCGGCCAGGGCGATCGCACGGTGGGTCGCCTCGGCCTCGGCCTGCGGCGGGCGGGTCAGGGCGTGGTAGCGCGGCTCGGTCTCTCCGCGCCGCAGGGCCTGTTCCACCAGCACGTCGATGACCATCCCGTTCTCGGCGTGCATGCAGATCGTGGCTCCCAGCTCGCCGGAGCGCTGCATGCAGCGGAAGATGCCGCCGTCGTCCATGTAGAAGACGCCCGGGTAGGCCATGAAGAGCTTGAAGGAGGTCACACCCTCCTCGACCATCTCGCCCATCTCGCGTTCGAGCTCGTTGGTGTGCTCGGACATGATCATGTGGAAGCCGTAGTCGATGGTCGCCTTGCCATCGGCCTTGGCCATCCAGCACTCCCAGGCCTGGCGCAGGGTCTCCCCGCGCTGCTGGATGGCGAAGTCGACCAGGGTCGTCGTGCCGCCGTGGGCCGCCGCGACCGTGCCGGTCTCGAAGTCATCGACCGAGAAGGCGCCGCCGAAGGGCATGTCGAGGTGCGTGTGCACATCGATGCCGCCGGGGATCACAAGTTTTCCCGAGGCGTCGATCGTGCGGTCCACCTCTCCGGCGAGGTCCAGGCCCACAGCCTTCACCTGCTCGCCGTCGGTCAGCACGTCGCCGCAAAAGACCTCCGTGGCCGTGACGACCGTGCCGCCCTGGATCAGTGTCTTCATCGCGCAGTCCTCAGGGCAAGAGCCCGGTCATGTCCTCGTAGGTCTCCGGGCGCCGGTCACGGTAGAACTGCCACACGCGACGCACTTCCTCGATCAGCTCCAGGTCCATGTCGGCGATCACCAGCTCGTCCTCGTCCTCCGAGGCCTCGGCCAGGAATTTGCCGCGCGGATCGACGAAGTAGCTCGTGCCGTAGAACTTGCCCAGGTTCCAGGGGGCCTCGGTCCCGACGCGGTTGATGCAGCCCATGAAGTAGCCGTTGGCCACGGCGTGGGCGGGTTGCTCGAGCTTCCACAGGTACTGGGAGAGGCCCGCGACCGTCGCCGAGGGGTTGAAGACGATCTCGGCGCCATTCAGGCCCAGCAGTCGCGCTCCCTCGGGGAAGTGGCGGTCGTAGCAGATGTAGACACCGACGCGCGCGTAGGCCGTCTCGAACACCGGGTAGCCCAGGTTGCCGGGCTTGAAGAAGAACTTCTCCCAGAAACCCGAGGTGTGGGGGATGTGGTTCTTGCGGTACTTGCCGAGGTAGGTGCCGTCGGCGTCGATGACCGCGGCGCTGTTGTAGTAGACCCCGGCCTGCTCGCGCTCGTAGACCGGCACGACGAGCACCATCTGATGCTTGGCCGCAAGGGGTGCTAGAGCCTCGGTCGTCGGTCCGGGGATCGGCTCGGCGGCGTCGTACCAGCGAGCGTCCTGTCCCGGGCAGAAGTAGGGGCCGTTGAAGATCTCCTGCAGGCAGAGGATCTGCACCCCAGCTCGGCCGGCCTCCTCGATCATGGGCAGGTGCTTCTCTAAGGCCGCTGCCTGGATCTCCGCCACCGGACGGGTCTCGTCATTGAGGGGATTGGCGCACTGGATCAGCCCGCCCTTCACGATTCTGGCCACGCTAGGTGCTCCTCTCTACCAACGGGAAATGACGACCTTGCGATCGGTGTAGAAGTCGAAGGCCTCGCGCCCGTGGGCCTTGAGGTCTCCGAAGAACGAGCCCTTGGCGCCGCCGAAGCCGAAGAAGGACATCGGTGCGGCCACGCCGATGTTCACACCGGCCATGCTGGCCTCGATGTTGTAGCGGAAGTTTCGGGCGTGCTTGCCGCTGGTGGTGAAGATCGAGCTCGCGTTGGCGAGCGGCTGGTCGCGGGTGACCTGCAGGGCACCCTCGAGGTCATCCACCTGTACCAGGCACAGCACCGGGCCGAAGATCTCATCGGTGGCGATCTTCATCGAGGGTTTGACCCCGTCGAAGAGCGTCGGGCCCAGGAAATAGCCCTCGCCCTCGACCTCCACCTGGCGTCCGTCCACCACCAGCTCGGCGCCCTCGTCGACCCCGGCGGCGATGAAGTCCTCGACCTTGCGCTTGTGGCCGGAGGAGATCAGCGGGCCGAGGGTGATGCCCTCTTGCGTCCCGTCACCCACGCGGGTCTCGCTGATGGCGCGCTCGAGGCCCGCGCGCACCTGGTCGTGGCAGTCGCCGACGGTGAGCACGATGCTGGCGGCCAGGCAGCGCTCGCCGGCGCAGCCGAAGGCCGAATCGGCGATGGCGCCGACAGTCAGCTCCATGTCCGCGTCGGGCATGACGATCACGAAGTTCTTGGCGCCGCCCAGGGCCTGGACGCGCTTGCCGTGGGCGGCCGCGGTCCTGTAGACGTGCTCGGCCACCGGGCTGGAGCCGACGAAGGAGACGCCGCGCACGAGCGGGTGCTCGATCAGGGTGTCGACCGCCTCGCGCCCGCCGTGGACGAGGTTGAGGACACCGGGGGGGAAACCGGCCTCGTCGATCAGGCGCCAGACGAGGTCCTGGCTGAAGGGGACCTGTTCGGAGGGCTTGCAGACGAAGGTGTTTCCGCAGGCCACGGCGAAGGGGAAGAACCACATCGGCACCATGGCCGGGAAGTTGAAGGGCGCGATGCAGGCGAAGACGCCCAGGGGCTGGCGCACGCTCTCGCAGTCGATGCCGCCCGCGATGTCCTCGAGGGCCTGCCCCATGAGCAAGGTCGGCGCGCCGGTCGCCACCTCGATCATCTGGATGCCGCGCCGCACGCTGCCGCGCGCTTCGGCCAGGGTCTTGCCGTTCTCGCGCGTGACGATGGCGGTCAGCTCCTCGGAGTGTTCCTCGAGCAGGGCCTTGAGGCGGAAGAGGGGCTGGACCCGGTCCTCGACGGGCGTCCGGCGCCAGGCGGGGTAGGCCCGGGCGGCGGCGCGCACGGCGGCGTCGACCTCATCGGCGCCGCACAGGGGCGTCAGGCCGATCAGTTCGCCGTTGGCGGGGTTGCGGACCTCGTGGACCTCGGTGGCGTCTGAGCCGACCCAGGCGCCGTCGATGTGATTCTGCAGTCGTTCGGCTGTCATGGGGAGGGGCCCTCCAGGGCTTGCCGGCGGTGGCCGCTCCAGGGTGGGAGGAGCGGGCCGGCGCAGTGAGTCCGATGATATCGGACGGCCCCGTCCCGGACAACGAGCGCTCAGCCTCCCTGGTCGGTTTCGCGTGGGGCGAGGGCGCGGCCGTTGGCGGGATCGACCCGCAGGTCGAGGACCTGCTCGTCCTCGGTGTAGAACAGGAACCCGATCATCATCTCGTGGTGGGTCTGCGGTCCCCAGCGCACGGTCTTGTGCGGGTCAGGGTTGTAGGGGTTGAAGAGCGAGTTGTCGAAGTGCGCCAGGACGTCCACGCGCGTTCCGGCCGGGAGGCGCAGGAGGCCGGGCTCGATCTGGTAGCCCAGCTGCCAGTCGAAGCTGTAGCTGGGGACCGACAGCAAGATCTCCCGCTCACCTCCGGGGTAGGTGGCTTCGAAGCGCATGTCGCGGCCGCGCACGTGCATGTGTGCGAACATCCCAACCCCGGTGGCGTCGCGTTCGAAGGTCGCGCTGGCGGCGACCGGGTGGGCCGGTGCGCCGGGGGGGATGCGGAAGCGGCGGTTGACGATCATGTGGTGCATCAGCTCCTTGTCCACGGTCGCGCGCGGGTAGCGCAGGCCGACCTCCATCCGGCAGCGCTCCTCGACGCCGGTGGTGACGAAGTGCATCTGCAGGGCGAGCACCGATCCGGCAGGGATCATGTACCCCATGCCATCAGGCAGGTCGAGCGGCGCGCCGCCAGGGACCTGGCCCGTGACGAACCCTCCGTCATCGAAGCTCATCCCGACGCGGAAGTGCAGCAGGTTGGCGTGATGTAAGGAGGCGGGGTTGTCGGGTCGCACCTCGACCGCCTGGATCCAGGTGTCGTGCTTGAAGACGTGGGGCAGGACCTCGTAGCGGTAGGGGACGTAACCCTCAGCCGGCAGCTCCTGCGCCTTCGCCTGGGCGATGACGAGGTCGGGCTCGCCAATGCGCCAGCGCGTGTCGGGCCACTCGAGCGCTGCGGGCAGGGGCTCGTTCCCTGGGCCGGGGGCGCCTGCGCCGGCCCACGCCAGCAGGGTCTCGCGCTCTTCCTTCCCGAGCGCGCGCGCGTTGTGGAAGGTCCCGTGCCGCGCGTCGGCGTACCAGGGTGGCATGCGTCCCTCGCGCACGACCTCGGCGATCGTGTCGGCGCGGGCGGCGGCGTCCTCGTAGGTGATGAGGGAGAAGGGCGCCTCGGTCCCCGGCCGGTGGCACTCCTGGCAGCGCGCACGCAGGACGGCGTCCACGGCGGCGAAGGAAGGCGCTTCCACGGCCTCGTACGGGTGCTCGGGCTCGGTCTGGATGCGGCAGCCATCCACCGGCGTCTCGCTGACCGCCACCTCGCGTCCGGCGAGCACGTCCTCGATGGCCGTCCGCAGGTCGGCGCGCCCCTCGTTGGGCCGGACGCCGCCCAGGCGGTACTGGCTGTCCACCCGCCCGCGGTAGCGAAGGCGCCGCTCGCCGTCGAGCACCACCACCTGCGGCGTGCGCTCGACGCCCAGTGCACGCACGGTCGAGCCGTCGAAGTCCTTGACGAAGGGGATCCCTCCGCCCTTCTCGGCGGCCTGGGCCGCGATCTCGAGCAGGGAGTCTTGGGGCCCGACGCCGACGGCGACGAACTGTACTGCCCGCGGCCGGAACTCTCGCTCGAGGGCGACCAGGCGCGGCAGGTAGCGCTGCACGAGGGGACAGTCGGTGGTCGTGAAGACCACGACATACGCTGCTCGCTCCCCGAACTCACTAAGGGAGCGCGGCAGGTAGCGCGTGTCTGTGAAGGAGAGCTCGGCGATGCGGTCGCCGATCTCCACGTCGCCCGTGCGATGCTCGGCGAGCGCGGAGGGTGCGGCCGCGGCGAGGCAGGCCAGGAGCAGTGCGTGCTGAAGGACGTTCATCTCCCGGGATACGCTCGGTTTGTCGGGGCGTTTCGACCCTCTGCGATCTCCATCGCGCTGTTTCCCGGACGGGTCAGCCGTTCGCGCGCAGCTCTTCCCACGTGCGTCCGGCATCCGGCGTCTGGCTGCAAGGGAGGTCGCGGGCCGTCCAGCCCTCCACCAGCACCTGTCCGCCGCCGTCCCGCATGCCGCTGTAGCCGCCGGACATGTCGATCATTCCGTTGAAGCCGGTCGCCGAGAGGGTCTCGCAGGCACGCTGCGAGCGTCCGCCAGCCGCTCAGTAGACCACCATGCGCGCGTCCTTCTCGAACAGCCGCTCGACCGTCGCCATGAACTCGGGATTGGGGACCAGCCCGTCGGGGCCCCTGAATCCGAAGGGGACGTTCCAGGCGTTCGGGAGGTGTCCGGCGGCGAACTCCTCCGGCGTGCGGACGTCGAGGCAGTGCCAGCCTTCTTCCTGCCCCATGCGGTCGTGGGCCGCCTGGGGATCGAGGGTCTCGTGGCTCATGGTGTCGGGGTCGGCCGCGTGGAGGAGGGGGCGCCGGGTGGCACAGGTCCGTGCAGGGCATGGTACCCGCGATCGTGCCCGCACCCTCACTCGCAGAACGTCACCTCCAGCCCGTCCGAGAGCCCGATGCCCGTGCCGTCGGGGTGGGCGGGGTCGCGGAACCAGTGCTGGTAGTACCTCGTGGCGCCGATCAGCGCGGGAGTCACAGTGATCGGGACAGCGCCGTCGCCGAAGAAGTCGAGGGTGTAGACCGCCTCGCGGAACAGGGGCGGCTGGACCAGGCGGAAGCCGCCGAAAAATGGCGTGTTGTCGGGAGCGTCGCCCGAAAAGAGCACGGCCACCTGATTGGGCATGCCGGAGGTCAGCTGCACCTCGAAGTTGGACAGGGAGGCGCTCGGGACGCCGGCGCTGCCCATCGTCGGCACGGCACCCGTGGAGTTGGGCTTGGCCTGGCCGTAGTTCAGCGGTGACGCGCAATCGTAGGCCGTGTGGACCAGGGAGACGTCGTCGATCGTCCAGCCGCCGAATTCGGTCGCGTCGTCGCTGCGCAGGGAGAACTCGATCCGCACCGCGTCGACACCGTCCGCCGCGGCAGAGATGTCCAGGTCGACCTTTACCCAGGCGCCGTCGTGGATGTCGCCGGTGCCCGTGCTCTTCCAGACATCCACGCCATTGACGCGCACGATGGCCTGATCCGAGACGTGGTGCTCCACGTTCAGCCAGCGTCGGAAGCGCAGGCGCGTGCCCACCGCCGCGGTGCAGTCGATGAAGGGTGTGCGCAGGTAGTTGTACTGGTCCGCCTCGTACAGCCCGTCCCAGCCCGGCCGTCCAAGGTCGTTGCCGCGCACCCGCGTGCCGCTGAAGGCCTCGCTCGGGTCGTCACCCTGGCAGTGGAGCGGACCATGGTGGAAGTCATCGTGTGGGACGCCCCCTCCCGGGAGCACGCCGTGGCTCCATCCGTTGGAGCCGTCGGCCTCGAAGTCGTCGAAGAAGAGCACCACGACACCCACGAAGAAGGACAGAGGTTGCGCCGGCCCAGCACGAGGGAAGGTCTCGCTGGCGCCCGCGGAGTCGGTGGCGGTGACGTAGTACTCCGCGTCGGCCGGACCCGCCTGGCCCGGGATCTGGGCGCCGTAGTCGTCGCCGCCGAGGGAGGCCATGGCCACGGTCGTCCAGGGGCCGTCGTCCACCCGGTAGACCAGGTCGACGGTCGACAGGGACGGAGCCGTGGCGGGCGTGACTGTGGCCTGCACGACGTAGGGTCCGAGCTCGTCGTTAGTGTCGGGCAGTTCGGTCACGCCGGCGAAGATGATCTCCGGCAGGTCGATGCCCGGGAAGGACTGGGCCCGGAAGCCCGCGTCGATGTCGGCGTAGTGGGGCGAGCCGTCGTCCAGGTTGCCGTTGTCGTCGTCGAGGACCAGCCACTGGGTCTCGATCACCGACTTGATCTGGCGCTGGTCGTAGACGTTCATCCATCCCGAGAAGAGGGCGTCGGCGATGGCGTCGCCCGCTGCGTTCCCGTGAGTGGTGTTGAGGTGGTCGCGCACCTTCCAGGCCGCGCCCATCCAGACCTCTCCGTCGGCGTGCACCCCGCCCGCGCAGCCCGGGTTGCAGTCCCCGCAGAAGGGGCGCGTGTTCCAGCCAGAGCGGATGGCCGAGCCGGGGCCGAAGAAGCCGCGGCCCACGATCGGGTCGTCGTACAGGTAGAGCGAGAAGACGTCCGCGTTGCCCTCGCCCATGCCGTCCGACTCGTTGCCCGTTCCGTACAGGCTGTTGAGCCAGTGCCCCATCTCGTGGGCGACGACCGAGGAGTAGGACGTGTTGACGCACGGGCCGCTCGCACGGAAGAAGTTGACCGCGCTGCCGTTCCAGAAGGCGTTGCAGCTCTGGTCGAGGTTGACGTTGGCCAGCGCCTGGAAGTCCGCCGTGTCGTCGGAGGGATTGACGGCCCGGATCCAGTCACGCAGGACGGCGATCTCCCGGAAGGCGTTGCCCTGGGCCGTGACGAACTCCGTCGGGATGGCGTTGAGCAGGACGGCGTTCCCAGTACCGCTCAGGGTGAAGACTTCCACGTGCTCGGAGCCGGCGTCGTTTTGCACGTCAGCCAGGTCTCCGATGTAGGCGAAGGTGCAGTTGAGATTGCCGCTCGCCCCGACGAAGTTGAAGTGGCCGTCGACGTCGGTCGTGACCTCCCCGGCCGGGCTCGTGACCAGCATGTAGGGCGCGGGGCGCGCCAGGGGCGGGTTCGAACTCGTGTCGGGCTCGGTGGTGGTCGTGACGTTCGCTTGCACCGTGCCGCTTATGTCGCAGGAGTGCACCGCCGGTCGGGAGTCGAGCAGCGAGCCGTCGAGTGCGCTGATCCGCAACACGAGCCCCTCGGGTTCGAAGCCCGTCTCGCTCCAGTGGACCTCGACGCGCCAGGCGAGGGCTGCGTGGCGGCGGTCATCGACGAGGTGCTGAGCGATTCCGAGCTCGGAATCGCCGACAAGTGTGGCCGGCAGGCCAGAGCTGGCCTCGAAGAGAGTCGTCGCCCTCACGCGCGCCTCGTCGGCGCCGACGAGCGCGATGGTGGGCGTGCCCCACAGGCCGGGCATGGCCGTCGATTGCAGAGACAGCACGCGCCCGGCGTCGTCGAAGAGCACGCTGACGCGCGCGTCGAAGACGCCGACCTCGGCCAGGGCCTGGTCGAAGAGCACGACCCGCTTGTCGCTCGTGCCGATCTCGGACAGGGGCAGGGCGAGCACGCGCGGCGAGACCAGGGTCGGCTCCTCGAGCCCGGTCAGGTGGGCGGTCTCCTCCACGAACTCGCGCGCCAGGCGTACGAGATCGCTCTCGGAGAGCGGCGCGAATGAGCCCTCGGCCGTGCCGCCGCCGAGGAATTCGGCCCAGCCGGTTTCACGGCTCAGGAAGTGGCGCCAGCCGGGCCCGCGCTCGGAGCGCCAGCGGTGGAAGCGGCTCTCGAGCGAGCGCTCGAGGGTGGAGCCTCCTGCGGAGATCTGGGCTTGGGCGGGGGTGAGCCACCCGGCGAGTGCGGCCGGCAGCACGAGGAGGATCGGCAGGAAGCGGGGCGAGGGCATCGTGCCATTATAGCGCCTGACGCTCTGGGTGGGTGAGGAGAGCGCAGGCCGCTCCGGGCGTGTGTCTGCTCACCTCGTCCGCTCTTGCCTCCTTTTCGGGGCGCTGAGATTGCTCAGTTCGCCCGGCGGAACACGCTGAGCTCGAAAGCTCCCATGTCCACGGCGGGCTCCTTGTTTCCCGCGTCCGGCGCGAGGGGGTCATCGATCCGACGGGCGAGACCGTTCAGGTCGAAGGGTGTCTCCTCGTTCCAGACCCCGTCGTCATCGAGGTCGAGCTGGTCCGCGACGATCAGCGAGTTGTCGCCCGCGTCGTTCACCGGGGAGCCGGGGCGGGGCTCGTACTCGGCGCCCGCTACGGTGCGGAAGAGGGGGTCGGCGTCGATGTTTCCCGTGCCCGCGTAGCCGCCCTCGACGTCGCAGTAGAGCACCGTCTGCCCTTGGCCGCTGATCTGGGGGCCCGAGGGCGCTTCGTTACCCCAGACGACGGTATTGAAGAGGTCCGCGTGGCCCTCGATGTTGGCGTTGGTGTTGATGTGGATCGCTCCGCCCATCGTGCCGGCGCGGTTGGCGGCGAAGGTGCAATTGGACCAGCTGCCTCGGCCGGAGACGAAGTCCGATCCGCTCAGATGGACCGCACCCCCGCTGAGGGCTGCCGAGTTGCGGGCGAAGAGGCAGTTGGAGTAAGTGATCATATCCATCCCGATCGAGGTGGCCCAAAGGGCGCCGCCGCGGCCTCCGGACGCGTTGTCGGTGAAGGTGCTGTTCGCGGCGTGCAGGGAACCTGTGCGGGAGAAGACCGCGCCGCCCTTCGATGTGGCCGAGTTGCCCTCGATCCGGCAGCGTTTCAGGTAGAGCAGTCCAAAGTCGATGGTCGCGATCGCTCCCCCTTCGACGGCGGCGTTGTCATCGAAGAGGCAGTCGGAGAGCATCAGGGCAGGCGACCATCCCATGCCGTCGAGGCCGATCAGCAGCCCGCCGCCCTTACCGTCGGCCCTGCCACCCGTGATCCGAAACCCGTTGACCTGCGGTAGGAGGGTGGCGCCACTCTGGAAGCTCCCCATCTTGATGACGTGGTAGGCGTTGTCGGAGGGATCGCCGGGCACGCCGATGTCGCCGGAGAGGACGGTGCGCTCGAAGAGGGCCGGGTCACGCTCGTCGATGCTCGTCTCGCTGCCCTGGAAGCCGCCGAAGAGCGAGATGCGTTGGTTGAGGGCGAAGGTCGCGCTGCGTGGGTGCCCGTGGTTCAGTTCCTTGGTCGGTCGGTAGACGCCGGCGGCGACCCAGACCTGGTCGCCCTCGATGCCCACATCGAAGGCCGACTGCAGCGAGCTGAATGCCTGGCTCCAGCTCTTGCCGTCACCGCCTTGTGATGAGGCGTCCACGAACCAGATGGACTGGGCGCTGGAGATGGGCGCCAGGCCGGCCAGGAAGGCGATCGGCAGGGCGCGTCCGAACAGGCTCAGATGTGACATGGGAAGGCTCCTTGGTCAGGGCGCGTACCGATGTGGCCTCCAGTGCGATGCTATGCCCAATCACCGGACCTGACAAGCGAGGCGGCACCAGAAGGCCGCCAGCACCCGAGCCTCCCGCCCGGATCATCGGATTGCAGACCGCCCGAGCAAGCCAACCCGGCTGCCGGCGTGGTCGGGAGGGGGCCTCGCCACGGCATCGACGACATCGACTAGACTCGAAGTCTCCGGCCAAGGCGGTCGTGGGCGATCACGGCGCCCGCTGATGCCCCTCGTCGAGCCGGCTCCTGAAGAATCGAGACCAGAATGAGCATCCTCAGATTTGCCTTCTCCACCTCCATGTCGCTCGCCGTCCTCGCTCCGCTCGTCGCTGCGCAGACCGTGACAGCCATCATCGACTCCACCGGGGACGGCGCGGGCAACGTGCTCGGCGGTGCGCGCGCGGTCGAGACGGATTCCGCCGGCAACGTCTACGTCACCGGTCAGATCAGCCACAACGCCTTCCGTATCACCCCGGCCGGAGTGGTGACCGAGTTGATCGACACCACCGGTGACGGTACCCCCGGGAGCCTCCTGCTCTCCAGTACTGGGGTGGCCGTCGACGGAGCGGGCAACGTCTTCGTCGCGGGCCGTGACAGCGACAACGTCTTCCGGATCACTCCGGGCGGCGTCGTGACCGAGATCATCGACAGCACCGGCGACGGCGCGGGCAACCCCCTCGACTCGCCGCGGGTGTTGGCCGTGGATGGATCCGGCAACGTGTATGTCACCGGCGGCAACAGTGACAACGCCTTCAAGATCACGCCGGCGGGGACCGTGACGGAGATCATCGACGCCACCGGCGACGGCGCGGGCAACGCGCTCGTCACCGCCGGCGGCGTGGCCGTCGACGGGGCGGGCAACGTCTACATCAGTGGCCAGGACAGCGACAACGCCTTCCGGATCACACCGGCGGGGGTCGTGACCCAGATCATCGACTCCACTGGCGACGGCGCCGGAAACGATCTCGGGCATCCCGAGTGGATCGCTGTCGACGCCACCGGGACCGCCTACGTCTCGGGCCAACAGAGCGACAACGCCTTCCAGGTCACCTCGGCGGGGGTCGTGACGGAGATCATCGACGCCACGGGTGACGGCCTGAACGTCCTGGACGGGAGCGAGGGCATCGCCGTGGATGGGGCGGGCAACGTCTTCGTCACCGGCTGGAACAGCTGGAACGCTTTTCGGATCACTCCGGGAGGCCTGATCACCCAGGTGATCGACCCGAGCGGGGACGGTACGCAGGTCCTGGTCTCGGCCCGCGGTGTGGCCGTCGACGGATCGGGGAACGCCTACGTCGCTGGCTTCAACAGCGGCAATGTCTTTCGCTTCACGCCCGCGACTCCGCCGCCGCCCGGCACGGAGTTCTGCTTCGGCGACGGCACGGCGAGCTCGTGTCCCTGCGGCAACAACGGCGGCTCGGGAGAAGGGTGCGCCAACTCGAGCGGCGCCGGCGGGACGGCCGTCGCGTCCGGCTCGGCCAGTGTGAGCGCCGACGACCTGCTGCTCGGGGCTGAGGGGCTGCTCCCCGGCCAGCCGGCTCTGCTCTTCTCGGGCATGAACGCCGTCAACAACGGCGACGGGGTGGTCTTCGGGGATGGCCTGCGCTGCGCCGGGGGCAGCGTCGTGCGCCATGGCGTGGTCTACCCCGACAGCGCGGGCGCGGCCGTCTGGGGACCGGGTCTGGGCGTCGCCGGCGGCTGGGTCTCCGGGGACGTACGACGCCTCCAGGTCTGGTACCGCGACCCCATCGGCAGTCCTTGCGGCATGCTCTTCAACCTGACCAACGGGGTCGAGGTCCCCTTCACTCCGTGAGGTGGGCGCGAGGGAGGCCGCGCGCGGTCCGCTCGCAGGTTGGCTGGCATGAGGTGGAGAGGGCCGCGGGGGCAAGGCCGTGGATAGGCGGGAGGGGCATGTGACCTCACGCGCGCGCTGCGCTAGCTAGAGGTGATCGCGCTCGCAAAGTAAACGCCCCCGGTCCCAGGAAGAGTCAAGGAGACTACGTGAGACATCTCTCGCTTCACTCGGCTGTCGTCTTGCAGATGGCCTTCGTTCTGGTGTCCTCGTCCTCGGCCCAGACGCTGTTCCAGCCGGCGGAGCAGGCCAAGCTGCTCGCACACGACGGCGCGCACGGCGACAAGTCCGGTCACTCCGTCTCGGTGAGCGGGGACACGGCTGTCTTGGGCGCCCCCTCGAACTACAACAACGGAGCCGTCATTGGCGCGGCCTACG
>MPMD02289204.1_pt1 | contig 60640 bp, 48 predicted proteins | sample 1617291 | NCBI WGS metagenome assembly MPMD02 (sample SAMN05944810, study PRJNA350692) | marine metagenome | biome: marine; feature: ODZ; material: water; isolation source: 120 m water sample filtered on 30 um supor filter | place: Pacific Ocean | collected 2012-04-09 | depth 120m m | reverse complement strand
TCTTCCTCGCCCTCCTCCTCCTCCTCCAGCTCGGCGGCGTCCTCGAGCTCCTCGGGCTCCGAGTCGTCCTCCGAATCTTGCACCTCGACCTCCTCCCGTTCCCAGGAGGGGCGAAGAGGAGTCTGGTCGAGGGGGCGGCCCGTGCCGCTCTCGCCGTCGCTCAGCGCTTCTTCGGCCGCGTCGTCTTCGCGGTCTGCGGCGGCACGCTCTTCGACTTCGTCGGCAGCCAGATGTGCGTCAGGGGCGTCGACGGAGGACGGACCGTCCTCGTCAACTCCCGACTGCACGGAAGCCACTTCACGCGTACCTGTGTTCGTTCGTTCGAATCCATCGTCTGTATCGAGGGCCTGAGCCCCCGCGGGAACCTCGCCACTGAGACGAACATCCGCCGGGTAGGAGGAAGAAGGCTCCTGCCAGGTGCCTTCCGTTGTTTCCGTCTCGGGTGCGTAGGTCGGTCGAGTGGGCAGCAACGCTTCGGCCTCGTCGGCCGTGACCGCATCCGCGCACTCTTCCCTTGGAGCGGCTGATACCCACCGAAAGTTCCCTGTTTTCGTAGAAAACCAGCCTATATCCCGAATCCAGGCGAACCAGGTGGAGGCTGCGATGACCACGGCTCCCAGGATGATCCCAAGCGCCGATCCCACGGAACTCGCCAGGAGCCCGCCGGTCCCCGCGCCCAGGGTTCCCCCTGCCCCGGGGACGGCGGCGCCCGCGAGCATCGCCAGCCCCGCGGCGCAACCCGTCAGTCCCAGCACGCTGATCAGGGCGTTCCCGCCACGCCCGAACAGGAAGGAGCGGATGCCTATGACGGCGAAGCCCGCCGAGAGGAGCAAGGCGGGCAGCAGGCCGACCCCGTCCATCACCGTGCGCGCCAGAGCAGAGGTCCCCGCTGGCTCGGCGGGCACGCCGCGCAGGACAGCCGCGCCGAGCACTACGACGAAGAACGAGCCGGGCAGGAACAGGGCGAACAGGCCCAGCCACTCTGCGGCCGAGACTTCCTTGGTTTGCTTGTCATTCATCTTCTTCACTCGTCGGCGTTCGAAATCTCAGCGGACATACCGGTCTGTTCTTCCCAGTCCTTCAGGGTGATCATGATCTCGCGCGACTTGCTGCCTCGGTGGTCGCCCAGGATGCCCTCCTCGGTCATCTGGTCGATGAGGCGCGAGGCCCGCGTGTAGCCAACGCTCAGAGCCCGCTGGAGGAGACTCGCGGACCCACGGCGCGTCTTCAGCACCACCCGCACGGCCTCGTCCCACAGGGGGTCGTCGGGGCCGCTACCCACGCCGCCCGCACCGGGTTTCGCCGTCCCCGTGGCGCACTGTACGATCTCCTGATTGAAGGTCGGTGCGGAGTCCTGGCAGACGAAGTCCACGACGGCCTGCAGCTCGTGATCCTCCACCAGAGCGCCCTGCACGCGCCGGATCGTGGAGGTCTGCGGCGGCGTGTAGAGCATATCCCCGCCGCCCAGGAGCTTCTCCGCTCCCATCGCGTCCAGGATCACCCTGCTGTCGATCTTGCTGGCCACCTGGAAGGCGATGCGCGTCGGAAGGTTGCCCTTGATGACGCCCGTGATGATGTCGGTGGAAGGCCGCTGCGTGGCGAGGATGACGTGGATTCCCACGGCGCGCGACTTCTGCGCCAAGCGCGTGATGGCCGATTCGGCTTCTTTCTTGGACACCATCATCAGGTCGGCCATCTCGTCGATGACGACCACGATGTAGGGCAGGTGGCGCGGCGTGCGCTCCTCGCTGAAGTGCTCACCGATCCTATCCCGCAGCTTATCCTCACCCAGCGCGTTGAAGTCCTTGATGCTACGGACGCCGGCGTCCTTGAAGAGCTCGTAGCGCCCTTCCATCTTCTCGACCAGCCAGTTCACCACATTGGCCGCCTGACGCGCGTCGGTCACGACCGGCAGCAGCAGGTGGGGCACCTTCGAGAATATCTGCAACTCGACCATCTTCGGGTCGACGAGGACCATCTGCACATCGTGAGGCGAGCGCGTCAGCAGCAAGCTCGCCAGGATCGTGTTGATGCAGACCGACTTGCCCGAGCCCGTCGTACCAGCGATCAACAGGTGCGGCATGCGCGAGAGATCCTCGACGACCGGTGTGCCCTCGGCGTCCATGCCCAAAAACAGCGGCAGAGGCATGAAGCTCTTGTCGTAGGCCCGCTTGTGGATCAGCTCCCGTAGGCGAACGACGCGACGCTTCTTGTTGGGAACCTCGATCCCCACCGTCGACCGGCCCGGAATGGGCGCGATGATGCGCACGCTCTGGGCCTTGAGGGCGGCCGCGATCTCCTGGCTCAGCTGGGTGACCTTGTTCATGCGAGTACCCTGGGCCACGGTCAGCTCGAACAGGGTCACCGCCGGCCCGACCTGAGCCGCCACGACCTCGGACTCGACCCGAAAGCTCTTCAAGGCGTTCTCGAGCTTGGTGGCCGCCGCCTTGAGGTCCCCGGCCACGGCCTCGCTTCCGCCGGGGGCTTCGAGCAGGTCGAGGGGCGGAAAAGTCCAGGGACCGCGCGGGGGCGTCGGAGTCTCGTAGGACAGGGCTCCCACGCGAACGCCGCTCGCAGCGGCAGTTCGCGTGCGCTTCTTCGGCGCGGGAACAACCTCGCGCTCGGGGAGGTCCTCTTCGTCCTCTTCCTCTTCCTCCTCGTACTCGTCTTCCCCTTCCTCTTCCTCCTCGTACTCGTCTTCCTCTTCCTCTTCCTCTTCCTCCTCGTACTCGTCTTCCTCTTCGTCCTCGTACTCGTACTCGTCTTCGTCGAGCTCCTCCTCATCGGAGGGAGTCGCAGCGCCCCGCGCAGAAGAGGATGCCTCGTCTTCCTGCTTGAGATCGCGGGCGCTCAAGAACTCCCAGAGGCCCGCCAGGAGCCGACCGAACCAGCGCAGCACGGCGGCGCCGAGTCCCTCCCCGCGCTTCTCACGCCGCTCCCGGGCCCAGGCCGCCAAGGACTGGATCGCCGGATAGAAAGCCATCTCGGTGGCCAGGGTGAACGACACCAGGAGCAGCAGGGTGAGCAAGATCCACAGACCGGGCATTCCGAACTTCGGAACCAGGACATCCTGCACGGTCACCAGCGCCAGCCAGCCCCCCGGTCCGTAGGGAAAGCGCGCACTCACCAGGCTGCCCTGCCCTTCCGCGATGCGGTGCTCGGCGCTCAGCTCGGGGCCGATGCCCAGCTGGATCATGAAGCTCGCGCAGAGGACGAAGCAGACGCCGCCGAACAGGCGCAACGACGGCCACGCGACCTCCTTGCGCGCCAGGAGCACGAAGCCCCATGCGAGGCCCAGGAGGGCGACCAGGTAGGCGCCCCAGCCGGCGACGAGCAGGGCGCCGTGAGCGAACCAGAAGCCGGCCTGCCCGCCCCAGTTGCGGCCCGCCGCGTCGGGACTGTCGATCGGCGCGTGGTGGCTGACGATCGAGACCAACAGCCACAGGGAAGCCCCGATCAGGACCAGGCCCTTGATCTCCTGCAGGCGCTCGGAGACCACCTCATCGACCGGTCGGCCGAAGAGGAACCCGGCCACGAGCTGGCGCAGGCGTGACAGCCTGCCGCCCGAACGACCTCTCTTCTTGCCCCTGCGCTTGCCCTTGCCCCTACGGGCCATGTCTCCGTCCCTTCTCCTTGCCGGCCGGCTCCCTGCCGGCGCCTCGCCGTGTTTCAGTACGCTGTGTTTCGACGCGCTCGAGGGCGCCGGCACCCGGCCACCCTCAGCGCTCGACGCAGAGCCCGACAAGCACGCGCGCGATCCGGTCCTTGCTCAGATCGGCGAGTTCCCGCCGGCTCCCGTCCCTGCCCAGGATCCTCACACTGGCGCGGGTGGCATTCAAGGCCGAGCTGTCATTGAGGACGATGTAATCCGCCCCTTTTCGCGCCATTTTCGCCCGCGCGCGGCGCACGCCGGAGCTCGTTTCCAGGGCGAACCCCACCACCAGGCGCTCTCCCTTGCGCCGGGCCACGGTGGCCAGGATGTCCGGATTGCGGACCAGCTCCAGGCTCACCCGGCGGCTCCCGGCGTCCTTGGCGCGCCACTTACCCGATAGCCGTCGCGCCGGCCGCCAGTCGGCCACCGCCGCGCACATGTAGAGGGCGTCGGCCTCGGAGAACTCCGCGCGCACCGCCGCCAGCATCTCGCGCGCGCTGACCACGTCAATCCTGCGCACTCCGGGGGGGGTTTTCTGGTGCACCGGGCCGCTGATCAAGGTCACCCGGCACCCCGCCCGCGCCGCGGCCCGGGCGATGGCGAAGCCCATGCGACCGCTGGACTCGTTGGACAGGTAGCGCACCGGGTCCACGTGCTCACGCGTCGGCCCGGCGGTCACGACCACCCGCGGTCGCCGGCGGCGCCCTGCGCCCGGCGAGCTCATCGAGCGAGCAGCGATGCCAGGCGGGCGACGATCGCCTCCGGCTCGGCGAGCCGCCCGGGGCCCTCGTCGCCGCAAGCCAACACGCCTTCCTCGGGCTCGATCAGGGTCCAGCCGTCCTCGACGAGCGCCTCGATGTTGCGCCCCACGGGCGGGTGGGCGAGCATGTTCGGGTTCATGGCGGGACACAGGACCCGCGGGCGCTCGGCGGGCAGGGCCATGGCGGTCGTGGTCAGCAGATCGCCGCCCAGACCGTGGGCCAAACGGCCGATGACGTCGGCGGTGGCGGGCGCCAGCACCAGACACTCGCCCCAGCGCGCCAGCTCGATGTGGTCCATCGCGCCCTCGCGCGTGGGGCCGAACTCGTCGCAGGCGGCCGGTTCGCCGGTCACAGCCTCGAACAGCTGGAGACTGACGAGCTCGGCGGCCCGCGGCGTCAGGATCGCGCGCACCGAGTGCCCTGCCTGGGTCAGGCGACTCGCCAGATCGCAGGCCTTGTAGGCGGCAACCGAAGCGCTCACGCCCAAGAGGATGTGGCTCACGCCGACACCTCCCCCAGGGGACCGAGCCCGATCAGGCCGCGGACCTCCTCCAGCGCCCGCTCGAGGTCATCGTTGATCACGACATGATCGTACTTCACCCGCTCGCGATCCTCGTCCTCGGCCTTGGCCAATCGGCGCTCGACCACTTCGGGGAGGTCCGTACCGCGGCCCACGAGGCGCCGGCGGAGCTCCTCGCCGTCGGGAGGGACGATGAAGATGGAGAGACCGGGGATCCGCTGGGCCCGGATCTGATTGGCGCCCTGGACATCGATCTCCAGCAGAAAGATGTGCCCGGACTCCAGGGCGGCGTCCATCTGGGCGGAGAGGGTCCCGTACATGTGGCCGTGGACCTCGGCATGCTCCAGGAACTCTCCGCGCCCCCTCCGCTCGGCGAACTCCTCGGGGGTCAGGAAGAAGTAGTCGCGCCCGTCCACCTCGCCCGCGCGCCTTGGACGCGTCGTCGCCGAGATGGAGAAGACCAGGCGCGGGTCCTCCAGTAAGGCGCGGCAGACCGTGCTCTTGCCCGCTCCCGAGGGACCGGAGATCAGCACCATCTTGCCCTCGCGCAGGTCGCTCACGGCCCCTACTCGATGTTCTGGACCTGCTCCCGCAGGCGTTCGACACAGGTCTTGAGGTCCACCACATCGTGGGCCACGCGCGCGTCGTTGCACTTGGAACCGACGGTGTTGGCCTCGCGGTTGAGCTCCTGCACGAGGAAGTCCAGCTTGCGCCCTACTCCCCCGCCGCGGTCCAGGATGACGCTCGCCTCATCGAGGTGGCTGAACAGGCGCGTGACCTCCTCGCTGACATCGGAGCGGTCGGCGATCATGGCCAGCTCCCGCGAGAGGTCCTTCGCCGGCACATCGCACACGCCGCCCATCAGCTCGGCAACGCGCGCACGCAGGGACTTCATGTGTCCCTTCACGACACCGGGCATGCGTCGCTCGATGCGGCGAGTGATGCGCTCGATCGCGGTCAGGTGTTTCTGCAGGTCCGCTTCCAGGCGCGCCCCCTCGGCCTCGCGCGCGGCCAGCAAGGAATCGAGCGCCTCGCCGCAGGCCTTCATCACCAGGCGCGTCTCGCGGCGCCGTCGGGCCTCGTCGGAGTGCGTCCCGATCACCCCCGGCAACTGCACGATCGCCGACATGCCCAGGTCGTCTTTCAGGCCCAGGTCGCGTGCGGTGCGAGCTATCTGGCGTCGATAGCGTCGGGCAACTTCGGTGTTCACGAACACCTCCTCGGGCGCCGCGGCGCGCGAGAGATGCACATGCACGGCCAGCGCCCCGCGCGCCACTTTCTTGCGGATCAGGGCCTCCACGCGCGGCTCGAGCTCGGCCAGCTCACCGGGGAAGCGGTGGCGGATCTGCAGGAAGCGATGATTGACGGAGCGGATCTCCACCCGCACGTCCAGCCCGCCGGTCTCGGCCTCCGACAGGCCGAAGCCTGTCATCGAACGGATCAAAGGCCTCCTCCGGCGAACGCCGTGCGGCTTCCGGGCTTGACGGCCGTGCCACCCGCGGCGCACAGGGGGCACTCGGCGGGTTCCCAGACCTGGACCTCGACCTCCGCCAGGCAAGTCAGGGGGAGCGGTTCGTCATCGAACGGATTCCCGCCCGAGCGGTTGATCATTGAGCCCACGCCGACCGGGAGACCGCCATGGGCCCGCACGACCTCGAGAGCCTCACGGGCGGAGCCGCCGGTCGTCAGCACATCCTCGACCACCAGGCAGCGCTCGCCCGGCTCGAAGCGGAAACCGCGTCGAAGGGTCATCACGCCCCCGACGCGTTCAGTGAACATCGCCCGGCGATCCAGAGCCCGCCCGACCTCCTGGGCCCACACGACTGCGCCCATGGCGGGGCCGACGACCACGTCCACTTCGAGGTTGAAGCGATCGGCGAAGGCGAGCGCCAGGGCTCCGGCCCGTCGGGGCTGGGAGAGCACCAGGGCGCACTGGAAGTAGCGGTCGCTGTGGAGTCCCGAGGAGAGTTCGAAGTGCCCCTCAAGCATGGCGCCGGTCTGGCGGAAGTGGTCGAGGACCTCGTCGGTCTGCACGGGTCTAGTTCCCGCCCACGGGCGCCTCGGGCACGCCTCCTCCGAGAGGATCGACCACCGAGGCACTGCCCTCCATGCGGTTGATGATGTGGATCAGGAGAGCGCTGACGAGGAATACGCTGGCAGCGACACCGGTGAAGGTCTGGATGCCCCGCGCCTTCACGCCGAAGGTCTGCTGGCCGGCCTGGCCGAGGGCCTCGCCGAAACCCCCGCCCTTACCCTCCTGGAGCAGGATGACGACGATCAGCACCAGCGCCGAGAGGACGAAGACGAGGTAGAGCGAGATGAGGAGGAGGTTCATGGAGGCTGAGAATGTGCGGCTCGGTGGATCGGCAGCGCTGGGGTGGGTCGTCTGGGGGCCGCGCGATCGGCTACCCGCTAGAATTCGATGATCGGGAGGAAGGACTCGGGCTTCAGCGATGCGCCCCCGACCAGGGCGCCGTCGACATCGGCGGCGGCCATCAGTTCGGCCACATTGTCCGGCTTGACGCTGCCACCGTACTGGATCCGGGTCGCCGCGGCGACCGATTCGGAGTACAGACCCTCCAGAAGGCCCCGCAGATAGGCGTGCACCTCGCTGGCCTGGGCGGTCGTGGCCGTGCGGCCCGTGCCGATGGCCCAGACGGGCTCGTAGGCGACGGTCACGCGTTCCATGCAACCCTCGTCGATGCCCTCGAGGCCCGCCCGGAGCTGGCCGGCGACAACCTGTTCGGTGCGGCCCGCCTCGCGCTCCTCGATCGTCTCGCCGACGCACAGGATCACGTCCAGGCCGACGCCGAGGGCGGTGTGCACCTTGCGGCAGATCAGCTCATCACCCTCGCCGTAGACGTGGCGGCGCTCGGAGTGGCCGATCAGAACGAGCTCCGCTCCCACATCGGCCAGCATGGCTGCGGACACCTCTCCGGTGAACGCGCCGCTCTCCTCGTCGCAGCAGTTCTGCCCGCCGACGCGGATGGGCGAGCCCATCAGGGCGCGGGCGATCTCGTCCACGTAAACGGAGGGAGGGAAAACGGCCACGTCGATGTCGCGGCGATCACCCATCCGCTCGCGCAGCACCTCCACCAGCTCGAGCGCCGCGCGGCGGTCGAGGTTCATCTTCCAGTTGCCTGCGAGGAACGGGGTTCTCACGGTGCGGCGCCTCCTCAGAGCGCGGGCTCGGGAGTCGAGGTCTGGTCGGCGGGGATAACGAAGGTGGCCTCATCCATGTTCGCGATCGCCTCGGCGTCGCGCCGGATCCGACCCAGCTCGTTGAGCGAGATCGCCTGCTGGCCGTCGGAGTGGGTCTCCTCGGGTCGCGGGTGCACCTCGATGATCAGGCCGTCGGCTCCCGCCGCCATGCCGGCGCGGGCCACGGCGCGCACGAGCTCGCTGCGACCGGCGGAGTGGGAGGGGTCGACGATCACGGGCAAGTGCGTCTCGCGGGCGAGGAAGGCCACCGCCCCGACATCGAGCAGGTTGCGCGTGCAGTCGTCGAAGCTGCGCACGCCTCGCTCACAGAGGACGACCTGCTCGTTACCCGTAGAGAGGATGAATTCGGCGGCCATCAAGAACTCACGAACGGTCGCGCCGAAGCCGCGCTTGAGCAGCACGGGCTTCATCGTCCGGCCGACCTCCAGGAGCAGCGGGCTCGAGGCCATGCTGCGGGCGCCAATCTGGATCATGTCCGCCACCTCGGCCACGGCCTCCACATCGCGCGTGTCGAGCACCTCGGTGACCACGCCGATGCCAACCTCCGCGCGCACGCGCGCCAGCATCTCAAGCGCCGGCCGCCCCAGGCCCTGGAAAGAATAGGGCGAGGTGCGCGGCTTGTAGGCGCCGCCTCGCAGCAAGGTCGCCCCGCGGGCGCGGACGCCGCGGGCGATGTGCAGTAGGGCTTGCTCGTCCTCCACCGCGCAGGGGCCGGCGATCAGGGAGACCTTGCCCGCGCCGAAGCGGGCCTCGCCGGCGCGCACCTCGGTGGGCGAAGCGCCCGGGCTGGTCTGGTGCAGCTCGCGCGCGTCGCCGGTCGAGAGGACCTCCGCCACGCCCGCCAGATCCTCGAGCAATGAGCGGTCCTGGGGCTGGCCGGTGCCCTCGAGCTCGAGCAGCAGCCGGTCGGCATCCAGGAAACGCGCGGCGTAGCCCAGCTCCCTGGAGAGAGCGAGGATCGTCTCGATCTGGTCGGGCACAAGGCCCTTGCGCAGGCGGACGAGCATGATGCTCCCGGAAACGACCCCTGGAATCCGGTGCGACCGGACCAGTGGAATGCGGGAGAGAACGCGGCAGTATAGGCTCCTGACCCGGATTTCATCAATCGCCCCCGGCGCGATCCGGGCCCGAAACCAACGGCGAAGGGGGAAGGACGGGAAGCCGAGACACCCATGGACGAGACCCTCGAAGCACTGCTGGCCCTGGCGCCCCTCGACGCCCTCCCGCGCACGGGCTGGGTGCAGCACGGCATCGGAGCACCCGAATCCGTGGCCGGCCATCTGGCGGCCACGGCCCTGGTGGCCCTGGCCCTCGCCCCACGCGTCGAGCCGGGCCTCGATGTGGACCGCTGCCTGGCTCTGGCCCTCGTGCACGACGCCCCCGAAGCCCTGATCGGGGACCTGCCGCGCGGCGCGCAAGATCGGCTGCCCCCGGGCGCGAAGGCCGCGGCGGAGGAGGCGGCGGCCCGCTCGCTCCTGGCCCCTCTCTCCCCCGTCGCCCTCGCGCGCTTCAGGGAGTTCGCGGCGGGCGAGACACGCGAGGCGCGCCTCGCCCACCTCTGCGACCGGCTCGCACTGGGCGTCCGGCTCCTGGCCTACCTGCGCGCCGGCTCGCGCGGACTGGAGGAGTTCACGGGCGGCCTGGAGGCCCTCGACTGCGCCGAGTTCCAGCCCGCCGAAGACCTGCGCCGGGCGCTGCTGGCCGCGATCGGGGAGCAAGGGTGAATTCCACGTCGCGCGAGAGGATGCTCTGGGCGTGAAGAAGCTCGGCCTGATCCCGCCCGTCCTGGGACTTGGTGTGCTCGCCGCCGTGGTCGGCTGGCGCGCATTCGAGGACCCCGGGATCTCCCTCCCGCCCTTCCCCGACCCGCCCCCTGTGACGATCCCCGGCTTCGAGCTGCAGCTCGGCAACGCCCGCATCGCAGGCGTCGTGCGCGGAGCCGACGGCCGCGTGCTGGTGGACGCTCTGGTGTCCCTGCGCGCCGGGGAGGAACCTCTGTGGACCTACACGGACGCCGAGGGGCGCTTCGCCCTCTCCAACGTGTCCCCCGGACCTGCACGCATCACGGTCCTGGCCCGCCGCTACCACGCGCGCGAGTTCGACGTCCTGGTCCCGGACGAGGCCCTCGCCCTCGATCTCGACGAGGCGCTCGCGCCCATCCCCGAGCTCCCGCCCCTCGACCGCGCGACCCTGGACGGAACCCTCGCCCCAGCCATCGCCGGTCGAGGCGTGGCCGGGTACGAGGTGCTCTTGCGTCCCGTGCTGAATCCCGATCGCTTCGGCTCCCCCGTCGAGCGCAGGACGCGTGTCGGCGCCGATCGCTCCTTCCACTTCCCCGACCTGATCCTGGGCGAGTACCGCGTGACCCTCCTGCCCCCCTGGGCCACGGGCGGCACCTGGCCGAACCTCGCGGACGCCGCCCGACGAGCCCACATCCACAGCTTCGCCTCAGCCGGCCGGCCGCTCGAACTGCTGGCGTCGGCGGGCGAGGTCCACGGGCGCCTCGTCGATCCCTCTGGGGCCGGGATCTTTGGAGCGCTGGTGTTCATCCACCCAGCGGATCGCGAGGGGCGCCCCTGGCCTCCGACGACGACGGCCGAGGACGGGGCCTTCACCATCGGCGATCTGCCTCCCGGCGCCCATCGTCTGCGAGTGGTCGCCGGCGAGGCTCGGAGCGAGCGGGAAGTGCAGGTCTCCGCGGGCTCCACCCTCGAGATCGACCTGGCGCCCCTCGAAACCCGCGCGGGTCGCTGAGGCGCGAGCTCAGGACCCCGCGTCTGGGGCGGCGGCGGCCTCCCGCGGGGGGATGCACGCCATCGCGCGCTCGGCGAGGGCGGCGATCGTAAGCGAGGGATTGGTGCCGAGGTCGGCGGAGACCGCCGAGCCATCCACGACCCACAACCCCTCGTAACCGAAGACCCTCTGCTCGGCATCGATCACGCCCTCGGCGGCATCGACGCCCATGCAGCAACCTCCCAGGACGTGCGCGGTGGCGGGACGGTTCAGGATCGTGTCCAGGGCCAGTGAGGTCGCAAACCCGCCGCTCCTAGACGCCAGTCGCTCGGCGAGGACATCCGCCTCCGGGATCGTGCGCACCGGCGGCTCGCCTCCATCGAGGGCCGTGCGCAGGTGGCCGGCCCTGCGCATGCGCAGGGAGAGACCGCTGGTCCCCATGTAGAGCATCAGGAACGAGTGCCGCGCCAGATCGGGCACAAGGGCGGCGCGCAGGGCGGCGACGGGCCGACGCAGGACGGCCACCAGGGAGCGCGCAAGGCGCGTGGGCAGGGACCCCTCCCCCGGCGCGTGGGGCATGAGCAACAGGCGGAAGAATCCCGAACCGGCGCCATAGCGCACGACCTCGAGGCCGGCGCCGCCCGGGAGACCCAGGCGCGAGCCGATGGCCACGCCGCGCGAGAGGTCCTCCTCAGGATCCGGGCAAACCACACCGATGAGCGCCTCCGAGTTGGTCCGCACCGTGCGGCCCAGACGCTCCGAGAGGGCCGGCAGGCCGTCGGGATCGGCCTTCATCGCCAGCAAGAGGTCGAGGGTGCCCCCGACCCCCCCGGCGAGCACGACGCGCCGGGCCGTGAACACCCGCTTGACGCGATGGAGCAGCGAACGCCCTTCCTTGACCTCGACGCGGAAGCCGCCGCCCGCGAGGGGCCGGAGACCGACGACCTGCGAATCGGCGTGCAAGGTGAGACCTCGCCGCCGGGCCAGCCAGAGATAGTTGCGATCTAGGGTGTTCTTGGCGCCGTGGCGGCAGCCGGTCATGCAGGCCCCGCACAGGGTGCAGCCCGTGCGGGGCGGCCCCTCGCCCCCGAAATAGGGGTCATCGACGGTCTCACCGGGCCGGCCGAAGTGCACGCTCACCTCGGTCGGCGCCCAGTCATCGGGAGCCAGCCCGCGCAGCAAGCGGTCGGAAGAGGTCGTCTCCGGCGTCGCCGTGGCGCCCAGCATGCGCCGCACCTCGGCGTAGTGCGGCGCCAGCTCGCGTTGCCAGTCGGCCAGGTGAGCCCACGAGGGAGCCTCGAAGAAGGACGGATCGGGCTCGGAGAGGACGTTGGCGAAGACCAGCGAGCCGCCGCCGACGCCGACCCCAGAGAAGGCCGTCAGGTGACGGAAGAAGCGCATCTGGAAGGGCCCGCGCCAACCCAGGAGCGGAGCCCACAGCCAGCGCTTCAGGTTCCAGTTCGTGCGCGGAAAATCGGCCTCCGAGAGGGCGCTCCCCTTCTCGAGCAACAGCACGTCGTAGCCCTTTTCCACCAGGCGCAGGGCCGAAACGCTCCCGCCGAAACCCGAGCCGATGACAATGAAGTCGTGGTCGTGGGTGGGCACGGCGGAGATTGTAGCCCCCATCCACCGCCGGGCTCCGCTCCGGGGTGGACAAACGGCCCGTGCAACCGGCCCCTCATGCGCTCGGGCGTGATGGCTCGCGACGGATCCGAGATGGGGTCCGCGAAGCTATGCTGTGCGTGCCGCCGCGAGGGGGCTCTCGTTCATGAACTCCATCGACCTCGATCAGGCCGCCACGACCGCCCTAGATCCCGAGGTGCGCGCCGCCATGGACCCCTGGCTTGGCGAACGCTCGGGCAACCCCTCCTCGCGCCACCGGCGGGGAGTGGCGGCGGCGGAGGCCGTCGATCACGCACGGTCGAAGGTGGCGCGCGCCGTGGGCGCCAGGGGAGAAGACGTCGTCTTCACCTCGGGGGGCACGGAGGCCGACAACCTGGCCGTCCTGGGCCTGGCGCGAGCGCGAGCGAAGAGCGGGCGGCAAGTCGTGATCGGGCCCACCGAACACCCCGCCGTGCGCGCCTCTGCCGAGGCCCTCGAGAGCGAGGGCTTCTCCATTGCCCACGCGCGCGTGAATGGCGAAGGGGCCCTCGATCTCGAGCACCTCGCGGACTTGCTCGGCCCCGAGACGGTCGTCGTGGCCCAGATGCTGGTCAGCAACGAGTTCGGGAGCGTCTACCCCAGCGCGCCCCTCGCGCGGCTGGTGCGCGCGCGTGCACCGAGCGCGGCCCTGCACGTGGACGCGGTCCAGGCCCTCGGCAAGCTGGAGCTCTCCATCGGGGAGCTCGGCGCCGACAGCCTGGCCCTGAGCGCCCACAAGATCCACGGCCCCCAGGGAGTCGGAGCCCTGGTGCTGGCGCCCGGAACCCGACTGCGCCCCCTGGTCTTCGGCGGCGGGCAGCAAGGCGGCCGGCGGCCGGGCACGGAGAACGTCGCGGGCGTCGTCGGCTTCGGGTGCGCGGTCGAGCTGGCCGATGCCCAGCGCGAACAAACCCTCGACCACCTGGCCGACCTGCGCAGCCGATTAGCCGAGGGCCTCGAGCGCCTCGGCGGCGCGCACCTGATGGAACTCGGTGCCCAGACAATGCCGGGCATCTGCACGGTGCTGTTCGAGGGCCTCCCGGCCGAGGTGCGCCTGCACCACCTCGACCAGCGCGGCGTGGCGGTCAGCGTTGGGAGTGCCTGCCAGGCCCACGATACCGACGTCAGCCCCTCGGCTCTCGCCGTCGGCCTGGACGCCGACTCGGCTCGCCGCATGCTGCGCTTCTCCTTCTCGCGCCACACGACCCTCGACGAGATCGACGGTGCCCTCGCGGCCCTGAAGACCGTCGCGGAGGAGCTGCAGGGAATGGAGCGATGACTCCCGTCGCCGCCATCGGCGCGCCCGAGATGGTGCTCGTGCGCTACGGCGAGCTGGCTCTCAAGGGCAATAACCGCGGCTCCTTCGAGCAGGCCTTGATGCGCAACATCCAGGCCGCCACGCGCCGCATCGGCGACGTGCGCGTGGAACGCCGGCGCGGGCGCATGGCGGTCTTCAGCGAGCGACGGGTGATGGACGTGGCGCGCCGACTGCAGGACGTGTTCGGCATCAAGAGCCTCTCCCCCGCCTGGGGCTCTGCGGTGGACGCCGAGGAGATCGCCGACCTCGCGCGGCGCGTCCTCGAGGACGCCCTGGCGGACTTTCCTCCCGACCGTCCGATCACCTTCCGGGTCGCGTGCACGCGCGCCGACAAGCGCTTTCCGATGAACTCGATGGAGCTCGATCGCTTCATCGCCGATCGGGTGCTCCCGGGTCAGGAGCGCCTGCAGGTGAGGCTCGACGCCCCCGAGCTCACCCTCGGGGTCGACGTGCGCCCCGAGCGCGCCTACGTCTTCGTGCGACGCCTGCCCGGACCCGGCGGCCTGCCGGTCAGCACCCTCGGCCGCGGGATGTGCCTGCTCTCGGGGGGCATCGACTCGCCGGTCGCCGCCTGGCTGGCGATGAAACGCGGCTGCCGGATCGCCTACGTGAGCTTCCACTCCCCTCCCTACATCGGGGATCGATCGAAAAAGAAGGTCGCGGACCTCGTGCGCGTCCTGGCGCGCTACCAGCCCACCAGCCGCCTGTACGTCGCCCCCTTCACCGAGGTCCAGACCACCATCCGCGACCGCGCCCCCGAGCCGTACCGCACGGTGCTCTATCGACGCATGATGCAACGCATCGCCACGCGCCTGGCCCGGCGCGAGAAGTGCGGGGCGCTCATCACCGGCGAGAGCCTCGGCCAGGTCGCGAGCCAGACCCTGGAGAACATCACCTGCATCGAGGCGGCGGCCGACCTGCCCGTGCTGCGGCCCCTGGTCACATTCGACAAGGAGGAGGCGATCGCGCTGGCGCGGCGGATCGGGACGTTTGACATCTCCACGCGACCGGAGCCCGACTGCTGCACGGTCTTCATGCCCGAGCGGCCGATCATCCGCGGCCGCCTCGCCGCCTGCGAGGAGGCCGAGGCGGCACTGGGAGTCGAGGACCTGGTGGATCGCGCCGTCAGAGGGACCGAAAAGCTCGAAATCGAGAGCGACGTCTGACAGGCTCCTCTCCTCGGCGGAGCGGGCGGACCCGCACCGCGGAGAGCGGGCCCGCGGGCCCTCACGATGAACCGCAGCATCGCTCTCTTCGTGGCCATGGCCGTGCTGGCGGCCCACAGCCTCTCGATCCACACCGACGGGACGGCCACCCTGGCCTCGCCCCACGACCTGGCGTACGTGGCCTTCCGCATCGGCCAGGAGCTCGCGCACGAGGGCACCCTGACCTGGTTCCAGGGACAGGACGCCTTCGAGAGCTACCCGTCCCTGGCCTGGGTGGGGTTCTCGGGCCTGATCCAGCGCGCCTACTGGTTGCCGATCAACTCCACCGTGCAGCTCTTCGGAGCCCTGGCGGCCATGCTGACCTTGGTCCTGGCGTCGCGCCTGCACCCCGACCGCATCGCGAGCATGATCGCCCCGTTCTTGCTCGCGATCTGCGGCGGCGTGGCCGCGGCGGCGGTCAGCGGGACCGAGACCGCGGCCTTGATGTGCGCCGTGACCGCGGCCTTCCTGGCCTACGAGCGCAACTGGTCCGGCCGCCTGGGTCTGGCGCTCCTGGCCTGCGGTCTGCTGCGCCCGGAGGCCTGGATCTTGACGGGCGGCATGGGACTCCTGCGCCTGGTCGACGTGGCCCGCGGGGCGCGGCCGCGCTCGCTGCTGGCCTACCTGCCGCCCCTGATCGGGTTCGCGACCGTCGCCGCCTGGCGCCGTGAGCACACCGGGACCTGGACGTCCGCCTACACCGAACACCTGGCCCATGTGGGCCAGGGAGAGTTCGAGGCCGGCCTCGGCTACCTGACCGACTTCATCGCGACGAGCGTCAGCCCGCTGCTTCTGGTCTTCGCCCTGTGGGCCCTCGTGCGCGGGCGCCTCTCCGCCACAGGCGTGCGCGCCGGAGGCCTGTTCCTGTTGTGGACGGCCCTGGTGGTCTTGCAGGGAGGCGGGGGTGCGGTATTCGGTGAGGCACTCGTACCCGTCCTGCCCCTGGCGCTGATCGCCGCTCAGGAGGGCATGATCCTCACGCTCAACAGCCCGCGGGCTGGGGTCCGCGGCGTGGCCTGGGGCAGCTTCCTGGGGGTCGCTGCCCTCTCCGTCCTGGCCAGCGCGCTACCTGGATCATTGCTCCCCGCGCCCCTGCACGAGACTCTGACCAGTCCCAGCCATCCGCCGCGCTTCGGCTTCGAGGACCGCCGCGGGCGCACGGGCCTGGAGGAGGAGATCGCCCGCACGCGCTCTCTGCGCGGCCTGGGCGTCTTCATGCGCGACCACCTCGAGCCGGGCACGAGCGTATTGACTCCCTGGCCGGGCGCCGTCGCCTACCTCTCGAGCCTGCCCGTCCACGACCTCCTCGGGCGCACCGACGCGCACCTGCCCGGCACTCGCCCGGTGCCCTGGAGCGCCCGCGCGCGGGTGGACGTCCTGGCCGCCATCGAGCGCGGACAGGACTACATCGTGCCGTTTCTTGCCGCACCGACGCGCTTTCCCTCGCGCGACGACCTGGCGGTCGCGTGGGTGAGCGCGCTCGACGAGCGCGTGGGCGAGGAGGGCCGGGCCCAAGGCGTGGCCAGCGCCCTTGAGACCTACGAGCTGATCAAGGTGCCAGTCGGCCTCTCGAGCCAGCCGGGCCGGCGCACGGCGACCTTCCTGCTCCGCCGCCGCGACCTGGAGCTCGCGCCGACCCTCGAGCTATCGGTGGAGGCGACCGAACTCGTCGTGCGCATGCGGACGCGCGGCCACGAGCAACTGGCGGACCTGTGGGTCTGGGCGACGCGCCGCGACGGACACATGGAGTACGCGACGCCGCCCGGAGCGTTCTCCGGCGAGCGCACGGTGCTGGCTCGCGCGAACCTGCTGCTCTCCCCCACGGGCGAGCGCAAAATCGAACTCTACCGCGCGGCGCTCCCGCCCCTCGAGGACGAACGGCACGGCGCTCTCATCTCCCTGCACGCCGTCCTGCGCAACCCCGGCGCCGGAGGGCGGCACGACTGGTCCTACGTCGGTGAGCAGGACGATTTGCGGCTCCCGCGCTGACGCGCTGGCCCCTACTTCAGGTCGAAGCGCTTGAGCTTGCGGTAGAGCGTGCTCTTGCCGACCTTCAACAGCCGGGCGGCCGCCAGCTTGTCCCCTCCGACCGCGTCGAGGGCGCGCATCAGGGCCTTCATCTCGTAGTGATCGAGGCTGATCGGATCCTCGTCGGTGATGTCCCAGTCACTTCCTCGGAGAGCATTGCCGTGGAGAGCATTGCCGTGGGGAGTATTGCCTCGGAGAGGACTGCCCCCGAAGGCATCGCTGCGGAGCGCACCGGCGACGTCCCGCTCTCCGGGAGCGACCGGGATCAGGTCGTGGACGGGCAGACCCTCGCAGGAGTCCCGCACGGACGGCGGCAGGTGCGCGGCCGAGAGGAAGCCCTCCGAGCAAGCCTCGCAGGCGTGCAGGATGCAATCCTCGAGCTCGGCCACGTTACCGGGCCAGTCATGGAGTCCGAGGGCCTCGAGGGCGTCGTCCTGGAGACCGAGGACACCGTGGCCGGCTCCGTAGAGGTTCACGAAGTGGATCGCGAGGGCGACGACGTCCTCGCGGCGCTCGGCGAGCGGGGTGAGCTCGACGACGTGGCCGGAGAAGTGCTCCCAGAGAGCCGGCAGGAAGCGGCCCTCCGCGACGGCTCCATCGAGGGGGCTGCTGCTGGAGGCCACGACGCGCACATCCACCGATTCGGTCTGCTCGCTGCCGACGCGCGTGAGGGTCTTGTGCTCGAAGAGTCGCAGCAGACGCTCCTGGAGGGCCGGGGACAGGTCGCCGACCTCCTCGAGCAGCACCGTGCCGTCCGCGGCCCGCTGGAACAGTCCCGGGCGATCGCCGGCGGCGCCCTCGAAGGCGCCCTGAACGTATCCGAAGAGCTCTCGCTCGAGGCTCTCCGGCTCGAGGGCCGAGCAGCGCACGGCGAGGAACGGCCCGCCCAGCTCCCCGCCGTAGTGCAGGGTCCGGGCGATGTGCACCTTGCCCACGCCCCCCACGCCGAGGCACAGCACCGGCTGGCGCTCGGCACAGTAGCGAGTGACGCGCTCGCGCGCCTCGCACATACCGGGGCTCTGCCCCACCAGGGAAGCCGGACGATAGATGCGCCGCGCCGCGTCCAGCAGAGCGCCGAGCTGCTGACGAGGGATGCCGGCTTCCTGAATGCGCAGCATCTCGGCCGCGATCCGCCGTCTCCCGGCGTCGAGCAGGAGCACGGCCTTCAGGCCTCCTTCGCCAGCGCCCTGGCCACTCACCAGCGGGATGACCGACGCCGTCAAGGAGCGCGCCGTGCGCCCGCCGATGGCGGAGAGATCGAAGCGGAAGCCCTCGCGCGCCTCGGTGCGCGCGTCGCGCACGAAGGCCTCGAGCCCGCTGTTGGGAGCCATGCTGCCGAGGTTGCGGCCCTCGACGCGGTTACCGAAGAAGTCCCGCGCGCCGCGGTCCGCGTGGCGCACGAAGCCCTCGGGATCGACCAGCAGCACGCCGTCGGGCCTGCTCGCCGCTAGCTCGCGGAAGACCAGGCTGTGCTCGCCCTGCTCGCGCGTGGACGTCTCGCGGTCGGCCTGCTGCTGCTCTTCTTCTTGCAGGCGCTTGTTCTGCCGGTCCAGCACCCGGTTCTGATCGGCCAGGTCGTCCTGGGCGGACTTGCCCCGCAGCAGCACCTTCACGACCAGATCGAGGGCGGGCATCTCACTCTTGCCGACGAAGTGCTGGCAACCCGCCTCGTAGGCACGCATCAGGCTCTCCGGCGTGACGGTGCCGGTGCTGTAGGCGAGGATCGGGACCTTGGCGGTCTCCGGAATGATCTTGAGGCGCCGGGTGACCTCGTGAGAGTCGATCCCCGCGCCGAGGTCGGCGGCCACCATCATCAGGTCCCAGGCGTGCTCGCGAGCTTCCACGAGCCCGGCCGCGCCGGATTCGGCGAGGGCCACTTCGAAGCCCAGGTCACTCAGCCTGCTCTTGATGATCAGTCGGTTGCTCGCGTCATCGTCTATGACGAGGATACGGCTCATGCATCTCCTTCACGTTGCCGTCGCGGACCGCGCTGGGGATCGTCGGGTCGCGGACGGTGAGGTCCTCGACCGACGCAAGTTCTGCGCGGTCCCTTTCTCGCAAGCTAGCCAACGGCACGACCGATGACCAACGATTCTTATCACTGATGGGAATCCGTCCTGCAGGCCGCGGAGACCCGCTCTTCGGTGACGAGGTGCGCGAGGCGATTGCGACTTTGTGCGACGAGGGCGACCCTCTGCGTGTCATCGCTCGCCTGCGCACGCTCCTGCCCGCGCCCCTCGCGCGCCGGGCCGCCGAGCTGCACTCCCTGCGCTCGCGCGCGCGGGTACGCTTTCCGAACACCCCGCCGCCCTTCCTGACCGCCAAGGGCCTCGAACAGGCCAGCGCTGAGTGCGTGGCCCGCGCGCGCGCCGAGCGCGTGGCGGCCTGCGCCGGCGGCGCCACGGTCCTGGACGCCACCTGCGGCATTGGTGCGGACAGCCTGGCCCTCTCCCGTACGGGGGTGACCGTCATCGCCTGCGACCGCGACCCATTCCACGCCGCCTGCACCGCCGCCAACCTGCGCGCCGCGGCGCTGCCAGTGCGCGTCGCTGTCGCCGATGCCGTGGAACCGGCAGTGCGGGCCGATCTGCTGCTGCTCGACCCCGACCGGCGCCCCCTCGGACGACGCAGTTGGCGGCCGGACGAGTGGTCACCGTCCCTGGCGGCCGCCGCAGAGCTCGCGGCCCGACACGCGGGCGCGTGCCTCAAGCTGCCCGGCGCCCTCGACCTCGAGCGCGCCCGCGCCGAGATTCCGCGTGACCTGCCGGTCTTCCCGCAATGGGTCGGCGCACGGGGTGAGCTGGCGGAACTCGCCCTGTGGACCGGAATCCTCGCCCAGGATGGAGCGAGGCTCCCAGAGCGCGAGGCTCTGCGCGTAGACGCTCCCGGGGGCCCCGCCCGCCTGCGCGGGGTGCCGGAGGTCTGCCCGGCCCTGACCCCGACGGAAGCCGCCGAGGTGGCCTGGATCGCGGAACCAGACCCCGCCGTCATCCGCTCCGGTCTGGTGGGCCTGCTGGCGCGCCAGACCGGCCTGCGGCCCGTGGACCCGCAAATTGCCTACCTCGCCGGAGCCCACCGACCGCGCTCTCCCCTGCTGGGGATCTGGCGCGTCCTGGGCAGTACGGCGGTCGATGCGCGGCGCGTGCGCTCCCTGCTGGCACGCCACGGCGTGGGGCCCCTGACGGTCAAGAAACGCGGCCACCCCGACAGCGCCGCGATCCTGGCCAGACGCCTACGCGGGCGCGGAGAACGCCCGGGGACCCTGGTGGTGGCCCGCATCGGCGACGGACACCGGGCCTGGCTGGTGGAAGCCCCAGGCGCACCGGTGGAGGGCGATGGGGGATTCGAACCCCCGACATCCTCCTTGTAAGGGAGGCACTCTAACCGCTGAGCTAATCGCCCCGGTCCCTCGGGGGCCCCCACACGGTATCCTCCCTGCCCCCGCGCCAGCAATCCGATCAAGGATTGGGGTCCGGAAGGGTCGCCTGTCGACAAGAAAAGAGGCGCCGTCGGCTCCCGCGGTCCGATCGCTTCCCAGCCCCCCTGCCCCCCCAGAATCATGCGTATCGCCGTTGTCGGAACCGGATATGTCGGGCTCGTGGCCGGCACCTGCTTCGCGGAGAGCGGCAACAACGTCGTCTGCATCGACATCGACGAGGAGAAAATCGCCGGCCTGCGCGCGGGACGGGTCCCGATCTACGAGCCGGGCCTCGAGGAGCTCCTGCGCCGCAACATGCACGACGGCCGCCTCTCGTTCACGACCAGCTACGAGCAGGGCATCGACCGAGCTCAGGTAGTCTTCATCGCCGTCGGCACGCCGCCGGGCGAGGACGGCAAGGCGGACCTCCAGTATGTCCTGGCCGCGGCCGAGAGCACCGCCAGGCACATGACCGACTACACGGTGATCGTGGACAAGTCCACCGTTCCGGTCGGGACCGCGGCCAAGGTGACCGAGCGGATTCGCCAGCACACCGAGTTCCCCTTCGACGTCGTGAGCAACCCGGAGTTCCTCAAGGAGGGCGCGGCGATCGATGACTTCCTCAAGCCCGACCGCGTGGTGATCGGTTCGGCGAGCCCGCGCGCCGCCGAGATCATGGACGAGCTGTACGCGCCTTTCGTGCGCACGGGCAACCCGATCCTGCACACCGACGTGCCGTCCGCCGAGCTGACCAAGTACGCGGCCAACGCGATGCTCGCCACCCGCATCTCCTTCATGAACGAGGTCGCGAACATCTGTGACGAGGTCGGAGCCAACATCGACGATGTGCGCAAGGGGATCGGGACCGACGCTCGGATCGGCATGCGCTTCCTCTTCGCCGGTTGTGGCTACGGAGGCTCGTGCTTCCCCAAGGACGTGCAAGCGATCATCAAGACCTCAGACGAGCTCGGTTACGATTTCAGGATCCTGAAGGCCGTCGAGAGCGTGAACGAGAGCCAGAAGCGGCGGCTGTTCGACATGATCGAGAAGTACTTCGAGGGCGCGCTCGAGGGCAAGCACTTCGCGGTCTGGGGCCTGGCCTTCAAGCCAAACACCGACGACATGCGCGAGGCGCCCGCCCTGGTTGTGATCCAGTCCCTGCTCGACGCCGGAGCGACGGTCACGGCCTACGATCCCGAGGCGATGGAGGAGTCGAAGCGGCACTACTTCGGCGACCGCATCCGCTACGCCGAGCGCCCAATGGAGGCCCTCGAGGGGGCCCACAGCCTGGTGGTCATCACCGAGTGGAACGAGTTCCGCAGGCCGGACTTCGAGGCCGTCAAGAACGCCCTCGAGCAGCCCGCAATCTTCGACGGCCGCAACATCTACTCCCGCGGGGTCATGGAGCAGCTGGGCTTCGACTACTTCGGGATGGGTCGCTGACCCGCGACGGTCGCGTCCTCACGGGAGTTCCTGAGACGCGGCGGCGGGCCGCGGCGCTCGCGTACCCCACGGGCCAGGCGCGTGACCAGGCGCATGCGCTCCAGGGCGCGGCGCACGCGACCTCCCAGGTCGGTCAGTTCACCCGCGCGCTCCCCGAGGGCCCGCCGGCAGCGATCCAGGACGCCGGCCGCGGCCTCCAGGTCCCCCTCTTCCACCAGGGAGAGGCCCCAGTCGTCGAAGGCCCGCACGCGGTGGAGCGGGTCGACGGCGCCCTGGCTGAGTCGCTCCCAGAGGGTGCGGGCGGCCGCCGACTGCCCGGCATCGGCCAGCACACGACCACTCCAAAGGGCGCCCAGGGAGCGCTCGCGGAGAGGTGTCCGGGCATCCAGGGCGAGGGCCCCGTAGATGACCAAGGCCTCGACCGGGCGACCGTCGCGTCGGCAAAGGTGCCCCGCCTCCAGGCGTGCGCGCGCGGCGAGGGCCGGGGAGCATGCCTGCCGCGCGGCACGCCCGAACTCCCTCGCCGCCGCTTCCCCCTGACCTCCGGCCCGAAGGAGTTCTCCTGCACGAAAGGCCGCCTCCGCCGCCGACGAACCACTCGCGGGGAAGTACTCCCCCACCGCCCGATAGGCGCTCACCGCCGCGGCCCGAGCACGCTCCCGGGCCGCTCCCGCGAGCCCGATCATCGCGCGTCGGTTCTCACGGGCGAACTCTAGCTGGGCCTGGGCGTGCGCCAGACGCGGGACCACCCCGAGCGCAGGAACGTCCTGCGCCCACGCCGACGCGCAGACGAGGACCAGCGGACCCCACGGGAACATCACGGCCGCCCTCCCGCCGACCCGCGCGAGCGTTCCCCGAGGGAGCTGGTGACCGCCGAGCGCAGGCGCTTTCGGGCCCGAAACAGGCGCACCTTCACCAGCTCCAAAGCGATGCCCGTCCGGCGCGCGGTCTCCTTGCAGCTCATCTCACCGCCGTAGTAGTCCGCCAGGACCCGGCGGTCGTCGGAGCGCAGATCGGCGAAGCTAGACCACATGGCGCTCAGCACGGTCTCGCGCGCGAGGACCTCCCCGGCGACCACGACGTCGGCTTCGTCGGCGCAGTCGCAGGGTGCCCCCTCGCGGCCCTCGACCTGCTGCAGGAGGACCTCTCCTCCCTCGACGCGCGGCAGGCGACCTTCGCGCTGGAGGTGATCGTGGAACACGTTGCCCGCGATGGTCACCACCCATGACCCCAGGCGCGCGGGATCGGTCAGGGAGCCGCGGTAGCGCGCGGCACGCATCAGGGTCTCCTGGACCAGGTCGTCCAGCTCGTTCTCATCTCGACAGCGCCGGGCCAGCCGGCGGCGGATCCTCGGGCGCAGCTCCTCCAGTTCGTTCCAGGTCCAGGTCCTCTCGCGGGTCTCCAAGATTCCTCCTCGCCGCCCCGGGGATCGGCTCCCGCGCCTTGGCGGAGAGACCGGGGGGCGAAACAGGAGACAGGCGTCCGGCGCGACGGGAGCGCGGAGGGGTCGTTGTGGAGAGCTGCGAACCCGTGGAGCGTCTCGCGGCCTGGGGAATCCCCTGTCGCCGGCCGGGCCGTGGCGAACGCGCGGCGCGAGCACCGGCTGGGGCGCACGCTCGCGGGGCGCAAACGGAAGGATCGAGGGCAGAGCCTCCCCACTCCGGCCGTCGCCGCGAAAAATCGGCCCCCGGCGGCCCGCGCCGCGTCGACGGCCGTCGGGCCGAACGCGCCCTACTTCTTGAAACCGCGCGCTTCCTGGGCCCAGGTCGAGCCGTCGTAGAGGCGCATCACGGTGCGGTAGAGGCGCTGGGCGCGGTCCTTGGAGACCTCCTCATCGGCCTGGTCGAAGATCCGCGCCGCCAGGAGCATGGCCTTGGGCACGTAGCGGACCTGATCGGGGTAGACCACGATGACGCGCATGAAGGAGAGCAGGGCCGAGCGGTAGAGCCGGTCCTGGGCCGTCCCGTCGGCAATGGCGAAGGCTCGCTGGAACAGGCAGTCCCCGTGGCCCGTGTAGGCCGCGGCGAGAGTGCTCGCGTCGGCCTTGGGGTCATCCACGATGCGCTGGAAGATCTTCTCGGCCTTCTCGAAGTCCCGCGACGCGAGCCAGGTCTCCGCCTCGGCCACGTCCGCGCGGTTGCGGACTGTCGGGTATTTTCGGCCGGCGAGGCCGGAGACTTCCGCCAGCTTATCGCGTCGCGCGTTGCCCTTCAGGGAGGCGTCGAAGAGCACGCGGGCCAGGTCGCACTCGAGCTCCCAGCGCTTCGACATGGACGCTTTCTGGATGGCGGCCTCGAAGGCCCGCAGTGTCGCCTGCGCCTTGTCGCCACCGCCCTGGTCAAACTGGGCCTGAGCCTTCGCCAGGTAAGCGAAGGGCATGTAGCGCGAGGTGGGCGCGTTCTCGATCAGAAGGTCGGCGGACGCCTCCGCTCCCGCGGCGTCCCCTACCATGAACTTCAACTCGACCAGGCGAAACATGGCGTGGGCCGGAGCCCACGGATACCTGCGGTCGCTCCCGCCCGCTCCCGCCACGTACTCCTCCATGTCGGCGATGGCGTCGAAGACCTGCTCGTCCTTCGCTGCCGTCTCCGCGCGGTCGAGGAGGGCCGGGAGTGCGCTGAACTCGATGCGCAGCACGCGGTCGGTGGCCACCTCGCCGCTCCTGCCACCGTCGCGGTACTCGATCTGCTCGTAGGATTCGGTCCCGATCTTGCAGTCCTCGATCGACTTGCCGTCGGTCAGGTGGATGGTGTCCGCCGTCGCGAAGGCGGCGAGGAGCGGAAGGATGAGGAAGGTCGAGGTGGCGTGGTTCATCGGAGGGGTTCTCGTGCGGAGCGGGGTTCGGCTTTCGCGTTCTACCCGGAGGAGCGCGCGGGGTTACGGGCGCCGAGCGGGCCCATCCCGGCCGGGACGGGGCGCGGCAGGATAGGTGCCGCCCCGGAGGGCTGTCAACGCGGGCACTCCCGGCAACGCCGGAGGAGCCCGCGGCGCGGGAATGGACCTCCGCGTCGGGCCCCACCGGCCGTTATCCTCTCGCTCATGGGAGACGAGACCGAGGCGCGCGAGGTGGAGACGGTCCTGGTGAGCGCCTGCCTCCTGGGCCGGCACTGCCGCTATGACGGCCACGCCCAGCTCGACGAGCCCCTCGCGCGGGACCTCGAGGCGCAGGGCGTCGAGATCCTGGGATTCTGTCCGGAGGAGGAGGGCGGCCTCTCCACCCCGCGCCCGCCGGCCTCGATCGGAGGCGAGGGAGCACCGGGCGTCCTCGACGGCACCGAGCACGTGCTGACCGACGCCGGCGCCAACGTGACCTCGGCCTTTCGAGCCGGAGCAGAGGCGGCCCTCGCCGCCTGCCGCGCCCACGGCGTGCAGCGAGCGTTCCTCAAGGAGCGCTCGCCCTCCTGCGGCGTCGCCTCGACCCATGTCGAAGGCGCATGCGTTTCGGGCCGGGGGGTGACGGCCGAGCTGCTCGTGCGGGCGGGGTTGGAGGTCGAAGGCGTCGAGGGACGCCGCAACGCGCGCTGATCCGCCCTCAGCGCGCGGCCGGACGCGCGACGATGACGATGTGAAACGCGAGCAGGTTCAGGATCGGCAGGGCGCACAGAACGCGATCCGCGGCGATGAACAGACGCGTCAACAGCGCACTGCCGGGGATGAAGCGCAGCACGCCGAGGTGATCGGGGAAGCCGGCGAACACGTAGGCGAGAATGCCGTACTTCTTGACGCGCACGATGTCGAACCCGGCCTGCTCGCAGAGCCCGACGATCCCCTTGCGGGTAAAGCCCTGATCGCCCACGTCGAAGTGGCGGCTCCTGCGATAGAGAACGGCGCGCGCGAGACGGATGAACGGGTTGTCGTTGCAAGGCTCGCTCATAATCAGCACGCCGCGCTCCCCGAGCACCTCGCGGCAGTTCGCGAGAAAACCCACGTGGTCGCGCGTGTGGTGCAGGCTGCCCTTGCAGAAGACGACATCGAAGACTCCGCCCGCGAAGGGAAGTCGCTCGGCGTCACCCGTTACCAGTCGCGCCTCGGGGACGTACTGATCCGAGACCTTCAGCATCTCGTGGCTGATGTCGAGGCCGACGCTGCCGGGGTGACGCGCCTCGAGCTCGGCCAGAAAGAAGCCGGTGCCGCAGCCGAGGTCGAGGATGCGCTCGGCGCCCGCGGGCACGTGGGAGATCATCTCCCCGTGCCAGTCCTGCTGGAACAGGCGCGAAAATTCGAAGCTGTAGCGGTAGGCGTAGCGCGGAGCGAGGGCCCGGTGCAACTCGATCTGGGCTTCGGCGTTGGTCTGGGGCATGATCCGCGGCGAGAGGACTGCGACAGAGTCTAGGATGACGATCAAGTGGCTCAAGTGGAGTCTCCCGGCAGGCGTCGCCGCGACGCTCGCGCTCTCGTGGTTCGACGTCCTGCCGGGTGCGTGGCAGCTGCACGGGATCGTGCTGGGCGAGGAGGGCCGTCAGACCTGGCTGCGCGAGCGGCACGCCGACCGGCGCCTGGTCGAGTTTCGTCGCGAGCGAGCCCGCGTGGCCGAGGGCAGCGTGGTCTTCCTCGGCGCCTCGACCGTCGAGCGCTTCCCCCTCGAGCGCTGCTTTCCTGACAAGCCAGCCCTCGACCGCGGCGTCCACGGTGACACCGTCGCCAACTTGACCGAGCGCCTTGAGTCCAGCCTCCCCGAGCGCGCTCCCGCCGGCTTCGTGCTGGCCGTCGGCGCCAACGATCTGCGCCGCGAGCGCGGCCGGCCGGCGGCAATCCGCGACGCCTACGCCGTCCTGCTCACGCGCCTCGCAAGCCTCCAGCCCGGCAAGCCGGTGGCGCTCCTGGGAGTCCACCCCACGCGCGACACGACCGCTCGCGAGCGCGAGGGGCTCGAACGCCTCAACGGTGCGCTCGCCAGGATCGCACGCGAGCACGGAGCGGCCTTCGTCGCCGCCGACAGGCCACCGCTCTCCAGTCCCGACGGCCGTCTGGCCGAAGAGTTCAGCTCCGACCCGGTCCACCTGAACCTCTCCGGGTACCGGCAGCTCGCGCGCTGGATCGCGGCGGAGGGCGGCGATGTGGGCACGCTCCTCTCCCCCTGACCAACCCGGGCACGCGCCTTGCTCAAGCACATCGGATCCAACTGGGCCCTGAACATCACCGGCATCGCGGTGATGCTCGTGCTGTCGCCGTTCATGGAGCATGTGCTCGGCAAGGGCGAGTACGGGGTCTGGATCGCGATCACCGCCGCGACGGCCATCCTCGACCTCCTGGCCCTGGGGGTCCCGATGGCCTCGGTGCGCTTCATCTCCGAGCACCTCGCGAAGGACGAGATCGAAGAGGTCAACACCGTCTTCTCCACCGGCATCGCGATCTGTCTCGCCACGGGAGCGGTCGTGATCGCCCTCGGGGCCCTGTTGCTGTTCGGCTTCCAGGAAGTGCTGCTGGCCATGCCCAAGTGGGCCGAACTCTCGCCCGTGACCCTCGACCAGGCACGCCTGGCCTTCATCGTGGCGGTGGCGCGCATCGCCGCGAGCTTCGCGATGCGCTTGCCGATCGCCATCTTCGATTCGCATCAGGACTTCGCCCTGCGCAACGGCGTCCTGATCGGCGGCATCCTGTTCCGCCTGGGCGCCATGATCGCCTTCCTGTCCGCGAACGCCTCGATGGTGGTCGTGCCGGCGGTCATGGGCGCCGAGACCGTGCTCGTCTTCCTCGGCCTCGCCGTCCTCATGCGCCGTCGCTACCCCGGCATTCGCTTCAGCCTGGGGGCCGCCCGGCTGGGCAAGGTGCGCACGATCATGAGCTTCGGGATCTTCGGCAGCCTGCTGAACTTCGGGGTCCTGCTCGCCTACCAGTGCGACGCGCTCGTGATCGGGCGCTTCCTCGATCCCGAGCAGATCACCTCCTTCGACTTCGGCAACAAGTTCTTCCTGCCCCTGGGGCAGTTCATGATCGGCATCGGGACGGTCGTGATGCCCTTCGCCGTGCGACTCAAGGCGCGCGGCGACCTGGACGAGCTGCGAGTCGTGTTCTTCAAGTGGTCCAAGATCAGCCTCTCCATCGTGGGCTGCGCTGGCCTCTACCTGAGCGTCCTCGGGCCGGAGTTCCTGGGCACCTGGATCGCCCCCTCCTACGCGACGGAGTCGGGCCCGATCACTCAGATCCTGATGCCTTCCTTCGCCATCTACCTGACCGTGCGGGCGGTGGCCCTGCCGATCCTGCTCGGGGTCGGCCGCCCGGGACGGGCAGCCGCGGGGCTGGTGGTGATGGGGGCCGTCAACCTCGCCCTGAGCGTCGCTTTCGTGCAAACCCACGGGATCATCGGCGTGGCCGTCGCCACGGCGCTGCCGAACGTGCTCTACGCGGGCTGGCTGCTGCACCTCGCCTGCCGCGAGCTCTCTACCAGCGTCGGCGCCTACCTGCGGCACGTCGTCGCCCGACCCGTCCTGGGCATGATCCCCTCCCTCGCCTTCCTCCTGACGGTCAAGCTCGCGATCGGCATCGACGGCTGGGGCGGACTGATCGCCGCCGGGTTCGGCCTGGTCGCGATCTACTCAGCCACCTGGGTCTTCTTCGTCTATCGCGACGATCCGCACATCGACCTGCGCGCGGAGCTCGCGGCACGCCTGGGAGCAGGGAGGAGCGAATGATGGAGAGCGCGCTGATCCTCGTCGCCGTCCTGGTCGCACTGGAGATCGCCTCGCGCGCGTTCCTCGCGCGTCGCGGCCGCTACCACGTCTGGCTCCCCTTCTCGCGCTCGCGGCACGAGCTCGACCGCGAGGCCCTGCCGATGCTCGAGGAGGTCGTGGAGTGGAGGGTCAACGCCGACGGCGAGCGCGGCGATCCCCTGCCCGACGAATGGACCGACACCTACCGCGTGCTGGTGATCGGCGGCAGCACGACCGAGTGCTACTTCATCGACCAGGCGAGCACCTGGCCGGCCGTGGTCCAGGAGGCCCTGCGGCGGCCCGAGCACCTCGCGCGCCTGGGCGTCGGCAGCGTGCACGTGGGCAACCTCGGCCGCTCCGTCACGACCTCCGACCAGATGCGCGAGGTCTTCGCGCGCGTGCTCGACCGCTACGAACGACTCGACGCGGTCGTGATCCTCGGCAACGCCAGCGACATCGTGCGCTGGACGCACCTGGGCACCCCCGCGGTCTGGCCGGACACGGGGCCGCCGGTCTCGGACATGTTCGCGGCCCACCCCGAGGGGCCCCACGGCTGGACGCCGCGTCGCCTGGCCGCCCGCCGCCTGCTCGGCGGCCTGCGACAGCGCCTCCTGCGGCCCGTCGACCGCCGCCGCGACGTGGGCCGACGCATGATCGAGCTGCGTCGGCGGCGCGCCGACGCGCGGCTGATCGAGACCCTGCCCGACACCTCCGGGCTCCTCGACCACTTTGAGACACACCTCGCCGCCTGTCTGCGCGAGCTCGTCGAGCGCGACCTGCGCGTGCTCTTCGTCGCCAACCTGTGGCTCGACGGGGAGCTCGAGCCGTCCGAGGAGGCGCTCTTGTGGAACTTCGGCCACGGGCGGCCCTACGAGCGGCCGCTAGAGCGCTACTACGCCCATCCGGCGATCTGCGAGGTCCTGCGGGAATTCCACGATCGCGGCCTGGCGATCGCCGAGGCGGCGGGCTGCGAGACCCTCGACCTGATGCCCTCGATGGAGTCGAGCGCGCGCACCTACTACGACCTCCTGCACCACACGCCGCTCGGCAACCACATCCTGGGCGAGGCCATCGCCGCGCACCTCGCGAGCTCCTCCGTCGAGCGCGGTCAGTCGGGCGGCGACGATGGCGATGCGAGAGCCATCGCAATGTGACCGACAAGGCCGAGGGCGGCCACGTTGAACAGCTGCACGACGTGCACGCCGAGGCCGCTGGAGAGCGCCAGCTCGCGCGAAACGCCGAGGGTCGCGAAGCCGACCACCCAGCCGGTCTCCTGGGTCCCGAAGCCCGCAAAGCCGTTGATGGGCAAGAGATTCGCCAGCACCGCCAACGAGGAGCCGAAGGTCGCCTCGGCCAGGCCGATATCGGGGGCCATGCCGAACTCGCGCGCGAGGATGGCGTAGAAGCCGAAGACCCCCAACCAGATCGGCCCGGTCAACAGCGCCGCGATCGACAGGCCGCGGCCCTCGCCCGCGGCCGAGAGGGCGGCGCCCACGCCCGCCGCGCGCTGGGTGATGCGGCGGCCGATCGCGAGGCGCTCGAGGCCGGTCAGGCGCGCGAGGCGCGTGCAGGCGCGCACGAGCCGCTCGCTCCTCGTCGCCAGCCAGCCCAGGATCAGGGTCGAGAGCGCCAGACCGATGCCCAGGGGCGTCATCCATGCCGCCGAGGACGATGCCGATCCGCCGACCACGAGGCAGGCCAGGGCCAGGGCGCCGCACAGGGCGGCCCCGTCGAGCATGCGGCTGACCAGCAGGGACGCGAGACCTTCCGCCGCCGGGACGCCGCATACGCTGCGCATGTAGATCACGAGAGACGCCTCGCCGGTCTTGGCAGGCAGGACGTAGGAGGCGAGGTTGTGGGCGGCGCTGACGCCCAGCAGGCGGCGAAAAGGAGGGCGGTGGGCAGCCGGGATCAGGGCTCTGAAACGCGCGGCGCGCGCCAGATAGACGGTCGAGTGGACCGCCAGCACCGTGAAGTAGGTTGAGGGCGACAGCCGGCGCCAGACACTCCAGAGCTCCTCGGAGCTCACGCCGCCCCAGGCGAACAGGGCGGCGAGCAGGAGGCCCGCGAGGGCGAGGGAGATAAGCAGGCGCACCGAGGCCCTCATGGACCCCGCCGCGCGGAGCTGGAGCGTGAGGGGGAGTGGGCGCTCACCGGAAGTTGACGTGCTGGCCGCCGGAATCCTCCGCCAGCCACTCGAGGACCTGCAGGTTTCCGCCGCAAGCGATGGTGTTGATGACGATGCCGCGGTTCTCGTTCCACTCTCCCACGTGCTCGCGGATCATGTGTGGATCGGTCTCTGCGCCAGCGGTCGGTTCTCCGTCGGAGAGGATGAAGATCGTGTCCACGTCGGGGTCATCGAATGCGAAGCGGATCGCATCGTAGAGGTTGGTCGCCCCCATCGCACCCAGACGCTCAACCCACTCCTTGGCCTCCTCGCGCGTCTTGCCCGTGGAGCCGCCGATGCCCGTGTCGAGCCAGCTGCTGACGTCGCTCGAAAAGGTGATGATGTTGAACAGGGCGCCGCGATCGAGCCCGTCGATGCAGGTCGCCAGCTGACGCTGGGCGACGGTCAGGCGCGTCGTGTTGGCGTTCTCACCGGCCAGGCTCGCGCGCATGGTCTCGTTCATCGAACCCGAGACGTCGACGATGAAGATCGCGCGTTTGGAGATGATGCGGATCCCGAAGAACTTGACGTTGGTGATCTGCTTGAGCCTGCGGTCCTCCTCCTCGATGCGCCGCTTTGCGAGATCCGCGAGCCCGATCAACTCGAAGCCCGCGCCCTCGCGCTCCCACCACGCCTTCCAGTTCCCGGTGGCCGTGCGGAACGGCTGGCCGGTCAGGCGGAAGAGCGCGTCGGCGAACTCGTGCAGCATGCGGCCCTGCTCCTCTCCCATGCGCCCGATCAACAGCGGGATGGCGGCCGTCGTGCGCAGGCGCTCGAGGCCCAGGAGGGCAGCGTAGCGCGTCGACCAATCGCCGTGCCCCAGGGCCTGCGCCAGGAGATCGGTGTGCTGCAGGCGACCCTCGGCCCCCAGCTGCTTCAACGCCGCGTTGCGGATGCTGCTCTCCTCGTGGGTCGCGTAGGCGACCAGCTCTGCCTCCCACTCCGGGTCCTCGGCGCGTAGCACGCTCATGGCCCCGACGGCGGCGGCGATGGAATCGGCACCCTTGGTCTTGTCGATCATCTTCTGCAGGGCCTTCACCGCGTCGGCGTCCCCGCGCTCGGCGAGCACCCGGGCGGCCGCCACACGCACGCTCTCGTCGCGATCGGTGAGGCAGCGCTGGATCGACCTCGAGAGCTTGGGATCGGCGTTGTGGCGCACGGCGCGCAGGACCCAGAGCTTGTTGAAGGGCTTCTTGCCCTTGCCGACCTTCCTGGCGAGCTTCTTGTCGACCTTCTCGTCGCCCATCTCCGCCAACAGGTCCGCCAGCAGATAGCGCAGGCGCTGGGGCGTGATGAACTTATCGGCGGTATCGATGAAGTCGTCGGCGGCACGAGCCCCGTTCTCCGCCGCGATGATGCGCGCGGCGGTGATCCGCAGGTCGGGATGGGCATCGTTGGACTCGAAGACCTCCGCGGCCTTCGCGAGCGCCGGACGCGGGTTTCGGGCGTGCAGCGCCTCGAGAGCCAGCCGCCGGATTCCGTGCCACGGATCCTCGAGGGCGTCGGCGATCTCCCCGTCCTTGAGGGACGAGGAGAGCGCCTCGAAGGCCATCTCGCGCACGGATGCCAGCCCGTGGATGATCAGGTCGCCCTGTTCCTCTTTCTCGCGCCGCTTGCGGTCGGCCTTCTTCTCCTTCCCGGCGCCCTTCTCGATCACGAAGAGCTTGCGGTACCAGACGTGGTCCTCGCTGCCGGCGCGCTCCACGTGCAAGCGCATGGCGTGCTCGCGCACCTCGTCGTCGGCGGCGGACTCGACGATCTGCTCCAGGAAGGTCTTGCCGAGGTGCGAGGCCTGCCCCAGGGCCTCGATCGCGGCCTGGCGCAGCTCCGGTTCGGACGAATCGGTGGCAATGCCCATGATGTGCTCGAGAGCCTGTTGCTCCGCGTCGCCGACGCCGTCGAGGGTGGCGAGCGCGCGCACGGTCTCGCGCTTCATGTAGATGCTGCTCATCTTGCCGTAGAGCTCGATCAGCCCATCGCAGGCGGCGCGGCTGCGCTTGCCCGCCAGCTGCATCAGGAGATCGGGATCGGCGTTGTCGCGAGAGCTCGAGAGCTCCGCGATCAGCTGCTCGGTGTCGTCGATCGCGATCGCGCGGGGAGCCGCGGGAGCGGCCAGGCCCAGCAGCGAACCGAGGGCCAGGGCGGTCACGGTGGCGTGCATCTCGATGCTTCTCATGTCGTGTTCTCGCTCGGTGAGGGGGGCCGGTCCCGGAGATGACACGCGCATGCGGCGCAGGTGTCAACTTCGGCCGCCGCACGGTCGAAAGACACCACCCCTACCCGCGTCAAGCGGGTCGGTATCCGACCAGGAGAGCCCCCATGATCCAATCCGACCGAGCACTCACCGACAGCCAGGCACGCGCGCTCCTGCGCGGCCTGCGGGACCTGAACCTCGGCTCCTGCCACATATTCCTCAGCGCCACACACTCGATCGCCATCCAGGGCTGCGCGTCCACCGACGGCCCGGTCGAGCAGGGCGTCCGTTACCGCCTGCGCGACGCGAACGGCGAGCCGGGAATGGTCACCATGACCTGGGCCGGCGGCCGCCTGGCGTTCGAGCTCTGCGCCGGCTGGCAGCCCGCCGCCCCCGTGACGCGCGAACTGTCCGTCGATCTGCGCCGCGGGCCCGACGGTCGGCTGGTGGCGCCAACCCTCGGGGTGCGGGTGGACCTCGCGCAACTCGGCCCGGCGGAGCTCGAGCACCTGATGCGCCGCATCGTGCGCGTGGTCTGCGGCGCCGCCTGAAGGCTACAGGCGCGACTTCTTCTCGATCAGATCGGCCAGCAGGCCCACCGAGAGCACCTGCACCACGGCCACGAAGAGCACGACCGTCGAGTCGCCCAGGTTGGGCGGGTCGCTCATCACCAGATCGTGATAGAGCAGCCCGGCGAGCAGCACGCCCATCAACCCGGCGAGGGGATAGAAGACCTTGAGCGGGTTGAAGTAGAGCACCGTGCGCAGGATCAGCGCCAGGAAGCCCAGGGTGTCGCGGATGGGTCGGATCTTGGAGCGGCCCTCGCGCGCGGCGTAGTTGATCTGGACGTAGTCCACCACATGGCCGTTGGTCAGGGCGGCGAGGGTGATGGTGGTCGTGAAGCTGAACCCCTGGGGTAGGATCGGCCGGTAGGCGAGCACGAGTTCGCGCCGAAAAGCCCGCAGGCCCGAGTTGAGGTCGGGAATGGACGTCCCGGCGAGAAAGGAGGCCATCCAGCGCAGGAAGGCCTTGGCCGGGCGGCGGATGAGCGGGATGTGAACATCGCTGCCCGTGCGCGCTCCCACGGCCATCTCGGCCCCGTCGTCGATGCGCTCGAGCAGCTCGACGATGCTCGACTCGGGGTAGGTGCCGTCGGCGTCGGTGATGACGACCACGTCGTGGCGGGCGCGGGCAAAGCCGGTCTTCAGGGCCGCTCCGTAGCCGGCGTTCTCGCGGTGGCGCACCACCGTCAGGCCCGGAAAGCGCTTCCCGAGCTCGACCAACGCCGGCGCTGTGCCGTCCGTCGAGCCGTCGTCCACCACCAGCAACTCGGTCGGGACGCCGAGGTCGAGGGCGCACAGGCGCTCGACGACGCCGCCGATCCCACCCTCCTCGTTGTAGGCCGGCACGACGATCGTCACGCCGGCGGCGGAGAGGCACTCCCTGCTCACGCTGTCCTCCGTGCGGGCCCCAGGCGGCGCGCTCATCCGGTCTCTCGTCTCCGTGGTCATGACCCCAACTCCACTGGAGCATATCGACCGCGAAGGTCAGATGCGGCTCCTATCAGTCGAGGAAACCGGTCCGCAACACCTTGCGCGTCATCCCGGTCAGCTCGGCGCCCTCCAGTTCGCTCCGCCGACGCCAGGCGAGGCCGTCCGGCGGAGCGCCGCGGAAGGCCGCCCGTCCGGCCCGCACCCAGGCCAGGATGCGGTGGTGGGTGATGGCGTGGCGCAGGCGGCCCAGCACCTCTCCGGACTTGAGGGCTCCCCGGGAGAGCGTGAAGAGGCCGCTGGGTTCGCCGGAGGGAGGCACGCGTTCGAGGCTCGGAAACTGGAGCAGACCGGTCATGGCCGCGCCCGCTCCTCGGCGCTCGACGAGCCAGCGCCCGGCGCGACCGATCAGCAGCACGTCCAGCTCGACCGTCCGCGTGGCGCGCGGGGCGGCCAGCTGGGGCAACTCGGCGGTGCGGTCGGTGCGGCGCGCGGCGCAACCGTCCGCGATGGGACAGGTCCCACAGGCTGGCGCGCGGGCGGTGCAGACGCGCGCCCCCAGTTCCATCAGGGCCTGGTTCCAGTCGCCGGCGTCGCCGCGCCCCTCCTCCACGAGGTCGCGGGCGAGGCGCCAGAGCTCGCGCCGCAGGAGGCCGCGGGCCGGATCGCCTTCGAGACCGAAGAAGCGGCAGAACACGCGCGCGACGTTGCCGTCCACCAGCGCCTCGGGCAGGTCGTGGGCGATCGAGAGCACCGCGCCCGCGGTGTAGGCCCCCACGCCCGGCAGGGCCTCGGCTGCGGCGCGCGAGGCGGGGAAGCGGCCCGCGTGATCACAGACCACGATGCGCGCCGCCGCCAGGAGCCGGCGCGCCCGGCCGTAGTAGCCCAGGCCGCTCCACAGGGCGAGCACCTCGTCCTCCCGCGCTCCGGCCAGGGCCTCGACGGTCGGAAAGCGCTCGACGAAGCGCGTCCAGTAGTCGATGACCGTCTCGACGCGGGTCTGCTGCAACATCGCCTCGCTGATCCAGATCGCGTAGGCATCGCGCGTGCGGCGCCACGGCAGGTCACGGCGCGTGCGGCGGTACCAGGCCAGGAGGTCCGCGCGCGGAAGCGTGGGGGGCAGAGCGGGGAGCGAGGACACGGCACGATGGTACCCGTGCGACCACCCCATGCTTGCGGGCCTGCTCCAGACGCGTCGAATCGCTGCCGCGGGCAGGCGGGCGACGAGGTCGCTCCAAGGCGGGTCTCCCGAGAAGACGCGTACCCCGGATCGTGCCGCCGGGAAATCGAGAGGATGGGGCGGGTGTGCGTGTTCGCGATTGTGGCGAGGTAAGATCCCCCCGCCATGCGAGCCCTGCTGATCGGAGTTCTGGCCGGAGTGACCCTGATCGGGCTGCGGGCGCCCCTCGGCCTGGAGCTGGTGCAGGTACCGGCCACGAGCGCCGCGGTGGCCCACGCCGTCCGCGCCGCCGCACTGATGGTGGTCGCCCTGGGACTGATCCTGGCAGGCAGACGCCTGTTCGAGCGCCCCTTCGCCGGACGCCTGCTGGCGGGCGCGGCTGCGGGGATCGCCTATCGCGGCCTCTTCTTCGAACCCGATGGGCGCGGCTTCTGGATCACGGTCGCGGGGATCACGGCGCTCTGGATCCTGGCCCACCGACGGCGCACGGCCCTCTGGTTGGCGGCCGCGGGGGGCGTCCTCTCGGGGCTCGCGGTCTGGGTGCTGTGCCGCACGGCCCAGCCCGAGGGCCATGCCGAGATCGTGATCTTCGCGCTGATCGCCCTGGCAACCATGACGGCGGTGGGCCGCCTGGGATTCCTGGCCCCCGACGGGCCAGCGGAAGAGGGATCGGAGCCGGCCGAGGGCGACGACGACCTCGACGGGCTCGCGAAGGCGGCCGACTCCCTTGGCCAGGCCAAGGAGCTCTCCATGCCCATGCGCGGCGAGTTGACGGGCCTGGCCCTGGGCGGCTGCGGAGCGACCCTGGCGATCTGTGGGGTGATGCGCCTGTTGCGCCTGCTCGGCGGCGGCCAGCCGACCGACGATGTGCTCTTCACCCTCTGCCTGGCGGTCTTCGCGGCCCTGGGCGCGGGCGCCTTCACCCAGCTCCTCGGCGAGCGCGGGCCGCGGCGCTTCGGTCGCCCCCTGGGCCTGATGGCGGCCGCCGGCGCCGGCTTCGCCTCCCTGCGGGCCCTGACCAACCTCTCCGGCCCGCGAGGGCTCGATCAATTCCTGCGCACCTTTGGGATCGACACCTCCCTGAACGGCACCCTGGCCTATGACCTGGCGATCGCGGTGCCCGTCCTGGCGGGGACCGGCCTGCTGCTCGGCGCCGCCCTCAAGGCCTGCCGCCAACCGGTGCAGCTGTCGGCGGTCGGCCTGGGAGCGGCGGTGGGCACGGTCCTCGTCCCGCGCCTGCTGGCCGTCACGATAGGGATCGGCGAGAGCGGCGAGCTGGCCCTGCTCGACGCGGGCTACAGCGGACGGCTGATCGGCCAGGGAACGGCCCTGGCAGCCCTGGGCGCCATCGTCGCCCTGGCCACCTCCGGGCGCGGCCTGCGCCATCTCGGCGGGGCCGCGGCGGCCTGTGCGGCGGTGGCCGGCGGGGTGCTGGCCTGGGTCCAGCCGGTCGAGGAGGTGCACGCCGTATCACCCTGGCTGAAGCGGCCGCCGACCCCGGAGCTGGTGCTCGAGATCCCCGAAGGCCTGGTCACGATCGAGCCCTCCGCGGGCGGAATCGGCGTGGTGACCCTCGATCGCCTGGCCCTCTCGCCGCCGGCCGGCGAGGCCCGGGCAGACCGGCTGCAGCTCGAGCAGGCCTGGAGCATGCTGCCCGAGCGATCCGCCGACGCGGAAGCGGTGCGCGTGCTGCTGGTGGGACAGCTGACGCCGGGGCGCGCCCTGACCCTGACCAGCCTGGGGGCCGGCACGATCGATCGCACCGGCAGCTGGTCCGCCGCCATGCCCCTGCTCGAGAAGCACCTGTTCGGCGATGAACCGCGCCCAGCGGGCAACACGCTCTCGACGGCCACCGCCCGCTCGCGCATCGCCGAGGGCCAGTACGACCTGGTGATCGTGCCGCCGGTGCCCGGGGCATCGCCCTCGATGCGCAACCTCGCCTCTCCGCCGGAAACCACTGCGGTGTTGTGGCTCGACGCGCGCGGCTGGGTGGCGCAGCGCGAACTGGGCGCGCGGGTGCTGCCTTGCACGGCGGACCTGCTCGACTACGCGGTGGCGGTGGTCCACGGCCCCGAGCAGGCGCGCACGGCCCACGAGCTACCCTTCAAGCCGCGACTGGTGAGCGCGGGCACACCGCTCGCCGCGCCCGACCCCCTCGACCTGCTCTCCATGACCGTGGCGGAGCGGGAGCGCGACGCGCGCCGCGCCCTCGCCCGGCGCCTTGCGGGCGGGGCGCAGGGGAGTTCCTCGGCGCTCCTGATGAGCGCCCTGGCGGTCTACTTCGACGCGCAAGAGCCGAGCTCCCACTTCGAACGCCTCGCCCAGCGAGTCGAGTTGCCCGAGGAGACCATCGCGCGCGTCGGCGTGGCCGCCACGCGCGGGATCCCCGGCGCCTTCACGCGCCAGGTGACCGAGGGCATGACCGCGATCCTGCGCGGCAAGCGCTGGCCCGACAGGATCACGCGCCATCTGGAGGCCCCGGCGGCGGAGCACTTTCCCTGGCCAGCCCTCGAGGAGGCCCTGGCCTACGCGGACCTCGAGCTGCTTGAGCCCGAGCTGTGCGCCGAGCGTCTGACCCGCCTGCTGGAGGCGGTCGAGGGGACGGCGGAGCAGTGGGTCTTGCTGGCAGACGCCCGCGCCCAGGCCGGCCAGGGCCCCGCATCGGCGGCCTGCTGGTGGAAGGCCCTCGAGCTCGAGGGAGACAATCGCTGGATCCGGCGCGCCCTCGCGATGCAGCTGGCACGCAACGGCGACGCCGATGGAGCGGAGATGATCCGTGACCTGCTCCTGGAGGATCCCGACGACGAGGCCCTGCGGCCCTTCCTGGAGACGGGCCCGTTCCCGGCCGTGGAGCGCGGCTACCGCCTCCCCATGGCGGGCCACGGGGACCACTGAGAAGTGCGACTTCGAAGAACAAGCTCTCATTGAGAACTTGTCAGAGCGTATTTTTGCGCGCATAATAAAGGTCGTGGGGCTCAGAAGGAGCCTCCAGAGAACCGCTAAGTCCTTTCTATTAATAGCTTTAAGAGATTCTTAGCCACTTCGATCGCTCCGTTTTAGCCGCTCCCTGATCGCCCGCAGAGGCGGGATTGGTGCCCCAGAAGGTAATGCGCGTTCGTAAGATAGTAGCCGCCCGAGTCCCAGCCAGCCCGATCGCCTGCCAGGTCCCGGGCAGGACTGCATGAAGCTCCACCACCTGCTGCTCCCCTCCCTCGCCCTGGGCGCGGGGGCTCTGCTGACCGCGACGGCTCCCGACGCCGCGGGATACAGCCTGCTGGGCTTCTCGCTCGACCTCGATCAGCGCGACTTCCGCGTCTTCAACAACTTCAGCGATCCCTCCGCCAACAACAACCAGGACCTCGACGACAACTTCCCGGGTTATCGGGGGGCGATCATGGCGATCTGGAAGGCGCACGTGGAGTGGCAGAGCGTCGCCCACGGCACGGGGGACGGCGATTCGACCCAGCCAGGCGGGCTCGGGTCGGGCAGCGCGAACTTCGATCCATCGTTCCAGGGGGAGTCCCCGCTTCCCGGCGGGATCGACGAGAACATCCACTCAGAGATCAGCGGTTGCAGCGGCGGTCTCTACGCCTTCACCGAGCAGCCTGACGCCGGCGGCTGGCGCGTCCGTTACTACGCCTGCGTGGCCTGGGCCGACGGCCCCGACGGCCAGCTGGACCCGGGCGAGATCGACCTGCAGGGCGTGGCCTGTCATCAGGCCGGGCACGCGGCGGGGCTCGGCCACAGCGTGGATCACGACGCTTCGATGTACGCCGTGGTCACAGGCACCGGCGTCAGCTTGCGCTCGATCGAGTCGGACGACCGCAGCGGGATCATGGCCGCCTACGGCTCGGCGGGAGCGAACAAGCCTCGCATCGATCAGGTGATCGTCGTCGGCGATGTATTGACGGTTCATGGCGCGCATTTCTCCCCGAACGACAATCAGATCTGGTTCACGCGCGGCGGCCCGGGTGGAGACGGCTATCCGGTCAAGGCTACGGGCCTCCCCTCGAACGGACTGCAGCTCACCTGCATCATTCCCCCGGAGGCTGGCAAGGGCGACATCCTGGTGCGGCGCGGGGCCACGGCCCACCAGGACCTCTCCGCAGCCCATCCGTCCTACCTGGCGGAGACCTGTTTCGAGCCGACGAGCTACTGCACGACGACGCCGAACTCGGTCGGCCCCGGAGCGATCATCAGCTCGCGCAACATGCCCAGCACGACCGAACAGATCTTCACCCTCGAGGTCGACGGCGGTCCGCCGAACCAGTTCGGGATCTTCTACTACGGCACGGACCAGATCGCGACGCCCTACGGAGACGGCGTGCGCTGCGTGGGCGGCGGCAACCTGGGCGTGTTCCGCCTGCCGGTCCTGAACTTCGATCCCTTCGGCATGGTCGGCCTGATGGTCGACTGGAACGTGATCCCTGTGGGCGGAGGTCCTGGGGAGTGGTTCATCGGCGACACCTGGTACGTCCAATTCTGGTACCGCGACCCCACCGGCGGCCCCTCTGGCTTCAACTTCTCCGACGCCCTCTCCCTAACGGTCTGTCACTGAGCGGCGTACGCGAGGACGCAAGCGACAGCCGCGGCCACCGGATTCAACCTCTCCGGCGCCCTCGAAATTTCCTTCTATCCCTGAGACCGGCGAGCACCTCAGGGTGCCCGCCGGTGGTCGAAACCGATCTCACTCACGGTCGCGGCGGCGACCGCTGATCGGCTCAGGGACCGAACGTGACCTCGGTCGCGTTGGTGGTGTTGAAGCCCGCGCCGCAGGTGGACTGGACGTTGCGGTAGAAGATCTGGAACTGACGCGTGTCGCCGGGCAGGGCACCCGCCTCGGCCGCCAGGAAGTCTCCATCGCCGTTAGTCCACTGCGCGACGCCCGCCGCGTCACACAGCTTGGCTGAGTGACGGATCAGGCTGACGCCGGTACAGCGCAGACCGTCTCCGAAAGGCGCACCGGCACCACCTTCGAGCTGCTGCGTGGCGGAGAACAGCTGGCACGGCTCGCCGAGCAGCATCCCAGAACCGAAGATCGCCAGGTCGTCGACGGTCGCGTCGTTCGAGCCGCCCGAGGTCAGCACGGCGCCGGCGCCGTTCGTGTTGGCGCAGCCCGCGCCGAGGTCGTCCGCGCCGCACGGACAGGCCATGCCACAACAGTAAGGGGTGCCGGGGCCCGGATCGTCCAGGCTGCACTCCACCGCGCAGCCCACATGGACGCCGGGGGTGGTCAGGTCGAGCATGTTCTGCTCCTCACACGCGTCGTCGCCGCCGCAGCCCGCCTCGAGGGCGTTCGCTCCGCCGAAGACCCAGTCGCCTTCATCGAATACACCGCCGTTGGCGCTGTCGCCGCAGCGGTAGGAGTAGGCGTCGGTGTACTCCCAGCTCTCCCCGCTCCCGTCCACGCCGAGCACGCCGTAGACATCGACCATGGTCGCGTCGCTGCCGTCACCGGTGGCGGCGCCCAGGAACAGGGCCAGGACGTCGTCGCCGTTGACGTATCCGCCACCCATGAAGAAATCGGGCGCGAACCCGTAGACCGACTCGAAGACGGAGACCTCCGGAGCGGTCGGCTCCCCCTCGTACGAGATGATGTAGGAGCCGCCGGCGTCCAGCACGCCGGTCAGAATCTTCGCCGAGCCGCTGCTGAGGTTGGTGCCGCCGTTGTTGAAGTTGCCGAAGCTGTAAAGCGTCATGTCGTACGAGCCGGACGCGTCGGTATTCGTCAGTTCAACCCACTTGGGCTGTCCTCCCGGGAGGGGGCCGTCGACAATCTCGGTCATCAACAGGTCGGCCTGAGCCGCACCGGAGAACGCGACAAGGGCAGCCAGGGCGAGGAAATGCTTGGGTCTCATGTTGTGAACTCTCTTCTGATCGGAGCTGGGGGATCGCGGGCCTCGTGGGCTGCAGGGTGAAGCCCGGATAATAGCCCGAATGGCGAGATCCTGCCGAGATACCGAGCTCGGTCTGGTTCACCAAGATTCGATCACTCCGGCCACCCTCCGCGCCCAGCTAGCCCCAGTTCCCAGCGTCAGGGCGCCCCGCGCTGGGGACGAGGCCGGAGCAGCAGCGGGGAGCGAGGATTGGTGAACTCAACCCGGCTCGGTACGACACGATCCGATCGAAGGTAGGGAAGGTAGGATGGGGTCTCGCGAGAGAGGGCGAGGACACGATGATGGGAATCGGTAACAAGAGGATGGCGGGCACGATCCTGCCGGCGGCGGCCCTGGCCGTGGCGGCCTGCGGCGTGCTGTTCACCGGCTCCGCGCGAGGCTACTTCCTGCTCGGGTTCGGCCTGCCCGTCGGCCAGCGCGACTTCCGGGTCTTCAACAACTTCACCAGCCACAACGCCAACGGCAACCAGACGCCAGACGCGAACTTCCCCGGCTACCAGGGCGCCCTGATGGCGGTCTGGAAAGGCTGCGTCGAGTGGCAGAGCCGACTGCACGGCAACGGCGGCGGCGACCCCCACCAACCTGGCGGCATCGGATCGGGCGGCGCCAACTTCGACCCCAGCTTCCAGGGCGATGCGATCGAGATCGGCGGCCTGAACGACAACACCCACTCGCAGATCTCGGGCTGCAACGGCGGCATCCTGGCCTTCTGCGAGGGGCCCGGCGAGAACGGCTGGCGCATCCGCTACTACGAATGCTGGGAGTGGGACGACGGGCCCGGCGCGTCGGCACAAACCTGGGACCTGCAGGGCATCTCGGCCCACGAGTACGGCCACGCCCTCGGGCTCGGCCACAGCGGCGCCCCCGCGGCGACCATGTGGCCCAGCATCGGGCCCGGCAGCGTCTCCGAACGCTCCATCCACGAGGACGACATCGCCGGTGTGCAGGCCGCCTACGGGGTGCACTCGGCGGCCAAGCCGATCATCAGCGGCGTCACCGTCTCGGGCAGCCAGCTCTCGATCAGCGGTTCTGGATTCCATGCCTCCGACGCGCGCGTGTGGTTCACCCAGGCCAACGCGGGTGGCGACGGCTCTCCGATCAAGGCCTCCGCCGGCACCTCGAATGGGAACCAGATCATCGTCGACGCGCCCCTCAACGCCGGGCCCGGGGACGTGCTCGTCGTCAACCCTGGTGCGACGCACGACGTGCTCTCCAACGCCTGGCCTGTCGATGTCTTCGGGCTCCAGTGCCCGCCGCCGATCTCCTTCTGCGTCACGTCGCCGAACTCGGTCGGGAACGGGATGGTGATCGGTCACCAGGGTTCGACGAGCGTCAGCACCCAGAGCCTGGCCCTCACGGCCCACGACGGCCCGCCGTTCCAGCCGGGGATCTTCTACTACGGCCCGGAGCAGATCGTCCTGCCCTTCGGTGACGGCGTGCGTTGCATCGGCGCCGGCTCGCTCGGGACCTTCCGCCTGCCGGTGGTCGTCCTCGGTCCCCTGGGCGCGGTCATCCATCCCCTGGACTGGAACGCACCCCCGATCTCCGCTGGGCCCGGCGCAATCGGAGCCGGGGACGAATGGAACTTCCAGTTCTGGTACCGCGACCCCGGCGGCGGCCCGGCGGGCTTCAACTTCTCCGACGGTCTAGAGATCCAGTTCTGCCCGTGAAACCGCCAGCGGGCAACTGCTAGAAGAGGGCGTGATGCAACCCAGCGAGAGGGCGCCGAGAGTCTTCGGCCGCCTGTGGCGCGTGGCGCTCCTCGTGCTCGTGACCCTGGCGGCCTACTGGCCGACGCTCTCGGGAGAGCTGGTCTACGACGACAACTACATCATCGGGCAGAACCCGCTGATCCGATCCGCCGCGAATCTGGGGGAGATCTTCGCCAGCTCCTATTGGGACTTCCTCGACCCCGAGACAGCCTCGCGCGTCGGTTACTACCGCCCGCTGACGATGACCGCCCTGACCCTCGGTCACGCCTGGGGCGGCGGCGATCCGTGGCACTTCCACTTCCTCTCGATCGCCTTCCACATCCTCGCCTCCCTCGCCGCCTGGCGCTTCGCGACGCGCCTGACGGGCGACGAGCGGATCGGATTCTGGGCCGCGCTGCTGTTCGCCCTGCACCCCATCCACGTCGAGAGCGTGGCCTGGATCTCGGCCCTCAACGACCCGCTCTTCGCCCTCTTCGGCTTCCTCTCCCTGGCCTCCTTCTTGAGCTGGCGCGACGAGGGCTCCCAGGGTGCTCCGTGGAAGGCGGGGCTGCTGCTCCTGCCCGCGCTGTTCTGCAAGGAGGCGGCGGTCTGCGTCGTGGCCGTCGCCCTCGCCGCCGACATCGCCCGACCTCGCCGCGACGGGGAAGACGGGATCCTCGGCGGCTTCACCCCCCTCGCGCGCGCCTACGCCCCCTTCCTGATCGCCGGCCTGCTCTGGTTCGGCGCGCGCATGGCGGCTTTCGGCGACCCCCTGGCTGGTTTTGACCGCACGACGACCGACTTCAACGTCAGCCCCGCGCGCCTGGTCCTATTGCGGGCGGAGCTCCTGGGCGGCGCCGCCGGCCTGCTGACCTGGCCCGCACAGCTGAACCTCTTCCGGCCCTTCCGCCCGACGGTCGCCCTGACCCATCCGGCCATCCTCTCGGCCATGATCTGGTCGGCGGTGCTCGCCGCCTCGATCACCCTGCTCGCCCTGCGACGACGGCGCTTCTGGCTGGGCCTGGTCCTGATCGCCCCGGCCGGGATCCTGCCGGTCGTGCTGCGGGTCACCTCCGTGGGCACCTTCCCGCTCTCCGATCGATTCCTCTACCTCTCGGCCATCTCGATCGCGCTGCTCGCGGCGGCCTTCGCCCTGCGACACCTCCCGCGCCCGGCGGGGCTCCTCGTCCTGACGGTCCTCGCCTGCGCCTTCGGCGCACGCACGCGCGCGCAGACCCACAGCTGGCTGAACGAGGAGAACCTCTTCCGCGCAGCGGTGGAGCAGAACCCGCGCAACCCAAACGTCTACTGGGGACTCGGGCGCGTCCTGCTCGGGAACTACCGCGCCACGGGCGAATGGGAGGCCCTGTCCGAGTCGCGGGCGTGCTTCAACGACTCGATGGATCTGCTCGAAGCCGCGGTCGAGGACGATCTGGCCATCTTTGCCACCCGCGACGACCACCTGCAGACCAACCTCGGCCTGGCCTGGACCTACGTCTTCGAGGCGCAGTTCGACCCCTACCACGACTTCGAGACCGCACGCGTGATCTTCGCGCGCATCGTCGAGCACTACCCCTCGAGCGAGCGCGGGTTCGTGGGGCTGGGCGTGGCGTCCATGCTCGCGGGAGATCTCGAAGGAGCTGGAAAGCACCTGCGCAAAGCCCTCGACATCAACTCCCGCTCGCCCGAGGCGCACCACGACATGGCGCGCGTCCTGATGCGGCTGGAGGACTGGAACGCCGCCGCCGACCACTTCCGCTCGGCGCTCGAATACCGCGCGGGCGACCTGGGCGACCTGGTCGGGCTGGCGCGCGCCCTCGAACTCAGCGACCGGCCGCAAGAGGCCTTCGAGGTCGCCCGCGAGGCCAACGAGCGCCACCCCGCATCCGGCGACCCGATGGTGCTGTTGGGCAAGCTCTGCGCGAGCGACGGCCGCTTCGGCGAGGCTCTGGGCTGGCTGGATCGGGCGGTCGCGGCCGAGCCATTCAACGGCGCCGCGCACCTCGACCGGGGGAAGGTCTTGATGGTGATCGGTCGTCTGGCCGACGCCACCGGCGCGCTCCAGGAGGCTTGCAAGATCATGCCCGGCAACTTCGAGGCGCACTACAAGCTGGGCAGCCTGCTGATCGAGCGCACGACCAACGCCCAGCAGAGCGCCATGCCCTTCCTGCTGGTGGCCTACCGCACGCGCCCCGACGACGTGCGCGGCCGCGAGCTCCACAAGGTGCTCTCAGCGATGGAGATCGTGAACGCCGACTACCTCTACGCCCTGGCCGAAGCGGACGCCGACGCGGGCCGGCACGTCCAGGCCCTCGAGTGGGCCGAGCGCGCCCTGGCACTGGATGGCGAGCACGGGCCGACGAACTTCCTGGTCGGGATGATCGTGAAGGGCCAGGAAGACCTCGGGCCCGAGGCCGCCCAACTGGCGCTGGATCACCTGCAGCGCTCGACCGAGGCCATGGCGGACAGCTTCATCGCACACTTCGAGTACGGCAAGCTCCTCGGCCAGCTCGGTGCGCCGCAAGAGGCACTCGGGGTCCTCGAACAGGCGCTCGCGCTCCTGGCCACCGAGCAACTCCCCGCCGACCAGCGCGCCTACCAGGAAGCCGGCCTGCGCGAGGCCCTGGACAAGCTCCGAGAACTCTCGAGCGAGGGTGCGGAAGCGAGCGACGGCTAGGCGGACAGACTAGTCGACCAGGAGCGTGATCTGCTCGGTCGAGAAGACCGGGCCCTCAACGCAGCACTTGGCGTTGGGCCAGGAACCGAGTGGACCCTCGGGGCACGTGGGGACCGGACAGCCGTTGCAGATGCCGACGCCGCAACCCATCAGCTCCTCCAGGCTCAGCCAGCAGGGCAGATCGCGCTCGCGCGCGAGGCGCTCGACCGCGCGCAACATCGGGTCGGGACCGCAGGCCAAGAGGCGCACCGCGCGCGGCAGAGCGCCCGTCTCCCATTCGCGCTCGAGCAGCTCGCAGACGTTGCCGCGAAGACCGCGCGAGCCGTCATCGGTGGCGGCGAGGACGCGCGGACCGAGAGATTCGAAGCGCTCGATGTCATAGAGGAAGCCGGCCTGCGCAGCGCCGTAGAGATAGGAGAGGTGCTCGGGGGACGCGGGACGCGCGCCGTCCATGCCGGCGAGGGCCTGCTCGATCGCCATGAAGAAGGGCGCGGAACCGATCCCGCCGGCCAGCATGACCCAGGGCGCGCCGTCGCCGTCGAGGGTGGGCCAGCCGTTGCCGAGGGGGCCGATCACGCGTAATTCCATCCCCGGCGTGCAGGCCGCGAGGGCGCGCGTGCCTCGGCCCATGACCTTCAGCAGAAACTGCAGCTCGCCGTTGGTCTGGCGGTAAAGCGAGAAGGGGCGCGGGATCGCCGGTGAGGCGCCGTCTTCGCGCCGCAGCATGAAGAAGCGCGCCGCGCGCAGGGGCGGCAAAGGGGTCGCGGGCCGCACCGAGAGCAGCACGCCGTCGGCCCCGCAGGGCTCGACCGCACAGACGGTGGCCGTGAACGAACGGGCGTCGGGCGGCGGAGCAGGCACGGGCGGATCTTAGCTCCGCGCCGCGCCGTGCGCTAACCTGCCCGGGCCATGAGCAGCCTCTTCACCAAGATCGTCCGCGGCGAGCTTCCCAGCCACAAGGTCTGGGAGGACGAACGACACCTCGCCTTCCTCGACATCCGCCCCGTCCGGCCCGGCCACACCCTCGTCATCCCCAAGCGCGAGGTCGACTACCTCTTCGACCTTGAGCCGGGGGAATACACGGCCTTCTGGGAGGCAGTGCGCACGGTCGAGGCGCGCCTGCGAGAACGCCTCGGCTTCGCCCGCACGGTCGTGGTCGCCATCGGCTGGGAGGTTCCCCACGTTCACGTGCACCTGATCCCCACCGACGGCATCTCCGACGTGCCCATGCCGCCGCACGTCGAGATGAGCCAGGAAGAGCTCGCGGCGCTGGCCGAGAAGATCCGCGACTGATCCCGCGCGGCGGGACGGGCACGAACGACGTGCCAGGAATCGACAGGTAGCGCGGCCGGGCGCCGCTATGCTCTCTCGCCCGAAAGGCGCCCCGTGTCGCTGCTCATCCTCGAAGACGTCAAGAAGCATTACGGCGCCCAGGAGATCCTGAGCGGCGCCAGTCTGCGTATCGATCCCGGACAGAAGGTCGGCCTGGTGGGCCGCAACGGCGGCGGGAAGACGACCCTGCTGCGCCTGATCGAAGGCCTCGAGACGCCGGACTGGGGGCGCGTGAACCTGCGCAAGGGCGCGGACCTGGGGTACGTCCCGCAGCGGGCACAGTTCGACGCCGGCGTCACCGTGCGCGCGCACGTCGAGGAAGGCCTGGCGGAGGCGCGCCGCACGGTGGAGAAGCTCGAGGCCACCGCCGAGGCCATGAGCACCGCCGAGAGCGCCGACCTCGAGCGCCTGATGGCCGAGCACCAGCGCCTCACCGAGCGCGTCGAGGTCCTGGGCGGCTGGGAGATCGAACGGCGCGTGGAGACAGTCCTCTCGGGCATCGGCCTCGAGCCGGCCCTCTGGGAGCGCGAGGCGATCACCCTCTCGGGCGGCGAGAAGAGCCGCACCGCCCTGGCCCGCGCCCTGGCCGCCGGCCACGACCTGCTGCTCCTCGACGAGCCCACCAACCACCTCGATCTGGAGGGGATCGAGTGGATCGAGGACTACATCGCGAACATGGACGGCGCCGTGCTGATCGTCAGCCACGACCGCAGGCTGCTCGAGAACGCGGTCGATTCGATTTTCGAGCTCGAGCGCGGCGGCATCGCGCGCTACGCGGGGAACTACCCGACTTACCTGCGCCTCAAGCAAGAGCGATACGAGAGCGAACGGCGCGCCTTCGAGCAGCAGCGTGACCGCCGGCGCAAGGAGATGTCCTTCGTCAAGAAGCACATGGGCAGCCAGCGCACCTCCGAGGCCAAGGGCCGCCTCAAGCGCATTCAGAACGTCGAGCGCCTGCCCGAGCCCTTCCATGACGTCCGCCGACCCGTGATCCGCCCGCCCCAGGCCCTGCGCGGCGGCGAGCTGGTGCTGGAGGCCGAGTGCATCAGCGCGGGTTTTGGCGAGCGGACGCTCTTCGAGGGCGTGAACCTGCGCATCGGCCGCGGCCAGCGAATCGGCATCGTGGGAAGCAACGGCGTGGGCAAAACGACTCTGCTGAAGATCCTCGCCGGCATACTGACACCCCGCAGCGGCAAGGTCCTGCGCGGTCACGGCTCGATCTGCGGATTCCACGACCAGGAGACCACAAGCCTGCGCGAGGACGGCACGGTGCTCTCGGAGATCCGCCGCGGTCGGGCGACGATGACCGACCTGGAGGCCCGCTCGCACCTGGCCCTGTTCCTCTTCCGCGGCGAGACGGAGCTCGAAAAGCCCGTGACCTCGCTCTCGGGCGGGGAGCGCGCGCGCCTCGCCCTGGCGCGCCTGGTCCTGACCCAGCCGAGCTGGCTCGCGATGGACGAGCCGACCAACCACCTCGACCTCGCCAGCCGCACGGCCCTGGAGGAGATGCTGAGCGAGTTCTCAGGCGCCCTCCTGTGTATCAGCCACGACCGCGCCTTCCTCGACGAGCTGTGCAACCACATCTTCGTGGTCTCGCCCGACGGCGTGCGCGTCATCGAAGGGAACTACACACGCTGGCGGGCGGTGTGCGTCGAGGAGCGTGAACAGCGCGAGGAGCAACGCGCGCGCGACACGGCGCGCGACAGGCGCAAGCAGACCGCGCCGCCTCCCAAGCGGCAGAAGCGCAAGGCGCGCAACCCCTACAAGCTCGCCCGGCTCGAGGCGCGCATCATCGAGCTCGAGGAGAAACTGGTCGAGCTCAACGCGGAGCTGGGGCTCGAGCGGATCTACCGCGACGCGGCCCTCATGAAGGAGCATCAGATCGCGATCGCGGAGATCGAGCACGAACTGTCCGAGGCCAACGAGGAGTGGGAGAACTGGACGTAGGCGCCTCGCGCCCGGAGAGTGGGTGATTCCGGGCGCACCCGCGGCTATCCTGCGCCACGCGATGGAGCAGTTCGAGGAGCCCATCCGCCGCTCCCTGGCGGCGCATACCGATCTTTCCGTGGAGGAGATCCGCATCGAGGTGCCGCGCGACGCGGCCCTGGGCGATCTGGCGTTCCCCTGCTTCGCCCTGGCGAAGACCCTGCGCAAGGCGCCGCCTGTGATCGCGGCGGAGCTGGCCGCAGCGGTGGGCTCCGACCTGGAGCGGATCGACGCCGCCGCGAGCGGGCCGTACGTCAACTTCACGATCGAGCGCGCCCTCCTGGCCCGCTCGGTGATCGAACAGGTCGAGGCCCAAGGCGAACGCTACGGCCACTCGCAGGCGAGCAGAGGCGAGACGGTCGTCATCGATCTGTCCTCGCCCAACATCGCCAAACCCATGTCGGTCGGGCACTTACGCTCGACGGTCATCGGCGCGGCAATCCAGCGCATCCTCGATGCGCTCGGCTATTCGACGGTCGCCATCAACCACATCGGCGACTGGGGCAGCCAGTTCGGCAAGCTCGTGGCGGCCATCGACCGCTGGGGCGAGAGCGTGGACCTCGAGGCCGACCCGATCCGCGCCCTGCTGGCCCTCTACGTGCGCTACCACGAGGAGGAGGGGGACGATCCCTCCCTCGCCGAGCAGGCGCGCGCGAGCTTCCAGGAGCTGGAGAGCGGCGTCGACGGCCCGGTCCGCGCCCAGTGGAGGCGCCTCACCGAGCTCTCCCTGAGCGAGTTCGACAAGATCTACGCGCGCCTCGGTGTGACCTCCCAGCTCGTGCGCGGCGAGGCGTACTTCGAGCCCATGCTCGAGCGGACCGTCGAGCGCATCACGGCCGCCGGCATCACCGAGGTCTCAGAGGGTGCCCTGATCGTCGACCTCTCCGAGATTGAGAAGGGCATCCCCCCCTGCCTGCTGCGCAAGTCCGACGGGACGACGCTCTACGCCACGCGCGACATGGCCGCGCTCTTCCATCGCTGGGAGGAGTACGCCTTCCAGCGCTGCCTCTACGTGGTGGGTTCGGATCAGAAGCTCCACTTTCGCCAGCTAAAGGCCGTCCTGACGCGTATGGGCCTCGACTGGGAGCCGCGCGTCGAGCACATCTGGTTCGGCATGCTGCGCCTGCCGGAGGGCAAGATGAGCACGCGCAAGGGGCGCGTCGTCTTCCTCGAGGAGGTGCTCGACCGCGCGCGCGACGAGGCGCTGCGCATCATCGAGGAGAAGAACCCCGACCTCCCCGGGGCCGCGGAGATCGCCGAGCAGGTCGGGGTCGGCGCGGTGGTCTTCAACGACCTCAAGCGCGAGCGCATCAAGGACATCGAGTTCGAGTGGGAGGAGGTGCTCTCCTTCGAGGGCGAGACCGGGCCCTACGTCCAGTACACCCACGCGCGCCTGGCCTCCATCCTGCGCCGCGCCGAAAAGGCCGGCGAGGGGGGCGCGAGCCCGGACTGGGCGGCCCTGGAGGAGGCCTCCGGCGTGATCCTGCGCATCGGCCGCTTCCCGGCCGTCCTGCGCGCCGCCGGCGCCCACGCCGAGCCATCGGAGGTCACGACCTGGGTCCTCGGCCTCTGCCGCGAGGTCAACGCCTGGTACACGCAGCAGCGCGTCCTGGGCCAGGAGCCGGCCCTGACCGCCGCCCGCCTGGCCCTGGTGCGGGCGGCGGCCACGGCCATCGCCTGCGGCCTCCACATCCTGGGGCTCAGCGCGCCGCGGGAAATGTGAGCGTCCGCTGGGCTCCACCCTCATCCTCCGGCGCGTTTCCGCCGATGTTTCCTGGACCCCACCCTTCCACTCGCCGTCCCCAAGCCCTTTCCTGTTCGGAGCGGAGAGCCGCTGCCCACAGCCCCCGGAGAAGCCCTTGCTGGAACGCTACATCCGTGATGTCCCCGACTTCCCCAAGCCGGGGATCGTCTTCAAGGACATCACGCCCCTGCTCCAGAGCCCCGAGGGCTTGCGGGAGTCGATCGACGCCCTCGCCGCCGCGGTCGATCCGGCCTCCTACGACCTGGTGTGCGGCATCGAATCGCGCGGGTTCATCTTCGGGACGGCCCTGGCCAACCAGCTCGGCAAGGGCTTCATCCCTATCCGCAAGCCGGGCAAGCTCCCGGCCGAGACCGTCTCGGAGACCTACGAGCTGGAGTACGGGTCTGACTCGATCGAGATCCACACCGATGCCGCGGCCGAAGGGCAGCGCATCCTGATGGTCGATGACCTGCTGGCAACGGGCGGCACGATGGCCGCCGCCCTGAGCCTCGTGCGGCGCATCGGCGCCGTGCCGGTCGCGGCGGCTTTCGTCATCGAACTTACCTTCCTTCCAGGACGCGAGAAGCTCGGCGAGACACCGATCCACTCCCTGCTGCAGTACTGAGCCGAACATGAGCAGCAAGCCGAGCCCCAAGCGCAGGACGCCCCAAAAGCTGAAGGGCGCGCCCACGCGCGCGCGCGCCAAGAAGGGCTCGAAGGGAGAGGGGGCGGACTCCGCCCGGAATATCGCGGAGCTGGAGACCGAGGAATTGTGGGTCCTATACAAGCGCACCGCGAAGGCGGAGCAGCAGACCGAGGCCCTGCAGGAGCTTCGCAACGAGTTGATCGAGCGCCACATCCCGCTCGTGAAGTACATCGCCGAGAGGCTACTGCAGACGCTCCCGCGCTCGATCCAGATCGATGATCTGAAGAGTGCCGGCCTGTTCGGCCTGATGGACGCCATCCGGGGCTTTGACCCCACCCGTGGCATCAAGTTCAAGACCTACTGCACGACGCGCATCCGCGGCTCGATCCTCGACCAGTTGCGCTCGGAGGACTGGGTCCCGCGCCTGGTTCGATTGAAGGCGGGGCGCATCGACAAGGCCCTGCAGCGGCTGACGAGTCAATACGGGCGCGAGCCGACTCACGCCGAACTGGCCGAGTCCCTTGAGATGGAGCACAGCGAGCTCTCGAAAGAGCTGAACGATGCCAGCGCCAGGACGATGTTCTCCCTCTCGGAGAAGTGGGAGGACCACGACGAGGACGGCTCGGGCGAGAAGCTGGAGATCCTCGAGGATCAGTCCGCCGTCGATCCGCTGCACGAACTCAACCGCCAGGACGTCTTGAATTTCATGACGCGCGCCCTGACACACAAGGAGCGCTTCATCATCGAGCAGTACTACGAGGTCGGCCACACGATGCGCGAGATCGGCGAGATGCTCTCGCTCACCGAGAGCCGCGTGTGCCAGATCCACTCGAACGTGATGAGCCGCCTCAAGGGCCTGTTGGGCGAGAAGCGCGGCACGCTGCTGCTCTGAATCCCGCCTGACCCTCTTCCCGCACCCGCGAGTGCGAAGCCTCGTGGGGACGGAAGTGGGCTAGTCGGCGAAACCCGAGTGGCGCAGGAGCGCCGCAGTTTCGGGTTCACGCCCCCTGAAGGAGCGGAAGACCTCCATCGCCGGACGACTGCCCCCGAGGGCGAGGACCGTCTCGCGGTAGCGCCGGCCGGTCTCCTCCAGCTTGCGCTCGTCATCGAGCCCGACCTCCTCGAAGGCGGCAAAGGCGTCGGCCGAGAGCACTTCGGCCCAGTGATAGGAGTAGTAGCCGGCGGCGTAACCACCCGCGAAGATGTGGCTGAAACTGCACAGGAAGCGATCCTCGGGCAGGGGCTCGATCACGGTCGTGCGCTGTGAGACACGTCGGTGGATCTCGTGCGGCGTCTCGGCGTCGGCGGTCGAACAAGCGCCGTGGAGGTCCAGGTCGGTCATCCCGAAGTTGAGCTGGCGCAGACGATGGCTGCCGATCTGGAAGTTCTTGGCCGCGATGACCTTCTCGAACAGCTCGTCGGGCAAGCGCTCTCCGGTCTCCACGTGGGCGGTCAGGCCCCTCACGGTCTCCCGGTGGTAGCACCAGTTCTCCATGAACTGGCTCGGCAGCTCGACGGCGTCCCACTCCACGTTCTCCGTGCCGGCGGACATCGAGTTGTCCACGCGCGTGAGCATGTGGTGCAGGCCGTGGCCGAACTCGTGGAAGAGGGTCTCCACCTCGCGAAAGGTCATCAGCGAGGGCCTGTCGCCCACCGGCGGCGTCCCGTTGCAGACCAGCACGGCGATCGGGTTGCGCACGGCCGCGCCCTCGTGCGCGAGCTGCACGCTGCGGCCGAGCAAGCCGTGCATCCAGGCACCACCGCGCTTGTCGGCGGGGCGGCTGTAGGGATCGAGCGCGAACGACGCGATCTCCTCGCCCCCGCCGTCGAGGATGCGATAGGCCCGCACGTCGGGATGCCAGACGGGGACGTCGTCGCTGTCCTCCACGACCTGCACGCCGAACAGGCGCGTGGTCAGGGCGAAGAGGCCCTCGAGCACACGCGGGAGCTGGAAGTAGGGCCGCAGGTCCTCCTCGCAGAACTGGAAGCGCTCCTGGCGCAGGGCCTCGCTCCAGAAGGAAATGTCCCACTGACGCAAAGCCTCGGCTTCACCCTTCGAGCGCGCGAAATCTCCCAGGTCCCGCAGGTCCTCGGTGGCCGCGTCGAAGCACACCACGCGCAGCTCCTCGAGCAGGCGGTCCACCGCCGCCACATCCGGCGCCATCTTGCTGGCCAGACTGACCTCCGCGTAGTTCCCATACCCCAGGATCTGCGCAAGCTCCACTCGCAAGGCGAGGATGCGCTCGATCAGGTGCGAGTTGTCCAGGGCGTCGGCGCTAGCGCGCGTGATCATCGCCCGGTAAAGCTGCTCGCGCAGGTCCCGGCGCGTCGCGTACTTCAAGAAAGGCAAATAGCTGGGGATGTCGAGGGTCACGCGCCACGGACCGCTCTCGGCCGTCGCGCCCTCGTGACCGTGATCGGCCGCCGACTGGGCGGCGAGCTCCCGGGCGCTCGCCGGCAGCCCCGCGATTTGCGTCTCCTCGGTCAGGACGAGCTCGAAGGCCTTGGTGGCGTCGAGCACGTTGTTGGAGAACTTCGTCCCCAGCTCGGCCAGCTCAAGCTGGATCGCCTCGAAGCGCTCGCGCGCCTCTCCCTGGAGGGCAACGCCTGCGAGCTCTGCATCGCGGATCGCGCTACGCACGAGATGGCGCGCGTTCTCATCGAGGTCATTCCAGGCCTCGCCGTCCCGCAAGCCCACCAGGGCGCGGTGGATTGCCTCGCTCTGGCCGAGCTTCACCGAGAGCCGTACGACCTCCGGCTCGACCTCCTCGAAGGCGGCGCGCAGCTCCTCGCTGTTCTTCACGCCCAGGAGGTGCGAGACGATCCCCCAGCGGTAGGAGATCGCGTCGTGGATGCGCTCCAGCGGCTCGACGACGCCCTCCCAGGTGGGTGCGGCCGAGGATTCGAGGCGTGTGAACTCGTCCTCGACGCCGGCCAGCAGGGCACGCACGCCGGGCACCACATGGGTGGGTTCGATCTCGTCGAAACGGGGCGGGCCGGTGGCCGCCAGGATGGGGTTCGCTGCCGTACTCATGATCGCGCGGGTTCGGTCAGGGGGGGTCGGTCAGGGGACGGAGAAGGGGATCGGGGCACTACGCGGTCCATCCCGCCAGTCTTGGGCGTGCCATCTTAGTGCGCCGGCCAGATTCCCTCACGAGAGATCGCTCAGGCGTGGACAGGACGGTCGCTGGTGGACGCGGAAACCGACCGCTTGAAAGCCCTGGCCCAATGCCTGGTGAGTGAGAGGGCTAGACTGAGGGCGTGCAGTTTCGTCTCGTGCAACACGACCTGGTCGACTCTACCTCGGAGCGAGCCCTGACCGCCCTGGCCACGGGCGACGCTCGACATGGCGACGTGCACATCGCCCGCGGCCAGTCCCTGGGGCGCGGTCGCCGGGGCCGGCGCTGGCACAGCGCCGCGGGCGAGGGCCTCTACATGAGCGTCGTGCTCCTGCCGCCGCCGCCGCCCATCGCGCCGGCCGCCCTGACCCTCGCGGCCGCCCTGGGTCTGCTCGATGGCTTGCGAGCTCTCGGTCTCGAGCGCGGCAGGCTCGAGTGGCCCAACGACCTGACCGTCGATGGAGCCAAGCTCGGCGGCTGCCTCGTTGAGAGTCGCGGTCTCGACCCCGCCCGCCCGCATCATGTGCTGGGCATCGGAGCCAACATCGCCCAGCGTTCGTTCCCCGCCCAGCTGCTCGAGGAACGTCCGGTCACCAGTCTGGCCCTGCAAGGGCTCTCGACGGCTGTCTCCGAAGCCGCGGCCAGGGTCTTGGAGGCCCTCCCCGCGCGACTGGCCCAGGCCGGCGAGGGAAGCGAGCGCCTGACGCGCGACTTCCTGGCGGCCAGCGCACTGCTCGGCGAGCTCGTGACCGTCAAATCGGGCGCCGCGCAGAGCACGGGCGTCGTACGCGAGCTGACTTTCGCGCGCGGACTGGGCCTGGAATGCCCCGACGGCGCGCTCGAGACCCTGGCCCTCGAGCACATAAGCCGACTCGAGATCCTGAGCGGGTGAACGAATCGGCCTGCCGCGGCGCCTATACTGTGCGGCTCCCCAACCGCCGAGATTCCATGAAACGCGACCACGACAGAGCTCCCAACGAGATGCGCCCGATCTCCTTCGAGCGCGGTTTCAACAAGGCACCCGGCTCGGTGATGGCGTCCTTCGGGGACACGCGCGTGCTGTGCACCGCGATCTACACCGACGGGGTCCCACCCTTTCTGCAGGGCAAGGGACGCGGTTGGCTCACGGCCGAATACTCGATGCTCCCCTCCTCCACCGGCACGCGCAAGCAGCGTGACCGCACCGGACGGGTCGACGGCCGCTCGGTGGAAATCCAGCGCTTGATCGGACGCTGCCTGCGAGCAGTGATGGACTTCAAGCAGATGAGCGAGCGCACGATCTGGCTCGACTGCGATGTGATCCAGGCCGACGGCGGAACGCGCACGACGGCCATCTCCGGCGCCTACGTGGCGCTGCACGACCTTCTGACGACCATGGACGAGCGCCGCATCCTGCGCGGCTGGCCGCTCCTGACCCAGGTCGGCGCGATCTCGGCCGGAGTAGTCGGGGGCGAGGTTCTGTGCGACCTCTGTTATGCCGAGGACAGCACCGCAGACGTGGACCTGAACCTCGTGATGACCGGCGGCGGACAGTTCATCGAGGTCCAGGGCTCCGCCGAAGGTGCACCCTTCGACCGCGAGTCCCTCGACAGCATGCTGGAGGTCGGTGACGCGGCCATCCGACGCATCTTCGAGGCCCAGACCCAGGCGCTGCACGGCGCCTGATCCGAAGAGGCGGCATACGTGCGGATCCTGATCGCCAGCGGCAACGCGAAGAAGCGCCGTGAGCTGGTGGAGATGCTCACGCCCGCGGGCGTGACCGTACTCGGTCCCGAGGACGTGGGCGGCCTGCAGGAGGTGATCGAGGACCAGCCGACCTTCCTCGGCAACGCCCGCAAGAAGGCGGCCGCGGCGGCGTGCGCCCACGGCTGCTGGGCCCTGGCGGACGATTCCGGCCTCGAGGTGGACCACCTCGGCGGCGCCCCGGGCGTCCACTCCGCGCGCTTCGCGGGCGCCCACGGCGACGACGCCGCGAACAACCGCCGCCTCCTGAGCGAGCTGGAGGGGGTCGGCGAGGCCGATCGCACGGCGCGCTTTGTGTGCGCCCTGGTCCTGGCGCGCGCCGACGGTTCGTCGGCCATCGAGCTCGAAGGAACGGCCCGCGGCCGCATCCTGACCGAGCCTCGCGGCGACGGCGACTTCGGCTACGACCCCCTGTTCCTTTTCACCGAGGAGGGCTTTGAGCAGACTGGTCGCGGATTCGCCGAGCTTTCCCTGGCGGAGAAGTCCGAGGTCAGCCACCGCGGACGAGCCCTGCGGCAGCTCCTCTCACGACTGAACGAAGCGACGGCGACCAGCCGCTGAAACGACGGTCCCGGTGGACACCCAGCACATCCGCAACTTCTCGATCATCGCGCACATCGACCACGGGAAGTCCACCCTGGCCGATCGCATGCTCGAGATTTCCGGAGCGGTGAAGAAGCGCGACATGCGCAGCCAGATTCTGGACGACATGGAACTGGAGCGCGAGCGGGGCATCACGATCAAGGCGCGCGCCGTGACGATCCATCACGAGGTGGACGGCGAGCGCTACCAGCTCAATCTGATCGACACGCCCGGGCACGTGGACTTCAGCTACGAGGTTCAGAAGAGCCTGCAGGCCTGTGAGGGCGCAGTGCTGCTGGTGGACGCTTCCCAGGGAGTCGAAGCCCAGACCGTGGCCAACGCCTACCTGGCCGTCGAGCAGAACATGGAGATCCTTCCGGTCTTGAACAAGATCGACCTGGCCCATGCACACGCCGACGAGGTGGCCGAGGAGATCGAGAACAGCCTGGCCATCGAGGCCACCGACGCCCTGCACATCTCCGCCAAGACCGGCAGCGGCTGTCACGAGGTGCTCGACCGCATCGTCGAGCGCATCTCGGCGCCCCAAGGCGATCCCGACGCCCCGCTCCAGGCCCTGATCTTCGACGCCGTCTACGACGAGTACCGCGGCATCATCGTCTACCTGCGGGTGTTCAACGGAACCCTGCGGCGACGCGACATGGCCCGCATGATCGGGACCGGCAAGGTGTACGAGGCGGTCGAGATCGGCCGCTTCTCGCCGGCCATGACCGCCTGCGAGGAGCTCTCCACGGGCGAGGTCGGCTATCTGGTCTCCAACATCAAGCGCCTCGGTGACGTGAGCGTGGGCGACACGATCACCCTCGACAAGGGGCCCGAGGTGGAGATGCTCCCCGGCTACGAGGAGCCCGCTCACATGGTCTTCGCGGACTTCTACCCCACCAATCCCGGTGAGTTCCAGCACCTCCGGGATGCGCTCGAAACCCTCTCCCTCTCAGACTCGGCCCTCTCGTTCCAACCCGAGAGCTCGGACGCCCTCGGCTTCGGTTTCCGCTGCGGATTCCTCGGCCTCTTGCACATGGAGATCATTCAACAGCGGCTCGAGCGCGAGCACGACCTCGACATGATCCAGACCGCGCCGTCTGTGACCTACCGCATCCGGGATGAGGCCGGGAAGGAGACGGAAATCCGCTCCCCGGGCCAGCTCCCCTCTCCGGACACCTTCGTGGATCTCTTGGAGCCAGTGGCGCGCACCAGCATGTTGATCCCCGTGGATTTCATCGGGGCGCTGATGCAGATCGCCAGCGACCACCGCGGGACATTCGTGCGTCAGGAGCACCTCTCTCCCACGCGCGTTCAGCTGGTGTTCGATCTGCCGATGGCCGAGATCATCTATGACTTCTACGACAAGCTGAAGTCGGTCACGCGCGGCTACGGGACGCTCAACTACGACCTGCTCGGGTTCCACGCCGATGACCTCGTGCGGCTCGAGATCCTGGTCAATGGAGAATCGGTCGACGCTCTCTCCAGTATCGTCCACCGCTCCCAGGCCGACTACCGCGGCCGCCAGACCCTCAAGCGTCTGCGCAAGGAGATCCCGCGCCATCTGTTCGAGGTCCGACTGCAGGCCGCGATCGGCAGCCGCATCATTGCCCGCGAGTCCATCGCCGCCCTGCGCAAGGACGTGACGGCCAAGTGTTATGGGGGCGACATCACGCGCAAGCGCAAGCTGCTCGAGAAGCAGAAGAAGGGCAAGCGCCGCATGCGACAGGTCGGGAACGTGGACATCCCCCAGAAGGCGTTCCTCGCTGTGCTCGGCGGAGACGAGAAGTGACCATGAGCGACCGGAAACAACCCGGTAAGAGCGGCGGCGAGTCCAAGCATCCGTGGCGCGACAACATCGAAGCGATCACGATGGCCATCATCATGGCCGTGATGCTGAAGTACTTCGTCGTCGAGGCCTACAAGATCCCCACCGGGTCCATGCAGCCCACGCTGATGGGCAACGTCGAGACGCAGATCTTCGATCGCATCCTGGTGGACAAGTTCTCGTTCCACTACCGCGACCCCAAGCGCTTCGAGGTGGTCGTCTTCAAGTACCCGCTCGACATCTCCAAGAACTTCATCAAGCGCATCGCGGGCATCGGCCCCGAGGAGTTGAAGGTCGAGAACGGAGACCTGTGGCACCGCGCCGACGCCAACGAGCCCTGGAGCGCCCTGCGTCGCCCGCGTCCGGTGCAGGAGTCCGCCTGGAAGCGGCTGTATCCTGGCGCGCCAGGCAGCAAGACCTGGAAGGTGCTCGCGGGCACGGAGGATTGGAGAGCCTCGAAGGACACGATCATCGCCCGCGGCTCCGGCTCCGTGCGCTTCCCCCAGAGCGGGCTGATCACCGACCAGTACCGCGACGGCTACCCGCTCAGCATCCGCGACAAGATCGTGCGGCGGGTCGGAAGCTCGGCGCACATGGTCGGCGACCTGCGCATCTCGGCAGAGCTGGAGGCCCTGGCCGGATGTGAGTCCGTCACGGTCCAGCTCCGCGAGGGCGACCGTCGCTACCTCTTTCGCCTGCCGGGTCCCGCGGCCCCGCCGGACGCCCGCCCCTCGATCCGCTTCGAGCGAGCCGGAGCGATCGGCGGCGGGCCGGGCGGTGCGATCGAAATGGCGGGTTCATGGCGACTCGAGGCGGGCCGGGCCATCGAGTTCTCCGCTCAGAACCTCGACGACATGCTGACGCTCGAGCTGGACGGAGAGGTCGTCCTCGAACTCGAGGTCCCCCCGGCCACCGACCAGAGCTCGTTCCTGTTCTTGCACGTGGAGGGCGAGGGCGCAGACTTCTCCGAAGTTCAGGTCGAGCGCGACATCTACTACATCTCCGACGCGCGCAAGATCACGCACTGGAAGATCCCCGCGGGCCACTTCGTGATGCTGGGTGACAACACCCAGGACTCGAGCGACAGCCGCGAGTGGACCTGGCGCTCCTACGCCTTGCCCGGAACAGGCGTCGTGCGGGGAAACCTGCGCCTGAACGAGGAGAACCCGCGCACCGTGAAGGGCCTGCCCGGCGGGCCCGAGGTCTGGTTCCGGGACGAGTGGGGCGAGCGCCACCACTGGCGAGGGGGCGAGGCGCGCCTGCTCGGCGACGAGGAGGCGCCCTTCGTACCGCGGCGCCTCATCACCGGGCGCGCCGTGGTCGTTTTCTGGCCCATCAAGTGGGGTCTGGGGCTCTGGCGCCTGCGCTGGATCCGCTGATTCGCAAGCACCGGTTTTCCACAGACGCCGCGTAGCCCGCCGAAAGGAGCTTCGGGAGAGTCGTGGGTCAACAACGAGCCCGCCGCGCAAGGGGGCACCTACCCCGTCCAGTGCTTTTTCCGCCTCATCTGGGCATAAATACCGGCCCGGGACAGCCTTGGGGCGATCCCGAGATTGCGATGACATTCGAGCTATCGTCCGAGCACCAACGGCGCTCTGGCGCTCCAGCGTGTTCTCGTCGGAGACCTTCGCAGGACTACCCACAGGTTATCCACAGAGTTGCGAGGGCTCTCGCGACCCCAGATGGAATGAAACATCCCTGCTGGATCCGGTTCGCAATCCTCCTCTGGCGACCTTCCCAGGCCCGCCTCTATCGCCGAAGTCTCTACATCAC
>MPMD02096963.1_pt1 | contig 60644 bp, 39 predicted proteins | sample 1617291 | NCBI WGS metagenome assembly MPMD02 (sample SAMN05944810, study PRJNA350692) | marine metagenome | biome: marine; feature: ODZ; material: water; isolation source: 120 m water sample filtered on 30 um supor filter | place: Pacific Ocean | collected 2012-04-09 | depth 120m m | reverse complement strand
CGTAGTCTCCCGGTCCCCGGGCGGGCATCTGCCCGGATTCCTGGGTGACGGGGCTCGCGATCCACTTCAGGGATACGCGGTAGTCGCGACGGGGGAGCAGGCCTCCAGGGCCGGGAGAGGTTCCATTCTCGTCACCGCCGACAGCGCCCGAACTCCCCGAGGCCACGGCCCGGCGAGCACAGGCGGGGGAGAGGGTGGTCAAGAGGATCACGAGCAGTAGCAGTCCGGGCCGAAGGCTTGCGTCCAGCATGGAGAATCTCGGTCGAGGTGGTCGGTGAAGGGGTTGCGAGGCGGCCCTCGTGGTGAGCCGCGCCTGGCGCCGAGTATAGTCGCGCCGGCGCGATTTTCTCGGCGTGCTGGAGACTCCCCATACGGCGACCGAGCGCTGGCGTTTGCGAAGGGGGTGGGGGGAAATCTTCTTTCAGGGGGGCGCGCCGAGGAAGTGATCACCGGCTCCCGGGCGCTAGAATGAGGCTCTCTCGTCCGATCCGACCATGCGTGACGTTCCCTGCAACCTCCTGACCGGCTTCCTGGGCAGCGGGAAGACGACTCTCTTGCGCCACGTGATGGAGGGCGGCCTGGGTGATGCGCGGGTGGCGATCGTGATGAACGAGATCGGCGACGTGGGCATCGACGGGCGGGTGTTCGACGGACTGGATGCCGTCGAGCGCATGGTCGAGTTGAACAGTGGCTGCGTCTGCTGCACGATCGATGAGTACGCCTTCGGGACGGCCTACCGAGAGCTCCTGGAGACCGCCCGCCCCGACCTGGTCATCATCGAGACCACCGGAGTCGCCGAGCCGGGGCCGATCCTCGGTCGCCTGGGTGGCATGGGGGTGCCCTGCGATGCGGTCATCACGGTCGTGGATGCCCTGACCTTCGAGGCCCTCGTCTGCAGCGAGCCGGTGCTCGAGCTGCAGGTGCGTGCCGCCGACTTCCTCGTGATCTCCAAGATCGACCTCGTGGACGCAGCGGCCTTGCGCTCTGTGGAGGAGCGGCTGGCGCGCATGAACCCTCGGGCGCGACAGCTGCGAGCCGAGCACGGCGACGTGCCCGGTGGCTTGCTCTTCGGCGCGGGCCTCGTCCGCCCGCAGAGGGAGAGGGCACCGGAGGCCGCCGCTGACATCGATCATCGCTCCCACGATGAGATCCAGTCCTTCTCCTTCGAGAGCGCGCGGCGCCTCGACAGTGACGCCTTCGGTCGCTTCCTCGAGGGTCTCCCCGAGCCGATCTACCGCGCCAAGGGGCTGTTCGTCCCGGCCGGAGAGGACGTCCCCAAGGTCTTCCACTTCACCTGTGGGCGCTGGGAATTGCGCGCGGTCCCCGCCCTGCTGGGCGCCGTGCGCGGAACCCGTGCGGTCTTTATCGGTCGCGGCGCCTCCGCGGTCGCGCGGATCGTGAAGGCCGACCTCGAGACCTGCCTGGAACTCCCGCCCGCAACGGACAGTGGCTTCGAGCCTTGAGGTTTGGAGCCCCTGTCTGGATTCCATGCCTGTAATGAACAGCGTCTCCGAGCCTTGAGGCTCGGAGACGCTGTGTGATGCCTGGATCGCGATCCCCCATGGGCGTGGACCCTCAGGGGGCGCGAAGGCTCGAGCCTACAGCCAGGTGATCGCGAGACCGTTGGTCAGGTTGAAGGTGCCTCCGCAGGGGCCGTTCGGATCCCGGTACCAGCCCTGGTAGTGCTTGGTGTCCCCGGGGTTCACGGTGGAGTTCGCACCCGGCTCACCAGAGATCGAGTGGGGGGACGAATCGACCATGCCCGCTCCGTCGATCGTGAGCGGCGGGTAGTAGCGCCAGACGTTGCCGCCCGCGCAGCGCAAGCCGTCCCCGAAGATGATGCCGTTGCCGTTGTCGATCGCGTTGTCGCCCTGGAAGAAGACCATGAACTGTCCGGGAATCAGCCCCGCGGATTCGAGCACCACCGTGTCCGCTCCGACGACAGCGTCACCGGAGGCGGTCAGGATGCCGCCGCCCGGGTTGACGCTGTTGGCGCAGCCGCGTCCGGGGCCGCCCGGGTTGGAGCAGGGGGGTGCGTTGCCGGTACCGTCGCAGAAGCAGAAGGGCGTGAAGGGGCCGAGGTCGCCGGGGTCGGACAGGTACAGGATCCAGACCGCACCGCGGTCGGAACCACCGTCGTCGTCTCCAGAGGCACCGACCACCATGTCGTTGACGCCGTTTCCGTCGAGGTCGCCGGCCCAGCGGCACGAGTAGCCGAAGTAGTCGTTGTCGCCGAGGTCGCCCGTGAAGCCACCTTCGGTGTTGCTGATCTTGTGGGAGGACTCGACGCCGCCCTGATTGAGCAGTAGCAGCCACATGGCTCCACGGTCGCCACCCCCGTCGTTGTCGTTGGGGGAACCGACGGCCAGGTCGGCCACGCCGTCACCGTTGAGATCGCCGATCGACCCGCAGCCGCGACCGAAGTTGTCGCCATCCTGCAGCGCGGGGCTGGCGCCGCCTTCTGTCGAGCTGATCTTGATGTGGGCAAGGGAGTGACCGGTCTGGGCGAGGGCCAAGATCCAGACCGCGCCGCGGTCGACACCGCCGTCGTCATCGCCGCCTGCGCCTACGGCCAGGGCGTAGGTGCCGAAGCCCATGTAGTTGCCCAGGCCGGCCAAGGACCAGCCCAGGCCGTCCCCGTCGTCGAGGACACCATCGAAGGCTCCGAACCAGTCGCTGATCTTCTGGTGGGCCTTGACGGTTCCGTCAATGTTCAGGAACAACACGTAGACCGCACCGCGGTCGACGCCGCCGTCGTCGTCGTTGCGCGCGCCGACCGCGATGTCCTGGACCGAGTCCCCGTCGAGGTCACCGATCATCAGGACCGACGTGCCGAAGCGATCGGTCTCGTTCAGGATCCCCGTGAAGCCGCCCTCAGTGGCGCTGATCTTCTGCTGGTCCTTGACGGTTCCGTCGCTGTTGAGGAACAGGATCCACACGGCGCCCGCGTTGAAGGCGCCGTCGTTGGACTGCAGGGCGCCGACCGCGAGGTCCATGACGCCGTCGCCGTCGAGGTCGCCGAGGGGTGCGAGACTGTTGCCGAACCAGTCCTGGTTGCTGAGACCGCCCGTGAAGCCGCCGGCGGTGTCGCTGATCTTCTGCTCGCTCTTGACCGAGCCGTCGGCGTTCATGAACACGATGTAGACCGCGCCGCGGTTCTCGCCGCCGTCGTCATCGAGGCGGGCGCTGATGGCGAGGTCGCCGACGCCGTCCCCGTCCAGGTCACCGATGGTCGTGACGGCCCGGCCGAGGGAGTCAAAGTCGTCGAGCGTGCCGCCGAAGCCACCCTCGGTGTCGCTGATCTTCGTATGACCGATGACCTGTCCGGAGGCCAGGGTGGCTGCGGTGCAGGCCAGGGCCGGGATCAGAAATAGGCGGGAGAATGCGGGCGAGAGCACGCTGAGGATCCGATTGTCTTGCACGAAAGCGCCTCCTTGGAGGACTGCTGGGGATGGGGACACAAATACCTGGGGGCTAGGTGGGTAGCGCATGCACGCGACCCGCAGAACCACCACCAAGTGGAGTCTAGGTCTGATTATGGCGTAGCCCCAGGGTTTTCGGGGAGACAGGATCCGAGAGAATGGCCCCTAGTCCCCCCTCGGCGCCTTGGAGCAGGGCCCGCAGGGGACGCTGACCGTTGCTATGGTGGCCGTCGAGTGGAGACCAAAGCCGGTCGCCGCCTCCGATTCCCCCGTGCAGACTCTCTCCGATTCGGTCGCCGTCGTCACCGGTGGCAGCAGTGGCATCGGCCTGGCCGGTGCCCGGGCTCTCGCCGCTGGCGGGGCTCGGGTGGCCCTGGTGGGGCGCAACGCCGAGCGCCTCGATGGGGCTCTCGACGCCGTGCGGGCCGAGGCGCCGCGAGCGCACCTGATGGCTCTGGCCCTCGAAGTGCGCCGGGCGGGGGACATGCAGTCCATGGCCGAGAGCGTCCTCGCGGAGTGGGGGAGGCTCGACGTGCTGGTGGCCGCGGCAGGGAGCGCGGGCAGCTCGGCCGTCACCCGCGGCCTGCCCTACGCCATCGCCGAGTTGTCGGTGGAGGAGTGGGACGAGGTGATCGACACCAACCTCAAGGGCGTCTTTCACTGCTTGCAGGCCGTGCTGCCCACCATGATCGAACAGGGCGCGGGCGAGATCGTCTGCGTCTCCTCGGCGCGCGGCGCCCTGGTCGGCCTTCCGTACAACGGTGCCTACAGCGCCTCGAAGCATGGACTGCGTGGACTCGCCGCGTGCCTGGCGGAGGAGGTGGCCTCCCAGGGCATCCGCGTGCAGTCCATCTTGCCCGACGTGACCGACACGCCCATGATGCACTCGACGAAGGCCATGGCCCCCGACGGGCTGCTGGACCCGCGCCAGGTGGCCGACACCATCGTGCGACTGATCCTGGCGCCCGACGACGCCTTGCTCGTCGATCCCCTGTTGGCCCCTTTTCCATCCCCTGACTCCAACCCGTGAGACGCTGTCAACATGGCGAATGAACGAGAACACCCCTCGTCCGGTGCGCTGAGTGGGAAGTGCGCCCTGGTCACCGGTGGCGGCAGTGGCATCGGCCGCGCCACCTGCCTGCGCCTCTGCGCTCAGGGAGCGGACGTGGCCGTCGTGGACATCGCGCTGGAGTCCGCGCGGGAGACTGTCGCTCAACTCGCGGAACTGGGCGGCGGCGGCCAGGCCCTTGCTCTGGCTGCGGACGTACGGAGCGAGGAGGACCTGCAGGCCATGACGCGCGATGTGGTGGAGCGCTTCGGCCGTATCGACATCCTCGTGCACTCGGCCGCGATCCTGCGCAGCCGCGGCAGCGGGCCTAAGGTCCTGTCGGAGATCTCCAGTGAGGAGATGAACGAGGTGATCGACATCAACCTCAAGGGCACGTTTCTCTGCAACCGCGCGGTGCTGGGGGTGATGCTGCCCCAGGGCTCGGGGCAGATCGTGAACATCTCCTCCACCTCGGGCCTCAAGGGGCGCCCGATGGACTCGGTTTACAGCGCCTCGAAGTTCGGGGTCGTGGGCCTGACCGAGTCTCTCGCCGAGGAGGTGCGCTCGTCGGGCGTGCGCGTGCAGCTCGTCATCCCCGATGCAGTGGCGACTCCCATGTGGGACCAGAACGGGGCCCTGCCGGCGCCCCCCGGAGCCCTGCCGCCCGAGCGCGTGGCCCAGCTCATCTGCGACCTGATCTGTCTTCCCGGGGACGCCATGCTGCAGAACGTGGTGATCGCTCCCTTCCGGTCGCGGCGACGGAGGAGGAAGGAGAAGAAGTAGGGGGACGAACCGCTCGCTCGGGCTTGCGGCCGGGACGGCGCCGGGCAATCATCGTCGGGTGGCAGGCAGCGACGGGACCTGCCTACCGACGCCATGCGCACCCTCCTGACCTTGTTGCTCGGTCCAGCGCTGCTCCTCGCCCCGCCGGGGGCCGGAGATGAGATCGCCTGGAGGGCGGACCACGCCATGGTCGTGGAGCGCGCCCGGGCGGAGAAGCGCGTGTTGTTCGTGGCCGTGACCATGGATGACGAGACGCGCTGCGAGGACTTCGTGGACCGCGTGTATGACGATCGCGAGGTCCGGCGACTCGCTCAGCGCACCCTGAACCTGGTGGGCTCGCGCGAGCTGCACCGCAAAGGCGACGGCGAGTGCCCGCGCCTGGGGAGCGTGAGCTGTCGCGATCACCTGCGGGTCGAGGCTGCCCTGCGGGAGGCGCACCTGGGCGTCAACGAGAGCGGGGCCATGGCCGTCCCCCAGCATCTGTGGCTCGACTCCGGGGGAGAGGTGCTGCTCAGTGTGCCCTTCGAGATGTCCGCGGAGGAGATGATCTGGTGCTTCGTCACGGCCCTGCGGCGAGCGGATCCGGAGCTGGAGCTGGCGATGCCGGACGAGGCCCGGCCTCCGCGCCGGTTGCTCTTCGGTCGCGCCTACACGCCGCCCTCCGGTGACAGCCTGGCGCGCGGCTTGACCGAGGACGAGCTCGAGACCGAGATCAAGCGCCTCAAGTCGAGCTTCTTCAGCGGCGGCCGCTTCGGCTCCCTGGCGAAGATCCTGTTCACCGATGATCCCGACGCCGTTGAGTACGGCAAGCTGGCGTACGGTCGCTCCCTGTTGACCTGGAGTGGTAACGAGTACCTGAGCAGGTCCTTGCACACGATCGGAGTCCTCGCGCCCATGAACTTCTGGGTCGTCCTTGAGAACTTCGCGCGCGACGATGACCCGCGCGTGCGGAAGGAGACGGCCGTTGCGCTCGAGCAGCTGGCGGCGCCGCGCTCCTACAAGCTCGTCAAGCGTTCCCTCAGCAAGGAGAAGGATCCCTCCGTCGAGAGCGCCTGGCTGCGGGCCCTGGGGGCCGTCGGCCACGGCGAGAGCGGAGCCCGCAAGGTCCTCCTCAAGGCGGCGACCTCCGATGATGATGAGGCCCTGCGCTGCAACGCGATTCTGGCCCTGGGGCACCTGCAGGGGCACGAGGACGTGCGGGAAGTCCTGATCGGGGCGCTGGCGGCGGAGGTCGGCGGCGGCGCTCGCATCGCGGCGGCCTGCGCCATGGCTATCTCGCGCGACGCGCTCTACCTGGCTCCCCTGACGGAGGCGGTGGGGGAGGCGACCGAGGGCGATCTGCTGCTCGCCCTGGAGGTGCTGCGCGGCGCGGACCTGGGCCGGATCGAGGCCGCCGTCCGGCGTGTGAGCCGTGATGACCTGCGCCGCGAGCGCGTATTTTTCGGCGTCGCCGGCGACTGAGCCTCGGGGTCGCGCGATCAGGCCGTCGATCGGCGTGGATCGCTGGGGCGGCCAGGTTCATCCAGCCCAGTCGGGGCCCTCGCGAACCAGTCAGGGCCCTCGCGAACCGGTCAGGGCATCCACGACCACACATCCGTGAACAGGAAGCGCTCGATGGGACGCAACAGTTCCCGCCAGACCTGGCTGGAGTCCACCACGACGCGCGAGTAGCCGGTCATGCCCGGGGCCAGGCGGTGGTCGCGAGGAAGGGTGCAGTAGACGCGCACGAGGTATTCACTGTCGGGGTTGCTCGAGCGCTCGAGCTGCGACTCGCGGTCCGTGCGGATCGGGTGTACCTCGATCTCCGCCTCGTTGGAGGTCGTCAAGGCCACGGCTCGCACCTCCGCCATCAGCAGCTCGCCGTCGAGGCTGAAGAGACGCACCTTGACCGGGTTGCCCGTGCTGACGAGGGCGGCGGCCGCCTCGTCCGCGGCGATCTCCACCTCCAGTGAGGAGTTGTCCTGGATGACCGCGATCAATTCGCCGGCCTCCACGACCTGTCCGACGCGCTCGCCCATGAAGGGAGTGACGACCTTGCCCTGGATGGGGGAGTGGATGCGGGTAAGGCCGATCAACTGCTGGTTGTAATCGGCCCGCGCCTGGACGCGCGCGATGTCTGCTCGCTTGGCGCGCACCTCCTCCTCACGAGCGCCCTCCTCGAGCTTCGTGAGGTTCTCCTGGGCCGAGGCGACCAGGTGCACCGTCGCGTCCCGGGAGACCTGGGCAGAGGCCAGCTCCTCGTCCGTCGCTGCACTCTGCTCCGCCAGGCCGCTGACCCGCACCAGCTCGCGCTCGTAGTGGTCGAGGCGTACCTGCCAGAGGGCCAGCTGCTCGCGGGCCATGGCGACCTCCTCCGCTCGCGGTCCAGATTCGAGCAGATCGAGTTCGGCGTGCAGGCGGTCGAGCTCCGCCGACGCCGTCGCCAGCTCGGCGGTGTACTCGCGGTCGTCGAGGGTCGCGATCAGGGTCCCCGGCTCTACCGGGTCCCCCTCGCGCACCTCGATGGTCAGGATCTCACCGGCGACAGGCGCCCGCACTCCGCGCTGGGAGAGTGGGACCAGGCGGCACTCGCCTACGACCTCTCTCGCGTAGGGCAGGGCGAGGCACACGCCCAGCCCGAGCAGGGCGACCAGGCGCACGGTCCATCGTAGCACCCAGTTACCGCCACTGCGGACCTGGCCGGAGAGTGTCTTCGTACCCATGAATAAGAAGGCCGACGGCCGGATTCTAGCGGGGTGGCGTTCCGAATCACCCGTCCCCGTGCTGTTGTTTGTCCGCGAATCAGACCGGAGGGGATTTCCCTGCGGCCAGTGCTTCCTCCGGCGCTCCCAGTCGCTTCAATGGCGTGCGGCGAGCGAGGGGGAACCCGGCCGCTGCCCATGAACGCTGCTACAAACCAGACTACGGGGGCTGTTCGCGGACAGCGCCACGTCGTCCTCGCCTGGGCCTGCGCCGCCCTGGGGCTCCTCGCTGCCTGCTCGGGGCCGCGGCGCATCCGATTGCCCGATGCCTCCGCCTGGCGCCCAGCCTCTCCCCTGAGCACCTCCGGCCTGTCCGGGGGCGATGGTGAGGCGTTCCCGGCGACCGCGTCCGTCTCGCCCGTGGCGATGACCTCCTCAACTTCGGGTGCCGTGCCGATCGACCTCGCCCAGGTCTTCCAACTAGCCGCCGAGACGGACCTCGAGACCCGCATCGCCGTCGAGCAGGCCCAGGAGGCCTTCGCTGAAATGGACGTCGTGGCCGAGTCCCTCTACCCGTCGCTGAGCCTCGGCCTGCGGCGCGGTGACCGCAATGGTTCCTTCCAGACCACCGCCGGCAACTTCCTTGAGGTCGACGCCCGTCAGGCGTTCCGCGGACCGGCTCTGGAGTTGACCTTCGACCCCGGCCGGGCCGTATTCAGCTTGGCGGCATCCCGCGAGCGGGCCGAGGGCCGCACCTTCGGAGCCATGATGACCTTCCAGGCCGCCATGCGGCGTGCGGGCCTGAGCTTCGTCGCTCTAGAGGAGGCCCACGCCCTGATCTCCGTCGCCGAGGGAGCTCTGGCGCGAGCACAGGAGGTACTGGAGGACCAGCAGTTACGCCGGACCGGTGGCGCCGGCCATGAAGGTGACCTGCAGGGGGCCCTCGCGCAGCGGGCGCGCGACCTCGACAACCTCCTGGCCCGCAAGGCCGAGGCGCAGGTGGCCTCCGTGCGCCTGGCCGAGCTGCTCGGCCTCGCTCCCCGGCGGCCTCTCGTCCCCCGCGGGAGCGAGTTCCGCGCCTTGGAGATGGTCGCCCTGGAAGACTTGCCCGGTCTGGTCGAGCTCGCTCTGGAGCATCGTCCCGAGGTGGCCCAGGCGCAGAGCTTCGTGAGCGCGGCGGAGCTGGAGCGGGACCTCAGGTCCTGGCGCTGGGCGATCCCGACCTTCGAGGGCGTCGCGGAGGCGGGGGAAGTCGGCCCGGACGACGGCCACCTCGAGCATACCGAGGCATTCAGCATGGCCTTGCAGTGGAACCTCGGCGCGACCCTCTCGGGGGAGCTTCACCGCTCGCGCGCCGTGGCGCGCGAGGCGGCCTTCGTGCTCGAGGCCGTGCGCCGGCGGGTGGCGCGCGAAGTGGTCGAGGCCTTCCGCGCCGCACAGGCCATACGGGAGCGCAGCACCGTCCTCGAAGAAGCCGAGCGCGCTGCCCGGGCGGCCCTCGATCAGGTTGCGGTGCGCTTCGCCAGCAGCGACCGCCTGCTGGTAGAGGCTCGGCGTGCCTCCGAACTGGTGACCGCGATGCAGGAGCGCCGCATAGGGGCCCTCGCGGACTACTGCCGCGCTCAGCTGACCCTGTTTGCGGCCGTCGGAGGTGGAGGGTCGGCGGACCTCCCGCTGCTCCTGCCTGACCCCCGGCCTGTTCGGCGTCCCTAGTGAGTCCAAGCCTCGTTCGAGGGCTTGATGACTAGGCTCTGACCGCTGAGTGTCCCCCAGGGCTTGCACCGGGATCGGGGCCTCTTGGAATAGCTGCCAGAGGAAGGGGTCCTGGCGATGCATCGGGCGCGAAAGGCGCACTCGTCTGGACGCCTGGGGTATCGTGCTGGTACATTAGGGTGTTGGCCCTGATAGGGCCTCTTCGGCCCCTCCCGCGACCGCCATCAGGTCGCTCGATCCACGCCTCTTGCGGCCCCCAGGGGCCGATCTCCTGAACCTGGCGCTTTCCATGAGTGCCGGAGTGGGGATCGGGTGGGATCAGGCGATCCGGGTGAGGTGGGAAGGTACCGGTCGACCGTGGAGGCCCAGTCCACAGCCCAGTTCGAGATGGTTCAGCACGACATCGCGCCTCCCGCTTTTGACTTCCACGAGACGGGTGACCTGGAACTCCTGGTGGTCTCCCTAGGAGGCAGTTGGGATCCGTCCCTGCCCATCGCCGCCGCGCGGGCGGGAGCCGTCGGCATCCTCGATCTGACCTGGCTCGCGGACGCCCAGGCCGTCATGCCCGCTGTCGAGCGCCTCGGTCGTCTGGCCCGTGGGCGATTTGGCCTGCTCCTGACGGCCCGCCGCGACCCGGTGCAGGCGGCGGCCGCCGCGGCCGTCGAAGCCCATGGGTTCGAGCCCGACCTGGTCCTCCTGGCGGTAGAGGACGGTGATGACCTGCAGGCCCTCGCGGCCGAATGGCGCGCGCGCGCACGGCGCGTGGGCTTGGTGGCGACCTGCGAGGAACACGCCCTGCTGGCCCGCGACGCGGGCTGCGATCTGGTCGTGGCCCGCGGCCAGGAAGCGGGCGGGCTGGTCGGCGAGGAGACTACCTTCATCCTGATGCAGCGCCTGCTGGCCGCCGGGGACATGCCGGTCCTGGCATGGGGTGGCGTGGGCGCGCACGTGGCTGCCGGCTGCGCCGCGGCCGGCGCCGCCGGGGTCGTGCTCGACTGGCAGCTGGCCCTGACCCGCGAGTCGACCCTCTCGAGCGAGATGCGCGCGCGCATCGCCCGCATGGACGGCAGCGAGACCCTGCTCACGCGACTCCCCGACGGCCGCTCGTTCCGCTCCTACGTCCAGCCGGGCTGGGGTGGTCGCGAGGCCCTGGAGGCCGTCGCTGCCGGCGATGCGAGCGACCCGCGCACCTGGCAGCGCGCCCTGGAGCGCGTCTTGACGACGGACGCGCCCGCAGAGCGCTGCACGCCGGTGGGACAGGACGCCGTCCTGGCCGCCCACTGGCCCGGCGGCACTCCCACCGTGGCCGGCGCCCTGACCGGCCTGCGGGCGGTCGTGGAGCGGGACCTGCGCGGCGCGGTGGCGGCCGCGGCTCTGGCGCCCGATGGTCCTCTGGCGCGATCGCACGGGACGCGCTACCCCGTGGTGCAGGGTCCCATGACGCGCGTCAGCGACGTGCCCGAGTTCTGCGCGGCGGTCCAGCGCGGCGGCGGCCTGCCCTTTCAGGCTCTGGCGCTCATGCGCGGCCCGCAGTGCCGGGAACTGCTGCTGCGCACGGGTGAACTGGCGGGTGAGGGCTCCTGGGGCGTCGGAATCCTGGGCTTCATCGACCGCGATCTGAAGCGCGAGCAGCTCGACGCCATCGAGGATGCGCGGCCGCCCTTCGCGATCATCGCGGGCGGTCGCCCCGACCAGGCGGCATTGATGGAGGCGCGCGGCATCGCCACCTACCTGCACGTCCCCTCGCCAGCAATGCTCGAGACCTTCGTGGACGAGGGCGCGCGGCGCTTCATCTTCGAGGGCCGCGAGTGCGGCGGCCACATCGGCCCGCGCACGAGCTTCGTCCTTTGGGAGCAGATGATCCGCGTGCTCGATGAGGCCGAACTGACCTCGGAGCAGGCGTCCGATGTGCACGTTCTGTTCGCGGGCGGAATCCACGACGCGCGTAGCGCGGCGGCCGTGGCCGCCATCGCCCAGCCTCTCGTGGCGCGGGGCATGAAGATCGGCGTGCTGATGGGGAGCGCCTACCTGTTCACCCGTGAGATCGTCGAGACCAAGGCTCTCGTCGAGGGCTTTCAGACCGTGGCCATCGATGCGGAGCAGACGGTCACCCTCGAGACCGGGCCGGGGCACGCGACGCGCTGCGCCCCCTCCGAGTTCTCCGATTTCTTCGAGAGCGAGCGCGCGCGACGCGTGGAGGCGGGCGATGCGCCGGAGATGATGCGCGACGAGCTGGAGCGCCTCAACCTGGGCCGGTTGCGAGTCGCGTCGAAGGGCATCGTGCGGCGCTCAGCGAGTGACGGCGCGAGCGAGCTGGTGGGGATCGACGCCGAGCAGCAGCGTCGCGAGGGCATGTACATGGTCGGCCAGGTCGTCGCGCTCTCGGACTCGCTCTGCACGATCGAAGAACTGCACCAGCGCGTCTCGTCGGAGGCCGTCTCATTCCTCGAGCGCGTGGGTGCCGAGCAGACCGAGGCCCGGGCGCAGGTGCGCGAGGCGTCTCCCGCCCCGCCGCCGGCCCTGGACATCGCGATCGTCGGTATGTCCTGCATGCTCCCGGGGGCGAACGATCCCGAGGAGTTCTGGCGCAACATCCTCGAGAAGCGCGACCTGATCGGAGAGGTGCCCGCCGACCGCTTCGACATCGACCGCTGGTACGACTCCGAGCGCGGAAAGCGCGACAAGATCTACACCCGTAGCGGTGGCTTCATGGAGGAGATCCTCTTCGATCCCCTCAAGTACGGCATCCCGCCGGCGTCGTTGAGTTCGATCGAGCCCGTTCAGTTGCTGGCTCTCGAACTCGTGGACCGCGTGCTGCTGGATGCGAGCTGTGGCGGCTACGAGGGAGAGAACCCCCTCAAGGAAACCTGCAGCATCATCCTGGGCGCCGGTGGTGGCGCCGGTGAGCTCAGCACCCAGTACGCGTTCCGTTCCGGCCTGCCGCACTACGTCGAGAACGTCGACGAGTCGATCCTCGGCCAGCTCCCCGAGTGGACCGAGGACAGCTTCGCCGGCATCTTGATGAACGTCATCGCCGGTCGGGTGGCGAACCGCTACGACCTGGGCGGGTTGAACTTCACCGTGGACGCCGCCTGTGCCTCCTCTCTGGCCGCCGTCTATGTGGCTTGCCGCGAGCTGGCGGCGGGGACGAGCGACCTGGTGATCGCGGGAGGCTGCGACACGGTCCAATCTCCCTTTGGATACCTATGCTTCGCGACCGCCGGAGCACTCTCTCCGCGCGGCCGTTCGCGAGCCTTCGACGCATCGGCCGACGGCATCGCGATCAGTGAGGGCCTGGCCGCCGTGGCCCTCAAGCGTCTCGACGACGCGGAGCGTGACGGAGACCGGGTCTACGCGGTGATCCGCGCCGCGGCCGGCGGGTCGGACGGACGGAGCATGGGCATGACCGCACCTCGCGTCGAGGGCCAGCTGCGCACCCTGCGACGTGCCTACGGCCAGGCGGGCTTCTCCGCCTCCTCTGTGGGGCTCTTCGAGGCCCACGGCACGGGGACGGCCCTGGGGGATAGGACCGAGTGCACGTCCTTGAACCGCATGCTGGAATCCAGTGGCGCGGGCCCAGAGAGCAGCGCCATCGGCAGCGTCAAGTCGAACATCGGTCACACCAAGTGCACCGCCGGCGTGGCCGGGTTGATGAAGGCCGCCCTGGCCCTCCATCACCGGGTCTTGCCGCCCACCTTGCACGTCGAGTCGATCGAGGCGGGAGGGCCCCTGGACGGCGGCCCGCTCTACGCCAGCACCGAGCTGCGGCCCTGGATCCGTGGCGATGCCCCGCGCCGCGCAGCGGTCTCGGCCTTCGGCTTCGGGGGCACGAACTTCCACGTCGTCCTCGAGGACTACGAGGACGAGCCCTCCGGACCGCGAGCGATCACGGCCCGCGATCGGTGGCCGGCCGAGCTCTTCTCCTTTGCGAATGAGACCTCGGCCAAGGTTGCGGAGGGGGTGCGGCGCTTCGCGAGCGAGGTCCGTGCGGCCCGTGACGCTGGAGTCGCCCTCGAACTCGCGGACCTGGCCTGCACCCTCCACCGTCGCCGGGGACCGCGCTCCTCCACGGTGCGTGCCGCGGTGGTCGCCACCGATGTGGCTGACCTGATCGAACGACTGGCGGAGCTCGAGGCCATCCTGGCCGCGCCCAAGGAGGCTCAGGTGACTCGCGCTGCACGGGTCCACCTGGCCAGCGGAGAAGCGGCAGCAAGCCTGGCCGTGCTCTTCCCCGGGCAGGGTTCCCAGCATCCCGAGATGTTGCGCGACCTGGCCTGTGAGTTCGCGGAGGTGCGCGAGACGTTCCAGCGCGCGGATCGCGTGCTGGCAGGCGATCTCGACCGTCCACTGAGCCGCTTCGTGTTCCCGCCGCCGACCTTCGACGAGGCCGAGGGCGCTGCGCGCATCGAGCGTCTCAAGGCGACCGACGTCGCACAGCCTGCGCTCGGAGTGGGTGGCCTGGGAATCATGCGCCTCCTGGAGTCCCTCAAGATCCGTCCCGCGGCCGCGGCCGGCCACAGCTACGGCGAGCTGGTGGCCCTGTGCGTCGCGGGTGCCTACGACGAGGACACCTTGCACCGTCTCTCGCGCGAGCGCGGCCGGGCCATGGCGGTCGCGACGCAAGCAGGGGACGCGGGCACCATGCTCGCCGTCCGTGCGGATGAGGAGACGCTCCGTCCTCTCCTCGAGGGGCGCGAGGGCGTCTGGATCGCGAATCTGAACAGCCCGAGCCAGACGGTCATCAGCGGTACGACCGACGGCGTGGCCGCGGCGCGCCGCGGCCTGGAAGAGGCCGGCCTCTTCTGCGTCGAGATCCCCGTGGCCTGCGCCTTCCACACCCCGCTGATGGACTCCGCGCGCGAGCGCTTCGCACGCGCGCTCGAGTCCCTCGCTGCGCGGGAACTGGAGTTCCCGGTCTATTCGAACCGCTCTGCAAGTCCCTATGGCGACGGGGTCGGAGCCCTGCGCTCGGGCCTCGAGGGCCAGATCCTCAACCCTGTACGCTTCACCGAGCAGATCGAGAACATGTACGCCGCGGGCCACCGGGTGTTCCTCGAGGTCGGACCCAACGGCGTCCTGACCCGGCTCGTGGGGCAGATCCTGGGCGACCGCCCGCACGCGGCCGTCCCGACCCAGGAGCGCGGAAAGGACGGGATCGTGTCCCTGCTCGAGGCCCTCGGAGCACTCTTCGTCCAGGGCGTTCCGATGGTGCTCGACCGGCTCTACGACCAGCGCTCTGTCAAGGCCCTCGAACTGCGCCGACTCGTGGCAGAAGCCGGGGTCGAGCCCGCCCCTCACCTGTGGCTCGTGAACGGCGCCTATTCGCGCCCCGTGAACGCCCCGCCGCGCGAGCGCCATCCCGAGGCACGCCTGGCGAGCCCCGGCGATGAACCCGTGACGCCCGCGCCGCCGGTCGGTGCCGCTCCCGCCACGCCTTCGCCTGCGCTGCCGTCGCCGAGGGCTGTGCCCGCGCCTCCCCTGACGGCGGGGGACCCTCAGGCTCAGTTCCAGGAGACCATGCGGCAGTTCCTGGAGACCCAGGCCGAGGTCATGTCGGCGTTCCTCGGCGGGGTACAAGCCACACCTCCCGCGGTGCCGAGCGTTCCCCAGGATGCCTTCCAGGCTCCCGCCGGTGAGTTCGTCGCGTCGCCCGAGCAGGCGTCGCCGGCGGCAGGGGAGGAGCCGGTCCCCGTCGCAGCGAGCCCCGTACCCGCGCCCGCCAGCGCGGCACCAGCGACGGCGGGCCTGGGAGAGACCTTGCTGGAGGTGGTCAGCGAGCGCACGGGCTACCCGGCGGACATGCTGTCGTTTGAGGCGGACCTCGAGGGAGACCTGGGGATCGACTCGATCAAACGCGTCGAGATCATCGCGGCCTTCCGGCGCTTGGTGCTGGAGGATGGCGAGGAGCCGCCGGCCTGGTTCATGGAGCGCATGACCGCCGCGCGCACGATGGCGGAGATCGTCGCCGGCGTGGGCAAACTGCTGGGGGATGAGAGTGCGCCCGCTGTCGCACCCGCCGTTGCGACGGCCGTCGCGGAGACCCCGATCGTGGACCTGGGCGGGTCCCTGCTGGAAGTGGTCGCGGAGCGCACGGGCTACCCGGCGGACATGTTGTCGTTTGAGGCGGACCTCGAGGGAGACCTGGGGATCGACTCGATCAAGCGCGTCGAGATCATCGCGGCTTTCCGGCGCGTCGTACTGGCGGATGGCGAGGAGCCGCCGGCCTGGTTCATGGAACGCATGACCGCCGCGCGCACGATGGCGGAGATCCTCGCCGGCGTGCGGGCTCTCGTGGAGGGTGGTGAGCCGGACCCGGACCCGTCCTCGCAGACACCCGTCTCCGACCCGGTCGCGGGAGATGTGGCAGGCGCTTCGGAACCGGCGGCGTCGCAAGGAATGCTGGCGATCAAGGGCGCGGAGACCTCTCCGCGCTGTGTGGTGCGCGTCCGTGAGGCGCCCTTGCCCGCGAACGGCGTCGACTCCCTGCCCGGCGGGGTGGTCCTGCTGACCGACAACGGCCGAGCTCGCGTGGGATCCCTGGCCGAGGAGTTGCGCGAACGCGGCCTGACCGTCGCGATCCTCGGGGCGAGTGACCTGCGCTCGCGCGAGGCGGCCGAGCACGCCATCGAGCGCGTGCGGAACGAACACGGCGTGATCGCGGCTGCCGTCCACTTGCAGGGATTGCAATCCGTTCCCGCGTACCCGGGTATCGCGGCCGCCGACTGGCGGCGCTACCACGAAGAAGAGGTTCTGAGCGCCCTGCACCTGATGCAGGCCCTCGCAGCGGAGCTGGAAACTGGCGCCACCTTCACCTGTCTGACCAGCGGTGGGGGCGATTTCGGGGGCGAGGGCGAGGCGACCCAGCCCTGGCGTGCGGGGTTGGTGGGCATGCTCAAGTGTGCGGCCAAGGAATGGACCGCCTCGTGCTTCCGCGCCGTGGACCTCGAGAGCGAGCCCGACGAGGGGACCGCGGACCTTCTGGCGGACGAGTGGCGCGCCGAGGGTCCCCTGGAGGTCGGCTATCGTGACGGCCGCCGTCTGAGGGTGGAGGCCGTACGGAGCGATCTGGATGACGCCGTCGCGCGCCCGGAGAGCGCCTGCCTCGATTCTTCCAGCGTGGTCCTCATGACTGGCGGCGCACGCGGCATCACGGCCGAGATCGCCGTCGAGCTGGCGCGGGGTTTTCAGCCGACCCTGATCATGCTGGGGCGCTCGCCCCTGCCCGACGGGGAAGAGGGGCCGGAGACGGCCGAGATCGATGATCCGAACGCCCTGCGCCAAGCGCTCGTGCGGCTCGCCCGCGCTGGGGGTGAGGCCGTCACGCCCCGTGCTGTGGAGGCGCGCCTGCGTCAATTGATCGGGCGGCGGGAGATCCGTTCCACCCTGCAGGCCGTCCGCGAGGCCGGCGCCACGGGGGTCTACCATTCCTGCGATGTGCGGGACGACGCGGCCCTGACCGCGGTCGTCGAGCAGGTCGAGCGCGAGCATGGGCCGGTGACCGCCGTCATCCACGGAGCGGGCGTCATCGAGGACAAGCACATCGTCGACAAGACCGCCGAGTCCTTCGAGCGCGTGGTGGGGACCAAGCTGGATCCGATCCTGACCTTCACGCGCGTGCTCGATCCCGCCCGCCTGAAGCTGTTCATGCTCTTCTCGTCGGTGGCGGGCTTCTTCGGCAACCCCGGCCAGGCCGACTATGCTGCCGCCAACGAGACCCTGAATCGCGTGGCGCGTCGCCTCCAGGATGTCTGGCCCGCCAAGGTCGTCGCCCTGAACTGGGGACCCTGGCGCGGAGCGGGGATGGTGACGCCCGAGGTGGCGCGCCAGTTCGACACACGGGGCGTCGGTATGGTGAGCGTGCCCGCCGGGCGACGAGCCGCCTGGCTGGAGGCCTTCGATGCCGGCGAGACGGAGGTGCGCGTGCTGGTCGGAGAGGGTCCCTGGACGCGCGCCGAAGGGCGATCCCTGCCCTCGTCCCTTCCGCTCCTCGCGGGTCAGAGCATCGTGCAGACGGCGGACGGCGGCCAGGAGGTGGAAGTGGATCTCGACCTCGAGCGTCACGCCTACCTCGCCGATCACCGCATCGACGGCAAGACCGTCGTGCCCTTCACCGTCGCTCTGGCCCTGATGGCGGAAGCGGCAGCCGCAGCGCGGCCCGATCAGCATGTGATCCGTCTCGGTGGAGTGCGTCAGTTCAATGGCATCGTCCTGGAGGATGGCCTGCGGCGCCTGCGCCTGCGCATCGATGCGAGCGAGCCCGCTGACGGGCTCGATACCTGCCAGGTGCGTATCCTCGATCCGAACTTGCCTGCGCGCGCCCTGTACCAGGGGCAGGTGACCCTGGCTGCCGAGCGCAACGGCCGCCTGAGCGAGGCGCCCGAGGCCCCGCCCGCGGGTGAATTTCCTCTCTCTGCAGCCCAGGCCTACGATCGCTGGCTGTTCCACGGCCCTCTGTTCCAGGCGATCGAGGCCTTGACGGGCTACGGCGAGGAGGGCATTCGTGCCATGGTGCGCGCCTCACGCCCGGGCGAGTGCATGGACGTCGCCGGCGCCGAGGGCTGGCTGATCGATCCTGTGGTCCTGGACACGGCGCCCCAGCTGGCGATCCTCTGGTCGCGCGCCACCCACGACACCACCGCCCTGCCCAACCACGTCGCGGAGTTCGAGATCTTCGGAGACCTCGGCGGTGGAGGGGAGATCGAGGTCGTCGTGCGCACCCTGGTCGAGGCCGACGCCCACACCTTCAAGGCGGATGTCTGGTTCCTACGCGAGGGGCAGGTCGTGGCACGCATGCTTGGCCTGGAGGGATCGAGCAGCGCCGAACTGAACCGCGTGGGCGGAGACCGAGGTTGATGCGGCATTCCTCGCGCGGGGGAGGTGATGCCCGGGAGGACATCGCCATCGTCGGGATGTCGTGCCTCTTCCCGGGCGCCGACACGGTCAGCCGTTACTGGCACAACATAGTCCACAAGGTCGATTGCATCAGCGATGCACCGCCGGACTGGCAGCCCGAGCTGTTCTTCGACCCCGAGGGGAAGGACCCGGACCGGTCCTACACGCAGAAGGGCGGATTCCTGGGCGACCTGTGCCGATTCGACCCGACGCGCTACGGCGTGGTCCCGCGCAGCGTGGATGGCGCCGAGCCGGACCACTACCTCGCCCTGCGCTGCGCCTTCGAGGCCTTCGCTGACGCAGGTGCGCCGGAGTTGCCCATCGAGCGATCACGAACGGGCGTCATCATCGGGCGCGGGTTGTTCGTGAATCGGGGCTGGGTCTCGGTCTTTCAGCGCACCTTTGCCGTCGATCAGGTGATCGGTGTGCTGAGGCGCCTCGAGCCCGACCGCTCCGAGGAGGACCTGGCTGCCCTGCGCAGCGAGTTGAAACGTAACCTCCCGGCCGGCAACGCCGAGGCCGTCCCCGGCCTCGTGCACAGCGCCCTGGTGGGCCGGATCGCGAACCGCCTGGACCTGAACGGCCCGGCGTACACCATCGACGCAGCTTGTTCCTCGGCCCTGCTCGCCATGGAGCACGGGATGCGGGAGCTGCGCTCGGGGACCTGCGACGCGGTGCTCGTCGGCGGATCCCAGGTGTCGACTCCGGCCCAGGTCCACGTCCTCTTCTGCCACCTGAAGGCCCTGAGCGCCGAGGGGCGCATCGCGCCCTTTTCGGCGCAGGCCGCCGGGACCGTCCTGGGCCAGGGGTGCGGGATGCTGGTGATCAAGCGCGTGAGCGACGCGGAGCGCGACGGGAACCGGATCTACGCCGTGTTGAAGGACATCGGCGTGTCCTCGGACGGCAAAGGTGCCGGCCTGCTCGCGCCCCTCTCGGAGGGACAGCAGCTCTCCATCCGGCGGGCCTACGAGCGCTCGGGCATCTCGCCCATGACCGTGGGCCTGATCGAGGCCCATGGGACGGGCATCCCCCTCGGAGACGCGACCGAGTTCGAGTCCCTTGAGGCCTGCCTGACCGGGGACGGCACGCGCGCGCCCTTCGGCATCGGCAGCGTGAAGTCGATGATCGGCCACCTCATCCCGGCCTCTGGGGCCGCGTCGATGATCAAGACCGCCCTGGCCCTCTACCACCGGGTGCTTCCGCCCACCCTGCACGCCGAACAGCGCAACCCCGACCTGGGCTGGCAGCGCACGCGGGCCTACCTGATCAATGAGGCGCGCCCCTGGATCCACGGCGATAGGTCTATTCCACGGCGCGCGGGGATCAACGCTTTCGGTTTCGGCGGCATCAACGCGCACGCGATCCTCGAAGAGTACACGGGAGGCGATGAGCCCGAGCCGACCCGCCTGGAGTGCGAGTGGCCGACGGAACTGGTCGTGATCTCCGCCCCCAACCGCGAAGCTCTCCAGGACCGGCTGTACTCCCTCGCGCGCTGGGTTGAGGCAGCGGCCTCGGTGCGCCTTTTGGATATCGCCGCGACCTGTGCCCGGGACCACGGCGCGTCGCGCCTGGCTGTCGTCGCCAGGTCGCGCGAAGACCTCGTGAAGAAGCTGCGCCACGCCGCCAAGCTGCTCGAGGACCCCGAGCGCGAGCGCATCGTGGACCGCCGCCACGGCATCGCCTGGTTCGATCATCCCCTGGGGCGAACGGGACGGGTGGCGTTCGTCTTTCCCGGGGAGGGCGCGCAGTACGTCAACATGCTGGACGGTCTGTGCCGTCACTTCCCCGAGATCCGCCGCCAGTTCGACCTGACCGCGGCAGCCCTGGCCGAGGGCGACCGCCCCTTCGGGCACGTGCTCTTTCCCCAGCCTGCCGGTGTCGAGTGGGCCGAGGAGACCCTCTACGGGCTGGAATCCGCCGTGGCCTCGGTGACCGCCGCCGGGCGTGGCCTGCTCGACCTGCTCGCGACCCTGGGGGTCCACCCCGACGCCATCGTCGGCCATTCGAGCGGGGAGTTCGGCGCCTTGCTGGCGGCCGGCGCCTATGAGGTCAGGAGCGATGAGGAGGGTATCCGCTCGATCGTGGCCGGGGCTCGCAGCGCGCGCGAGCTGGAGCGCTCGGACCTGGTGCCCACGGGCGGTCTGCTCTCGGTGGGCGGGGCGAAACCCGAGGTGCTGCGGCAGGTCCTTGAGCAATTCGATGGCCGGCTGGTCGTGGCCATGGATAACTGCCCGCGGCAGGTGGTCCTCGCCGGTTCGGAGGCGGACATCCAGGGTGCGCACCAGGCCCTGAGTGGAAAGGGCGGTCTGTGCGAGCGCCTGCGCTGGAGTCGCAGCTACCACACCGAGGCCTTTCGGCCCGCGAGCGAGATCATCGAGCGCTTCTACGGGACCTTCCAGATGCACACGCCGAAGATCGAGCTGTGGTCCTGTGCCACGGCCGGGCCCTACCCCGAGGATCCGGAACGCGTGAAGGAACTGGCGGTGCGCCAGTGGTGGTCGCCCGTGCGCTTCCGCGAGACGGTGGAAGCCATGTACGAAGCGGGAGTGCGCATCTTCGTGGAGGTCGGGCCGAGGGGCAACCTGTCGGCCTTCATCGCCGACACCCTGGAGGATCGACCGCATGCGGTCGTGCCGATGGACCTGCACCGCAAGGAGAGCACCCAGCAGCTCTGCAATGCGATCGGCATGCTGGCGGCTCATGGTGTGGAGGTGGACCTCGGCGCACTGACTGCCCGTCGCGGCCCGCGCTTCCTGGACCTGGCCGAGGAGCCGCCGGCGCCGCCCCACCCGGACCCGCCTCTCTCCCTGGCGTTCCCCGTGATGGAGGTCGGCGATGAGGCCATCGACGAGCTGCGCGCGGCATTCGGCCACTCCCCGGCCACGGGGGGGGAGTTCACGGCGCCGTCGGCCGCACCATCGCCGAAAGTGGCCGGGGCCCCCGCGCAGGTCGCGCCTGCCGCAAGACCTCAGGCCCCGCAGCCGGCCGCGTCGGCCCTCTCCGCAGCGTCCCGTCTCCAGGCCATCGAGGACTTTCAGCGCACCATGCAGGCCTTCCTGGAGGCTCAGCGGCAGGTGATGGCGGCCCAGAACACGAGGTCATCAGGTGAGGGCGGCGCGCTCGCGACAGCCGGCGAGGACGGACTGGCGGCCGCGCTCGTTGCGAGTTCCGCTGCGAGCCCCGTGGCATCCACGGCGGTGACGCCACGGCCGGAGCCTCCTCTCGAACCTGCAGCCCCGATAGTCGCCGGCTCCGCGCCCGCAGCCGTACCTCCTCGCCTGAGCCCCCTGCCCTTCCTGCAGCAGATCCTCGAACACGTGCCCGGGCGACGATTGGTCGCCGAGTGTCAGCTGGACATCGACGAGCACCTTTTCCTGGCCGACCACACCTTCTTCGGGCGCGGCCTGTCCTCGAGCGACCCCGCCCTCGGGGCCTTGCCGATCATGCCCCTGGCGATGACTCTCGAGCTGATGGCCGAGGCCGCGGCGGCCCTCGTGCCGCACCTGGAGGTGCGGGCCATGGCGGACATCGAGACCTTCAAGTGGTTGCCCTTCGAGACTTCCACGCGCCGGGTGCGCATGGTCGCCGAGCTTGAGGACGAGACGCGCGTGACGGTCGCGCTCTTTGAGGCGGACCGCGAGGGGATGAGCGGCGAGGTGGCACGCGCCGTCGTCGAGCTGGGCGAGGGCGTCGTGGACCTGGGGCCGCCGACTCTAGGGGAGATCGATGAACCGCCGCCGCCCTGGGGCGACGAGGACACCTACAAGGTTCTCTACCACGGCCCCGCCTTCCAGGGAGTCGAGGGCATCGATCGCTGGGGGCCTTCCGGAATCCAGGCCAGGGTGCGCGTGCCGGACCCGGGGGTGCTGTTCCGCAGCGCGGACGCCTCCGGGTTGGTGCTGCCCGTCGTCCTGGTCGACACGGCCTCTCAGATCCCCGGCACGGCCAACGGCAGCATGCAGCCGGCGGACGAGACCATCTCTCTGGCCTTTCCGAATACCACCGGGAGGCTGGAGTTCGTTCCGTGCCGTCCGGCGGGGGAGTCCCTGCAAGCGGTCGTGCGCCACACTCAGGGTGAGACGACCCTGCGTTCCTCGGTCGAGATGCTGGCGGAGGACGGCAGGGTGGTCCTGCGATACGCCGACCGCGTCGAGGAGCTGGTGGAGTTTCCCCTCGGGCCGTACCTCTACCGCATCGATCCCCTTCAGGTGACCTGCACGCGGGACATCACGGCCGTCTTCGGGGACGTTGAGGGCATCGAGGACTGCACCGTCTGCGAGGTCGATCGGGTCGGAGAGCGCATCCTCGTCAATCATCTCTGGATCCGCGTCCTGGCGCGCATGGTCCTCGACCGTGCCGAGCGTGAGGTCTTTGAGCGCTCGGCCCTGCCGCCGGTGGCGGTGGCCGGCTGGGTGCTGGGGCGCATCGCCGCCAAGGATGCGGTGCGCCTGCGGGAGGGGCTTCGTCTGTGCATGGCCGACGTGGGCATCGAGAGCACCGAGTCCGGTGCGCCGCGTGCGGTCGTGGGTGGCCGTGAAGCCTGCGCGATCAGTCTGGCCCACAAGGTCTTCTACGCCGTGGCCGCTGCGGCGCGCGGGTGCGTGGGCATCGACGCCGAGCCGGCGCAGGACCTGGACCCGCTCGTCATCGAGGACTCCTTCCATCCCGAGGAGCGAGCGCTCTTTGACGCCGTCCCCGGAGGTCCCGCGGCCCTCTGGGCGGCGAAGGAGGCCGTCGGCAAGGCCCTCGGCCGCGGGTTGCCGGGCGGGGCGCGCTCCGTTAGATTTCAAAGTCATCGCGCCGAAGGCATGCGTTGTCGACTGACGGCCGTACTCGAGGGTCCCCTGGCCGAGGCCTTTCCCCGCCATGCGGCGGGGACCGAAGGCGGCGCGCTGCAGGTGACGACGGCTGTCCACCGAGGCCACTGTCTCGCCCTTTGTCTTCTCCCTGATTGAACGCATCCAACCATGACCGACGCCGCACTTTCACAGTTAGAGCAGGACACCATCGCGGTCCTGACGGAGTTGACCGAGGACTGGGACTCGGGCTTTGGAGGCGAGATGACCGCCGCGACCTCCATCGTGCACGAGCTCGATTTCGAGTCGATCGACGTCGTGCACCTCGTGACCGCGCTCGAAGCGCGCTATGACCGTGCGGACATCCCGTTCGCCGAGATGCTGATGGTGGACGGCCGCTACATCGAGGACCTCACCGTTGGGCAGATCGCGGCCTTTCTGAGCCGACACGTGGGCGCCGCGAAGGGCTGAGCGCGGGCCCGGCGATTTATGCCATGAGGACTCTCCTGCTCGGGCTGGACGGTGCCACCTTCACCGTCCTCGATCACCTCGTGGCCGAGGGTGAGATGCCCAACCTGGAGAACTTCTACCGGCACGGAACGCGCAGCCGGCTGCGTTCCACCCCCTTGCCGATCACGCCCCAGGCCTGGACCTCCCTGGCCACGGGCAGGAGCATGGGGAACCACGGCCTGAACGACTTCGTGCGTATCGACCTGGCGGACGGTCGGGCCTACGCGCACTTCAACACCTCCAAGGACAACCACTGCGAGACGCTCTGGAAGTACGCCTCGCGGCAGGGCAAGCGCGTCACGGTCCTCAACTACTTCGGCACCGCGCCTCCCCAGGAGCTCAACGGTCAGTCGATCCCGGGCTTCGTCCCGTCGCGCTACCTGCGCCGGTCCAGCTGGCCGCCGGAGCTGATCCCCGCCCTCAAGGAGCTGGGGACGATCGATGTCTCGCGCCTCGGCCTCGAACTGGATGTGGAGAAGCAGGCCCTCTCCAGGATGCCCGAGGAGCGCTGGATCCCCTGGATCGATCAGCACATCGCCCGCGAAGAGGCCTGGTTCAAGACCCTCGAGCACCTGATGATCGAGGACCCCAGCGACCTGACGATCGTCGTGTTCGACGGTGTCGACAAGGTCCAGCACCTGGCCTACCGCTTTCTGGATCCCTCCACGGCTCCCAGGGATCCGAGCCCCTGGGAGGCCGAGGTCATCGAGCGTTGTCGCGTCTACTTTCGCAAGGTGGACGAGTACCTCGGACGCATGATCGAGCTCCTGGGGGACGATGCGCGCGTCTTCATCGCCTCGGACCACGGCTTCACCGACAGCACGGAGATCGTCTACGTGAACAAGTGGCTCCACGAACAGGGACTGCTCTTCTGGAGGGAAGAGCAGGAGGTGGACACGAAGGAGGCGATCTACGTCGATCACCTCAAGGACTACCTCGGGCAGCTGGATCTGGAGCGCACCAAGGCCTTCGCCCTGACCCCGAGCAGCAACGGGATCTTCATCAACGTCCCCGACGATGAGTATGCGGCGTTCCAGGAGGATCTCGTCCGACGGCTGGAGACCTTCCAGGGCCCCGACGGCGGTCAGGTCGTGATCGAGGTGAAGAGGCGCGAAGAGTGGTTCGCCGGCCCCTACATGCACCACGCGGCGGACCTGACCTTGACCCTGCGAGATTACGGGCACATCTCGGTCCTCAACGGCAGGGAGACCGTCGTTCCCCGCAGCGAGCCCTGGGGCACGCACCATCCCGACGGCGTCTTGCTGGCCGCAGGCGAGGGCATCCGGCAAGGGCACGAGGAGGAGCGTCGGGACATCCTCGACGTGGCGCCGCTGTTGCTCCACAGCGTCGGCCTCCCGATCCCGGTCGAATACGAGGGGGCCTTTCCGGCGGAGTTCTTCGAGGAGGCTCACCTCGCCAGTGATCCGCCCCTGATCGGTGGCGCGACCCAGGCGCCCGATAGAGGTGCTTCTGGGGAGGTCCAGGGGGATCTCGACGAGGAAGATCAGGAGATCCTGCTCCAGCGACTGCGGAGCCTGGGCTACATCGAGTGAGCTCTGCTCGGGGCCTGGGGTGGGAGGCAGGGCCTCGATTTTCCGGTGGCCCACTGGGCGAGGGGCCGGAACCTTGGAAAGGGGTTATGGTTGAGATGTCCTCGTATCGGGCAGGTCTGGAGAGGCCACGCCTGCCCCGTCCCCGGATTTTCAGAGAGAAACTGCAGAACGGACCCAGCATGAAGCTCTTCGCTCTCGCCTGCGCGGCAGGCGCCCTGACCCTATTCACGGCCCCGGCTCAGGCCCAGGTCAAGCCCGGCATCATGGAGCGCTTCGGCACGCGCCAGGATGATGCGCGTTCCTCGCGCAGGCGGCCCGCTCCCGAGCGCGCCCGCACGGCGGCTCCCGAACTTCAAGGGCGCTTGCTGAAGCTCATCGAGCGCCACGACCTCGACAAGGACGGCAAGCTGAATGCCCAGGAGGCCAGGGCGGCTCGCGAGGCCTGGGCCAAGCTGCGCTCTTCCTATCGGGGACAGAAGCCCGGTCGTCATGTGAGCGGGGCTCGCAAGGGCGAAGGTCGGGGTTCCAAGGGCTCGCAGGCGCCCAAGGACAAGCAGGGTCCCAAGGGACCCAAGGAGGGCTCGCCCTTCCACCTGGCGTTGCTCGAGCGTTTCGACGCCAACGGCAACGGCGTGCTGGACGGCCCCGAGGCCGCCAAGGCGCGCTCCCATTGGGCTCGCGTGCGCGCCGGTGGATCGTCCGAGCACGGTCAAGGGGAGCGGGTCAAGGAACGCCGCCCGCAGAGCGACGCGCGGCGTGTTCAGAAGAAAGGGCCCTCCGATGCGCAGCGTCGCTCTGGTGTCGGCGGCCAGGATTCCAAGGCCCGTTCACCCCGCCGACCTGGTCGCGGGCAGGCCCGCCCCGGCTCGCGCAAGCCTCAGGGCGCCGGCCAATCTCGCCGGGCGACGCTCCGGCGCGCGAGCCGCAGGTAGGCTGTCGGTCAGCGAGATTCGAACACGGCGCCGGGAGCCCACCGAGGCTCTCGGCGCCGTCGGCGTGGGTTGAGGAACGCGGCGGGTTTGGAGTACTTTCCCCGCCCTCGCCGCCAGGCATGAATGCGTGTGCGGCGCCCCGCCCGAAGGATCTCAACCATGCGCACCGCCCTGTTCCTGCTCCTCAGCCTGACCCCGGCCGCACCCGCCACCCAGGAGGACTTCGCCGCCCTCGTCGACATCGCCGTGGGTGAGACTCTGGAAGCGACCGTGGCCTGGCGTCGGGATATCCACGAGCATCCCGAGCTCGGTGAACGCGAACATCGTACGGCCGCTCTGGTGGCAGAGCAGCTGGAGCGCCTGGGGCTCGAAGTGCGCACGGGCATCGGAGGCACGGGCGTGGTGGGCTTGCTGCGCGGCGGACGCCCGGGTGGCGTCTGCGCCTGGCGAGCCGACATGGACGCCTTGCCCGTGACCGAGGAGACGGGCCTGGCCTACGCCAGCCGCGTCACCGATGAGTGGGGCGGTGAGGACGTGGGCGTGATGCACGCCTGCGGCCACGATGTGCACACCGCCGTGGCCCTGGGCGTGGCGACGGTCCTGGCTCGAAAAGAGGTGCGATCGCGGCTGCCTGGCAGCGTGCTCTTTCTCTTTCAGCCCGCGGAGGAGGGACACCCCGGTCCCGGTCTGCACGGCGCGGCGCGCATGCTGGCCGAGGGGGCCTTCGAACCCGTTCGACCCCAAGCGGTCTTTGGACTGCATGTCAGCCCGAGCCTGCCGGTCGGGTCGATCGCTGCCATGCCGGGCGGAGTGATGGCCGCGGTCGACCGGTTGCGGATCGAGGTCTTCGGCCAGCAGTCCCACGGCGCCTACCCCGAGGAGGGGATTGACCCGATCGTGACCGCGAGTCAGATCGTTCTGGCATTGCAGACGGTCGTCTCCCGCAGCGTGACGACCCACGAGCGCGTGGTCGTGACGATCGGGAAGTTCTCGGCCGGCAACCGCTTCAACATCATCCCCGCTTCAGCCGAGTTGCTGGGGACCGTGCGCACCCACGACGAGCGTGTCCAGGAGCAGGTGCACGAGCGCATCCGCGAGATCGCGGAGGGCGTGGCCGAGGCCATGGGAGCGCGTGCCGTCGTGACGATCGACCGGATCACGCCCGTGACCGTCAATGACCCGCAGCTGGTGATCGGAGTCCGCGCGACCCTCGCACGCGTCGTGGGAGCGGAGAACCTGAAGGTCGAGCGGCCTCACATGGGTGGGGAGGACTTCGCCTTCTTCGCCAGGGAGGTCCCCGGCTGCTACTTCTTTCTGGGCACGACTGACCCCAAGGCTGGAGAACCGGGCCGGATCCACACGCCGACCTTTGCCCCCGACGAGGGAGCTCTCGCTGTCGGTCTGCGCGGCGCGGCCCATGTCCTGGGTGACTGGCTCACGGCCCACGCTCGCTGAGGGTCCAGAGCACTCTGGGGGTGCGCCCGGGACTCAGGCCTCGCAGGTGTCGGGGAGGGCCGCCATCGGGCGCATCTCGCGACGCCGGCAGATGGCCGCGAAGTCTTCCTCCCAGAAGAAACTCTCCTCGCCCCAGGCGGGCTTCAGGTCTCCTAGCCAGGTTGCCGCGGGGTCGAAGCGTGCGTGGAAGGGTCGGTGCAGCCAGGCGGGGTCGCGGGCCTGGAGAAAGCGCAAGGAGAAGACGCGCTCGCCGGCGATCTCGCTGATCCCGTTGACTTCGACCTTGCCCGGGGCCGCGCTCATCGAGGGTCCGCGCGCTGTGCGCGCCAGGCCAGAGACCTGGGCCGTCGCGTCGCGGTGGATCTCGAAGGTGCGCGCGAGAGGCAACTCGAAGTAGCGACGAGCGCCCGTGTCGCGCTCGACGAACATGTAGTAGGGAACGATCCCCAGCTGAACCTGGCGCCGCCACATGTCGCCCCACGTCCCTGCGTCGTCGTTCACGTGTGCCAGCACCGGGCTCTGGGAACGGATCACCGCGCCCGTCTCTCGCACGCGCCGGATGGCCTCTTCGGCCATCGGCGTGCGGAGTTCCTGTCCGTGGTTCTGGTGGATCATCAGCGCCACATGACGGCCGCGTTCGACGAGTCGGGTGAGCAGGGCGAGTAGCTGGTCGGCGTCGGCGTCCTCGACGTAACGCTGGGGCCAGAACGACAGGGACTTGGTGCCAATGCGGATGTTCTGGATGTGTTCGAGCCCGGGGCCCAGCAGGGGCTTCAGATAGCGCTCGAGATGACGGGTCTTCATGACCATCGGGTCGCCGCCCGTGATCAGGAGGTCGGAGACCTCGCGGTGCTGCTTGAGGTATGCGTGCAGGGTCTCGGTCTCGCGCGAGGCGAAGCGCAGCTGCTGGTCCCCCACGAACTGGGCCCAGCGGAAGCAGAAGGTGCAGTAGGAGTGGCAGGTCTGCCCCTGGCTGGGGAAGAACAGGACGGTCTCCCGGTACTTGTGCTGCATCCCCTCGACGGGTTGCCCGTGGAGCCGCGGGACATTGAGCTCCTGCTGGCCCGAGGGGTGGGGGTTGAGGCCGGCACGCACCTGGCGGGCGATCTCGTCCACCTCCGCCCGTGGCTGGTCGGCTCGCAGGGCGTCCGCCATGCGCCGAAAGTCGTCTGGGGCCAGCATCCCGGGCTGGGGGAAGGTCAGCTGGAAAATCGGGTCAGAGGGCGCTCGCTCCCAGTCGATCAGCTCCTCGATCACATACTCGTTGACCCGGAACGGCAGGACGCGGGCCACGACCCGCATGGCGAAGCGTGCCTCCCGCGACAGGCGCTGCAAGGCGGGGATGCGGTCGATGTCGCGCTCGGTGAAGATCCTCAGGCTGCGTCCCTTGGCGAAGCCCCGGCCGGGCCAGGCGGGTTCCGGGAGTGCGGGCTGGTCCTTCATGGGGGGCAGTGTGCTGTGCACGCCCCTCGAGGAGGGGCAGGCACTGGCGAGACAGGGGTACGCACCGTGCCAACGGGCATTCTAGGCGATTGGGCAGGGGCAGGCCAGGACGGTGGGTCGGGGCCGGATGGGGAGGGCGCGGAGAGGCCCTCAGCGTCCCAGCAGCTCGGTTGCTGTGCGTGCCACGGTTCCCAGGCGCTGAGCGTCGCCCCCGGGCACGTCGGTCGTGACCCAGCCGTTGTAGCGGGCGTGGGCCAGGGCCTCGAGCAGGGCCTCCCACTGGCAGTCCCCCTGTCCCAGGGCGACGTCGAAGCCCCTGCTGAAGCCCGTGCTCTCGCTCGCGGCGCGACTGAAGTCTCGCAGGTCCACCTTGAGCAGACGCGCGCCGAGGACATGGATCCAGTGCTGGGGCCAGGAGAGGGCCAGGGACCAGGCGACGTCCAGATGCCAACCGAAGACGGGGCTGGCGAGCTCGTCCACGAAGCGGGCCGCTTCCAGAGGGCTGAGCAGGAAGCGATTGGGTCCGTTCTTCAGGCCGATCCGCAGGCCGAGGGACTCGGCCAGGGGGGCCATGGCGCGCAGCTCGACGCGCGCGTGGTTCCAGGCCCGGGCATAGGAGATCTCGGGTGTAACCTGGCCGGGGAGGAGCCCGACGCCCGATCCGCCCACCGCCTTGCACAGCCGCAGGGCCCGCTCCAGCACCTCGCGACCGTGAGCGCGCACGTTGGGATCGTCGCTGGTGAGGGGATGGTCGAGCGCGTCGGCCTCGCGCAGGCCGTGCACAGCGAGGCCGGTCGCTGCGCTGGCGTCCTTCACCTCTCGTGCGTCGATCGCATCGGAGTGGTCGAGCTCCACGCCCGCGAAGCCTGCGTCGCGCAGGAGTGCGAAGCGCTCCTCCAGGCTGCCCTCGGGAGGGGTCATCGAGAGGCGCGCGGCGAGATCGAGCTTCTCCGGTCGCGGCGGGGGAGGAAACTGAGCGCCTCCCAGGCCCAGGACCGTGAGGGAGGCGAGGGAGGAGCGGCAGAACTCACGGCGGTCGAGGGGGAGTCGCATGGGCGTTGGGGAGAGGGAGAGCAGAGGAGTATAAAGGACCGGCGGTCGGAGTCGGCCGCGCGAGCGCCCCCATGGATTCCGCCCTCCCGATCACGGTCCGCCGGCCGGCCGTGCTCTTGCTAATCCTGTCGAGCGCGGGCCTGGCGGGGCTGTTGCCCTCGCGCGCCGGAGACCTGGATCCGGTGGCCCTGCTGGCCTGGCTGGCACTCGTGTCGACGGGCCTCGGGATACTCGCCGGCGCCTGGCTGCCGCGCGTCACCGCCTTACTGGTGCTCCTGCCCTGGTGGGCTGCGGTGCACGGGATAGGCCTGAACTCCGGCCTGCCCGATCCGTCCGGAGCCTGGTGGGCCGTCGCCGGGCTGTTCACCCTGGGCTGGGGAGTGGGCCTGGTCTGCCGGCGCTCGGCCATGCGCGCCGCGGGCGCGGCCTTCCTGCTCTGCGGCCTGCTCACGGCCCTTCCCGGCGGCGGCGGAGAGCTCGCACGCCCCTGGTCCCCTCCCGTGGCGGCGCGCCTGCTCGACCTGTCCCCGGTGGCGGTTGTCCTGGAGTGCGGCGGGCTCGATTTCATGCGTCACCCCGAGGTCTACGGCCCGGCCGGCACCATGGACTTCGGCCCCGAACTGCGCAGTGCATGGAGGGCCCCGGGTGCGGCCGTGCCCCTGCTGTTGCTGGGGCTGGCGTTCGCTGGCCTGGCATTCCTGCGCGCTCCGCGATGACCGGCTCACCCTGCCCTTGCGGCCGAGGGTGTACTTTTGGTGGGATGGAGGTGCGATGACTTCCAAGAAGATCTTCTGCACCTTTCCTCAGGAACTGATCTCCGAGCCCATCATCAGCCACACGCTGGGAGAACGCTTCGGAGTGATCCCCAACATCCGAGCGGCCAGCATCACCGACAAGGTGGCCCTGGTGGCGGTCGAGATCGACGGCGGCGAGGATGCGATCGAGCAGGCCATCGAGTACCTGCGAGAGCGGGGCGTCCAGGTCGAGGACATCGCCGAGACCGACGAGGTGCCCGGATTCTGAGTTCGCGGTGACGCACTCGTCGACGCTCCTGATCTGCGGCCTGGTCATCGGGCTCTCCGTCACCTGCCGAGGTCCAGGCGAGGCGCCGGGGGTGACGAGGCTGCGCGAGGGTGCGGTCGTCGCGGAGCACCCGAGGGCCACTACCGTGGGGCTCGAGATCCTGGAGCGCGGGGGGAACGCCGCGGACGCAGCCGTGGCCACCGCCCTGGCCCTGGTGGTCTGCCTGCCCCAGGCAGGGAACCTCGGGGGCGGAGGCTTCGCCGTGCACGTCTCGCCCGCGGGAGATGCCTGGGCCCTGGACTTCCGCGAGACGGCCCCGAGCGCCGCCGACCCTGCCCGCTACCTGGACGAAGGGGGCGTGCATGTTCCGGCGCGCTCGATCTCCGGGGCTCTGGCGGTCGGGATCCCCGGATCGCCCCACGGCCTGTTCGAGTTGCACCGCCAGCGTGGCTCGGGACGCTTGAGCTTCGCGGATCTGGTGCAGCCAGCCATCCGTCTGGCGCGCGAGGGGTTTCCCGTGGACCCCTGGCTGGCCCGCGACCTGAGCAGCGCGCGGGTCCTTGAGAAAATGAACGGGCCAGCGAGGGCCGTTTTCTACCCAGGTGGCGTGCCCCTGGCGGCGGGGGAGCTGCTGGTGCAGCCAGACCTGGCCCGCACCCTGGCGCGCTACGCTCGCGAGGGACCCGACGGTTTCTATCGCGGACCGGTGGCGGCCGCCGTCGTGCGCGAGGTGCTGCGTACGCCTGTCCCTGGCGCGGGTCTGCCGGCTCCCGGCACCCTGACCCTCGAGGACCTGGGCGCGTACCGGAGTGTCGAGCGCCCCGTCCTGCGCGGGCGCTTTCGGGGCCACGAACTCCTGACCATGCCTCCGCCAAGCTCGGGAGGTCTGGTGGTGCTGTCGGTTCTGGGCGTGCTCGACGGCTTGCCCCTGGAGGGCGAGGCCGACGGCGGGGGAGGGGAACCTGGCGAGCGCATGCTGCACTGGTGGATCGAGGCCATGCGCCAGGCCTTCGCCGATCGCGCGCTACACATGGGCGATCCGGACTTCTATCCCGTGCCCACCGATTCGTTGCTGGCACCCGGGTGGATCGCCGCGCGGCGCATCGCGATCAGCGAGCGGGCTAACCCGGATGTGGCTGCCTGGGCGCCAACGCCGCCACCCGAGTCCGAACAGACGACCCACCTCTCGATCGTGGATCGCGAGGGTGGCGCCCTGGCCATGACGACTACCCTCAACGCCTCATTCGGGAGCGGCACGATGGTGGAGGGCTGGGGGTTCCTCTTGAACAACGAGCTGGACGACTTTGCCATCCAGGCCGGCGTGCCCAACATGTTCGGCCTGGTCGGCTCCCTGGCCAATGCCATCCGACCCGGCAAGCGACCCCTCTCTTCCATGTCGCCCACCATCGTGCTCGGTCCCGATGGACGGGTGCGGCTGGTCCTCGGCAGCCCGGGGGGGCCGCGCATCATCACCGCCACCCTGCAGGTCCTGCTCCGCACTCTGGTCCTGGGCCAGGAGTTGCAGGCGGCCGTGGCGGCCCCTCGCCTGCACCAGCAGTGGTCTCCCGCGCGGACCTTCTTCGAGGCGACGCCCGAATTCTCCTGGGAGCCGGACCCGCTGGCGGAGTTGGTGGAGCGTGGTCACGCGGTCGAGCGCATCGAGCGCCGCTTTGGCAGCGTTCAGGCCATCTGGGTCGAGGGTCGGGCCGTCAGCGCGTGCAGCGACCCTCGGCGAGGTGGCGCTGGGGGGACAGAGCGCACTGGCGTCGCGCGGCCCGCACGCCCTCCGCGCTGACCGCATCGATCACGGCCCCTCCGCCCTCACCGATGGGTCTGCGGGTGCAGAGGCCGTTCGCACCGCGAACGGCTTGCACGCTCATGCGCGATGCGCGCGAGGAATGCGGCTAGCCGTCCAGGTCGTCCAGGTCGTCCAGGTCGTCCAGGTCGTCATCGCTGATGGCGGGTTCACCGGCGTCGGTCGCGGCCTCCGGCGCGGCGTCCTGCTTGGAGAACTTCAGCCAGTAGGCTTCGTCGTCCTTCGCCCGGTCCCACTGGGTGCACCAGCGCTGGACGACGAACTTGTTGAACCACTCGTCCTCTTCCAAGGCAGAGTACTTCCAGCCGAAGTTGTTGCCGTTGCAGATCTCCATCAACAGGCGCTGGCAGAGATCACCGTCGCGGAAGCCCTGTTCGGTGGAGAAGTCGATGTCCTTCATGACGTTCAGGACGGCGGGGAAGGCGCTCTTCTCCGCGTTGAGCAGGGCCATGCGTGCACGGTTGCCCGCGGCGCCGGCCTCGGGGTCGATCATGGTCACCGCCAGGCGCTGGAGCTTGGAGAACTCGTCGTCGGTGAGTCCCGGGATGGAGCCGTAGTCCCCGATCGCGGTCAGGTCGATCGAGGCGGGATCCTTGCGCTTGACGGGCTTGGGCTTGGGCTCCGGTTCGGGTTCCGGCTCGTCCTCGGGCTCCGCTTGCGAGTCGGGGCTGGGGGCCTCCTCGGGCTCGCTGCTCGTCCCGGTCTCGTCCTGTGTCTCGACCGCAGCCGTCTCCTCGCTGAGCTCCGAGCCGGCCTTCTCGGAGTCCATCATGTACCAGACGGTGCCGCCGGCGAGGCCGAGGGCGGCCAGGGCGGCCAGGGCCGGCACGAGAGGGGACTTCTTGGTCTTTCGCAGGCGCTCTCGGACATCTTCACCGCCCTCGGCGGCGGCGCCACGCCGGCGCCGTGAGGAAGAGCCCCGGTGTCGGCTCGCGGGTGCGGCGGACTTGGAGCCGGACTCCTTCGTCCCCCTGGCGGCGGGTTCGGCCTTCGCCGCCGCAGCTTTCTTCAGCACGCCGGGTCTCTTCACCGCGGTCGGTTTCTTCGCCAGCGCGGGTTGCTGCTCGCCTGCTCCCTCGGCTGCGGCCCGCCGCTCCTCGAGGAGTCGCTCCTTCATGCTCGGACCGCTGCGCTTCTTGGGCTTGGGCTCGGCCTTGGGCTTTGCGGCGGGCGCGCTGGACTTGGCGCGAACGGGTTTGGCGGGAACCCGCTTGGCGGGAACCGGCGCCGCTGTCGGTTTCGGGGTCGCTGCGGGGGCTTCGCCCTCGATGGCGCCGATCTCCACCACGCCTTCGCACTCCTTGCAGCGCGCCTTGTCGGCGGCGAAGGAGGCGGGGAGCTTGTAGGTGGCGCCACAGGAGGCGCACGTTCCGATGCGATGACTCATGAGTCCTTCTCGTTTCTGTCCGTGATCGCTGTTCGCTCGATGCCCCTCGCGTGGGCGCGCGGAATGGAGGAGGTGAGGCTTACCCCTTGGGTCAGCCGTCGCTCTCTTCCTGCTCGGTGATTCTCTTGTACTTCTCCAGCTCGCGTCTCTCGCGCTCGGTCTTCGGCACGATCGCGGTCTCGAGCAGGTCCGTCTCCTCGCTGCGCTGGTCGAAGCGCTTGAACTTCCGATCGTACCAGCTGAACCACTGGCGAACGCCGCTGTCGCGGCGTTCGAGCGTTCCGCCCAGGGCCTCGTGGGCCTTGAAGGTCGTCACGTAGCCAGTGATGCCCTGTAGAAGCATGTGCAGCTGCTGGCCGACGATCAGGGTCTCGTCCGTCCAGCCTGCCCGGTCCAGCTCGTACATCGAGGTCAGGAGCGCCGGCACGGCGGGCCTCCCGATGACCACCAGTTCGTTGCGCAGGTTGGTCAGCTCCCGGGGTCGGAGGTCGTCGAGCCGATGCAGGCTGCTGATCATCTCGTCGATGCGCGTGCGCAGCTCGGACGAGGTCGAGTCCAGGTGGGCGATCGGCTCGGGTTCCGCCTCGAGCACGACAGAGCCGTCGCTGAGGGTCTTCTTCTTGTTCCTGCGGGCGCGCGCGATGCGGTTGTTCTTTTCTTCCTCCGGGGAGATCCAGCGCTCCCAGGACCAGGCCTTCCACTTGTCCCCGGCGCGCGAGAGGCGCCACTCGATGTGGCGCGTCCCGCCGGCGGTAGCGGCATCGCGGGGCTGGAGGACGAGGCGCAGGAGCGCCACCTCGTCTCCCTCCTCGATCACCTCTCCGTCGAAGGGAGTCCAGGCGCCGACGAGGTTGGTCGGTGCGTCGGCAAGCAGGCCGTCGAGGACAGCCACCATGAAGTTGTCCCTCTGGAGCGCGTCGCCCTCGGCTGCTGCGCTCAGGCGTTCCCAGACACGGTCCTGGTCAATGGAGGTCTGGAGCAGGAACTCGTCGCCCAGGGCCGCGGCGTCGTGCAGGCTGCGCGCGAACTTGCAGAGCGCAGAATCGAAGCCGTAGTCGATGAGGACGATCTCGGGCATCTGCGCCTCGGGCGCGGGAGGGGCCGCCGTGGTCGCCGGTCCTCTATTGGTGATGGCGAAGACGACGATGATCAGGGCGACCACTCCGGCACCGATGCCGACGGGCATGGCCGAGCTGCTGGTCTTGGCGCTGGCTCGGGCGCCGGAGGGGTGCGCTAGATAGATGCGCTCGCACTCCGAGCAGCGGACCTTGGCGCCTTCCTTGCTATCGGGCAGCTTGGCGCGGGCGCCACATGCGGGGCATTCGATGATCATGGGCGGCTCGGCACGGAGAAGATGGGGAGAAGGCGGCGGACCGGGAAGGCGCAGGACGCCCGGCCCGCACCCCGACCGGTCGCCCAAGGCGTTGATGGCAGGCAAGATAAGGCCTGGCCGGGGACGCTGCAAGATGCGCAGCCCGGGCCCCCCCGCGCGGTCGGTCTGCCGGCGGGCGCGGTAGGATGGCTCCGATGACCAGACCCTCGAGCACCCGGCCCGGGGCGACCCCCGGGGTCTTCGAACTGGTGTGTCCCTTCGAGCCCACCGGGGACCAGCCGGAGGCCATCGCGCACCTGGCCGAGGGACTGCGGGAGGGAGTTCCCGAGCAGTGCCTGCTCGGGATCACTGGATCGGGCAAGACCTTCACCATGGCCGCCGTGATCGCCGAGGTGAATCGGCCGACCCTGATCCTCTCGCCCAACAAGACCCTTGCGGCCCAGCTCTACAGCGAATTCCGCGAGCTGTTCCCCCATAACGCCGTCGAGTACTTCGTCAGCTACTACGATTACTTCCAGCCCGAGGCCTATGTCCCTTCCAGCGACACCTTCATCGAGAAGGACGCCAGCCGCAACGAGAACATCGAGCGCTTGCGGAACAGCGCCACGCGCTCCTTGCTCGACCGCCGGGACGTCGTGATCGTCGCCTCCGTCTCGTGCATCTACGGTCTCGGTTCTCCCTCCAATTACGCGCGCATGTCGGTGGAGGTGAAGCGCGGCCAGGTCATCGAGCGCGATGACCTGCTCCGCCGGCTGACCCAGATGCAGTACGCGCGCAACAATCTCGACTTCCGCCAGGGATCGTTTAGGGCCAGGGGTGATGTGATCGAGGTGTTCCCTGCCTACGAGGCGGACGAGGTGATCCGGATCGAACTCTTCGGCGACGAAATTGAGCGCCTGGAGGTCGTCAATCCATTGCGCGGCGAGATCGTGCGCTCTCTGGAGAGTGCGACCGTCTATCCGGCGAACCACTACGTGACGCCGCAGGAGCGGATCGTCGTCGCCTTGGAGGGCATCGCCGAGGAGCTCGAGGTGCGCGTGCGCGAGCTGCGCGGGAGCGGCAAGCTGCTGGAGGCCCAGCGCCTTGAGCAACGCACGCGGCACGACATGGAGATGCTGCGCGCCGCGGGCGTCTGCAATGGGATCGAGAACTACTCGCGCTACATGGACGGTCGCGCCCCCGGAGAACCACCCTCGACCCTCCTGAACTACTTCCCCGAGGACTGGGTCGTGTTCGTGGACGAGAGCCATGTCTCGATCCCTCAGGTCGGCGGTATGTATCGCGGCGACCGGTCTCGCAAGGAGACCCTGGTGGAGCACGGGTTCCGCCTGCCCAGTGCCCTGGACAACCGCCCCCTGCGCTTCGAGGAATGGGAGCGGCTCGTGCCGCAGGTCGTCTATGTCTCGGCCACCCCCGGGCCCCACGAGCGCGAGCGTGCGCGGGTCGTCGAGCAGATCGTGCGCCCCACGGGGCTGCTCGACCCGCGCATCGAAGTGCGTCCGGCCGCGACCCAGGTGGATGACCTGCTGGCGGAAGTGCGGCGGGTCGCCGCCGACGGGTTCCGTGTACTCGTGACCACCCTCACCAAGCGCTCGGCCGAGGACCTGACCTCCTACTACGACGACCTCGGCGTGCGCGTGCGCTACCTGCACTCGGAGATCGACGTCATGGAGCGCTCCGCGATTCTGCGCGACTTGCGCCTGGGGCAGTACGATGTGCTGGTGGGGATCAACCTGCTGCGCGAGGGACTCGACCTGCCTGAGGTCGCGCTGGTGGCCGTGCTGGACGCCGATAAGGAGGGTTTCCTGCGCTCGACGACCTCCCTGATCCAGACCTGCGGGAGAGCTTCCCGCAATGTCGAGGGTCGGGTCCTGATGTACGCTGACCGCTTGACCGACTCGATGAATGCGTGCATCGACGAGGTCGAGCGCCGGCGCGAGGTGCAGGAGGCGTACAACGCCCGGAACGGGATCACGCCGCGCACGATCATCAAACCCGTGCGCGAGAGCATCGAGGCCCTCTACGAGATGGACTATGTGGAGGTCGGAGGTCTCGAACGGGACGGCTCCGGAGAGGTACAAGAGGACGAAACCGCTGGCTGGAGCCGCGAGCGCCTGCGGGCCGAGATCGAGAAAATCCGCGACGACATGATGCGCGCCGCCTCGGAGCTGGAGTTCGAGCGTGCGGCCTCTCTGCGCGATGAGCTCCAGCATCTTGAGCAGCTCGAGCTGGAGCGCTGACGCACCTCGTCGTGGATGGGAGGGCCGGGTATTCTGGGACCGTGCCTGATCCCGTCTGGTGGAGTGATGATGTTCCGCGCCGTCCCGGCGTCTACCTGTTTCGGGACGCAGGGGGGCGCGTGATCTACGTGGGAAAGGCGCTCGACCTGCGTGCTCGCCTCGCGAGCTACCGTCGCCCGGGAGGCGACGGCCGGCTGGCCGTGCGCTTCCTGGAGCGAGACGCCCGGGCGGTCGAGACCATCGTCACCCGCACGGAGTCCGAGGCCCTGCTGCTCGAGGATACGCTCATCAAGCAGCACCGGCCGATGCACAACGTGCTCTTGAAGGACGACAAGTCCTTCCTGATGTTGCGCCTCGATCGCGGCGAGGCGTTTCCGCGCCTCAAGCTGGTTCGCGCCCACAGCCCACGGGCGGGCAAGCCGGGCGGACGCTCACGGTTCTTCGGCCCCTACGCCTCCGCGCGCTCGGTGCGCCGCACTCTGGCGGACCTGCACCGCATCGTCCCTCTGCGCGACTGCCCCGACTCGGTCATGAAGCACCGCAGCCGCCCATGCCTCAAGCACCAGATCGGACAGTGCTGCGCCCCCTGCGTCGAGGGCGTGACCGCCGCCGAGTACGACGCTCACATGGCGCGCGCCGTGCGCATCCTCTCGGGCGACACCGAGGAGCTCGAGTGCGACCTGGACCGTCGCATGCGGGCCGCCTCCGACGCTCTGGAATTCGAGCGCGCCGCCCTCTGGCGCGACCGCCTGGGAGCCTTGCGCCGCACGGTCGAGGGCCAGGGGGTCCGCCCGCGGGATCGCGTGCGGCGCGATGTGCTGGGTCTGGCGCGGCGCGGCGGTGACGCGCTCGTCCATCGCCTCGCTTTTCGTGACGGTCGCATGAGCGAGAGTCGCTCGCATCGCTTTCGCTCCGAGCTGCCCGACGAGGAGCTCCTGCACGATGTGGTCACCGCCTTCTACGGGACCAGTCGCCGGGAGATCCCGAGCGAGCTCGTCCTGCCCTGCCGCCCGGCGGCGGCGGAGATGATCGAGCGCGCTCTCGGGAAGGGGCTCGAGATCATCGTGCCCAGCGGCGGCGAGCGGCGGCGCATGCTCGATCTGGCGGGGGAGAACGCCCGCGCGGAGCTGGCCCGCCTGGGAACGGAGGACGGGGACGGCGCCGAGTTGATCGAACAGGTGCGGCGCCTGCTGGACCTCGAGCAGGTGCCCGAGGTGATCGACTGCTTCGACGTCTCCAACACCCAGGCGTCCCACACTGTCGCCAGCCGCGTGCGTTTTCGGCGTGCGATCGCCGACCGCGCCGGCTACCGGCGCTTCAAGCTGCGCGAGCTGGACGGCCAGGATGACTTTGCCGCCATGGGGGAGGTCGTGCGCAGGAGCCTGCGGCGCGGGGTGGACGAGGCCGACCTGCCCGATCTCGTGGTCGTGGACGGCGGGCGAGCCCAGCTCGATTGCGCCCTGACCGCGCGCGAGGAGACCGGGGCCTGGTCTGTGGCGATGGTCGGCCTGGCCAAGGCGCGCCCGGCACGCGGACGGGGCGCTGCACGCCGCGAGGCGACCGAGGAACGGCTCTTTCTGCCGGGCGTCGAGCAACCGCTCGAGTTGCCGCGCCACTCCGCCGTGCGCTACCTCTTCGAGCGCGTGCGGAACGAGGCCCACCGCTTCGCTATCACCTATCACCGCAAGGAGCGCGGGCGCATCCAGAGTCGCCTGGATGCGATCCCCGGTGTCGGTTCCGTGCGCCGCCGAGCCTTGCTGCGGCGCTTCGGGAGCGTCGGAGGGGTAGAGGCCGCCAGCGTCGAGGAGATCGCGGGGGTGCCGGGTATCGGAACCGAGCTGGCGCAGGCCGTGCGCGAACACCTGCGCGGCAGCTGAAGCCGCTCAGGAGCGGGGGTGGTAGAGGCGGTGCAGACTGCGCACGTGCTCGGTGTCGAGGTGCGTGTAGATCTCGGTCGTGCGGATCGATGCGTGCCCGAGCATCTCCTGCACGGCGCGCAGGTCGGCGCCAGCGGCCAGCAGGTGAGTCGCGAAGGAGTGGCGCAGGGTGTGGGGAGAGATGGTGGGGCTCAGGCCCGCCTGCAGGGCGGCGGCCTTGACGCTCCGCCAGGCGTTGGTGCGGTCCAGGGGGCGGCCGCGGGCGGAGAGGAAGACCTCGGGGCGCGTGGCCGCGCCCGGGAGTTCGGTACGGCCTGCCGCGAGCCAGGCCTCCAGGGCCTCCCGCGCGCGCTTCCCCATGGGCACGATGCGCGACTTGGAGCCCTTACCGAACAGGCGCAGGACGCGCAGGGACGGTTCGAGGGAATCGGTGCGCAGGCTGATGGCCTCGGCCACGCGCGCGCCGCAAGCGTAGAGCACCTCGAGCAGGGCGCGGTCGCGCTGGGCGCGCCAGCCGTCTCCGGCGGGAGCGGTCAGCAGGGCTTCGACCTCCTCTACCGCCAGGGTGCCGGGCAGGCGGCGCGCCAGGGCCGGAGAGTCGAGCAGGGCCGTCGGGTCGCGGGACACCAGACCCTCGCTGTGCAGGTGGCGCATCAGCATGCGGGTGGTGGTCAGGTCGTGGGCCAGGGTGGCCTCGGTCAGCCCCTCGCTCCGGCGCCAGGCGAGGTAGTCGACCACGTCCGCCTCGGACAGGGCGCCCCAGTCCAGCAACCCGCGCCGCTCGGCCCAGCGCGCGAGGCGCGTCAGGTCCGCCCTGTAGGAGCGCAGGGTGTTGCGCGCCAGGCCGGCCTCGACCCCCAGGGCCTCGATGAAGTCCTCCAGGCCGTCGCCGAACCCCCGCGTCAGTCGGGTCGTTTCGCGCCCGTCACCCATGCCCCGAGGGTCGCTCCCCGAGGTCCTCGCATCAAGCTTCACCTCGCCTTGAGTGCTCAAGGGGGGCGTCCTATACTTCCGCGCCGACGATGCCGCGCCCGCCTTCGGCCTCCCCGTACCACCCCATGCCCGGACGGAAGCCTACAGCGGAGGACCTCGCCCTCTTCCAGAGCCAGCTGCAAGCCATGCTGGGGCTGATCAACGGTGACATCCATCAGCTGCAGGAGGACCTGGCGAGCAGCGACGGGGAGCACCAGGGAGACGAGGGCGAGCGCTACTTCCAAGGCTTCAACCTCGAGCTATTGCAGCACGACGAATCGACGGTGCAGGAGATCCTCGACGCCATGGACCGCATCGCGGACGGCACCTTTGGGCGCTGCGGCAAGTGCGCCTCGTGGATCCGCAAGGACCGCCTGAGGGCCGTCCCCCACGCGATGAACTGCATCGAGTGCCAGCGCGGCGCGGAGGCGGGATGAGCGTCATGAGCGAGCGATCCTCCGAGAGCATGGGTGACGCCGCCCCGGCGCAGGCAGGGGCGACGGACGAGCGCCCGGTGATCCACGCCAGGACCACGCCGGGAGCGCGGGCGCTGGTGTGACGCGCCGGTCTGGTCGCGGGCCTCGTGGCCCTCGATCTGTGGTCCAAGACCGCAGCCTTCGCCCTGCTCGAGAACCCGGCGACGACTCTCCTGCGCACCTGTCCCCACGGGCACCGGCGCCTGCACCTCTTCGGTCCCGACGTCGGCTGGATGACCTTCATGCGCTCGGAGAACCGCGGCGCCGCCTTCGGTCAGTTCGCCGACTACCCCCAGCTGCTCGTGGGAGGGCGGATCCTGGCGGCTGCTTTCCTGGTCTGGCTTCTGGCCCGCATTCCCTCGCGCAGGCGCTGGTTCACTGTCGCCATGGTGCTGGTGCTCGCCGGCGCCCTGGGGAACCTCCACGACAACCTGTTCCTCGAGCGCCACAGCGGGGAGACCTTCGGCTGGGTCCGGGATTTCATAGATGTCTACTTCTCTCGCTGGGAGTGGCACTTCCCGACCTTCAACGTGGCCGACTCCTGCATCACCGTCGGGGCCGTCCTGCTGCTCCTGAGCGGTCTGGAGGCGGAGGAGAGCGCGCCGATGGCGGACTCTGCGGCCTCGTTGTCACCCCCCTCTTCCTGAAGTAGATTGCCGGGCATGGTGGACCTTTCGGTGGAGCTGGCCTCGCTCGCCCTGCGCAATCCGATCCTCTCTGCTTCCGGTACCTTCGGCCACGGGCTTGAGATGGAGCACTTCTCGTCTCCAGGGAGCATGGGCGGCCTGGTGAGCAAGACCGTCACCTTGCGCCCGCGGCCCGGCAACCCCGCTCCCCGCATCCACGAGACCGAGGTCGGCTTCCTCAATTCGATCGGTCTGGAAAATCACGGGATCGAGGCCTACCTGCGAGAGGTGCTGCCGCGGGTGGCCGACGCGGACACGTGCATCTTCACCAACATCGGCGGGGAGGCGGAGCAGGAGTTCGCCGAGCTGGCGGGGATGCTGGACGAGCGTGAGGAGGTCGACGCCCTGGAGATCAACCTCTCGTGCCCCAACGTCGGAGGCGGCCGCCTGCCCTACTCGACGGACCCGGCCCTCGCCGAACGGGTCGTGCGCGGCGTGCGCGAGGCAACGACCAAGCCCATCTTCGCCAAGCTGTCACCCAACGTGACGCGCATCGGTGACATCGCGCGGGGCGTCGAGGCGGGGGGGGCGGACGGCCTGACGGCTGTCAACACCCTGCTGGGCATGGCCGTCGACTGGCGCTCTCGGCGACCGCGCGTCGCGACTGTCCAGGGCGGCTACTCCGGCACCGGGATCAAGCCCGTCGCGCTGCGCTGCGCCTGGGAGTGCGCTCGCGCGGTGAGCATTCCGGTCATCGGCTGCGGGGGCGTGGGCGACGCGCAGGATGTGCTGGAGTTCCTGGTGGTGGGCTGCAGCGCCGTGCAGGTGGGGACGGCGGCCTTCGCCGATCCGGCCCTGCCTGGCGTGCTTGCCGAGCGCGTCGCGACGCTGCTCGACGCTGAGGGCATCGCGTCCGTGCGTGAGCTGATAGGCGCTCTTGAGGACGGCCGGGAGGAGACGAGTTGAGGCTCGAGGAGATGACCCCGGCCCATGTGCGGCGCGCGGTCGCGCTCTACATGGAGAGCGCCTGGCCGCGGCCTGGTGAGACCGTGCCGATCTTCGACCCCGCACAGCTCGACGAGGTGTCGACCCTCGAGCAGCTCTTCGCACTCTGCCGCAAGCCCGAAGGTGACGGCAGCGCACCGGCCCACTCGCGCTACACCTTGCGCTTGGGCAACGACCGCTATCCGTTTATGAAGTTCGTGATCCAGGAATACCTGGTGGATGAGGAGTACTTCTTCTCGGTCGACACACACGACGACCACATCGACATCCCCGAGGGCAATCCCGATCACGATCAATGGCAGGCGCTCAAGGCGCACAACCGCACCTTGAAGGAGGCCATCGAGGGGACCTGGCATGAGGCGGGCCTGCCGACCCACCGCGACCTGCGTGCGCTGGCCGAGGGCCTGGCGCGGGTGGAGCGTGAGGGCGAGAAGCGTGCCCACATTCTGGTGGTGGACGACGAGCAGCACGTGGCCGCGGGCATCGCGGCCCTGCTCGAGGGCCGTGGCTACACCTGCGAGTGCTGCCACGATGGCCGGGAGGTTCTCGAGCGCCTCGCCCGCGACCCGTTGCCGGACCTGGTTCTGCTCGACTACGCCATGCCGGAACTGGACGGAGAGCAGGTCCTCGAGCGCCTGCGGGGGGAGCCCCGGACCGCGCGCCTGCCGGTCCTGATGGCCACGGCCTCCTCGATCCGGCTCGATCGACTGCAGAGCGTGAGCGGGTTCCTTCGCAAGCCCTTCCCGCGTGAATTGCTCTTCACGATGCTCGAACGGCTTCTGGCGACGGGTGGTTCCTGACGGTTGGAGGCCCGTCTCTTCGCTCTGCTCGACCGGATCCCGAGAAGTTTCCCCCGCGCGCCTTTCCTCCGGGCGTGCCGATCAATGGAATGGTTGGGATAATCCACGGCCAGGTCGCGCAGGGCGACCCGCTCACCCCGCAGGAATGACGATCTCGATGGACTGGGACTCAGTATCTGACAAGCTCTCCGTCTTGGGCGACCGCCTCGGTCGGTCGTTGAGGAGCACCTTCGGCTCGCGCAACGAGCGCGTCGTGCGCACCCTCGAACCGCTCGTGGCCGCGATCAACGAGCGCGAGGCCTGGGCCCAAGGCCTGGCGGCTGAGGACTTCGGGGCCGAGACCGAACGCCTGCGCGGTGTGATCGCTGCCGGCGAGCAGACCCTGGACGAGATCATCCCCGAGGCCTTCGCCCTGGCGCGCGAGGCGTCGGTCCGTACCCTCGGCCTGCGGCCCTTCGACGTGCAGTTGGTGGGCGGCATCGTGCTCCACCAGGGCGCGATCACGGAGATGATGACGGGTGAGGGCAAGACACTGGTTGCGACCTTGCCCCTCTACCTGAACGCGCTGACCAGCCGCACCTGCTACCTGGTGACGGTCAACGACTACCTCGCGCGCCGCGACGCGGAATGGATGCGCCCGATCTTCGAGTTCCTGGGGCTGAGCGTCGGCGCGATCCAGTCCTCGATGAGCCCGTGGGATCGTCAGCCGGTCTACGCCTGCGACATCGTCTACGGCACCAACAACGAATTCGGCTTCGACTACCTGCGCGACAACATGAAGACGCAGGTGGAGGACCAGGTCCAGAATCAGCTCTATTTTGCGATCGTGGACGAGGTGGACTCGATCCTGATCGACGAGGCGCGGACGCCCCTGATCATCTCCGGTCCGGCGGAGGAGGGCTCTGACAAGTACATGCTGTCGGACTCCATCGCCCGCAAGCTGGTCCCGGATGAACACTACGAGGTCAAGGAGAAGGAGCGCTCGGCTAGCTTGCTCGAGCCCGGGATTGAGGTGGCCCAGTCGATGGTCGGCGTGGAGTCCTTCTACACCCCCGGCAACGAAGACTGGCCGCACTACATCGAGAATGCCCTGCGAGCCCACGGGCTCTACCGGCGCGAGAAGGAGTACGTGGTCGATAACGGTGAAGTGATCATCGTCGATGAGTTCACCGGCCGGAAGATGCAGGGGCGGCGCTGGTCCGACGGCCTGCACCAGGCGGTCGAGGTCAAGGAGGGGCTCACTCCGCGCCAGGAGAACCAGACCCTCGCGACGATCACCTATCAGAACTACTTCCGGATGTTCGATAAGCTCGGCGGGATGACCGGGACGGCGCTCACCGAGGCGGGGGAGTTCCACAAGATCTACGAGCTGGACGTGGTCAGCATTCCGACCAACGTCGCCGTCGCCCGGGAGGACGGCCTCGATGTCGTCTACCGCACCGAGAAAGAGAAGTGGAACGCCATCGTCGAGGAGATCGGGCGCCTGCGGGAGAAGGGGCAGCCGGTCCTGGTGGGCACGACCTCGGTTGAGAAGTCGGAGCTGCTCTCGGGGATGCTGGAGCGCCGGGGCGTCGAGCACTCGGTGCTGAACGCCAAGGTGGGACAGTGGGAGCGTGAGGCCAACATCGTCTCTCTGGCCGGCGACCGGGGCTCGGTGACCGTGGCGACGAACATGGCCGGCCGCGGCACGGACATCAAGCTCGGGGGCAACTTCGAGTATCGCCTTGGCAAGCAGCTCGAGGAGGCCGGGCTCACGGAGGGCGACGTCGACCACCTCGAGGAGATCGACACCATCCGCAAGGAGGTGCGCGGGCGCTGCGAGGAAGACGAGCGGGAGGTCCTGGCTCTCGGCGGTCTGTACGTCCTCGGGACCGAGCGTCACGAGGCGCGCCGCATCGACAACCAGTTGCGCGGGCGCTCGGGCCGCCAGGGGAACGCGGGCGAGTCGCGCTTCTTCCTCTCGCTGGAGGACGACCTGATGCGGATCTTCTACAGCGAGCGGACCAAGAACCTGATGGAGAAGCTCGGCATGTCCGAGGGCCAGCAGATCGAGTCCGGGATGGTGTCGCGCGCCATCGCCAAGGCGCAGAAGAAGGTCGAGGACCGCAACTTCGAGATCCGCAAGCACCTGCTCGAGTACGACGAGGTGATGGATGTCCAGCGCAAGGAGATCTACAGCGTGCGGCAGGACGTCCTGGAGGGCATCGAGACCAAGGACAAGGTGCTCGACATGCTCGAGCGCGTCATCGAGCGGGCCAGCGTGACCTTCGCGGGGGATGCGAGCGGTCTGGCGGGCTGGGTACAGCGTACTTTCGGCTTCGAGCCCCAGCCCGAAGTCGCAGAACTAGCCGCCGATCCCGATGACGGGAGCACGCAGGAACTCGCTGGCATGGTCCTGCGCCGTTACGAGGAGCGCGAGGAACGGGTGGGGGGGGAGTTGATGCGCCGCATCGAGCGCTACGTGTTGCTCAACGCCCTCGATTCCAAGTGGAAGGACCACCTGCACGCGGTAGACGCCCTCAAGGCCGGCATCGGCCTGCGCGGCTACGCCCAGGTCGATCCCAAGAATGAGTACAAGCGCGAGGGCTTCCAGCTCTTCGACCGCCTCTTCGAAGCCGTCGAGGACGAGGTCACGAGCTTGATCCTGCGCATCCGCGTCCAGGGAGAGGGTGATGGGGAGGGCAGTGCGGCCGCAGCCTCCGGCCAGCTCGCTCCGCGCGGGATGGTCACGGCCCGGGCCGGGATGGCGCCCGGGCGGCGACGGCCGGCCGGCGGGGGCGTTCCCGCCAGCCGCGCCTTCGACATGATGCGGCGCCAGCAGATGGTCGATGATGCGGCTCGGGCGAGTCAGGATGGGGGTCCCGCGCCCGACTCCGCGGCCCAGGCTCCGCCGTCGGCCTCTCCTCCGCCCGCGGCTCCCGCCGGCCAACCGGAAGGCGAGAAGGTCGGGCGCAATGATCCCTGTCCCTGCGGCAGCGGCAAGAAGTACAAGAAGTGTCACGGCCGCGGTCGGGACTGAGTCGGAGTCCATGGCCGCCGGCGCCCTGACCTCCGAGCCCGCCGTGGGAAGCGCAGGGCCCTTTCCGCCGGCCATCCGCACGGACCCCAATCCGGGCTGGATGCGGATGGCGCTGCACGCCGTCTACGACCTGACATGGCTGCTGGCGATCGTGTTGGCGAGCCCTTGGTGGCTGTGGCGCTGCGCACGGGACGGCGAGTTCCGGCGCATGGCCGTAGGCCGCCTGACCATCGGCCTGCCCGCTCCCGTGGGGGGCGGCGGGCTCGAGCGCATTTTGATCCACGGCGTCTCGGTCGGGGAGGTCAAGGCCGCACAGCCGCTTGTGAGCTTGATCGAGCGCGAGTGTCCCCACCTGGAGGTCGTGATCAGCACCACGACCCTGACCGGCCACACCGTGGCGCTGCAACTCTACGCGGACCACACGATCGTCCGTTTTCCGATCGATCCCTCGTTCCTCGTGCGCCGCTTTCTGAACCGGATCGCCCCCGTCTGCGTCGTACTCGTCGAGCTTGAGATCTGGCCCAATTTCCTGCGCACCGCCAACCGGCTCGGGATTCCCGTGGCCGTCGCCAACGGTCGCATCACGGGCGAGAGCCACCGACGGTACTTTGCCTTCAGACGGCTGCTGCCCCAGTTCAACCGTATCAGCCTCTACTGCGTGCAGGACGAGCGCTACGCACGCCGCTTCCTGGAACTCTCCCGAAACGAGCGCCGCCTGGTCGTCACCGGAAACGTGAAGGCCGATGCGCTTCATGTGGGCCGTGCCGAGGCGCCGGCGGAGCTGCTGGGCCTGCTTGGAGGCGCGCACGGTCAGCCCGTGTTCGTCTGCGGCAGCACACACGAGCCCGAGGAGAGCCTGCTGCTGGACGCCTGGCGGACCTCGGTGCCCGAGACGCGCCTGATCCTCGTCCCGCGCCATCCCGGGCGCGCCAGGGTGGTCGCCGAGGCGTTCGCCGCCCTTGGCCTGGCGCCCCAGCGCCTGACCGCCCTGCGCGATGGGCGCGAGCGGCCGGACCCGACCCGACCTGTCATCGTGGACACGATCGGTGATCTCGAGGGCATCTACAGTCTTGCGGACCTTGTCTTCGTCGGCGGCAGCCTGGTGCCCCACGGTGGTCAGAACATGCTCGAGCCGGCGGCCGGGGGCCGGGCGACCCTGTATGGCCCGCACGTGGACAACTTTCGCCAGGAAGCCGAGCTGCTGGAGAGCGCGGGAGCGAGCGTGCGCCTGGCGGGGCCGGAAGAGCTGGGAGCGGTCTTGCGGGAGCTGATGGATGACGGCGCACGGAGGGAGCGCATGTCCCGCGCCGGAATGGCGGCGGTGGCCACCCAGACCGGCGCCTCGCTGCGCACCCTGGACGCCCTCCGGCAGCGGGGCCTGATCTCGGTCGCGACGTCGACCGCAGCGAGCCGATCCTGACCCTCTGCGCGCCCGTGGTGGGAAAACAGGGCTGCGGGTATGATCCTTGGCGTTCGGTACTGAAGTAATCTCCGTCTCCGGACCGATGAGGGGAGGTCGGAGCCGAGGGTTCCCATCATCGGCCCCATCCTCTCCCTACCGCCCCCCACCCCCCCCCCAAGATCCAGTTCCATGGCTCGACGTCTGTTCACATCCGAATCGGTTTCCATGGGCCACCCCGACAAGGTGGCCGACCAGGTCTCCGACGCCATCCTCGACGCTCTCCTCGAACAAGATCCCGACAGCCGCGTCGCCTGCGAGACGATGGTCACGACTGGACTGTGCGTTGTCGCTGGCGAGATCACGACCAACGCCGTCATCAACTACCAGGACATCGCTCGTAAGACAATCGAGCGCATCGGCTACACGAGCGACGAATTTGGGATCAACGCCGCCACCTGCGCCGTCCTGGTCAGCCTCGATCGCCAGTCGTCCGACATCAGCCAAGGCGTCACCGCGGGCGAGGGCCTGCACGCCGAGCAAGGCGCCGGCGATCAGGGACTGATGTTCGGTTACGCCTGCGATGAGACGCCCGAGCTGATGCCCTTCCCCATCCACTACTCGCATCGCCTCGTGGAGCGCATGGCCGAGCTGCGGGAGAACGGCACCCTTCCCTGGATGCGCCCCGACAGCAAGAGCCAGTTGACCGTCGAGTACGAGGACGACCGCCCGGTGCGCGTCCACACCGTGGTCATCTCCACCCAGCACTCCCCGGACGTGGAGTGGCAGACGATCCGCGACGAGATTGTCGAGCAGGTTGTTCGTCAGGTCATCCCGGCTGAGTTCATCGATGACGAGACCATCTTTCACATCAATCCGACCGGCCGCTTTGTGCTCGGCGGGCCCCACGGCGACTGCGGCCTGACCGGTCGCAAGATCATCGTCGACACCTACGGGGGTATGGGACGGCACGGCGGCGGAGCCTTCTCGGGCAAGGATCCGAGCAAGGTGGACCGCTCGGCCGCCTACGCGGCACGCTGGGTCGCCAAGAACGTCGTGGCCGCCGGGTTAGCGTCGCGCTGCGAGTTGCAGCTGTCCTACGCCATCGGCGTGGCGCAGCCGCTCTCGGTGCGCGTCGACACCTTCGGCACGGGCGCCGTGTCCGATGAAGTCCTCGACCAGGCCGTGGAGGCGACCTTCGACCTGCGGCCGGCGGTGATCCTGGCCGATCTGGACCTCAAGCGCCCGATCTTCGAGCGCACGGCCTACCACGGCCACTTCGGCCGCGCCGAGTTCCCCTGGGAGGCCACCAACCGCACCGCTGAGCTCAAGGCCGCGGTCGGGACACCGGCGAGCTGACGAACCGGCGGGACCTGCGGGCCTCCCGCGGCGCATTCGAGGGCCGCGGAGTGACTCGCTCTCCGAGATGGGGTAGAAGTGGGCGGGTGCGAGCGAGCGCCCGCCTTTCTTCGTTTCCCGAGCCCCGATTTCTGCCATGCGAACCTTCTTGCGACGGACTGCCCAGGGCGCCCGGCGAGCCGGCTTCACCCTGATCGAGCTGCTGGCCGTGATTCTGATCATCAGCATCCTGATGGCCTTCCTCCTGCCGCGCATCCCCGAGGCCATCGACGCCGCGAAGATCACGGCCTGCCGCAAGAACATGGAGGAGATCTACAAGGGCCTGCAGCTCTACCAGCTGAAGTTCAAGCGCATCCCGCGCGAGAGCGGCGTGCGCTTCTTTGCCGAGCTGATCGACTCCAACACCCTCGAAGCCGTGGAGGCGAGCGCCATCAAGCTCACCTGTCCCGGCGTCGATTACAACGTGTTGACCTGCAACGAACTGGATCCCGCCGAGTGGTACACCGACCTCGAGCTGGTTGACGGCGGCTACTCGACCTACGCCGGGCGCGACCAGGACGAGTACCCCCTGCGCCAGTTTCCCGGGAGTGGCAAGGAGCCGCTGGTGGCCGACGACAACGACGGGGGCATGAACCACCGCACGACGACCGTGGTGCTCTACGCGGACGGCAACGTCGGGACCTTCGAGATCGCTGATCTGGAGGACGACGGCACCCTGATGGAGGACGAGGCGCTCCTGATCGTCGGCCCGGACTCTCCCATCGAGGTCCTGCGCAAACTCAGTCTGGACTGAGAGTCCGTCAGGGCCTGGCCAGGGGCTCGACAGTCCATTTCATTGCCGGTGGTGCTTGCACTCGAGGGTGCGTGAGGGAAAGCTCCTGCCTCGGACGACCCCGTACGGATCGCCGCCCCCGATGATGGCCTTCGCCCTACTGCGCGCCATGCGACCCCACCAGTGGGTCAAGAATGTCTTCGTTCTGGCGCCCCTGTTCTTCGCCCGTGCCGCCGGGGAGGGCTGGTCCGCCGACTACGGCGATGTGCACTCGACCCTGCTGGCCCTGGGGGCCTTCATCCTGGCCTCGAGCGCTATCTACCTGCTCAACGACCTCTGGGACGTGGAGAGCGACCGCGCCCATCCCGAGAAACGTCTGCGGCCGATCGCCTCGGGCGCGCTGTCGCCGGCGGTGGCGCGCATCGCGACCGTCGCCTGCGCATGCGGCGCCCTGATCGCCGGCCGAGCGGCCGGCGGCGAGCCGCTGTCGGTCGCCTGGGTCGTGTTCGCCTACATGGGGCTGAACTTCTCCTACAGCGCGGGGCTCAAGCGCGTCGTGCTGGTCGACGTGTTCTGTATCGCGGCCGGCTTCCTGCTGCGCGTCATCGCAGGAGGCGTCGCCGCCGGCGCCCAGCTCTCCCAGTGGCTGATGCTCTGCACCCTTTTTCTGGCGCTCTTTCTCGCCCTGTGCAAGCGGAGGGCCGAGACGGACCTGCTCGGTGGGGAACGGGCCGATCATCGCGTGACCCTCGGAGAGGGCGCCTACAACGTGCGCTTTCTCGACCAGATGGTCACCGCCCTGGCCGCCTGCACGATCCTCTGCTACGCCATGTACACCGTCTCGGACGAGACGGTGAGCAAGTTCGAGACGGAGCACCTGATCTGGACGGTGCCCTTCGTGGTCTTCGGCCTCGCGCGCTACATGCTGCTCGTGACCAACGAGCGTGCCGGCGCGAGTCCCGCCCGCACCCTGCTGGGGGGCGACGCCTTCTTCGTGGGCAACTGCCTGGCGTGGCTGGCCGCCGTGGCTGCCGTGCTCTGGGGAGACAGGCTCTGGGGAGGGTTTTGAGCGGCGTGCGCGCCTCGGCGTCGACTAGTCGACGACCAGGGCCGGCAGACTCTCGGCCAGCAGCCGGGTCCGCTCGTTCTGGCGGCGCGTCACCTGCTGTGCGCGGGGGATGATCCCCGGCGGCGGAGCGAGGGCTCGCCAGCGCTCCAGCAAGGCCCGCGCCGGAGCGTCCTCGCGCCCCGTCAGCCAGGCCTCCACGCTCAACTCGGCCTGGGCGCGGTCGGCACCCTCGTCGCCCACCAGGGCCAGCAGTGTGGGTGCGATGCGGTCTCCCGCACCCAGGTTCACCAGGGCCGTGGCCGCCGCCTGGCGCAGGTCCAGGGGCTCCGCGGCGTCGACCAGGGCTTCCAGGCTCACGGTCGAGCGGGCCAGGCCCAGCCGGCCCAGTGAGCGCGCTGCGGCGACCCGTCGCTCGTGGTCGACCTCGCCCCCCAGGAGCGCGCGCAGGGCGGGCTCGGCCTGGGGGTAGGCGACGCTGCCCAGGGCGGCCGCCGCCTCGGTGGCCAGTCCGGTGTCGCCGAGGGCCAGGACCAGGGCCGGGCCAGCGGAGACGGCGCGCGCTCCCATGCGTTCCAGGCACTGGGCGGCGTGGACTCGCACGTAGCGGTCGCCGTCGTGCAGGGCTCGGCACAACAGGTCCACGACCCAGGTGCCCAGGTGCGCCAGGACGAAGCGCGCGTCGTCCACGCCCCGCAGCTGGAAGTGCTCGCCGGAGAGATGGGAGATGCGCTCCCAGGCCGCGCGCCGCAGGCGCAGCGAGGGGCTCGGCGCGACCAGCCGCCCCCCGGGGTCGCCCTCGGCCCACAGGCGGTGGTGCTCGTCGGGATGGTCCACTCCGGCCGCGGAGGCCAGGGAACCCAGGCGTTCGTCCACCCTGGCGAGCAGCGCGCTGTCGCCGGCTGCCGCCGTGTTGCGCACGCCCCACAGGGCGTCGAGCCCCGAGTGGTTGCCGAGAGAGCTCAGGCAGCTGGCTGCCCAGACGATGGTCTCGGGGTCCTTCTCGTACTTCATGCGCGCGATCACTCGCGGCACGACCCAGTCACGCCCCGCGACCTGCAGGGCGTAGGCCGCGTTGGCTCGCAGCCAGCCTTCTGGGGCCCGTTCGAAGAGGGTCAGGAGCTGCTCGAGGGCAGGATCGCCGCCGACGGCTGCCAGGAGCTCGCAGGCGGCTGCGCGCTCCTCATCGGCCCGGCCGGCCTCCGCCGCGATGGCGGCCAGGCGCGGCGTCGCGCCCTCGCCCAGGAGGCGCATCTCTTCCAGGGGGAGTTCTCGTTCGCGCCCGGTCGAGTGGGCCAGCATGGAGACCAGGCCCGAGACATGCTCGGGATCCACCGCAGCAGGAGCGTCTTGCGCGCCGCCCTCGGCGGCCAGGAGCGCATCGAGCTCCGCGAGGGCCTCGGCCACCACCGGTCGGTGGACGGATTGCGGCGAGTTAGCTTCCCCTCCGCAGGCCGCCGCCCACAGCAGGCCGGCGCCGATCGCTGCGCGCCTCACGGCGTGAGCTCCAGGCTGTGGACCAGGAAGGCGTTCGGGTCGCCGGTGGGGTTCCAGCGCTCGGGGTCCGCCTCGGCGTAGTAGGGAGTCAGGCGGTAGAACAGGGCCACCTCCACGGCGCCCTCCTGGTCGAGCGGGATGCGACGCATCTCGTGGGCGGCGAGCAGGTTGTCGATGATGTCCACCTCGTGCCGGTACGGACTGCGGATGCGGTAGAAGTGTCGCCAGGGGGCAGCCTGTGCTCCAGGCGCGGTCGGCGGGCGCCAGAAGAGGTCCGCGGCGCGCGAGCGCTCGTCGGTGGGGAAGCTGTGGCCGGCGCCGATGTTCTCGATCTCGATCACCCAACCCTCGCCCTCGCGCACTCCGCGCAGGGCCACCGCCGAGCGCACCAGGTCCATGTCGTGCCCGCCCAGGCAGCGATGGTCGCGACCTCGGTTGGGGTCGCCCCCGCGGAAGGGCATGTGGCAGTCCATGCAGGCGATGCCCTGCTCGAAGTAGTCTGACTCCTTCCACTGTTGCACGGTCAGGTGCTGGTCGTGGCAGCCGCCGCAGAACTCAGGGCGCTGCAGGTCGAGGGTGGCGACCGGCCGGCAGGGCGCCGCGGGCGCGTCAATCGTGCCGGCGATCCTGCCTCCGGGCAGGGCGTGGCACGAGATGCAGTCCACGCCCTCCGAGCGCCGCGACGAGCGCGGCAGGACGCGCATGCCGATCCCGGTCTCGAGCACCGGCCGCGGGGCGTGGCAGTCGATGCAGTCGGTGTTGGAGAAATCGTTGGAGAGGGCCACCACGTCCGGGTCGCGCCATGACTCGCGGTGCCACGAGGCCTCCCACTCCGCGAAGACCTCGGCGTGACACTCGCGGCACTGCTGGGAGGAGGTGAAGGTCCGGACCGGCGCGGCCTCTCGCCCGGGGGCGAAGACCGCCGTCAGGGCCCAGAGTCCCAGGACGCTCACGACCACGCCGAGCCCCGCGCGCAGGCCCTTCATGCGGGCTGCTCCCGATCATCCGCGAGCCGGCCCGCCGCCATGTGCAGGGTGCGGTCAGCCAGGGCCGCGGCCTCTCCCGGATCGTGGGTCACGTGCAGCAGGGTCAGGTGCATGTGCCGTTGCACCTCGGCCAGGCGAGCGAGCAGGGAAGCGCGCAGGTCGGCGTCGAGAGGCCCGAGGGGCTCGTCGAGGAGGAGCAGGCGTGGGTTCCCGGCCAGGGCCCGGGCCAGGGCCAGGCGCTGGGCCTCGCCGCCCGACAGGGAGCCCGGAAGGCGCTCCTCGAAGCCCTCCAGGTGTACCAGTTCCAGGAGCTCGCCCGTGCGCGCCGCGCGCTCGGCGCGCGCTGTCCCGGCGTGCGCCAGGACGAAGGACAGGGTGCGGCGAACGCTCATGTGAGGCCACAGGGCGCCGCCCTGGAAGAGCATCCCGCAGCCCCGGGCCCTGGGGGGGACGAGCAGGCGCGGGCCGTCGCTGACCAGCTCTCCGAAGAGGCTCAAGCGTCCCCGGTGGGGGCGGACCAGACCGCAGATCGCGCGCAACAGGGTCGTCTTGCCCGAGCCCGAGGGCCCCACGACCAGGACGTGTTCAGCGCGCTCGATCACGAGATCGATGGGGCCGAGGATGTCGCACCCGCCGGCTTCGACCGCCACGCCATTCAGTTCGATCGCTCGGGTCATCCGATCACCTCCAGGCGTCGTCGGCCAAAGAGCGCCCACAGGAGGCCGGGCAGGACGATGAAGAAGACGATCAGCAGGCACAGGGCGGCCACCGCATCGTCGCGGGCGAAGTGGATGCGGTTGAAGGCCTTGAAGATCACCGTGCCGTTGGCCGCCGGAACGAGGATGGCCGCGTCCAGCTCGCGCATGGCCATGACGAAGACCAGGGTCCAGCCGCCGATCAGGGAGGGGCGCACGCCGGGGCCGACGATCCGGAATAGGCGCGCGGCGGGGCCCGCGCCGGCCAGCTCGCCGGCCTCCTCGAGACGTGGATCGAGGGCGGCCACGGCGCCCGAGGTGATCAACAGCGGGAAGACCAGGAAGCGGCCGATGAACAGCAGGGTGATCATCGCGCCTCCGTTGTAGACGGCGGCCATGAAGGCCGCGTCCCGATTCCACAGGACGATGTTGCCGATGCCGAAGAGGATCGCCGGCACCGCGATCGGGAGCAAGGCGAACACCTCCAGGATCCGTCCGCGCCTCGAGCGCTCCAGGGCGTGACCGAGGATCAGGGCCACAGGCGCGCAGATCGTGGCTGCCAGTGTCGAGTAGACCAGGCTGTTGGCGAGGAAGGTGCGCTCGAGGTCGAGGGTGCGGGACAGGGCGTCGCGGAATCCAGCCACGGACCAGCCGCGGGCACCGCCGCCCGCCTCCCAGGCCAGGCGCACGAGGGGCAGGCCGGCGCAGAGGGCGACGACGGCCAGGCAGAACGCGAGGGCCGGCCAGCGCAGGCGACCGAGGGCGAGGGGCGCGGGAGAGCGGAAGTCGCCGTCGATCGTGGCCAGGGCACCGCGCCGGCGCAGGACCACGGCGGGCACGAGCATCGCCAGGGTCAGGAGCACGAGAGGAAAGGCCGTGGCCACGGCGCGGCCGGCCTCCTGATCGCCCTGCCAGGAGGCGAAGACCTCGTCCGCATAGACGTTGAACTTGGGACCGACCGAAGAGACGTAATCGGGGACGGCGAAGTCGTTGACGGCGAAGACGAAGGCCAGGCACGCGCCGCACGCCACGCCGGGCAGGACCAGGGGCAGCTCCATGCGCAGGGTGGCGCGCAGGCCTCCCACCAGCAGGGCCGCCTCCTCCCGTCGGGCGTCGATGCGCTCGAAGGCCCGGGCGGTGAACAGGGCCACCATGGGAAAGGTGTTGGCTCCCAGGATCCAGACCGTCGCCGGCGCGCCGCGCAGGTCGCTGACCGCCGTCCAGGTGATGGCGAGGAAGAGCGGCGGGAGCATGAACGGCAGCAGGCCGATAGGCCGCAGGACGCCTGCCAGGGGGACATCCGTGCGCGCCACCAGGAAACCGTAGGGCGCACCGAGGGCGACGGCGACGGTCGTCGCGCCCAGGCCCAGCCAGACCGTCCGCCCCAGCAAATCGAGGGTGCGCTCGGAGAGCAGGCCCTGCAGGTCGCCGCTGCCCACCCGCGCCGCCATGACCGCCACGGGGGCCAGGCACACGACGGCGAAGACCAGGATGGCGGCGCTGACCAGCGTGCGGCTCAATCGAGGAACATCTCCTTCAACTGCCGATGGCGCTCCCCAATCTCAGCACCGACCCGGGCATAGTCGACTTCCATGACCTTCATGCGCTCCAGGGGCAGGGGGTGCTCGAGATCGCGCAGGGAGGCGTGCAGGGGGATCTGGGCCGAGCGCGAGTGCGCCAGGGTGGCCTCCACCTCGGCCGACAGGATGTGATCCACCAATCTTCGGGCGCTGTCGGGATGGGGCGCCTGGGCCAGGATGCAGACCGTGTTGGGGATCAGGAGCGTCCCCAGGCCGTCGGGCCCTGCATCGGGGAAGACCACGGCCACCGGTGCGCCCCGGTCGAGGGCCACGTTGTAGTCGTCCGTGTCGGTCCAGCCCCAGGCGAACTCTCCGGAGCTGACCAGCCGCATCAGGGTCGCGTTGCCGCTCGTCAGATGGACGCCGCCGTCCTTGACGCCGGTGAGGTACTCGAGGGCGCGCTCTTCGCCCAGCACGCTGAACAATGCCGTGGCGTGGGTCAGGGTCGTACCCGTTAAGGGGCGCGCCATGCCGCACTGACCGCGCCAGCGCGGGTCGATGAGGTCCCACATGCTGCCGATCTCCGCCGGGTCGGCCAGGGCCGTGTTGACGATCAATACTCGCGCGCGGGCGGCAAAACCGGTCCAGCGCCGTTCGGGGTCACGGAACTCCTCGGGGATGTCGGCCGCGCTGGGGGAGTCGTAGGGAGCGAGCAGTCCGTCGGCTGCCAGGCTCACGGTGTGGGCGATCTCGTTGTTCCAGAAGACGTCGCAGCGCGGGCGATTGCCCTCCTCGCGGATGCGCCGCACGAGGCCGACGGTCTTGTGGGCCTCGATGTCGTACTCGGCGAGCACCGAGAGCCCGGTGCGCTCCTCGAAGGCGCGCACGATGGGGGCCGCGTGCACCTCGTCGAGGGCGCAGTACAGGACGATATCGGCGTCGGGAGCGCAGGAGGCTGTCGCCAGGGGGAGTCCGGCCAGGGCCAGGGAGGCACGGCGCCAGGGGAGGGCGGGGTTCATGGATGGCTCACTAGCGGTCACTCGAGTCGCAGGACACAGGGGAGCTGAGTCTACTTTCTCACCGGGGGGGACCCACAGGGGGCCGCCTCGATTGGCTAGGCTATCGAGTCCCCGTACCGCGATTTTCGACCAGGAGCAAGGGTGCCCACACAACTCGCCGAACGCATGTCCGTCCTGGGGACGGAGACGGCCTTCGAGGTCCTGGCCAAAGCCAAGGCCCTCGAGGCGCAGGGCCGGGACATCGTCCACCTGCATATCGGGGCTCCGGACTTCAAGACACCCGAGAACATCGTCGAGGCCGCCTGCAAGGCCCTGCGCGACGGCTATCACGCCTACACGCCCGCCAAGGGCCTGCCGCTGGTGCGGGAAGCCGTCTGCGAGGACATCGCCGCCCGTCGCGGGGTCGAGGTGGACCCCGAGCACGTGCTGATCGTTCCGGGTGGCAAGCCGACCATGTTCTACGCCATCCTGATGTTCGGCGAGCCGGGGGCGGAGATCCTCTACCCCAACCCGGGCTTTCCGATCTACGAGTCGATGATCCGCTTTTCGGGTGCGACGGCCGTGCCGATTGAGCTGCGCGAGGAGCAGGGCTTCACCTTCAGCGCCGAGGAGGTCCTGGGGCAGATCACGCCGCGCACGCGGCTGCTGATCATCAACACGCCGGCCAACCCGACGGGCGGCGTCGTCGGGCGCTTGGAACTCGATGCGCTCGTGGCGGGGCTCGAGGAGCACCCGCAGGTCACCGTGCTGGCGGACGAGATCTACTCGCGGCTTCTGTACGACGGGGAGGAGCACGTCAGCATCCTCGAGTACGAGTCGATCCGCGAGCGAGCGATCCTGCTCGACGGCTGGAGCAAGACCTACGCCATGACCGGCTGGCGCATGGGCTACGGCGTCTGGCCCGCCTCCCTCATCCGTGAAGCGGAGCGCCTGCAGATCAACAGCGTCTCGTGCACCAACGCCGTGGCCCAGATGGCCGGCGTCGAGGCCCTGCGCGGACCACAGGACGCCGTCGACCGCATGCGCGCAGCGTTCGACGAGCGCCGGGCGGTGATCGTCGAGGAGCTGAACGCGATCCCCGGCGTGAGTTGCCGGACCCCCAAGGGCGCCTTCTACGCCTTCGCCAACACCAGCGGTACGGGGGTCTCGTCGCGCGAACTCGAGCAGCGCCTGCTGAACGACGCCGGGGTGGCCTCCATCTCGGGAACGAGCTTCGGAGCTCTCGGGGAGGGCTACATGCGCTTCAGCTACGCCAACAGCATCGAGAACATCCGCGAGGGCCTGCGGCGCGTGAGCGAGCACCTCCAGCCCGCTTGATCGGCGGCCTTCCCTGCGTCGGCCGCTTCCGTTTCCTTCCTCACCCTCACCCCCTCCCTACATCTTCATGGGCGTCTTCAAGGCCTACGACATCCGCGGTCTCGTCCCCGACGAGCTGAACACCGACCTCGCGCGCCGCATCGGCGGGGCCTTCGCGCGCCTCCTGAAGGCCCGCCGGCTCGTGATCGGGCGCGATGCGCGCACCCACTCGCCACAGATCGCCCAGGCCGTGATCGAGGGCGCCCGGGAGGCCGGGGCCTCGGTGATCGACATCGGCCTGGCCTCGACGCCCATGGCCTACTTCGCCATCGGCTCGAGCGACTGCGATGGTGGTCTGTGCGTGACCGCCAGCCACAACCCTGGGGAGTACAACGGGATGAAGCTCTGCAGCGAGGGGGCTCGGCCGATCTCGGCAGCCAACGGGATCCTCGACATCGAGAGCGCCTGCGCCGCGGACCCCCTGCCGCCAGCAGAAGAGCGCGGGTCGCTGGAGCAGGTGCATCTGCTGGATGCCTACGCCGACCACGTGGCTGCCTTCGCTGACCTGGACACCCCGATCACGATCGCGATCGACGCCGCCAACGGCATGGCCGGATACACCCTGCCGTCGATCCTCGAGCGCCTGCCGCAGATCCGGGCGGAGACCATGCTGATGGAACCCGACGGGACGTTTCCCGTCCACGAGGCCAACCCTCTCAAGGAGGAGAACCTCGAAGGCGTGCGCGAGCTGATCGCACGCACCGGCGCTCGACTGGGGGTGGGTTTTGACGGCGACGCCGATCGCTGCTGCTTCGTGGACGAGACCGGTCGCACCGTTCCCGCGGACCTGATGTGTGCCCTGCTCGCGCGCGACCTCCTTGCTCGCAAGGGGCCCGCACCGATCGTGTACGACCTGCGTTCCTCGTGGGTGGTGAAGGAGGAGATCGAGCGCGCCGGTGGTGAGCCGATCCGCGATCGGGTCGGGCACTCGTTCATCAAGGCGACGATGCGCGAACGGGGAGCCGTCTTTGCCGGAGAGCTCTCGGGTCACTTCTACTTCGCCGACAACTTCACGACCGACTCGGGTGTGCTGGCGATGATCTCGGCCCTCAACCTGCTCGGCCGTGAGGAGTACCGCGAGCGCTCCTTCTCCGAGCTGGTCAGCGACCTGCGCCGCTATCACGCCACCGGGGAGATCAACTTCCGGGTGGAGGACAAGGAGGCGGCCTTCGCGCGCCTGGCCGAGGCCTACGGCGACGGTCGCTCCGACGAGCTGGACGGCGTGACGGTCGAGTTCGGCGAGCTGGCGGACGCGGACTGGTGGTGGTTCAACGTGCGTGCGTCCAATACCGAGCCGCTCTTGCGCCTGAACCTGGAGGCGCGCACGGCCGAGACGCGGGACCGGCGGCAGGATGAGCTGGTCGGCCTGCTGGGGGAGCCGGTGGCCTGAACTTCGCCCTCAGGGCCGGAGATTCCCCTCTTTGGGAGGGGAGGCCCCCGCGGCGGTCCGCGGGGAGGCCCGCCGGGCAGCCGCGGCAGGCTCCGCCGGCGGGTGCGGAGCGGCGCCGATCGCCCCGGGCGGGGCCTTCAGGGCCTGTGGGCCCGGGCAGGGGACGTCGGGGCGCCTCGCGGGCGTCGCGACCAGCCCAGCGTCGCCCCGCGTGCTGGTGTCCGAACGCCTGCGTGGGTTTCCAGATCCGGACCGTCCCTGCCGATTAGAGTGTTGCCCGACCGAATCCCATGAGCTTTCTCTACCTCGCACCGCTGCTCGTTCCGAACGTCCTCCCGGCCTGGCAGGAACCCGCCCCGCGGCCGCCCGCCGTGGAGCGTGTCGAGGGCTCGGTCCAGACTGCCTGGACTGATCGCTTGCAGCGCGACTTGCGCGCCTCCTTCACCCCGCGCAGCGGCGTCGCTGCTCGCACGGCCCTTGAGCGTGGTGGGCTCGTGCCGGCCGAGCGCGCCGAGGCCCTGATGGCCCTGGGCTGTGCCGGGGCGACGAACGAGCGGGCGCGGATCGCGTCCTGGTCGGCGGAGGGGACGCCGGTCGAGCGCAAGGCTGCCATCCTGGCCCTCGGCGAGCTGAGTGTGGGCGTGGAAGACCGCCTGTCCGAGCTCTGCTCGGACCCCGACACGGAACTCGCCGCCTGCGCTGCCCTGGCCCTGTTGAGGACCGGGCACCT
>MPMD02180123.1_pt1 | contig 61500 bp, 88 predicted proteins | sample 1617291 | NCBI WGS metagenome assembly MPMD02 (sample SAMN05944810, study PRJNA350692) | marine metagenome | biome: marine; feature: ODZ; material: water; isolation source: 120 m water sample filtered on 30 um supor filter | place: Pacific Ocean | collected 2012-04-09 | depth 120m m | reverse complement strand
TACTAATGGTGATATTAATTGGCAAAGTACTACAATTGATTTATCAGCTTATGCTGGTTTATCTTATGTAATATTAAGTTGGACAGGTTATACAGTGGGTTGGCAATCAGATATTTGTTTAGATGAATTATTAATAGAAGATGCAAACCCATCAGCTCCTTTCGTAGTAGATACTTATCCATATGAAGAAGGATTTGACTTAGAACCAAACGCTTCTACAGCGTGTTGTTCAGTAGTTAATTTATCATCACAAGGATGGAGTAATGATAATGAGGGAAATGATGATTGTGATTGGAAACCAAGGGATGTTAATACTCCATCATTAAATACAGGACCTACAGCAGATCAATCTGGTGGTGGTAGTTATTTATATATGGAAGCTTCAAGTTGCTATAGTAAAACAGCATACCTAATATCTCCTAAGTTTGATTTTACTCAAGAACTTTCTCCGTTTATTCAATTTTATTATCACATGTATGGTTCAAGTGTAGCTATCATGTCGTTAGAATGGTCTTTAGATCAAGTTCAATGGTTTCCTGCTTGGAGTCAAAGTGGGGATCAAGGTAATTCATGGAAACTAGGATTTGTAGATTTACCTATATTAAAAGGAGTTGAAGCTTATTTTAGAATAACTGGTACAACTGGCACTGACTATATGAGTGATATGGCTTTTGATGGGTTTCAAGGATTTGGAGGAGGACAACCACTTCCAATTGACTTAGTTAGTTTTTCTGGAGAACTAGATCCAAGTGGATCTATAGTGATACTAGAATGGAGTACTGCTTCTCAAGTAAATAACGATTACTTTGAAATACAAAGAAGCACAGATGTGGAAGAATGGCAAACTATAAGTATAATAGCAGGAGCAGGTACTACTAATCAACAAATAGATTATAACTCACTAGATTATGAACCATTAAAAGGAATTTCATATTACAGATTAAAGCAAACTGATCATAATGGAGATTATAAAACGTTTAATCCCATTGCAATAATAATAGAAGAACCCAAACCTCATGTATTAGATAGAATAATTAATACTATGGGTCAAGAGGTAGATGATAGTTATAACGGTCTTATTATTGAGATATATCAAGACGGAACTAGCACTAAAAAATATAAACTAAACAACCAATAATATGGAATATGGAGCTATCAAACAAAATTTTATCAAATATAATTGTGTACACGAAGTATGCAAAATATATTCCAGAATTAAATCGAAGAGAATCATGGAGTGAATTGGTCACTCGTAATATGGATATGCATATTAAAAAGTATCCAAATTTAGAAGACCAAATAAGAGAGAATTATAAACTCGTATATGATAAAAAGGTTTTACCTTCTATGCGGAGTCTTCAGTTCAGTGGTAAACCAATTGAGATATCTCCTAACAGAGTATACAACTGTGGTTATCTACCTATTGAAGATGTAGATGCATTTTCTGAGATAATGTTCCTTCTACTTGGAGGAACTGGCATAGGTTATTCAGTTCAAAAACACCATGTCGCAAAATTACCACCAGTAAATAAACCTTATTTAAAAAGGAAACGTAGATTTTTGATTGGGGATTCAATTGAAGGTTGGGCTGATGCTATTAAGGTTCTTATGAAGTCTTATCTTAATGGTAAGAGTTCTAGAATAGAGTTCGACTACTCAGATATTAGGGCTAAAGGGGCGCAACTAGTGACATCAGGTGGCAAAGCACCAGGACCTCAACCTTTAAAAGAATGTATTGTAAAGCTCACTGGTATATTAGATCAAAAAGAAGATGGTGAGTTATTAACTACATCAGAAGCTAGTGATTTAGTTTGTCATATTGCCGATGCTGTATTGGCTGGAGGTATTCGTAGAGCTGCATTGATATGTTTATTCTCTGCTGATGATGAAGAGATGATTGCTTCTAAATCAGGAGATTTCTGGGTATTAGATCCACAGAGACAACGAGCTAATTTTTCAGCTGTATTAATGAGGCATAAGATTACTAAGGATTTCTTTATGAATCTTTGGAAAAGAGTTGAGTTATCTAAAACTGGGGAACCTGGTATTTACTTTAACAATGACAAAGATTGGGGTACGAATCCTTGTTGTGAGATTGCTTTACGACCTTATCAATTCTGTAATCTATGTGAAGTAAACGCTTCAGATATAGAGAGTCAAGATGATTTAAATGCTAGGGTTAAAGCTGCTGCATTCATAGGTACGTTACAAGCTGGATATACTGAATTTCATTATCTACGAGAGATATGGCAAGAGACGACAGAAAAGGATGCTCTAATAGGGGTGTCAATGACGGGGATAGCTAGTGGAAGAGTATTAGGGTATGATATGACTGCTGCTGCTTCTATAGTTAAAAAAGAGAATTCTAGAGTTGCAAAACTAATTGGGATCAAATCTGCAGCACGATGTACGACCGTGAAGCCTGCAGGGACGACATCTCTGGCATTAGGAACCTCATCGGGTATTCATGCATGGCACAATAAATATTACATCCGTAGGATCAGGTTTGGTAAAAACGAAGCTATATATAAATACTTAATAAATAACCACCCAAGCTTAGTTGAAGATGATTATTTCGCCCCTCATAAAGACGCGGTGATATCTATACCACAGAAAGCTCCGGCAGGTTCTATTCTTAGAACTGAATCAGCGTTTGAGTTATTAGAGAGGGTTAAGAAAGTTGCTATGGAATGGGTTGTACCTGGGCATAGGAAAGGATCTAACACTCATAATGTATCTGCTACTATATCACTTAAAGATAATGAGTGGGAAGATGCTGGGGAATGGATGTGGGATAATAGAAATTACTACAATGGTTTAGCTGTACTACCTTATGATGGTGGTAATTATCACCAAGCACCATTTGAAGATATAAACGCTTCTACGTATAAAGAAATGTTAAAAGATCTTGAAGAAATAGATCTAACTCAAATAAAAGAAATAGAAGATAACACAGACTTATCAGGTGAACTAGCTTGTGCTGGTGGTGCTTGCGAGATTAAATAAATATAAATTTGAAGGCAATGAATTCAATGATTAGATAAGTTGTGATTCATCAATAAAAAGGGGATCCGTATTGGATCCCCTTTTCTGGTTACAGGAACTTTTGGGTATGGTGCCCATTATCTTTTGTTCCTAGTCTTTTGTTACATCAAATCGTTCATCAGTAATTTTAAAACCTTTTATTTTACCTTTTTCTCTTAATTTATAAACATTAGGAGTATTCGTTTTCTTAAAAGTTCCTTCTATTTGTTTATCATCAACTCCAAAAGTTCCTTTTATTTTTTTTCCTCCATATTTCTTCCAAGCATTGAGATTAAATTTACCCCAATCTTCTTCTGTTTTCCTATTTCTGTGACTCATAATATATCATCTTTTTTACATAATATAACTACTAATATTGTTAATAAAATTAACTGTATTTCTAGCATTATATCTATTATCATTATAGAACTTTCCCTTTTTACTCATCTCCTCTAATTCCAGTTATAGTCCAGTGCTGTACTGTAGCTCCTTGAGAACTTGGACGCGTACTTTTTCTATAAGTAAAATCATAATCTTCACCTCCATATTTGTTTGCTCCATGTATTATATCTCCATAACTTGGACCGTTATGAATATCAACATCTCCTGTGTACATATTACCTTTTGGTGATGGAGAAATATCTTGACCTGCTAAATAAGGTGGATCACCTAAGTTTTTAGCTAGCTTTGAAAAGTCTTTTCTATAGGTCTTAGAGTTGTTTACACTCGAAGAACTAATATGTGTTAATTTTTTATTTCCATTCATCTTAATCGTTTTTAAGTTTCATAATTGCTTCAATTCTGTCTTTTTCGTATTTTAATTTCTTGATGTCTTCATCACTTAGTCCACCTTTTTTAAGCTTTTCAATTTGATCAGCTTTATTTAAACTTTCTAATTCCTTATATAATTTTTCTTGCTTAGTAGGTTTGTAGTTTACTTGAGCATTTATAAGTGAATCTAAGTCAAAACCTTTTTCTTCTTGTAGTTCAAGTATCTTGTTAACTCTTGGTCCTTCAACACGTAATAAATCAATTTCCTTTTTAGTAACACCTAGATTTTTAAGAGCTCTAACTTGTTCATCCTTCTTTAGATCATATACTTTATCACTATCACTCTGTTCTTCAACTACTTCTTTTGCTTCTATTGCCTCCTTCTTTTCTTTTTTATCTTTAGGTGAATCAAATTTACCTTTTTTATATTCAGAAGGAGTATATACTTCATTGTTATCTTCTTGAGATTTCAATATTGCATTAACCCTATCATCTTCATTTTTCAATTCATCAATAGCGGCTTGATTATATCCATGTTGTTTTAATATATCTTCTTGTTCTGCTTTAGTATATAAATTAGGTTTAGTTTCAGCTCTCATTTCTAATTTCTCTTTTCTATCATCTTTTAATCGAGTGTTTTTCTGTGCAGATGTTTCTAATTGCCACTCTGGCCAACCTAATACTAAAGCTATTCTTTTCCAAGTCTCTTGATCCTCTTGTAATGCTGCTTCAATATTCTGTGTTTTTTGTAATAATCTATCAAGCGGAATATTAGTTGTAGATGCAATCATTAATGCAAGAGATTTGTAAGCTGGGTTGTCAATGCTAAATGGATCATTTACTTCAGGTCTCCAACTATTATACTCCCAATTTTCTAAAGCTCTTTGGAATTTTTGAACTTTAATATCCATTGGAGGAGAGAAGTCGAATAATTTAAAAGTTGATTTCCAATATTCAGCTCCTTTGTATGATTGATTTTCTTCGTCAGATCTTTCGTATATATCTATACCAACGTTTTTCATCATTGATACTAAAGCTCCACCCCATCCTAAACCTCTAAGTATATTATCTAACATGCTATTAGCTGTATCGTAATATTTCTGTTTCTTTTCTTCATCTTCTTCATCATCAAATGCTAATGCAAATAAAGCCTTTTGAAGAGCAGTAAATATAAGGTTTTGTACAGTACTATAATAAACTATTCTTGATACATTAGCCCTCCAATCACCTCTACCATTTATTAAATCTAAAAATGATTTCTTCATTATTCTAGCATATTGACTTGGAGTATTTGCAAATGCTAATATAACTCTACCTATATTACTAGCTTGTTGCATGCTAATTCTATCTGGTCTAGCAGACTGTTGATTTTCTTCAGCTAATTCTCTAAAATCGTCCCAAGCTTGTTTCTTAGCGTCTATCTCACTCATCCCTTCTTTTAGATAAGTATTTATTCTATTTCTATAGAAAGTAGCACCACCTGCTGCTATAGCAAAACTATCACCAAACTTAGTAAACATAAATCCTTTATCTAACATATATGCCATAGCCCCTCTAAATTTGTTCTTCTCACGAGCAGCAGCGTCAGCAATTTCTGATTCACTAACATTAAGCTTTAATCCATTTCTCCTACTAACTAGAAAATCTGAATTCATTATCTCTATAAAGTCTTTCCAATATTGTGGTTGATTAGCAAAAGCTTTAGAAGCAGCTATAATATTATTATCTTTCCAGTTAATGAAGTTAACTGTAGATAATGTTTGTAGAGCTGCTGATCTAGTATTAAAGAACATTACAGCTCCAACAGAGTTATTTAAATAGTCTAATAATCTGTTTTCAATTCTAGCATATTTACCTGTAGTTCTATTTTTACCTGTCCTCATTCTAGTAAGAATGTTAGCTAATGCTTCAACATATCTTTCTCCAAAAGCAGCTTGTAATTTATTCATGTTTTTAGAAGAGAATATTATATCAACGTTCTCTTGCCATTCAGCTAAGTATTTAGCTCTTTTAACATTATTAAGTCCATCAAGAATATCAGTTGTTATAGTTCCTACTGTCCAATCCGCTCCAGGATAATAATAACCATCACCTTTATTTATCTCAACTAATTGTTCGGCAAATATCTGTAGTTCTGGTTTTTCCTTAGCTAAATCTTTAATAGCCTTTAAATCAGTTTTTGATAATCCGTCTACTTCTATTCCTTGATTTTCCCATGCTAATATTCTAATGATATCTTGATAAGTGTAATCTTTCAGTCTGCCGTCTTTGATTTTCTTGTTTAAATTTTTAGGTATTCCTTCTTTTACTAGTATTTTCTTTAAAGCCTTGAAATCATTTCTTAAAGCATTCTCTGCATTAGCTAAGTTGTTCATTCCTCTAGCGAAAGGTTGTAAAAGTACTTCTTTATACCAAGCCCACTGACCATCACCTACTTTACCTTTTGCTAAGGTTTTATATAATAATCCTCCAAAATCTTCATGTGATGCAGGTATAAAGAATTTACCTTTACCTTTACCTTTACCTCTCACTCTTGCTTTTGCATTACTAAATACTTTCTTAGCTCCAATACCAGTCTTTTGTTCTATTATAAGATTAAATGCTGAATCAATTTCTTTAGTTTTACTAAATTCCATTGATCTTTGTAGTTTAGATTTTCTATCTACAACGTTTAATACTTTTTTCGTTGGTCCTTTTTGATCAGCAAAAGAAGTATCTTGTACGTTCTTACCTATTTTAAAATAACCACTACCATCTAACAATACGTTTGCCTCATGTCCCCATCCTAATTTATTAGCCCAAAACTTAGTAAGTGTAGTATACAATCTAGATCTACTAGGTTCAATAGCGCTAAATTGTATTTCATTTGCTTTATTATTCCTTACAAAATCTAATACTCCATTAGAAACTATACTAAATACTTCCGCTGCATTACCTGTCTTTGTTATACCCACTTTCCCTAAGCTATAATCATATGCACCGCCATTTCCTAAACCAAAGTCTAATTCGTATTTTCCTTTTTCAAATTGATATAACTTTATATTGTAAGTTTTACCTTTTAATTTAAAGCTTGTTTTATATTCATCAAGCTTAGTAAAATCGTCCTTCCAACTCTCCCACTTAAGATCACGTTTAGTAGTCATACTAAATTGCATCTTAGCTTGTTGTGTTTTAGATTTAACATCTAATTGATCTAGAGCTTCTTGAACCGCCTCAACATTAGCTAAATGATCATCAGCAAAATAGAAATCATTATAGCCTTCTGCAGCTTTCTCTACCACCCATTGTGATTTTGCAAAGGGAGAACTACTTTCTAAACCAGTTATATTTTTTATAGGTATTTTTAATCCTACACTATTTAAAAACTCATGGATAGCTCCAGCAGCTTCTTGAGGTCTAGCAGTTAAAACAAACACATCTTCAGTTCCTCTTGCAGCTTGAATTTTTTCAGCTACTTCAAATAACGGTCCTTTCTTTCCATTAATAACCCTGTTGAATTCGTTGAAATCAAAAGTAGCCCCATCTTCTTGCATTTGTGCACCAACCTCAGCAAATTGACTAGGTTGTAATCTACCTCTTATATTCTCATTTAGTTTTAAATTAACATTCTCTATTACTTCAGTAGGTAATTGAAATTTTTGTGCTAAATTATCAGTATTAACCTCAAAGAACGATTCTCCAAATTCATTTTTGTAATCTTGCTTGTTAGCATTAACTGAATCCCACGTTTTGTCAACTATAAAGTCTTTTAAAGATCTTTCTTTCCTTTTTCTATTTCTTTCTAAAGCGGTTTCTTTCGATGTCTCTACATATATCATAGATACTTCATAACCCATATCTTTTAATGCTTGCACTTTAGCTTTAGTAGCTTTTAAAGAAGCGCCTGTGCCGTCCAGTATAACACCTGTTCCTTGATTAGTGTACTGAGTTAATTTTTTATCAGCTATTTTTCTAGCCAATGCACCTAGTTCAGATCTTGCAGAACGTTGAACAGAATCGTAGTCAGCTTCTCCCGCTGGAAGACCAACTAGTTTTTTAGCCCATTCTAAAGATATATCTTGGTTAACTACTTTGTATCCTTGCTTTTGTAATCCTAGGCCTTTTATAACAGTAGACTTTCCACTGCCAGGTCCTCCAGCCATTACAATAGCTTTTAGGTTTGATGACGGTTTGCCTGTAGTGTTGGGTTTATTATATATAACTCTACTCTTGGTCCTAGCTAATGTATCATCAAAATCAAACACCCTTATTTTCTTAACAGGTGCATTTGGATCACGTGCCACAGCCAATGCCTGATCCATGGACATAGCTAAACTTAAAATCTCTTCACCAGTCATTGTAGTAGGATCTACTTGAACTACGCCACTGGAATTTACAGTTTTAGAAAAGTTCATAGCTGCTTTTTGCATTGGTTTAGCTAGTGGTAACATTTTCATTAATCTGTTTCTAGCTACTTTAGGAGTAATTTCACCTTTAATAACTTGCTCAGCTAATTTTATTTGGTAAGCAACAACTTTAGGAGTTATAACGCTTCGTATAGTCGCTCCTAATCCTTGTATATCTGCAGTTGTAATTCCTAAATTATATTTGTCAGCTAAGGTACCACCTTCTTGGATAAGTTCATAGCTATTAGGATTTATACCGCCTTTATTTTTATTAACTAAGAAGTTTAAATACCTAATCCAGGTATCCATTCCTAACTCGTGAAAGTCAGGCATCCGTTTATCAAAGTTATATCCAATTCCAGTAATATCTCCATATGCATCACTTAACTTTCTATCATCTTTCAACTTTAAAGCAACTTGGAAATAATGTTTTTCTATATTTTCAAAATCCTTTTCTAAAGTATTATTAATAGCAGAGTTAAGTAAATATTTCGCCACTAAGTGCTGAGGCATACTATGTTCCTCTCTAATTTTATTTTTATAATTCTTTGGATAAGCAGTTAAAGGCGCCATTGTTTTTACAAAATGTCCCATTGAGTTTTGAGCATCCCTTAATAAGGCTTCCCAAAAAACAACATTTTCAGGGTTTGTTTTTAAATCACTTTGTATAACTTCAAATACTTGTTTTAAAAATGGTATTTTCTTAGCTTCATTATTTAAAAACTTATCTGATTTAAAGTAACTAGCTATTGTCATTTTATTTTTACCAGAACCAACATGTGTTTTAAATTTACCTTTTATACTATATTTGAATCTAGTAGGTTGATCATTCATTTTTTCATTAAAGACGACTGGTTGCATTAATTGATCTACAACATCCTCTTTTATGCCAAACTTCAATAACTCTTCTCTAGTATACATTTCTCCATTAAGCACTTTATCAACATAAGTCATATTTGGAAACAATGCTCTAGAGTGTGATAAATTACCAGAGTTGAAAAAGTTTTTAGGTAGCAAAGGAGCTATTTTTCTTAAAAACATATCTGCTTGAAATCTCTCTTCTTTAGTTAAATTCCAATTACCATTATTACCCTTCTTACTGAGAGCTTCATACCCTTTTTGACTAGTAATATCAGAATAACTTAAGTCAACAACATCATTAAGGTGTGTAAGTTTAATAGGAGAAGTAGGAGCAACACTTTTACTCCACATTATTTTAGATTTACCTTCACCTATTTTCTTAGCTGATGGGTGAGCTTCTCTAATAGCTTGATTACTCATTATTTTACCTGTCTGAGCAAGCACAGCTTTTATAGTTTGACTAGATAGTCCGATATCTCTAATGTTACTTTTACCCGATGGAGTTAACCCCATTAAACTTAAGAACTTATTTCTAAATTTATTACTAATCTCTTGCTTTACTTGTATAGGTAAACCTTGCGCACTCCCGGTTTTTGCCATTTTAGCGCGCTGCGTTTTAGTAAACAATGCTGCTAGTAATATGTTTTGAACACCAGTAGATTTACCACCAGGAGTAGCTCCTTCGGAAATAGCTCCAGCCATTAAAGCGTCAGCATGCTTATTAATGAAAGGTTGTAAGGCTTCTATATCTTGTTTATTAAGATCCTTATTGTTTAATAGTTTATCTGTAATAGACTCAGCTATATTATTACCTTTTGTTTTTCCTTTTTGATATACTGATGTAGGATCTTCTAAGAACATATCAACTGTACCTTTAGCATCTAAGTCTTTAGTACCTTTATATGTAGTTGGAATATCTTTTTTCTTTAGCTTCTTAGCTTTTTCTACAATATTTTTATAATGAACTTTTGCTTTTTTAACACCTAATTTCGTGCTTAACAATACTTTAGTAGGTTCAGGTTTAGTTTCCTTATCAATACTTACGCTAGTGTCGGCTATCTCTCTTCCACCTTCTTTTAATTCTTCTAAACTTTTAGCGTCACCTTTACTTTGAACTCGTTTTGCACCAGTTAAAGTTTTTAAACCTAAATACGTTCCAGTGTAATTGGCTAAATTATTGTTAACTGAAGGATCAAAAGCAGATATATGTTGAGTTAAAGGAATAATACCTTCATAAGCTGCATCTGTAGGATTTTCCACTCCCTTTTGATATGCTATACTTAACATGTCTGGCATATACATTTCAATCATTCTATTTCTAACACTTATTCCTTGAGGAGTTTCTAAAAATTCACGCCATTCTTCTTTAGTTTTTCCTTTAGCATGTGTTTCATAGATACTTTGTATGTCTGTATTTCTTTTGTCTTGCCTTTTCTTTTTGTTATCAGCTGTTTCATCTTTTATATTTATTGATGCAGCAGACACTTTAGTTCTACTAGTAATATCTCTTTTGGATTTTCTCTTTGATCTGGTTAATTCTCCTTTTAATTTTTTTATTCTTTTATTTATTTCCGTAATACTTTTGACATTCTCTTTCATAAGAGCTTTGTCACCTTTTTCTTTAAATAATTTCTTTTGATCTTCAATTATACTTTCCTTCTGACTTTGTAGATCACTTATCTTTTCGTTTACAGTTTTAGAAAAATCAGTTTTCCCAGTAGGACTTGCGTCAATCTTTTTGTCTTTAGCAACTTCCTGTGCTATTTCCTTGAACTTACCAGTCTTAAATGCTTCTGAATAAGATTTAACAAAATTATAAACAGATTTAGCATCTGTAAACTCTGCGTTTTTAAATCCAGCGGGTTTAAAATAATTAAATGTTAATGTATTTCCAACATCCTTCCACCAATTAGTTCCTTGTGTGGTAGATGTACCTAATGTTATTAGATCAGAAAAGTAAGTAAGATATTCACTATAATATTTTTCTTTAGCTTTCTCAACTATCTTCTCAACCATTTTTCCATCAACTTCTTCTTCTATTACTTCATATTTATCAAACTTTTCAATTCTTTCTTCAATTGCGGCTAAATCTTTTTTAGATAATTTTCTTTTAAATTTATCTATTAAAGCAATTCCATCTGCGGTTATTAAACCGGTATTAGCATCTTGTATTTTACTCTTTAATATAGCATGTAGTAATTCATGTGAGCTAACTCCAATAGCTCCAACTTTAGCAGCCATTTCTTTGTTTATCCATATTTCGTTACCGTCAAGGAAAAACCCGTCTGATCCAACAGCTTCTTTAATTGCGGCTTCTAAACTTTCTCCTGTCAAATTTTTACCAGATCTATCTTTAATCCCCTTCTTCCTTAATGCTTCAGCCATACTATCAGAAGTATCAAAAACCTCTACTGCTTCTGCTACATTAGTTGCATCTACAATTTCTTTTACACCTTCTGCTCCTTCTGCAATCATTTGTTCCATTACAGAACCTTTACCTGTGTATTGATTTCTAGTATTTAAAGAAGGACCTAATATCAATATACTGGATTTACCACTTTTTAATTCTTCTTGAAAACTAGCATCACCCATTTTATTTTGGAACACTCTTCCAGACACAGCTTTATTATTTATAAAATAAACAGTTTCACCAGTATCACCACTTACATCATTGTTTGCCATGTAAAGATCTTCAATTTGATCTTGTGTTTTACCATTTGACGTTTTATGACCAACATCTATGGATATAACGTTTTGCGTACTAGAAGCTTCATTCATTAAAAATCCTATCATTTTATCAATATCTTCCGCTACATTTTGTTTAGATTTACTACCACTATTTTTGTATTTCTCTGATAAGGCTTCTAATGCACCAACCGCATCAGATATACTTTCTATTCCACGCTGATCAAATCCAAGTTCTTTTAATTGTTTATTTGTTATACCATTATCACCCATGTACGTTTTACGAATGGTATTTATAATAGTTTCATCTTTCTTGCTGATCAAGTTAGTTTTATTTAAAGCCTTATTTAAAATAGGTGTATTAACTCTTGATCGTTGTCCATTTTTACTAGCATAAGAAGAAATGACTTTTAACTTTTCATTTACTTCTTTTAATCTTTCAACTTGTTCATTTACAGATTCTACATTCTTTTCACTCTTAGATTTATCTATCTGTTCTTGTAATTGTTTTTTCTCGGTTATTAAATCAAAAGCTTCTTTCCTATCTTGTAAATCTGCATGCTTAGGAACTTCTCTAAAAGTAGAAGCATTTTTCTCTAAATTGTTTAATAGTTGTGTATAAGAATATTGATCTAATTTTCCATTAGTTAATTCATTTTTTAAATGAGCTTTCCATAACTTCATGTTATTAGAATTTTGAGAAGCCCATTCAGTATATTTAAATTGAATATCTGTAGCTATTTTCCCAAATTTATGTTCTTTATAACCTTGGTTTAAAGCTGAAACAGTACCTATCATAAAACCACCCACCATCTCTTGAGCACCTGCTTTAAATACAGTATTTACAAAAGATCCAAAACCTTTATCAAGTCCAGTTTCAAAAACATTATGCTTAGCAATTCCATTTTCCTCTAAATATTTTGAAACTCCTCTACCATCTTTATTGGCTAATTCAGCAACTCCAGCTAATGAATATTTTTTACCATCTATAATATAAGAATCTTCTTGAGCTAATTCATAAATTTCTTCTATAGCAGTAGTAGATATTTCTTGAAGAGATCCTGTTTCAAATTCCGCTAAACCACCTTTTAATATTCTTAAACTTCCAGTTTTAAGTTTAGTAAATATATCAGTCATAAAAGCTTTTTTAAACTGATTACCAGTCATGGTTGACCCACCTTCACCTATAACAGTAAAAACACTTTTAGTAATCGCTGGACCACTAGATTTACCTAAAATAGATCTGAATCCCCATTCTTCTAATAAACCAACAGCCATAGCAACTGGTCCGGCTACAGTCCACTTTTCAAGCTCTGTTTTATCATCAAAAAATGGATTTTCATTCATCTTTTGAAATTCTTGATGAAGTGCTTGAGAAACAAACGGAGCTGATTTAGATAATCTTTCCGGTGTTTTTTTAATAGCGTGCTTAAGTCTTGCCATTTTAGTAGCGCCCTTTCCTAATTTGGCTGTAGATTTAAATGCCATTCCAATACCAAAACTACCTAGCATAGCAGGTAAACTTTCTAATACTCCTAAAAAAGCTCCTCCCCAGAAATTCTCATGCATCTCAGCTAAAAATTCTGGATTTTGAGCTTTATAATTAGGTCCAAAATCATATATAAATCCTTCTTGATAATCTATAAATTTATCAATTTCCCCTAGGTTACCTTCAAGATTAGAACCATAATCACCATACTTTAATGTTTGTGCTCCAGCAACACCTAATGCACCTATACTTAATACTATTCGTTCAGCTCCTAATACCATGGATTCAACACCACTCATAAGAGCGTCTACAGTTCCAGCAATCAAATCTCCTTTTCTAGATTCCATATAATAATTAGCTTCAGCAGCCATATTAAAAGCCTCTCGATCCAATCCAATGTTTGCCCATTTTTCATTTAAATGCTCAGCGCTTCTTCCTAAAGCTGCTTTAAAAGCAGTTTCATCAGCTTGTAACTTCCCCATTATCTCATCAACTTTCCTATCTATTTCTAATTGTAAAGTTGGTTTTGTTTCTTTAGCCCATGCTTCTAATTCCGCTTTAGCTGCTTCAATTTTACCTGATGCAGCTTCATTATATTCTTCTAATTCCTTATCAATCTTTATTTTATATTGACTGGCTTGTTCCGCTTCAAGTTCTTGTTGAGCAACTAGATAATTTGCCCAATCTTCCTCTTGCATTTGAGTAGCATAATCACTTCGTGCTTTTCCAAATTCCCTTAAATTTTCTATATGTTGAACGTCACCATTTTGATTTATAAAATCTTTTAATTTAGACGCTTCCGCGCTAGCGGCTTCCATGCTAGATTGATTGGTATTTAATTCTAAAGTATTACCACCAGCGGTAATTGTTATTAAATTTCCAATTCTTTTAAGTGATAAACCACCTGTACTTTCATAAGCATTTATACCTAAGTGATTAAAAAGATCATCTAATATAGGTACAGTTTCATGCTCTTGCTTTTTGAAAAACATCTCACCTGTAAAAAATCCTTCTTTTTCTAGAGCATTAAGTATAGTTGTAACATTGTTAGATTCTAAAGCCACTTTAATATTAGATTGAGTTGGATCAAATATTATACCCATTTCTTCCGCCGCGTGTACTAATCGGTTATTTATTGTAAAATCATAATATTCATCAATTAATAATTCAGCATCCAACACCTTAACCTTTTCACCTAAAAGCAACTCAAATTGCTCTACAAATTCTACAGTTTCTACAACACTTAAATTTAACTTCTTAGATAACTCTATAATTTTATTAGGTCCCATTTCAAAGACATCTAAATAATCATTCCATTCAAGTAATCCTCCAATTTCATCCATTTGCTCAGCTAAAAACTCTCCAGCTTCTGTCTCACCGAAAGAAAGAGGATCATCAATATTGGTAATGAAGTCAACTACATTTTCTGTATTTATATCAAAATCATCCCCTAATATAGTTTGGATATTTTCTGTAAATCTAATTACCTTTTCTTCATTCTTTTTATACCTATCACCTTGTTTAATTTTTTCTAATACCCTTTTCTCTTCTTTTAATTTTTGTACCCAATGATTAGCATCACCATGGCCCGCGTCCTTTAATTTATTTAACTCTACGTCTATCTCTTTTATCTTATCATCTACAAATTGTGTTTGTACAAATGGATTTATACGAAGATCATCTTGAGCTTGTTCCATTTCTTCAAGTTCCCTTGCTTTTTGTATCGTTCTGTCGTAACGCTCCTTAGTTATCAAATGTCCCTCTATAGTAATAGTTTCACCTTCTTTTCCTGTTAAACCAAATTCATTCCATTTTTCTTGTTCTTGAGGGCTCAATCCATCAACCCAACCTAATAAATCAGTTAGAGTTCTATCAACTAGCCAACTCAAACCTTCACTAGGTCTTCCACTATGTTCCATGGATCCTCTTCTTAATTCCATGAACTTTACTATCTCATCTAACCCATGTTGCATTCCAGCTGGTTTGTTTTTATAAACTTTATTACCACCTGTCCTAGGCCCAGCTATTTCCCATTCTGGCACAATAGCTCCTTTTAAAACATTATATATATTCTTATCTTTACCAAATATTTTTTGAAAATCTTTCTCAGGCATTTCCATTATTTGGTTAAATATTCTTTTATTATCTAATTTTATGTATTTTTCTCTAGTTCCAAGATCAACAACGTCAGCTGTTAAGATATTCATATGAATACCCAACTTCTTCATTTTATCAAAATTCAAATAATATAAATCAGTTGGTACTGTACTTTCATCATAATATTTTCCATGATCCTCTCGCTCTCTTTGATGAGTTGGTAGTACACCTAGACCAGCTGCCCCAATAAATTCTTCATAAGCACCTTCTTTTATATCTGCCGCAGTAGTCTCTATTGCAGTAATAGCGTCTTTTAATTCTTCTTTTTGAACTTGCAATTTGGCAAATAATTGATTGTGATCTGCTAAAAGTAATTTTTGAGAATCAACACTCATATTACGATATTCTGTTTCAGTTATACCTATTTCGTCTAGTATAGTTGTAAATTGTGTTTGAAGCTCATCATCTAATGTTTCACCAGCAACATACGGAAGATTTATGTCTTCCCATTCTAATATACCAACTGTACTTATTTTATCTTCAACTTTTACAGGTATTGCTTTTGAAGCGTCTGGATTCATTAATTCATAAAAATCCTGCACACTATTATTATAGCCATTTCTAGCGGCTATACTATATACATCTTTAATAGCGTCAACATTGTCACTCATCAATATTTTAAAATCCTCAAAGCTATCAGCATATCCAGCACCTTTAGAAAGCTCGTATAAATCTTTTAAAAACTTTTCGTTCATGGGTTGTTATATTTAATTAATGATCCACCCTGAGTCTTTTGGACTTCTCGTAAAACTAATCTGTCATCATCACTAATTTTAAAATCATTTCTATTAGCATTAACATATGATGGTATTAAACTTTTTGCTAATTCAATTTGATCCTCCGTTCCAGTCCACGCAGTTAATCCAGCACCATCATCAAATATCTTTTCCGTAGTCATTTTTTTTGCTTTTTTTGTCGTTGGATCAAATTCTATTTTCTTCCATTCACCTTTTCTACCTTCTAGTTGTAGTTCGGTCCACAATGTTTTCATTAATTCTTCGTCACCATAAATACTCTCCCAATCCGCTCCATATATACCACCTATAATGTCATTTGAACTTCCGGTAGTGTTAGTATTTTTGTCGTATCCATAGAACAATTTTTCATTTTGATAATTTTTAGCTGTTATTTGAAAATCTTCTTGTACAATACTACCTAAAGCATCTGTGACATCTCGCTTTTCTAGAGTTATTGATTCAGTCATTGCTGCTTTATCATACCAACCTGGAGTTTCTTTTCCGTCTTTTTTACCTCTACCTAGTATCCCATTTACTAAACCACTTACAGAACTTGAAACATCACCACAAACATTTATTAGGTTATTACCTTTTAAACTTCCTCTAACAAATTTCTTTGAATCAAATGAAGTTGGTTTGTAATCAGAATCATAATCTGGATTAGTCTTCATCCCACCACTGCCATCAGGTATTTTTTCTTTTGATAATTTCGGATCAGTATAAATTAAATATAGTTTCCCCTTTTTATAATCATAACTTACATTAGCTCCATCATTCTCGTCAAAATCTTTCATTATAACTAACCACTCATTATCAGTTCTACCGAGATCAACTCCACCTTGTTGATTATCTTTACCTTTTATATCTAAGTATTTTTTCATGTTATCAGCGACAGCGCCGTTACATTTACTAACTTCTACAGGAACATCTTCAAACAATACATCTTGTCTACTAGCTTCTTCTTTTGTTAAATATCCATCTTCACCTTCTTTTAATCTCTTACGCCTTCTTAAATCATATTTAGCATCTCCTGTTATGGTAAGAAATTCTTTTGTGTTTAATTCAAAATTAGTATATTCTGTTTCCTCAACCTCGTTCAGTGCTCTTCCCCAGTCTTTAGTGGCTTTTAAATCTTCTTCCCTTAACTTTTCATTTTTCTCAAAGTTTTTAATATATGCAGCAGTTATAGTAGCAGAAGCTTGAGCAGCAGCAGCGGCCATTTTACTACCAGCTGCAGCTAAAGCCTGCGCGGCTAAAGGTTGTATGAGTGTTGGTTTTTCGTATGTTCCCATTATTTATATATTATTATTACGGTGCGTCTACAGCGGCTGAATATGATCCATAACTACCTCCAAAACTCATTAAAGAGCTACTTGCGTCACCTAAGGCAGAATACATAGCTGCTTCGTGAGCTTGTTGATTTAAAGCTTGTTGATCTATAGCAGTTTGTGATCTATTAAGTTCCATTATCTCTCTTTTTTCTTGTTCTCCATATGTGAATAAACCTCCTGATACAGCACCCCCTTGAATTCTCTGTTTTTCAGCCATTTGCATCTGTACAACCTGTGCTTCACCTTGAGCGTACAATCGAGCATTTTGTGCTTCTTGTTGTTGTATATTAGCTGCAATACCCTTTTTACTTCTCAACGCAGCTTGGGCTAAAGCGGTAGCTCCACCAGCGCTACTGCCAGACGCACGTAAAGTGTCTAAAGTATTAGCTAATGCTATATCAGCTTCCTCAGCTTGCATCTCTGCTGCTCCGGTAGCGACTGCCATGTTTGCATATGGATTTCGAATCATATGACTTAGATCTTGTATATTTTCATATGGATCAGGTATATTTTGTCTATTTGCTACTAAAGCATCTTGTAGTCTTTTTTCTTGCTTTTTTTCAAACGCAGCAGCATCTGCTTTATTATTAGAATGAACTGCCATTCCAACACTTATACCTGCTCCAACAACGGCTACAATACCGGCAACTAACATCGTCATAATTATGTATTTTTAAGTTTGTTTTCCATAATCCATTTTTCATACTCTTCATAAGTATCACATGTATTATACCTTTCTAATTCTTCTATGTCTTTTATATCATCAGGATTCTTATGTATAGTAACAAATATAGAATCTTCTAAGGCTAATATTGCTCTTTGAGCTCCTGATTTAGCTTCTACATAACAAGGCGCTTGATAATCTTCAAAACCATGCTCGTTCTTAATAACTAGATAACCGGTTAATAAAAACCAAACATGATCTCTTTTATGTACTGCACCTAAAACAAATGAACCTTTTTTCATTGTCATCTGTCTTACATAAACACCGTCCGTTATAGTATGTTTTAAAGGAAATTCTGGAGAACGTTTATCAAATGTAACCCTATTGCTATTTGATTCTCTTAAAACTTTTTCAAGAGAAGTTATCTCATTCCTAAATTCTTCTATATTACTTAATTTATTTTTTATTTCAATTACTTCTTCCATTTTATTTAATATGATGATAATACAAATTCAGAACTAACTGAATATAATTCTTTCATTCCACCTGGATCAGTTGTTTCATCTGTTGTTAATCTAACTGTAGAGAAATATCCTTTTATACCAGTCATACCACTTGATATAACTTCTCCTGCTCTAGGTGCAGAATTGTTAATTATATTAGTAGTATACATATTCTCTTTTCTATCAAAACCTGCTCTAGCGGGATAACCAGCTTCTGTATTATACAATCCTTCGTCATAACTATATATAGAGTTTATTTGATCTTTATTCTCCACCCAAACCGTACCCGTTACTCCAGGTAGTGGATCTTTTCCAGTCATACCAGAAACAAAGTAATCACCCTCCCAACCATTACTACCTTCATAAGCTATTGTTTTGAAGTTTTTAACAACTGATGGATTAGGATTAAAAACAAATGATATACTAGAATCGACTCTAGCAGGATACCATTCTTGAGAGGTTGTGTTATATGTAGAATAATAAAGACCTCTATTATCATCATAAATAGCATTGTAGTAATGTTCATACAAACCACTATTAAAAAATGAATAATATTTATTTTTTAAACTACCTATGAAAGCTGGTTTATAATGATGAAAGCTAGTCCAACCATTAATCATTTCGTCAAACGTAACTGTACTATAATCACCTGTTCCATCTTCAATTTTAGGTGAAGTATTAGTATCTGTATAAACTTTTGATACATTTTGAATAGAAACTACATAATTTTTATTATGAATATCCCATCCACCTAATATTTGACTTTTATATTTGTTAACTAATGAAACTTCATCACCAAACTGTGGTTGATTACCTACAATACTTTTATTTAATCTTACTCTACAATAACCTAGAGCAGGTGTAATTGATACTACAAAATATTCGTTATTTGGAATAGGTGTACCACCTTGAGGATTATAATAAAAACTAGATCCAACTTTTATAGAACAACACGTCTCTTCAATATCTAAAAAAATCTCTTTGTGGTAAATTTGTGGAAGAGGTAGTGGATCCAATATATAAGTCCAACCTACTATAGTTGCAGTTGTAGATTCAGAAAATTGATCATCATTAATTGATGCTAATTCATCTCTAAAATAATCGTTCATACCATATGTCGATATTTCAGTTATACCATCTCTAGATAGTCTTAAAATGGCTCCTCGGTTACGATCTGCAAAATATTTCTGAAATCCGTATATTGCGAAAGACTCTGGGTTTGTACTTATACCATATTCACCTAGATAAGGTACGATTTGCCCTATAACTACGTTAGATTGAGTTTGCATTGCAGAACCTTCAGCCGTGTAAACAGCATCTTTATCTATTAAAGCTCTATGTACTTTGTTCTCTTGAAATATTATTAAATTTGTGTCTTCAGCATATAGCCTTTGTATAGAACCATTTATTGGATCTACACTCTTTGTTATATCTTTAGCTATAGAAAATACATTAGTATTATTAACCCCTGTACGAGAGTTAAAAATCCCTGAATAAATCAACGAACTTTTTAAATGTTCTTGTTTTGTTCTTTCTTCTACTATATAAGCTTTAACACCAAGATCTATAGGGGTGTTATTAAAACCTCCTTTTATCCTCATTTCTTCAATTGCCCATGGTTCTTGATAAGCTGTTTCATCTCCTTGAGAGCCGATAGGTGCAAAAGTACCACCATTAAATGGAAATATTGGATAATCTACAAGTGGCCAAGGTAAACCAGGCCAACTAGGTAAAAGTACTTCGGCAGTCACCGGATCTGGCTCTTCGCATACTTTCTTTAACCAAAAAGAGTTAAAGTATTTTACTTCCATCATTACTCCCATTACGTTGTCTTTCTTTTTGCTATAAAACTCCCGTCATTTAAATATACTTCGCAACAACTACGAAATGATCTATATTTATTTATGGATCCTGCCCATTGAACAATAGACAATCCTTTTTCTTTTTTAATAGGTGATAATATATTAGGAGAGTATATAAAATAACCGTAAGAGGTTATAACAAAAATCCTATCTCCTTGATTCAACTGCATATTGTTCATTGATATAGAATATCGATTATTTCTCCCAGTGCTATGTCCAGGTGTTCCAACTGGAACAGTAGGATTAAGGGCTCCTACATGTTTTATTTTATTTTCTCCATGTGCATTATCTATATTATGCCAATAATCTGTGCCAGGTCCACCACCTACTCTATATTCTAATTGATTTTTATTCCTGCCCAACCCGTGCATAGTTGGCCCCATAGTAGGGATAGAATTATCATTAGAATACCCATCCCAATTAAAATTTCTACCCAAAACATAAGCTGGTCCACCTGGTGGTGGTATATAAACGGTAGGAGTTGTGGTTATACTTCCATTACCTCCTCCACTTTGAGGAAAAGCTTGAATGTTATTTCCATCTTGGAATTGATTATACTGTATTAACAACTCTCTAGTTTGTAATATTTGTAATCCAGGAATACTTAAATATGGATTTGCTTGATTATTATAAGCTACTCCAGCAGGATTATGGGTGCCCCAAACATCGCTTGTTTCTAAAGATTCTGTATTGCCAGCTGGTAACTTACATAAATGTATTCTTCCTACCATAGCTGCGTTTAATTTTCCAATACTATCGTTCCACGGATTAAAGTCATCACTATTAGCGTTTGATCCAAATTGAGGGTCAATAGTGATAGCTAGTTGAAATGAAAGATCTAAATCTATATCCCACTTACCATCAGCACTAACAGTCCATACTCCTTTACCTATTCCACTATTATCATATTCATCAGCCCAATCTCTTACTTTATGTTGAAAATTAACCTTTTGAAAAGCCTTAGTAGTAAAATTATGTAAACGATCGTCGTACATGTAAGCAGCGTTCGGGTAGTTAGTATCATTTCCATCTGGATCGTTACATTCTAAATAATTTCGTATTTTTACAAAAAAAGTTATTTCTTTTTCTAAGCTATTAGCTGTTTTCCATCCCATAATTAAAGTGTTTGTAAATTATTATTATTTGGAGTTAATACTATAGGTTGAGTAGCATTAGGATCCCAGCAATCTGTATATCTAATAGTTATTTTAAAAACATCTCCATCTACATAATCTCCTACAGGACAATTTTCAAAATTAGATTTTAACATTCCATATGGATATTCTGGATTTTGACTATCTGTATTATCATTTAAATAAAAATAATCTATATCAACATTATTAACACTAGTATATTCTTCTAATGGAGAATTAGGGTCATCCATATTTGTGTGTCTAACAAGCGTTTGGCTAATTATTTGTAAATTCATTTCACCAGAGTTATCCGCTCTTCCAGTATAATTATCACTAACCCATTGTGGAAAATCATACGTGCGTCTACCATCAAACCAAGATCCATTTCCAATTGGTAATCGCAACCAATTAGCTACTCCAGGTGTTATGTACTGTGATAAAACCGTGTTAGTTATTTCATTATTACTAGCTTGATTAATATTAAGATAATTAGCTCCAAGTGCCGTTCCATTAAAAGGCCATCCACCATCTACCCAATCTTGTGGATAATTATAACTTGGTCCTGGATCCCAAATATTAGGAACTCCTGATGGTGGTTTTGGATCTTCATATGTAAGTAGGCTTGGTTGAGAAGAAAAGTGAGAGAGAACAGAATTATCGAAATATCCAGGAACATTTAACCCTTCACCATCCCAATTTGTAAAGTTTAGTCCAGTAGGAACCCATCCCGCAAAAGGAATTGAATTTCTTGTGCTAGAATATAATTCAACAACACTTGTAGATCCAGCGTCTGTTACAGTAAAAACAAACCTATAACTATTATAGAAATCATCTTTAGAAAACCAAAATGTATTATTTAGTACTAAAAATGCTTGATAAGCATCGGGTATTCCTGGTGGTGGTGTAGAAGAAGATCCATCATAACCGGGCCACCACATTTGAATAGAAAAATCATAACAAGGAGACCATGTAGAAGTAGGACTTGTTTTTCTCCATGCAGATTGTAATTGAATATAAGCACCTCCTGTACCTTGTCCTATTACTTGCCCTTGATTGTTGATAAATTGAAAAACTGAAGAGACTTGATTACGTTGATTATTAAATGCATAACTCGACGCAAACGCCGGCCAGGGGCATCTGTCCTCTGTGAACGAGTGAGGGGCTGTAGCCCACGAACTTCCTGTTGGATCATTAGGATCTACTACTACTAAATTAGCTTCTTGAATAGCTTCGTTAAGTTCATGTATTAATCCTGTAGTAGAAGTTTCCCAAAACAACCTTAATCGAGATACTTCAGGTTCAGTTTCATAAACAGCTAATATAGGAATTTTAGTATCAGAAGGAATTCCAACCAAAGGATCTTCTACCTCTAATCTAGCACATAAAGGATTACTTTGAGGATTATATATATAAGTTGGAAAATCACCAGCATCCCATAAACCTAAATCAGTACCTGTTCCTATATTAACCACCATGTCTTGGGATCTTTCAGGATCGTGTTGTCTATTTTCATGACCAGTATGCGAAATACCATCATTATCAACTCTTAAATATACACCTAAACTTGCATTAGAACCGGTATCTGGTTCAGTTAATCCAAGATCTATATTTCTTTGTAACACAAAATTTCTAGCTTCTAATGAATTCCAGTCAGAAAAAGTAACTTCTGTAGTTGCTCCTTCAGCGTCTAACACAGAGTACCACATTGGATTTTCTACTTTAGTAGGTCTACTAGTTCGGTAAACTTTTTGATCTGGGCTAATATTAACTAAATCTCTAGGTACTTTATTTATGTTATCACCTTGTAATACTATATGAGCAAAAGGTTGATTTTCACTTGCAGCTTCTTCATTACCATCAGTAACACCACCATTTAATATTCCAGGAAAATATATATTATAATAATCTTGTTCTTGTTGTTTTACTACAACCTTGTAACTATACCATCCTAGTGGATTTGTAATTTCGTCATAAACCCCAGGTTCACCTGTTTCATGATTATATTCACTATTAGTTACTAATACGTTATTAAATAGTACTCTTAATGCATCTCCTGGCCAAGAATAATCAGTTCCTGGATTTAAAATAGGATTTTGTGTAGGAGAGTTGTATCTATGAAATACAGTAGAACCTCCGTATAAAATATTAGAAGGTGTTTGTCCACTATCTACACTAGACAAAAGAACTGAAGATTGCCTGCCATAACGATCAGCTAATACAATACCTACTTGATAAGTTCTGTTTTGTTTTAAAGTATTATTGGGGTATTCTATTTTACTGTTTATATTAAATTCTGGTAAATAGAAATTTTTATCTTCCTTTTCACTAATTAATACATTGTAATCTATAAAAGATGGTGGAGTGTGTTTATTTACAAAATTTCCATATATGACTCTATTACCAGATATTTCTTGAGCAGCAGCTCTAATTGGCACTTTATCATAAACTCTAGTAGTATCTTTTTGTGGAAGTGTTTTATAAGGTTTAGCAGAATTATATACATATTCCATCATACCAGTAGTATTAGGAATTGCAGCAGAAGCAGGAGTAGTCATACCAGTTACTGGATCTAAACCACCATTTTCAAATACTTCTCTAGGAAGAGTTTCTACAACTTTACAAGAAAGCCCATCTGATTCTTTATATAATATATCAATTCCTACAACTTTTAATTTAGTATAAAGTTCATTAAATGGTATACCATCAGGAGATTCTATAATCAAAGTTATTTGATTAACTTTATTTTGGAAAAATCTAACTTCAGTGCTTTGAAAAGTAATATCTTCATCATCTTTACCTACTTTATTTGGGTCAGTTGTATCTAGTTTTCCAATAAAGTAACCATCTTGTTTCGGAATAAAAGCTGTTTGCGTATATGGAGCCATAAGAGAATTCTCCCCATCATCAAATTTAAATCTATAACTAAATCTTAAAAATTTATCTTTTATAAAATTAGGATCTCCATTCCAATTAGGATCATAGTATGGGTTAGGAGTTACTTCATCAGGTAATAATGGATCTACCTTATTAACCATTGTGCCAGCTGGATTACCAGCAGAATCTTCACTAATTAGTCTTGCAACTTTATATGGATAATATTTTGCCACAGAAACATGATCTTCATTAGAATAATATGTAGAATCCGCTAGAGCATTATTAACATTAATCTTTCTTGGTTGATTTCTATTATCGGTCCAAAATAATAGTTCATCAATCATGTTAATGTGGTGAATAGGATAATTTTTAGCAAAATTTAAAAATGCTCCATCAAGACCTAATCCTCCTACTAACACTTGAGAAACACCCGTTTTAATATTATATACACTAATAGCAGAATAATAAGACGTGGTTCCATCGCGTATATATCTATTATCAAGACCATTGATAGAATTATCTATAAAGTTAGTTTGAAAAACAAATATCCTATCATTAGTAACATCCATATACCTACCAATCACCTCCACATTACAACATCCTAATGGTATATTAAAATCTGTTATTAAGTTATTACCTAAAACATTCTCTAATGCTCCTACGCTTGCTCCTTCTGATCTACTTATTTGTATATTTTGGCCGTCTCTGTATTCTCCAGGTGGAACTAATCTATCATCTAGATCTTTATTCATCTTTGATTTGATGAACACATTTTTCGCCTTTGCCATTATTTAATTATTTTAGATTTACCTCTCATTACTTGGGTAATCTCTTCAATTTTTATATTAGACAACCGTATCTTAGCATTTCTTAAAGCAGCTCTCCGATCTCTTTTAAATCTTTGTACAACATATTCTGGTTGACGAATTCTGCTAGCTAATATACTATATGCAATATGCATGTATAAAGCTTGTTCTGCTAATTTAGGTATTTTACTATTTTCATCATACGCTAATCCATCAGATATATATTCTAATAATATTAATTTTCCTCCTAAGTTGCTGCTAAAAGAAAACTTACCTTCTCTGTCATTTATAGTAAACCATCCATTTCCTTGTGCTGTCTCTGGATCTAAACCATATCTCTGACCAAACCACGTATTCCAATATGGATAAATGTTACCATAATAAGCATTCATTTCATATAAGTCAATGTTAGGATCATTAGACATAGTATTCCAACGTTCTTCCATTAATGATGTTCCTTGTATATTTTCTCCTTTTAAAGAACCATCAGGATACAATACATCATCTTGTATTGGAATACCTTTATCGTCTTGAATAGGAAGATGTGTGGGATTTGAAGTTAATCGAGTTGGATATATTACGTGAGTTACCCCAGATGAATCTATCCAAGACAACTTAACATAATTAACATAGTCTTGAGGTATGACTACTGATAAACTAGGTGGGATTGTTAATTCTTGAGAGTTAACACTTTTTAATGTATCATAACTAAATTCTTGTAAACCTCTTTTAGCATGAAACATGACATCAGTTCTTTTAACACTAGGTATTATCTTATCTTGTCCGACATATGCAACCATAAAGTTGTTGACTACATCTTCTAAACTAGTATACTGATAACCTCCATAATGCTCAAAAGAGCTTGTATTATATAAATTCTTTAATCTTATTCTTATATATATAGTAGCACTTGATGATATAGAATGATTATTTTCAAATGTTATAGTATTATTTTCAACTGTAAAATAATCTGTTTCATTATATTCAATCCAAGTAACTTGACTATCTGTGCTTACTTCTAAAAAGAAATTATTTAATTGATAATAATCATTTCCTGGTGACCATGAACTAAGATTAGGATTTACAACATCTATATATCCCAATGAAAGATCAATATCAAAAGTAAAAGCGTATGTAGTGGTTCCATCGTAAACCATGGATTGCGTTCCTACATAGTATTGTTCATTAGTTTCGTTTATTAATCCCATATCTTATTAGCTTTTTTCTGATACTTCATCTTGTTGTGCTTTTTGAGATGCTATTTGCACAATCTGAGGATCACGTATGACGACTCCAGCATACATTAATACGTTTAACACAACCTCAGACTGTTCTGAAGCGTGTAATTCAAAATTTGTTGAACCAGCAGCGCCAACTGCACCATCCCATTCTGTAGCGTTATATTCAAACTGCCCAAGTGTTCCGGGAATATAACCCCATTTAACATTTTGTGGTTTTCTAATACATGTAGCTGAAATAGGTGTAGTGGCAAGTGCGGTTTGAGTAGCCATAGTTCCAACTATTGTTTTTGGATATACATATATTCTATGGTTTTCATAAGTATATACTGGATAAGTAATAGTGGGTTTAGTAAGTGGAGATTTATTTATATATAGTAATTCATTTGGCTTAGCTCTTTGTACTTCAGTGTTATTATATATAACAGTACCTAGTTTATAAAATTCAATAGATAATCCACTCGCGCTGTATGTGCCAAGATCTGGTTCTTCGTAATATTCATTTACGTTCCAAGCACAATCACCGTTGGTTTTAAATATATCTAACTTCTCCTCTATATTATCTATTCTGTTACCATACTCAGTATCATTATCTTGGATTCTTGAGTATTGATTTAGATCCTCAAAATACTTTTCAAATATCTCTAATTGAACCTGTGTTGCTATCTTGTTAAACTCTTCTGGCGTTAGATAACCCCTTTGTTCTTTATTTAACACGTATAGAACAGTTTTGTATACGTCATCTACATTTATTGCCATTTTGTTTTATTTTTAAATAAAAAAGGCGGCGATTAAGCCGCCTATAATATAGTTACATACTAAAGATCTTTTTTAATTAATCTTCTTCTCTATAGATTTATATACTTCTAAACCCTCATCGGTTTTAAAGAATGCTGCCATAGCAGAGTATGGGTTTTCATCAAAAGGTACCGTCATTAGTTTTCTACCATTGCTACCCCAGTTAAATGTTCTTTGATCGCTAGCTAGTTTTAATATACCTAGTTCTGTTGCTTTAATAGCAAAATTCCTAAGCAAAACATTTTCATCGTTAGCTAATTCAATAAACAATCTAGGATTTCTCTTAGCAAATACTAATATGTCTCTTTTTAATTCTTTAGAAGATAAATTAGAAACATTTGATCCTACTTCAACCCTAAGAATTGCTTCAGCTTGATCTAATTCTATAGCTTGCGCTGCGACTAGGGCTTCTATTTCTAGATTTAAATCTTCTAATTCATCTTTAGCTACTTCACGATTATCGTGTTCTGCAAATCTCTTACCTTTAAGAGGATGTATGTCTAACATCTTCTGTAGATTCTGCTGTTGCATAGGAACATATAAAGTGCCTTGATCAAAAACTATATGAGCTAATGTTACTGGACCTTCTTGTTCGTCCACGAACGGTGAAACTTGATTAGTAGCATATCTTAAAGCTCTTTGTATTCCCTTCTCTTCATCATAATAAAGTAAAGGTGCTTTTGTAGTATGTTTTGAATTCATTGTATAACTTAATGGCGACATGTCATTAAGTAGATAGTAATATCTATCTTTCATTTCCCATTCCTTAGTTTGAACAGGAGTTTGTACTTCTTCGTTTTCCATGATATAATATAATATAATAGTTAAAAAGACCCCAAATTAATGGGGTCTTATATTAATTGTAGTTGTTATGCGTAACTAGTGATCAAAGCTACTTCGTCAGCGACTAAATACGCGTCGGTTTCTGAAGTTATACTTTTCACATCTGGAATAGCATATGGGTCTGCTACACCTTCTTCAATTGCATCTGTAAATTGAACTCGAGCAGCAGCAGCTAACGCTCCAGTTGTACCAAACACACCGGATTGTACATCTATCGTTACTACTCCACCACCATCTTCTGCTACTGTAAACTGCGTTGCACTAACCCCAGTAACGTCAAGAGGTACAGTTATGTCATAAATTTGACTAAGAGGTACTGTTGATGTTATTTTCATTAAAGCCATAGTTTCTTATTTTAAAAGATTAATAATTACGCTGTGAATTCTACGAAGTTATTCGCAGCTTGAACACACAGACATCTTTCAGATAAGAAGTGTACTTCCATAGCATCTAAATCAGAAGTGTAAGCACCACCAACAGATCCAGTAATCCAGGATTTATATCTTCTATCATCAGTTTGCGAAGCTCTATACCTCACATGTAGGAAAGGTCGTCTAATGTTTTGACCAAGTAATTGATCGTAAACAGTAGATGTTCCAGCTGGAACCATTACCCCTCTTATATTGTCAACCATTCCACGAGTTGAAGCATCATTTAGATATTTCCAATCAGTTTTGTAGAAGTCATAAGAACCTCTTCTAAACCCAGAAAATCCAAAGTTTAATGCCATCTCGCCAGAGTTGTCAAATAAACCATAAGAAGCAGCAGTAGTAGCGGCATAACCTCCACCAGCTTGAGCTGCAATCATATCATCAAAGTCAAGAGCAGTTGCTCTGTCTAAAAATAACATGTTCTCTTCAATAGCACCCTGTGCGTCTAATTGAGCTAATATAGCATCAAAATCAGCTAACGCGCCAGCTCCAGGAGCAGCAGCACCAGCAAATCCTTGCCATACATTACCTCTTGTTTCAATTGCTTGAAATAAACCTTGTGTACCACCAATGTTAGTAGTACTAGCATCAACTGATATACCACCAGTACCTGCAACAGCAAGTTCACCTTCAACCATTGCCATTTCAAGGTAATCCTCGTAACGCAATCTTGTTTCAGATTCAGCTTTTAGATACCATAAGTATCCTGATGTTCCATCTTCAGTAGCAACTTCAACCCAACCAATTTGAGCAGTGTCAGATCCTGAGATCTCATACTTATCTTTTATGATAATTGGTTTGTTATGAAATTGTGTGAAAGACGGATCAACAGCTCCATCTAATCCCTGTGTTCCTTTAGCAAACTCAGATCCATAAACAAAGATGTTTAAATCGGCACCTGCAAAAGCTGCTGGCCACGCGGCTAATCCATATGGAAAAGCAAAAAGAGTCGTGAGGGGAGCAGGATGAACTGGAGCAACTCCATTAACTGGAGGATCTACTAAAGCTTTAACAGTTGTATTAGATATTGGTTCACTAACAACAATAGTTTGACCTGCTCTAATAACATGAGCTGGTTGTTGTCCTGGACCTGGCCCAATATGAGCTGGATCAATTGTTATTTGTGCATTACCAACTCCGACAGTTAGAACACAGCCAGTATAACTGATGTGTAATCTATTTTGTTCTGACCAAATTACTTGATCTGATGTCATAGGCATTTCAGCCCCGACCATCCTTAAGAAGCCAGATATGGTTCTATTACCAAATCTTTCGACTTCTTGTTCGTATAACTCAGGAAGGTATTGTTGCGCGAAATCATTTCCACTTGAATTGGTGAAGTTTAAATAATTGTCTGACAATATTACCTGGTCCTGGTGCGGTGTTAAATCCGCATTTTGTACTGTAAACGGCATAATTTTTAGTTTATAAGTTTATAACTTTATTTTTTTTACTTTCAATTTAGAACTATCTAATCCAGTAACAGCTTTTACTTTTAATCCATTAATAAAAACGTTTCCATTAGCGCTTTGCCTAGGTGTGTCGTTTATATTTTTAGATTTAGCCATAACATCTTTTACAGCGTCGGCTTTGCCTTGCTCATAGAAATGTTGTGCTATAGTATCTGCATTTTTAGCTGCGTAGATAGCCTTGTGATAACCCTTGTGATCTTTAATAGTACCGTCTTCATTTAAGAACCTCTTTATAAAATTAGCAATATCGGATTGTGTTTCCGCTAGCTCATTAGGATTATTTACACCATACCTAAACTTCTTCTCACCCAAGTTAAACTCAAAACCTTTGAAATCTTGACTAAAGTAGTTTTTAGTAATGTTTTTAAATTCTTCGTGTTTCTTTAAAGAAACCTCTTGATCTTTATTATACTTATTAAAAAATTCAATTGCTTTTCTATCTTCTTCTGTATTTGATGGTTTCAACTTGATCTCATCATAATACTTATTTTTAGTTTCTTCTAGGAAACCTTTAGCTTTAGCAACTTCTTCTTTATAAGCTAATTTCTTTTTCTTAATCTCTTTATCTTCATCATAATCTTCATCAACTTTGAATTGATCTTCTATAATGAATTCAACCTCTTCTCTATTTAAATGAGGTTTAGTGACTTTGTAGTATTCTTTAAGTAGTATATCAGAATCAACAGCATCGTAATCAAAGTTGAGTCTAACATAGTCATTTATATCTCCACCAGTATCACTCATAAAATTAACTAACTTTTCTAAGTTTTCAGGTAAATCAATTTTAGGGGTTTTTGGTTGTGTAGTAACTGGTGTTTCAACTTTAGTTTCTCCAATTACAATTTCTTCATCGGTAATATCTTCTATTATTCCTCCGGTAGATTCTCCGGTAGGTAACCCTCCGGTGTCTCCTGTTCCCACTTCTTCGCCATCGCTGGGAAGTTCGCGTACATCCACGCTCTCTGTGCTTGGCTCTTGAATGGCATCTTCTTCAGTTTTAGTTTCTTCTTTTTTGGTTGATAGGTCTACTTTAATTATCTCATCTTTTTTAGTAAACTTTTTAGGTTTTTTAACTTTTAGTTTTTCTACCTTCGTATCAACGACTGGTTCTTCTCTGACTACTAATTCTTCTTGTTCTTCTTTCATGATATTATATAATTATATATTTTCTGGTGGAGGTTGTAAAGACGCATCTTGCTCCATTTTTTGATCTACAGTTTCTGGCGTTATTTCAAAGTTTTTTGGTAATAAATTATTTTTTCTTTGGTCAATTAATTCACTTTGTTGACTAGCTTGTATTTTAGTTCTATTATCTTTTCTATTTTCTTTTTCACTATCAACTTGCAATCTTGTTTGAGAATCTAATTGAGCTAACTGCATATCATACCCAAATTTTTGTTCTGCTAATTGCATTTTTATTTGACCTTCTTGTTGAAGTAGTTGTATATCAAATTGGGATTTACCTTGTTCTATTTGGAGTGTGGTTTGAGCAATAGCTTGTTGTTTTTGTGCCTCCGCCAATGCTGTTGCTTGAGCTGCTTCAGCTTGAGCTTGAGCTTGAGCTTGCATTTGTTGTTGAGCTATTTGTTGATCTATTTTTTGTTTTTCTTGTCGTTTTATCTTAAGTAATTTGTTTGCTAACTTAAGATTTTTTACATTCCTAACATCTATAGCATCTTCTAAGTATATTTGGTTTTGCTGAAGAGCCATTTGAATATTTTGCTCTAATAGTGCTTTTTCTTCATCATCTGGTTCAAGTTCTAAATATATTCCAAAATCATATAAATGTAAATTGTACATTTCTTCTAACGTGCCTACATTGTAAGCTGTTATACTATTAATTAAAGCTTCTCTTGTTAAGTCAAACTCTAAACAATCTGATATTCTTAGTGTAATATTTTCACATGCTCTTAAAGTAAGATATAAACTGGCATCTAAAATATGTCTAGTAGCGGTATTTGAATTAGCGGCAGCTAATTTTTGTAATCCTACTAATGATTTCTCATTTGGCATACTACCATCTCTAGCTTCATTTAATCCGGTTACATCCCTTATCATTTGTAAATAGTACTGATATGTGCTTATTAATGATTGAATTTTAGCTTGTCCGTTAGAACTAGATAATTCTTGTATAGGTACTTTTCCGTGATTTAAATCACCATCTTGTGTCATGGATCTACCAACTACACTACCAGTTTGAAAGTACATATTAAGTGCTTCTGCAGGATTATAATTTGTACCATTGCCTAAATCTACCTCTGCTAAACCATCTACATCTAAAAATACACCATCTGGAACAATTTTAGATAATACTTGTTGGAGTTTTATATGTGTTATTTGAATCATGTCAGCAAACCCCATGCACTTGCTAACTATAGATTCAATTCTCCCTTTATACATTCTAGGAGCAGTTATATTATAGTTCATATTAACCTTAGTCAAATTTGACTTAGGCCTTGTCATGTTTTCAGCTAATCTCCAATCTAGTAATTGATCATATCCTAAAACTTTAGCACCAGAATATAATACCTCTATTGATCTAGATACTTTATCAAAATTATCACTAGGAGGTGGATTGAACATATCTGTTTTTTCCAAAGCTTTCTCTAAACCTTGATCAGTATATTTTATTTTAAATACTTGATCACTATACGTTTTGTATTCAAAAAATAATACATATATAGTATTACCTTCATTTCTACCAGCCCAACCTCTTGTATAATTATTATTACCGTTGTATTTTTCTATTTTTTCTAATTCCTCTGGAAGAAGATGAGGCCAATACTTTTTTATCTCTCCTAATGTTAATGCTTTTATTTCACCTACATACCATATATCTTCAAAGTTAGGATCTTCTGTATATGAGTAAACTATATTTGCTGGATCAACGTATTCTACAGTAACACCTTCTGATTTATTGTATCCAGTTTTATTTGCACCAATACCTATAGTAGTTAAATCGTGATTAAATCTATGTTGGATTAATTTATATTTATTCCTTGCTAACGTATTATTTATAGCCTCTTCTTCTGCAATCTCTATAGCTTGTTTATAGTCTAATTGCATATGCACTTCTAATTCCTCTTCGCTTTGAGGAGCGGTTTCCGCATTTTCTACTTGAGATATGTCGTATCCTAAATTGTTTTTAACTGATTTATGATAATCTTTTAATGCTATATTTCTAAGTATACTATCAGCGTAATCTGTTCTATTTTTCCTAGAAACTGGGTCTTGTGAGAATGCTTTTATATCATAATTTCTAGAACCCATACCATTCACTACTATATCTACAAACTTAGATAAAACAGGTATTGGTTTCCAGTCTAAATTCAAGTACGATAAATCGCCATTAATGGATAATTCATCTTTATATTTTTGAACTGGTTGTTCTCCTCTAGCATACAATCTTCTAAAATGAAAATTATTATAATTTACAGAGAACCTACTACCAGAATTATAACCATGAAACCACTCTCCTTCTATAGCTCTCGCTACTTGTAATCCATAGTCATAACTTTGTTTTACTTCATCAGGTACAACCTGATCAGGAAAAGAACTATTAGTACCAGTATTAATCATTTATTTTATTATTTTTGAAACAAAACCTTTGTTATCATATCTTTTAATTCCTAGATCAACATACTTAACTGAACGTTCAGCTATAGGTTTATACCTATTCTTATTACATGCCATTATAGCTAATCCAGAACTAATAGAAGCATCATGACTTGTTCTTTTATTAATATTAAATCTACACCAATCTTCTAAAGTTCTTTGAAAATACATATCTCCATACGCTTCTCCTAAAAAACCAACATGGTTTTCTATATAAGACTCTATAGCAGAGGCGTGAGCTTGTTTAATGTCTTCACTTGAATTTGGTATTCCACCAATTTCTCTTTCTGTAACTGATAATTTATTCCAAACTTTATCAGGACGATTCATAGAATATCCTCTATAACCTCTTCGCTTTAAATAGTAAAGTAATCTAGGTTTATTATTCTCACATAATAAAGGCATTCCATAAAAAACTAAAGCCATTAATACATCTTCAAAAAATGTTTCAGCAGTTTGAGGTCTAGCTATGTATTCTAAAAAGAAATGGTTTGGAGGAGCGTCTTCCATGCTAAACTTCGTTAATCCGTGTAATGCTCCATTAGAACCTCTACCATCAACAGTACCTGATATATCGTAACTATCACAACCAAAACTTCCAATGTGTTCGTTACTAGGATATTTGATACCATTCTTAATGATCACTCGGTTTTGTAGATTTTTAGGTGGAATCCAAGATATAAAAAACCTACCATTACTAGATGGCATAAATATTACACTTGTATCCTTAACACCATTAACCCACTGAAAATTACCTTTAGTAACATTAGCTCTGTTATTTATATCTTCATTGTGATCAATCTGCTCGTATATTTTAATAAGATTAAATAAACTTTCCTGTGTTTCATCTCTAAAAGCATGCTTCTCAGTTCTTGGAAATTGTCTAAAAAATTCATTTAAAGAATCTTGATCATCTTTTAAACCTTCAGCTTCATTGTCCCAGTATTCAATTACACCTATTTTTATTGGTATACCATCTATTCCTATTACAGGTTTTTTTGGAGTATCAAATACAGGTATTCCATATAAATCTATGTAACCTTCGTAATTCCACTCCATAGGTATAAATAAAGAATATAAACCAGATTTGGTTTGACCATTCCTATTTCTCTTAGTTACGTCAGAACTACTATATATATCTTTGAAGTTTTGACCGCCTTTATCTAGCGCATTACTAGTGCTACCCATCATGCACTTACCTATTATTCTTCTACCTAATCTTAAGCAAGTTTTAGTTACTTTCCAGTTGTTCTTAATATTATCAGGTCTCTCCCATTTACCACTTTCATCATGTGCTAATAGTTTTAATTTTTCTCCATCATAACTATTATCACCAGTATTTTTCCAATCTATAGTAGTATCAAGACCATCTAACTCTTCTAGTTTCTCTCTATTATCTAGTTTTCTCCTTGTTAATTTAGAAGCTGGCACTCTGTATGCCAATTCGGTTTTAGGACGATCCATACCATCTTGGATGGGTTTAAAGAAGAATGGATAATTAACCGAGATTGGTACAACTTTATCCGTGAACATTTTCTTAGCATCCCAACCCGTTTTGGATAATACCCCAAATCTTGAATCGCTAGACATTGTGGCTTGATTAACGAGTTCTGCTGAAGCCATGAATGAAAATCCTGATCGTCTGTTTTTGAGATAGCACATTCCATAACATCTGGTATCTGCTTTACATGCCTCCCAAAAGTAGAAAAATAATTTGTTTGATTCTCTATAGTCGGCTGATCCCACGTCAATTTTTGCCCATTGCAAATATGTGTAATGAGTACCAGTGATGTAGTTAGGAACGCCATTATTATAAAACCAATACCCTTCTTCTCTTCTATTAAATTCTTCATCAATGTAATCAAACCACTTTTCTTTAAATTCTAATGGATATTCCTCCCATTCAAAAGTACTTTTTATTCTACTTAATTCTTTTGGGTATGGTTGTTTCTCCCAATATTGCTCTTCCTTTTTATCGCTTCTTTTAAACGGTTTATTGACTGCTGGTAAAGCAATTTTGAGATTTTGTATTTCGATGATTTCTCCAATTTGACCAGTTTTGCTTATTACAATAAAATCATAATCTTGATTATAACCATACTCCCATTTCTTATATCTATTGTTCTTCTTAAAAATCTTAGGATTAACTACGTCTTTTATTATTTTAAATAACGTTTGCTTGTAATCCATTATTTAGATCTTTTTTCAGGTGATATAGAATATGATTTTTTTGGTTTCTCTTCTTTTGGTTTTCCTTCTAGTATAGCTTCCTCTTCTTCCATTCTATTTAAAATCTCAAAAGCATCAAATATAGCTAGCTTTTTTGTAGCCGCAGCATTCTTAAGTCTATCTGCTGATATATCATCAGGTGTATCAACTATAGGTTCTTTAGCAACTTTGATTAATTCGTCAACAGCCACTTGCCCAGCTTGGATTATATTCTTCTTCGTTTCCTTTATATTCATGCTTTATAACAATATCATTTGATTTCATACAATATAGTCTTTCGTTATCTATCACCATCTCGAACTGTCTATTCGGTTTGAATGTAACAAGAGTACCATTTAATATACCTAGATCATTTAAAGTTTTGTTATCATATTTTACTATACCAGTACAATATTCTTCAACACTATTTATAACCTTAGATCTATTTAATATAGGTTTAACGAAGCATCTATCAAAAATAGTATTCCACTTGTTATCTCTAAAATAAGCATAAACTTGATCAAGAGCACAAAAGTACATATCATCTTTAAAGTAAGACCTACTATTTTTTTCAACTCCCTTTATATCATAGAATCTTCTAAACACATTATGATGTATAACGATTCTATCACCTTTATTTATTGGTGTATTTATGTTTGAGGGTGTTGATATAACTAAAGCTTCTTTACTAACCGCTTTAAAATTTTCAATATTAGTATTAGTTATTAAAGTCTTATCACCAACTTTTACACTATTGTTATATCTATTACTTATCGGTTTTACTATAAAGTCGTATAGACTATTCATTATATTCTAAGTCATATTCAATGGATATAGCCATGTTAGAATTAAATTTCTTCCATGGCAATACCTCATTGTTTTTACTTATGTATATGTTATAAGAGTTGTCTTCATCATTAAACAATATATCCGAGATATTATGTCCACCGTAAACTTGCTGACCAACAGAGTAATGCATAGCATCATTCTTGTAATCTGAACCAATACTTATCTTTCTTATTACTTTAGACATTCTCAACTACTTTTTCCGCTTGTTCTATAACGGTGTAAGATCCATCTTCTATGTTTACATTTATGGGTCCGTATTCAGTTTCGAGTTCATGTTTAAATGACTCTACTTCATTATTAACCTCGCCTAATTTATGCATCATGGCATGTTTCTGAGCTGATAAAAATCCTATTTCATTTAAGATTGTATTTAACTCTTGTTGATGTTCTCTTATTTTACTTAATTGTTCTTCTTTTATTTTGTTCATTTAATAAAATTTTAGTTATTTGTTTTGTTTTGTTCTAGTTCTGATCATTTATACCTGTCTACTTAATGTAGTTTGGTAAGTCTGTATTGCGTTATATAAATCTAAGTGTTCAGTTAAATTAAGACGAGGACCTATAACTCCGAAAGCTAGTTCTCTATCACTAAACAAATCTGCGCTTCCACCAGCATTACGAGCTCCTAAATAAATATTATAATTTATTAATATCCCAGTCCACATAAGATTAGTATTGGTGGGGGGAATAGGTAAACCTGTTTGGTAAGAGTCTAAAACTATATTAGTTCCTCGGGTGAGTGCAATAAATCCATCCGTCGTAATTGTGGTAGCAATTGTGTTGGGCCCAATTCTTCCATAAAGAAAAGTATGTGTAGCACTAGCTGGTCTAATATATAGGTCAGCAGGTGAATCACTACACCCTATGTCTACACCATCGGTAGCATTAGCAGTACGAGAATATACCCCTATTGTTCCTGAAGTATAAGACAGTAAGTCTACATTAGGATTAAAATGAGTGTCAGCAAATCCAGTTGTTCCATTAGGCGTCATTCCAGTTGCCGCATGTGTCCACCCACCATTAAAGGTAAGTCTAAAAGAAGCGTCAAGATCTTGTGGATCTTTTAAATTATATTTATGAGTGGTTGCAGTTCCTCCTACTACAGGGTATATAGCTTGTAATTTTGTCCATACTCCCCCATTTTTCAAATCTATAACCAAAGTGTTTATGGCGATTTTTTCCGTAGGATCAGTAATCCCAGTTGCTATTATAAACGCTAAAGCATCAGGATCTAATTCACTTTCACTTTTTCTATCAGCAGATATTGTATTTATATTACTGTTTACTAACGACATTAGTACATTACTATAATATCATCATAAGTAGCTGGTACTGCAATAGTAGACCAAGTAGTTACTGTTAGAACTTTTACGGGTAAAAACGATCCGGCTTTTACACCTGTAAATTCTACTACTTTATCTGGAATACCTGTGGCTATATCAATTGGATCTTCTAATATAACTGATATATCCATATCCGAACCTATATATAATGTTGCTCCTTCTTTGTTAGATAAAAATTCAGTTCCAGCAGGAAATTCATATGCCACCGCATTATTTCTTGTAACAGAATCTAATGGAGCACCTTTCACTACACCTAACGGAGATAAAGGTTCACCAAGTGCCCACGCTGTTCCACCTGCTAAATTAGCTTGTATCAATTCTAGATATGCTCCTTCACCAAGTCCACCAATTGAATCGATGCGAACTATATCACCTGCTCTATAACCTTCACCACCGACTGTGACAGCTACTACTGATATAACACCAAGTACAGCTGTAACATTTACTGTTAATCCTATTCCTGAACCACCTGTAGTAGTAACACCAGCAGTTGGACCTGCGGGATAATCTTGACCAGCAGAAGCTAACTGCGGAGTTAATACTCCAGCTACTACACCCCATGTAGAATCTAAATCAGCTAACGCGGTTGCAGAATGTGTAAAAACCCTAGGTTCTTTTAACATTGTCCCAATTAAACTCATCTCTTATTTTTTATTTTTGTTTATAAATACTTTTTCAGCTCCTCTAGAACCAAAGTAAGCTACATATACCGTAACCAATAATGTTTGTAATAATTCGATCCAAGCATCTTTCATTTCAAATAATAATTCTAATGAATCGAAAACTATATATAAGGTCATACATACAGTAAGATATATCAATGCCAAAGGTCTTGTGTTTTTAGATAACCAAGAATCTGATTGCATGTCATATTGCCATCTTTCAGATATACTTTGCATTTCCGCTAAATCCATTTCTAATAGTTTCATAGCGGTTTCCTTATCTTCTGGTGTCAATTTATCGTCTGTAGTAATAAGATTTTTAACAATACCGTATACACCGTTATCGGGTAATATGTCCCCAATACCATTCAAGATTTTAGGAGCCTTTTCTTTCAAAAAAGCCCCTACTTTTGTATCTTTAAATTTTTTACGTTCTTTGTTTTTTCTCATTCCTATTGAGTTGTCTTTTTTCTTTTCCGTAAGTTTCAAATAGTATGTGACCGTATGGTACTATTAAATATGTAATATATTTACCATCTTCTTTCGTTAGATACAAATGTCTATAATTTCTTTGCATCGCCTGATTCCACCCTAGTACCTTATTTTTTAAAAGTCTATTTTTAACAAAACTCACCCAAAATTTATTATAATCTGTGTTCTGAAAGTAGCCATATTTGTTTAGCGTCCTTTTATCACACTTAACATAGATTACATATATTTCATCTTCAAAACCTATATATCTATCTACATCAACATCAGTATCTTTATATAGTTTTATATCATGAATAATATTAGAATCTACTTCATCTACTTTTATAAATCCATATTCAGATAAAATATAATTAGGTTTTGATCCTAAATCTGTGATGTCCCAAGCAAACTGTTTATTATTTGTAGTACTGGGTCTAACATCGCTTGTGCAATGTTTAATCTTTACCATAGAATAAGGCCAGTGAAAGTTTGTTGCTTTTTGTCCTTGAATGTTTATACACAATAGTGTTATTAAAATTAAAATTAAATTTTTCATTTGATTTTGGTTTTATTGGTTTATATTTTCAGATATTATATCTGTATTTATTTCATTTGAGTATTAACGTTTTTCTTACGTTTCCTTGCTTTTACTTTATTCTTTTTGCCGGTATAACCTCTCTCTTCAGATTCTTGTTTTTTATTTACAAAAGTATTTTTTCTTTCTAAATCAGCAGCAGCTTTTTCTTCGTGGGTCATATTTTGATAGTTTGCAACATTTGTGCTTTTGTTACCATCACCCTGTGCTAAATTAGCAGATCCAGCTTTTCTGTTATACCTGTTCACAAATCTTTCTTCTTTCTTTCTTAAAGCTTCACTACTTTTATATCTAACTCCTTTTTCCTTTTCAAAAGGTACTCTTGTGTCTCCTGGTCCACCCTCATCTCTAGAACCAGAATCGCCTTTTACTTTAAATACTTTTTCTCTTTTTGCAACTCCAAATCGATCATACTTTGTAAATGTAGTTGATCGTCCTGCGTCATTAGTTACTGTACCAGTATAATTTCCCTCTGCGTCCATGCTATGTCCATATGTTTCTTTAGGAGCATTAGTTTTAGTCATTGAAGCTTTTTTCCTTAATTCAAATGGATTGACACCACCTTCATTCTTATATAGTTTGTGGGCTTCGAATGTTCTTGAACCAACGATTTTTTTATCTCCAAATGTTTCAGTTGTACCATCTACATCTTCTAATATTTGAGTGCCATGATCTACTGTTTTTGGATCTTCAGTGAGTTTAGATCCGATATGATTACCATCTTCATCTACTATTTTAGTTATTGGATCATCTACTGTTTGAGAGTGTTTTTCAACTGTATGACCTTGAGTTGTAACAGTAGTTTCATTTGATGCGTCGGTAGTAAAACCAGTTGTTAGGAACTTACTTTGATGTCTTTTGTGTTGTTTATTTTCACGATCAATTGCATTAGCTCTTCTTTTAGCTTTTCTCTTACGTTTCATTCCTCCACCACCTGGTCCACCTAAACCTGATTTTGCCCAATCTGCTTCTGTACTTCTATAATTTGCCATTACTTTTTATTTTTATAAGGAAACATTTTATTAAGTTTTTTTCGCCTTTTTTCACAAGGTTCGCAGTCACCAAATACTTTTTTAATCCCAGTATTCACTGTTAGTTGTTCTATAGTATCTCCTAAACCTTCAGACTTTTTCATGGTTTCATGTTTTGAAAAGCTTTTAAAAATACCATAATACCAATACCTATAGCTATTCCACCATACATATCGTTACCATCTGCTAATAATAATCCACCAACTACGCCAGCTATACTAGCCATAAATAAAGATGATGTAACTACATTTTTTATTTTTTCTTTTAATGCCATAGTTTTCTTATTTGTTTTTTCTTTTTTTAGCCATTGCTTTAAAAGTCTCAGCTAAATTATATCTTTTAGTACCAGGGCGACACGTAGGGCCTCCAAATTTTGATCCAGTACATACTCCTTTTGTGCCACGTCTTTTTATAGACGCATTAACTTTTTGAACCCAATTATTGTCTTTAGCCATTGTCAATTTTTTTCATTGTTTTGTAATGACAGTGAGCTATTCTGTCTCTAAACTCTTCTGTTAGTAATAATTTACATTCTTTGCGATTAGTCATAAAGAAGTTTTCTGACAGTATTGCAGGCATCTTTGTTTTACGCAGCACGTAAAAAGCAGCCTCCTTATCCATGTCACTATCAGACATGTCCTTCCTGAGTTTGTGATAAGAAAACTCATGCTCCATATGACTTAATAATATATCAGCATATTTATCTGATTTAGTTTGTCCTGGTGACGTATATACAGAATATCCGTGTGCACTTTCTTTACTAAATCCATTAGAATGAATTGACACATATACAGCATTTTTATAATAAGCGTATATAGCATTAGCCCTGTTTACTCTAGTTGATAAAGATATATCTTGCCAATCATTTACTATATCTAAAGCTAATATGCCATCATCTGCGCATTTCTGTATAATTCTTTTAACAATGTCTCTATTACCAACTCCTTCAAAATATTGACTACCATCCTCCCATTTTGGAGAGCGTTTACCAGAGGTAACATATTTACCAGTTTCTGGATCTAACCCACCATGACCAGGATCTAATAGCCAAATTTTCTTACTCATCTTTCTTCTTGTATTTTCTTAAAACATACCACCTATTTAAGGTGTATCCTAGTGTTGCTGCTAATAGTAATATTTTTAAGGTTGGTTCTAACCAATCACAACAACTTATTCCGAATGCTGCCACGTTAGCGCCATAAAGTTTTATATCTGTTAAGTTCATGACCTATTAGCATTTAAAACAGCGTTGCCATTATATTCTGGTTTTGCTACTTTAAAGCCTTTAGGTTTTATCCTCATTGTAACTGCTTCAGGTTCTTCACATAGATCACATGAATGAATCATTATTTTACCTGTTGGTTGTTGATTTTCTCCATATTGTGGCATAATCTTCTTATTTTGTTGTTAATAACTATACAATGGTACTATTATTCATCATATCTTCTAATACTGGAGCGTTAGGGTCATTTAATACGCCAGCTAAATTACCAAACATTGTTTGATCGCTAGAATTCCACTTTTGAGCATCGGGGGTAATATCTGCTGGAGGTTCAGTAGATTCGCCAGACGGATCTGGACCTATGAGTTTACTGAATGTTTCTAAATCTTTCGCTTTACCTCCCCTGTAAAATCCTGAATTACCGTATTGAACTCCACGAGAAGCTAATTGACTAGCTTTCTCTGCTTCGGCTTTATCAATAGCTGCTTGTTCTTCTAGATCAGCTATCTTACCATCAATCATGTCCTCATATTCTTGGCGCTCTTGATCTTTTTTTTCACCCATACTACCTTGTTTTATCTTTATTTAGATTAGATATACTTGTATATAAAACCTTCTCTGAATATGTTTTGTTATTATCTTTTTCTGGTATATCTTCTTCTCCTAACATAATTCGGTACATTCGACTTATTAGTTGCTTGCACTTAAAGGAAACTTTATATATATTATATTTTTGAGTGGTTCTGTTGCGTTCTCTCCAAACTACTATCCAACCCTCTTTTAATAATCTGTTCCAGCGTCTGTTGTCCCAACTGTAAGAGTATGTACCTTTTTTAAAATCGTCTTTTGTAAAGTGATCTATTGCATCTAAGTATATTAATAACTCAAGGTCTGCATCCTTAAGATTACATGTTCTACATGCCCATTTACGTATAATCCTGTAATGCTTCAATAGTTTAAGATCTTTTAGATCAGATGAGGTTAATTTCCTCATTTTTCTATCTATTTTTCTGGACCACCAAATCTTCCTCCTTTGGATTCATAATGAGGAACTCCTTCTGAATCAACCCAATCTGGAGTTCTTGGGTTACCTTTCGGTACAGTAACTTCTTCACCTAATATTTTTAGTTTTGGTCTAGGAGCATCTTTCTTTTTCTCTTCATTGCCATCACCATTACCATTCCTTAAAATGTTATCCGTGAATTTTTGCATACTTGCGTTTCTATGTGCCATATTTTTTGTTTTATAAAACTATTACTACGTCTTGTTCTTTTATTACTATATATACTTCTCCGTCGATTTCAACATAGAATCCAGCGTGTCTATCATAGTATATATTATCATTAATACTTACTCCTTTAACATCATCACCTATATTAACAATCTCTCCTCTTCTATATCTTATATCCTCTCTTTGTTGTTCAGCTAGTAATAAACCGCCCTTAGTTTTAGTTGATGTCTCTTTTACTTCTGTTATCACTATATATTTACCAACTGCTTTCATGCTCTTAAATTATTAATAACACAATCAGTTGATAGTATAGTTGTTGCTACTGAAGCCGCGTTCCTTAAAGCACTTTTAGTAACGAGTAAAGGATCGACTATTCCGGACTTTACCATATTAACCGTTTCTCCTGTAACCACATTTAATCCCTTACCTTTTGATAAAAAAAGATCATGATCTGCCATACCAGCGTTATCTAATATTATTCTGTATGGATAGCAAATAGCATCTAACAAAACTTGTTCACTTTTAGATTTCGCAGTTATATCATGAGCTGCATTAAGTAGAGCAATACCACCTCCAGGTACTATCCCTTCTTTTATAGCGGCTTTCGTAGCACAAATAGCATCTTCGACTCTATCTCTTTTTTCTTTTAATTCGATTTCAGAATTAGCCCCTACTTTTACAATAGAGACTTTTGCTAATAATCTAACTAATCTCTTTTCTAGTTTTTTAATTATACCAGCACTCTTAGTTTTCTTTATTTGCTCTTCAATATTTTTAATAAGGTCTTTAACTTCTTCTGGCTTCTCTTCAACTTGTAATATAGTCTCGTTTTGTGTGGTGATAGTCTTAGTGCATTCACCTAAACAGTCAGGTTGTATAGTATCCATATCATCACCTAGATCTTCATTTATAACCGTCGCGCCTGTTATCAACGCTAAATCATTAAGTGTTTCTTTCTTATTAACACCATATACAGGAGCGTCTATTACATTTACTTTTATATTACCTTGAACTTTATTCATAGCTAAAGCATTTACCACTTGTGGATCTGCATCACCTATTATTAATAAAGACTCCTTCTCTTTTATAACAAATTCTAGTATATTTTGAATTTTACGGATATTCTCTATTTTACTCTCTACTATTAATATCTTTGGTTTTGATAGTTCACAACTACCTTTATTTTGATCTGTGGCAAAATGCTGATTCTTTAAACCCATAGAGTATTGGGTACCTTCTATTTTTTCTATAGTGGTATCGGGTAATTCATGTGTTTCCATAATAACTACACCCGTCTCATCAACTGACCTAAACGCCTCCCCTATTAACTTACCTAATTCCTTATCGTTGTTAGATGATATAGTTGCAACATGATCAATCTTAGCACCTGTTATCTTTTTTGTATTCTTTTCTAAATACTTTATAACTTTACTAACAGCTGAATTAATACCATCTTTTAAACTCCTAGGATCTTCTGTACTAGAAACTTTCATAGCTTCTGTAAGTATTGCATGAGCTAATACTGTGGCCGTAGTAGTTCCATCACCAGCTTCCTTTACGGTTTTTCTAGCTGCTTCCTTTAGTAACTTGGATCCCATATTCTCGACTGGATCCAAAAGTATTACGGATTCAGCTACAGTTACACCATCCTTTGTTATTTGTGGATTACCTGCGCTATCTTCTAATATAACACACTTGCCGCCAGCTCCTAAAGTAGAACTGACAGCTTTAGTGAGTTTATTTATTCCTTCGAATATTTTATTTCTAGCATCATTACCGAAGTTCAGATGCTTAACTATTGTCTCATTCATTTAATTTAATTAAATTTTATTATATTTTATTTAAAAGTTTTAACCACTTTAGGTCCGTTAGAAAATTCCACTTTCTTTTCATAATGTTCTACAGACCCATCTATTGCTGCTTCTGCACCATCTAATGTTTCTCTTCTTGTAACATCATGCCAAACATCTTCATTATCGATGTCTTGGTGTTCGGTTTGATAAAATCCATTCGGGAGTTGCACTATCCTCCAGTTTGCTTTAGTTGATAAGTGCTTCCATAATTCAATGGCTTTATCGGATATTTGTGGTGAGCTAGCCCACGATTGAGCTCGGTATAAAAACGTCATAGTATTTGGTTTTAGTTAAACGTTTGGTTCGTCTTTCGACGTAGGTTCTACGGTTTGTAGAATATTTTTATGTTAATCTTGCAGTTCCTATCGACCAGTTTGAAACTTGATCACATATAAGTTCTATGTATCCTCCATTCACAGCTATAGTTTGAGGAGCATTAACTCCATCAATAGTCTCAAGTCCATTAGGTGTTATGACAATATTGTTAACACTAGCATTATATGTACCGGCTACACTACCAAGACCATCTTTTACTTTTATTATAGTTCCCTTCGCTCTAGTGGTTGCAGAAGCTAAATCAATATCAAGATTAACTACTGAGGTATCACAATACATAAAATTTACTGTTTGAGGCACTGCGTAAGGGGTGGTAACAGCATTTACAGTTTGAGATATGAAAGGTTGGGTGTTTAGAGCTAAGGAACCTGGCTTAATACACATCATTTCTATATGTTGATCGTCGTTGAAGATCTTTGTGCCTTCCGTGGTTAATGAAGGCAATAAAGCAGTTACTTCAGCAGTTGTAAGTGTTGGGAGAAAGAATCCCTGAGTGGTTGATCTTAACGAAAGTTGTGCTCCCCCAACGTTATCTCCACCAATACCTATTCCACCATCAACATTATCAAATCTTAACTGATTACTATCAAGATCTATTATTCTAGCTCCAGATAATGTACCATTAGAAGTATAAATAGTTCCAGTTGTTGGTGCGGCTGGCGCTTGCCAAGTTCCATTTCCAAATGCGTCAGAGGTTATAACATTGCCTACACCTATTATACCTGGTTCAAAATTAAAAGTCGTTGTGTTATCTATCTTAAATGTACCACCGCTTATATCAACAAGCCCAGCGGGATTGAGATTGAAAGATAATTGATTCGCGCCTACACCTACTAATCTTACAGGGTCAGATATGTTACCATTAACGGTATATAGATTAAGAGCGCCCGCACCTACAGAGGTCCAAGTGCCAACACCATTAGCATCGCATGATAAGAAAAATCCAGCAGATTCAGATCCGTCAGTTATTTTTACTTTACCATTAAAACTGAAGAGTTCACCATCACTACCCGGCGTTGGGTCGTTAATTCCTATTGCATTTACATTCGAGAACACCCTGTTGAAACCGCCTAGATCAATAGTTTTGTTAGCAACATCAGGACCTAATATCCAATCTTTGTTAGGTACCACACCACCTACACCTGCATTTATATCCGCTCTAGAATTACCAATACCACTATATGTAACTAGTCCTCCTGCTACACCAATACCAGTACTACTTGAATCTTTAAATATGAATTGTTCTAGGCCATAGAAATATGTTGTTGTGGGAGCTACAGCTGGATTAGTACCAGAAAAATCAATATGAGCAAATACGTTATCAGCACTTTTTACTGCTTGAACTGTTCCTATACCACCAATAGCACCAACACTTAAGCCTCTTCCGTCGTCTGGTCTAATATCTCCACCTGAGGTATTCACTATATTAGTACCAAAAACCAACCCAGGTGTTATTGTGCCTATGTCACTATTATCTATAAGTGCATTTGTTATGACAGCATCACTAGTTGTAAATACTCCAGTGCCAGCCACTGTTAAATCATCGTGAAATGTAGCATTTGAAGGCGCAATACCACCAACCGTCATGGTTCCTTGAAAAGAAGTATTCGCAGCAAGCAGATCTGCTAAGTTTGTATTACCTAAAACGTCGACATCGTTCGCAAAATCAGCATTACCTACTACATGTAGAGTACTATTTAAGGAAGCGGCACCAGTTGCTTGAAAAATTGAAGATTTTATTGCTGCTTCAGTGGTTTGCCCTATTCTAGTGCCATCAATGTTTGAATTAGCTGTCCCATCTCCAAGTAAACTTAGTGGACCTGCTCCATCTTTGGTCATTGTGCCACTAACACGGAATTGATCTCCTAAGCTTGTGTCCACAAAAAATTCTTTACCAGCAGTAGTGACAACATCACCTCCCGAATTGTATGATCCTTGCATTGAACAGCAAGGAATGCCAGGCATTAGCGTTAATATTGAATTTATCGTCGCGTGTCTGGTTCTAGTATCATTAGCCGTGTCGCTAATAACAATTAATTCATCCCCTGTGAGCGTGTTTTTGGGTGGATAAGTTGGAATTGTAGCCATAATTTATATATGTGAGTTAAGTTTTTTTGTCTAATATAACTATTCACATATAAAAAACAAAATTTACAAAAAAATTTACCCTTATCTCCTTATATAAGGTATATATAGTATGGGTAGTAAGAAAATATAGGATATATTTTCGTATATAGGCGTAGAAAATAAAAAATTATTGCATATATAGAGGTATAGCGTTGCCCCCTCCCCTCTCGCTCCCCGCTTCTCTGGGAAACCGCTTTTTCTTTTTGCCCCCACCGTCATTCTCCCTCTTTTCGTCCAAAACTTTTGACGTTTCCGATCCTTCCCTTCCAATCCATCATCCTATTGGTCTCAAACTATTCAGCTTTTTTCTAGCTATCCTCCTCCCCTCCCCCTCCCATCCCATCTCCATCTCATCCGATCTAAACCTCATCCGATCCCATCCCATCCTGTCTCCATCTCTGTCCTGTCCCCTCTCCCTCCTCCCCTCTCCTATCCCTCCATCCTCCGATCTAACTACGATCTATCATGGATAATATATATGAACATTAAAACAAATAATATGAATAATAAATTTAACCTCAACGACCTAAGATCCGATGCAGCAGATCATTCAGACTGGTTCATCTTTTCCTACTACAGAGATCATGCTGATATGATTGACTTCATCATCCAAGCCCTGATCGGATCTGATTACTATGATGTCATGAACCGTAATCCCCTTACAACAATCCGCTTCGACTTCCGTGGATCTCATCAGGTTCTGAATATGGATGCTTACCAGTGGTCAGGTTTTGAAGACATCATATAACAATTAATACAATGTAATTACTGATAAGTTTAGATAATATATATACAAACTAACAAATAAATAAATAAATTAATAACTAAATAAATAAATAATAATTATGAAAAATCAAATAACTAAAAAAAGATTTGTACTTGCTAACTCACTACTTGGAAAAGGTTTAACAATTGTTTTCACAAACAAAAAAGGTGAAACTTTTAAATACAATCATGATGAAGTGTTTGCTAGAAATGTAGACAAACTAATGAGTATGAACTGTTTTATCAAGTATGGTAACTACACTAATACTAATAAATTACCTAAGTGGGCAGAGTAAAATCTGCCTGATTATTAACCAAATAAAATCTTTAAAATGGAAAATACTGTAAAACATATAACACTCTGTCTACTTGAAGAGTTGAATGATATACTATCAAAAGGTGAACTAGAATCTGATAAAGATCTAGAGCAAATAGTTTATCAGTGTAAACTACTTATAGATAGAGTAGAGTAAAATAGTGTGACAACATGCTAGTGTAAGCTGAGTAAGTATCGCGTTATGCTCAGTGAACTATGGAGCTCGGTTGCCGGGGTGTGAGTTCGAATCTCACCACTAGTACTAAAATTAAATATAATAACATGAAAACAATTAACATTACATTCATCATTGCTTCGATAGTCTTCTTAGCCTTGATCGCTCTCTCAGTTTATAACGCTATTACTTATGGTACTCATATATCTGCAATTTAATACAATGTAAATACGACTCATAATAGATAATATAAATATAACAATTAAATAATTAACAATGCATAAAACTAAACAAATATCAACAAAAACTTTAAAAATTAATAACAAAACTTTAATTGGTTTTAAATATAATGATGTTTACTCAAATAAATATTTATTTAAAATAATAGATACTTCAATAACAATTGGTGGACTAATATATTTCGACAAAACTAATTTAAAAAAATCAATACTTGATTTAATATAATCACGAACTAAATACGACTCATAATAGATAATATAAATATAAATAAATTAATAACTAAATAAAATAAATAATTATGTCAAAAACTAAATTAACTAAAAAAAGATTTGTAATCTCTAAAACACTCGTTGGTCAAAATGTAACAATAACTTTTACTAATAAAAAAGGTGAAACTTATACTTATAATCACGACGAAGTATATGCACGAAATCAAGAAAAATTACTTTCTATGAAATGTTTTAACGAGTATGGTAATTATACCAATACAAATAAAATACCAAATTGGGCGAAGTAAAGTAACTCAATGTATTCAATCTCAAATGGTTTATGAGTGGTTCGATTCCACTCGTGAGATCTAAATTAAATAATATGAAAATAGAAAAATACCTACATGGGTTTCAAATACAAGATATTTGTAATGAAATTGAAGATAAAATCTTTGAAAAAATAACTGAAGAATTAGAAAGAAATAATCACTATTTTGAACCAGATAGTGAGTTAGTAAATGATATACTAAGAAAACTATATTTTCAAGAATAAACTTAGTTTCTACTGGCGAGTTCAAACCACTATGACACTTTGTCATATGACATTTTGTCATGACTTATTGTCACTTCACACAAAGAGGTGAAGGGGTATACCTCAACAATATTTTAAAGATATTAACAAATATACACTCTTTAAATATTTATAAGTAATTAAAAATAAATAACTTATACAAACTAATTACGAATGAGTGTGGATAATATAAATATAACAACTAAAATAAATAAATTAACTATGTTAGAACTAGAATTTATACCAAAAAATGAAAATGAAGATTCAACTTTTATACAAATAGAAGAAAATACTTATGATGAAATTAAAAGTATATTTGAATTTATAGAAAATGAATTTGAGAATAAAGTAAATGACTTTGAAAAGTATATAATATGGAGCGATAATAATTTACTAGATATAGTTCATTTAGATTAATTACAAACTAAATACGATCAAGTGTGGATAATAATAATATGAAAACAATAATAGTCACTCAAGGAGAAATACAAGATGCAATGAAAAGAAGTGTCTATGTAAATAAAAAGAAATATAATAGAAAAGAAAAACATAAAAATAAGAATGAAAGTAATAAATAAATATAATAAAGATGTAACTAAAGCAGTTAATCTACTTTTAGAAAATAAAATAACTACTAAAGAATTTCAAAAATTAATAAATAAAAAATAAAAAGTATGTATAAATTAGAATTAGTAAACGACTATAATCCAAGTTTCACTTTGAAGTTTGAAACTCATAAAGAGTTTAATATATCACCAAGTGAAGATAAAATAAAAGAATGGATTGAAGATATAGAAGAAGAATTTAACTTTCACTACGATCATTATAATGTAGAAAAAGTTTAACTAAATAAATAAATAAATAAAATGAATAACTCACATAAAACTTGGAAACAAGCATTCGCAGAAGTAACTGCAATGCATCAAAAAGGTTTACATGTACAAGCAGTAAACTTAATGGAAAAACTAGATAATAAATATAATAGAGATACTTTAATATCACTTGATGAATATCTATTTAAATATGGAAGCACTTTGGAACCAAGTGAATTTGATAAAATAGTAAAATTATTAGAAGAAATAAAATAAAATGAAGAATAAATTAAAAGAATTAAATACTGAATTACAAAAATCAAAAGTAAGATATGCTAATCTTCGCACAACAGTATTATGTACTATAGATGAGTTAAATCAATACTTAAATGGTAATGTAAGTGATAGTTCAGTAATTGAAGTATTAGAAATACTTAAAAGGAAACTTCTAACGAAGAAATAAAAAATAAATAAAATACAATATAAATACGAATGAGTGTGGATAATATATATATGAAACGAAACGAAAAATATAATATTAAATTTGCTTTATCAATAGCAATAACTAAAAACTTATTTCTATATAAAGGTAATTTATATGAAAAATTAGATAATCACCCTTATCAAGAACAATATAGAATATTTCTTGTGAATGACTATGATTATTTAGAAGACAAAAAATTAATAAAAGAATTAAACGACTACCCACTTTGGGGGTTTAGAAAAATGAATAATAATTAAATAATATGAAGAAAATACTAATATCAGTTGGTATACTAATGACAATGTCATTTAGTAATCCAGAAAATAAAACAAATTGGGAATTGTACCAAGCGATAAGCGATGTAGAAGACTATATAGAATGGTTGAATGAAGATCTATATCAAGGTAATATAACTGAAGAATATTATGAAGTAATGTTAGAAAACTATCAAGAAACTTTACAACATTTACTAAAAGTAGAAAGAGATTTTATTCACTTAACACAGAATTAAATGGAAATGGTAATAATAACATTCGCTACTTTTGTACCAATAATGATATTAGCATTCTTAGTGTTACAAATGTATATAAATGAAGAATAATAAATAAGAAGAAGAATGAAAAATAATAAAATAACAAACGAGCCAGGATTTGAAGCACTAGGTATATTTTTACTAGTTGCAATAATAGTCATAGTAATGGCATATATAGGAATAATATGAAAATACAAGCAAGAATAGTACTAACAGAAATACCAGTGGAAATAGTAATGGAGGTAGATCCAGTATTTTGGTTAACAAATAATGAAGAAGAGCACGCTAATGCAATATGGCAATGTTTAGAAACATCTCACCCACTTTGCGTGGAAGTAGCGTTACAAAACACTAAACTATACCCAAAAACTAGTTGGATTGAGAATATTAAAATTATCACGAACTAATTACGAACACTAATAGATAATATATATAACGAAACGAAAATAAATTAATAACTAATAAATAATAAACAATGTCAAAAGAAACATTAAAATCAAAGAGATTTGTGATTAGAAAATCACTACTCGGTCAAGGGGTTCTTGTGGAATTCCAGAACAAAAAAGGTGATCTTATAACTTATGATCACGACAAAGCATATGAAGTGATGAAAGATACACTTGATAACTTAGCATGCTTTGAAAAGTATAAAAGTTATACTGCGACTAATAACATTCCAAAACTAATCAGAGATACTGAAGCAGTGGTAGAATTAGTACCAGCTGAAGTTGAAGAAACTGAAGAAGTTAAGGAAGTTGAAGCAGGCTATTTCGATGGAGATAAAGTTGAAGTAGAAGGACCAGTATTAACTTAAAAGACTAGACAATAACACTCTGGCGTAATTAGGCCTAGGTGTGTGAGAAAAAGATTAAGGAATCGGGGAGGTGCCGGTTAGTATTGAATCTCGAGTGGGTTGTAACCGCTCCTAGTCTCTAAAAACGGCTAAGAGATAATCTCAGTATCTCAATGGAGATACGTTTAGCAAGCTTCGTGGAATACAGCGAAGTATTGAGGGTGAGATTCCCTCTTTTTAAAGTAAAAAATAAATAAAATATAGTAAAAATGATAAAATTAATAAAAGAATTACAAAATCTTTACTCATGGAATCAATTCTATCAAGAAAAGAAAATGCGTAAAGAAATGAGAGTGGCTCAAGCTCAAATATCCTCTAAGAAAAGAGAAATAAATGAGTTTAAGTTAAATCAAAGAAAGAGAAAAAAATGAATAAATGGGTAATATTTGATATGGATAGCACTCTTGCTAATATAAATACTAGAAAGAATTTAGCAACAAAATCTGGTAAAATAGATTTTAATGTATTATTTGATTCTAATCTAATTACCTTAGATCAACCAAACTACAAAGTAGTAAATCTTTTAAAGAATCTAAAAGACTTTGGTTGTAAAGTATTTATATTAACAGCAAGACCAGAAACTAACTTACATGCGACAGCAGAATGGTTAAGAGAACAAAATATTCCTTGGGATTACTTGCGATGTAAACCTTATAAGATGAAATTTCTTAAATCTAACGCATGGAAAGAAGCGGAATTACATAATTTTTTTGAAGCTCGTGGTGTGTCACCTGAACAAGTGATATTATCAGTGGATGATGATAAAAAAAATATACAAATGTTTGAAAGCTATGGAATTCCATGCTTAGATCCACATTACGATCTAAATACGATACAAGTAGGATAATATAAATAACAAATTAAATAATATGACTAGGAAAGAAGCAGTTGAAGAAGCATTAGAATTTATGGATGCTATAATACCAGATCAAAGTTTATCATTAGATGAATTTATGTGTGAGTATGCTAGATTTATGAATCCAGAAGAATTTGCTTGGGGTCAAAAGTTATTAGAAGTAATATTAGATGATTGTAACGATTTTAAAGAATCTTTACTAAATTTAATATGTAAATACCCTAATGATCAAGATTTAGGAGAAAATATAAGAAAATTATACAATAGATAAAGTGGAACCAATAATAAGAGAACATATAAATACAAAAAGTTTAAGCATGAGTATTGCTAAAATAGATAAGGAATGGGAGTGGATGAAAATAAGTGTATATTCTGTTAGTAATTCTCCATATGGGTGGACTAAAAGAGAATTAAGATATTCACCTTTTGGTTTAGATAATAAAGATAGTGGATTAACAAAAAAATATGGAATTTGCCCAATAGAAATGTATATACGTGAAGCAGTATATCATATTTATGCAGAATTTCCACAAGAAGAAATAAACGAACTGTTAAATAAAATTAAAGAAAAAATATGACTTATATACCACAAATACCAATACGAGATCTGATAGAAGTAGAATTTGAAGATACAGAATATGGATTAGCAACACAAAAATATCTTAATAGAGCGTGCAAAGATGGTAATATTAACAAGAATAAGCATCTTATAATATTTAAAACAACTAGTGGAATATTAAGAGTGAACGCGACAGTGTGGATGGTAGGTAAGAAATATATCTTATTAAAAGAAAATCTTTATATACCAATTAAATCAATAATAGAAGTACAATGAATCAATTAGAAGCAGGAAAAGAATTAAAGAAAATAGAAGAAATAGCTCAAAGAATAGTGCGAGAGAGTACTTCTCAAACATGCGGAACAGAGTACCAGAAATGGACTTACGCGTTAATAAAAGCAAAGGAGGAATATTATGCCATTAACAAATGAAGAAATACAACTGATCGAACAAGCAGTTGAAAATGAAATATATAATTTAAATAAAATAGCAGAAAGAACAGTCGATCCAGTGAAAGCTCAAAATTGGGTTATCAAGAAAAGACGCTTAGAAATAGCTATGAGAGAATTAAGAGGCTGTGCTTGTGCTCCATTAAGAGACCATGTAAATACAAATTGGAGGTATGATGGGTAGTGTAAGTTTCTACGATAAAGAAGATATTGAATTAATAATTAAAGCATTACGTGATTTACAAGAAAAGAGTATAAAAGATAGATATAATCACTGTAAAGATTTAATAGAAAAATTAGAAAAACAAATAATATGAAATTTAGAGTGATACATGAAGACTATTGGCCAGTGCCAGAGACAATTCAAGATGATCTAACCATAGATCAAGCAAGAGAATTAATGAAAACTTTACAATTAGATAACCCAAAAAATGAGTATTTTATTTGTGAGTCGAAAGATGAAGAATATAAACCTATTTACGGAAACTTCTAACGATAGAATTTATAATACAAACTAAATACGATTACTTGTGGATAATATAATAAACAATCAATATATGAAAACATTTAAAAGACTAACAAGTATTAAACTAAGATTTACACGTCATCAAGAAGATGGTAGTAAACAACAAGTTGAATATAAAGGAGTTATGATTGGTGATATACCTAATGAGTATAATCATTGGTTTAACTATAAAGGATTAACTTATATAATTTCTTAATTATGAGAAAAATAAAGAAATATATATGCTTAGATTGTGGAACTGAAGTTGACTCTCCACAAAATGCTATTCCAATGGTAACAGGATGGGATAATGGACATTTTTGTGAATTTACTTTGATAGGTGAATATGATGACATGAGTGATAAAGAATTTGTAACTATTGATGGTGAAACGTATTACTTATTAGGTACAATACACTATAATTAAATAAAAAAAAAAGAAATGACTTTTACAGATTTGGCGTGTAGACCAACTACACAAATGAGGAAAAACTTAAAAGAGATTAAGAAAAATCCTAGAGAACTAATGATACATATAGTATCTTCTATGTGTGACAATAAATATATTCTATCATTAAGGAAAAACTCTGATGGTGATTTTAAGATGTCAGGTAGAGGTTTCGCTCTTAGTAACTTTGGCTTTGAATCACCTGTTTATGAAATAGAGTGGGCAGCAGATGAAGGAGATTGGAGTAAAGTAATTCACATTATAAATAGTGGATATCAACGAATAGATAAAATCAAAAGCAGATGAAAAGAGATAATGTAAATTGTAAAGTGTCGGCACTATTGCCTTAGTGGTAAAAAGAGATCGGCTTTACAAAGTAAGAATGACCTCTTCCAATTAACGTTAGAGAAGATAAGTTTTTACGAATTGCTAACAAGAGAGAAGGCGTTAAGTCGCGTATTAGACTCTATTAGCATTTCCACTCTACACGGAGCTACCCGGCAGGGTCGTAAAGCAGACGTGAGTGGGTGATACTCGGTTTAGGTGAGAAATTCATCCAAGTAAAATGTGGAATAAGGATGTACCACACTCAAAAACAACTGACGAGTTTAGAGGGTTCAATTCCCTCTTCGAGTACAAAGTGTACACAACACGACACCAGGTCAGGTGTTGACAATGAAGTATTGATTGGTATTAAGATGATACCCTTAGCACATCAGAAATCTTATGTGGTCAAAATACTAGCGGAACCAACTGACTACGGCAGTATGAGAGGTTCGATTCCTTTCTCTGGTGCTAAAATAAAATAAAATGATATTAATAGAAGTAAGAGAACTAGATTCAGGTGATATACAATATATCAATGTAGATAGTATTGATAGAATAATACCAAAGAGTCCACATAAGACCTATTTGAGTGGATGTACCAATAATGGTGGGATATATGTAGAAGAAAGTATAAGTGAAATTCTTAAATTAATAAGATTAGCTTATCATACGGATATAAGAGATTATTGTGGGAAAAAAGAAAATTTATGGAACAAAGAATTAAAAGCAAATCTTTATTCTAAAGAAAATAAATATTAATAAAATGAAAACTTATAAATCAATGATATTAGATTTTGCTGAAAAGCATAAATCAACTACTTGGAGTGAACTACATACATTCGCTTTAGCAACTAAGAAATTAAAGTATGATTCAAATAAAAGAGGTTGCTTTTCATCTTATTTTGCTGGTCACTCAGATTATAATACAAATAATGCTAAAAAACAAAAAGAGTGGAAAATATATGGTGGATATAATACACCCACTGGAAGAGCAGCTAATTCTCATGGATTACTCATGATACCTACAAAAAAAGATCCAAGGTATCTTGAAATAGTAAATGGTAAATATGTAGTTAAAGTATGGGACACAATAAGCAAATTAAATAATGAATAAACTACATTAATAAATATTAAGATTTAAAAGATGATAAGATACGAAATAGAATATTACGAAAATATAAAAAAACAAGTTAAGATCTTAGAAAGAATAGCTAAATCTTTAGAAATAATAGCAGATGAACAAGAAAGAAAAAGAAAAGAAAAACATTAAAGCATATATACTTCATGAGCAAATAGCTCAAGTAGCTGAGACAGTAGCTTTTGAAGCGGCAAATTTTTTAAATAATGAAATAAATGAGCATATATTTGATAGAGATCTAGCTGAAGAAAGTGATGATAAAACCTATCAAAAAATATATAAAAAGATTTATAATGAAATAATAGAAAGATTAACAAGATGATACAACACGACTTAGATAGAGCAATATGTGCTATAACACAAGAAGTATTAAATAAATTAGATACAGAAGAAGTTATACGAGAGACTATGATAGATTATGGTATTCACCCGTTTGGTGATGACGTAACTGAGAATCAAGTACATATAGCTTTTAATGAAATATACCAAGAAGTAATTCATAGATTGAAAGAAGATTATTAATGCAAATAACGAAATGTAAACATAGGAGTTTACAAATTTTTATAAATGTAAACATAGGAGTTTACAAAAACAAATTACAATCTAAATACGAATGCTAATGGATAATATAATTAAATAAAACAAATGAAAAAATTTAACGGATTTGAAGCATACTATATTATAGAATGCTTAGAACATCATACTGAAAACTTAGAAAAACAAGTTTTAGAGACAGAAAAACAAGGTAAAACATCTATTTTTGCACCAGGTTATTTTACTATGGTATCCAAAGATGTAATTAGACACATTAAAGAATTAACACTTAAAAAATACAAAGAAACACTATGAGTAAACAAATAACCCTATACCAAAGATTAAAACCAGAGGCGAAAGCTGGATTAAAACACATTAAGAACGAACCATATAAATTAAGTATAAATATTATTGTGAGTTTGCTTAAATCTAAGCAATTTTACTCTGATCTAACAATTGAAGAGGTAAAAAATATTATTGTGTTTTCTGAAGTAGAACCAAAATCAGTATTTGATTTTAGATTTGGAGATTTTCTTTTTGAACCAAACTTAGATGAAGCGCCATGAGAACAACATATGAAGAAATATTTGAACTACTAGGCGTTAAGAATGTAACTAGTAAAAGACAGAAAAAGAATGGTACTCATTGTTTTGAAATACCATTTAAAACTTATAGTGGAAAAAGAATAAGGTTAGCTACATACAAGAGTGGTGCAATAAGAAATGTTAATGGATGTTATAGTTGTTATCAACTTAATCCAACTAAACTAGAGAAATGGCAAAATACTGACTTTGATCACAAAGTAAGGATACCAATAACTAGTCACGAAGGTAGATTAGAGTTTTTACTTAAATTTATAATAAGGAATTACTATAAAAAACAACATACTATAACTAAATGGAAAACTTATACTCACGAACCTTACATTTCAGTAACGGTTGGTGGACAAAAATATAGAATACAATGAAAAAAGAAACATTAAAAAGAGACGATGGAATGAGTTACCTGATTGGGGACTCAAATAGATATAGCACTGATAAAGGTGAAATAAGCTTAGTAGGTCCATGTATGGCTACAATGCAAACATTTGAAATATATTGTATTGAAGGAAATTTATTTTGTGATATAGAAAGATATGATACATTAGTAGAGGCTGAAAAGAGAATTCAAGAATTACTACTTTAAAATAATTTATTATGAAAGACGAAACAATAGAAAAATTGATCTCTAAATCCAAAGATGGAAAAACGAGGCAAGTGGTTAGAATAACTAAACACAAAGGACATAAGAACCGAAAGGGAGAGGTGTATAAAACATCTAGAACTTTACATTTAAAAGCATAAGATGACGGTAAGAGAATTAATAGAAGAATTAAGATTGAAAGATCAAGATGCACCAGTAAGGTTTGCATCTCAACCAAATTGGCCGTTTGAATACTCTATAAATGGAGTAGTTCAAGCAGTAGTAGACAAACCAGATAAGTATACTTATGATGGGTATGAGCAAGAAGATGTAGTATATCTTGAAGAAGGTAGACAAATAGGGTATTTACCTAGTGGAGCTAAAGAAGAATTAGGATGGTAATGAAAAACGAAGATAAAATATTAAGAACTATTAGTATAACAATGCGAGAGCGATGGGATGCTATGAAACCTAATGTTTATAGAAATCGTAAAAAATATTCTCGAAAGAAAAAACACAAAAATGAAGAATAAGTTAAAAGCAATTTATAAAACAGTATCTTCAATAATAGTAATAACATTTGCATCAGTGTTTTTTGTTATCACTTATTATTTAGCTAAACTGTGGAATTTAATTAAAAAATTATGGAAGAAAAAAGAAAAATAGAATTATTAAATGACTTTTTTGATTCAGAAATAACTACTGAAGACAACGACGCATTCAACTGTGACTATTCATGTTATGAAGAAATAACGGCTGATGGTTATGAAGTATACGTATTTACGGGCTGTCCTAATGGACCTGTAAGTGTTAGTCAAGAAGTTTACTATTATGATCACGCTCTACCAGAGGAAATTATAAAAGTATACGAATACAATAGAAATGTGATACATATAGATGAGCTTTTATATGATCATTTAGATCTAGATCATTACTTATTAGGATTATTTGAAGAATATGTAGATGAGATATTAGATAACAATGATAGTTTATCTGAAATAGAAACTAAAGAATTAAAAGAAGAATATGAAATCGAAGACAAAGAAACAGAAACTGCCTAAGTGGTTTAATGGAGAGGTATACCCAGAAGGAGAGGTTGTAAGAAACCCATTCTCTGGACAAGAATATGAATTAACAGCTGAAGAACTTAGTATGTATGACTTGATCATAGGATTACAAATGGTAATTGAATCACTATACGGAGGAGATATGCTTGATCCAGACACTGCGTATTTACAAAAAGATATGGCGAGAGGATTAAGTTGGTTTAGACAAAATAACGCAGAAGCTTATATGGTATTACTAGATTAACACGATTAGCACAGAACACCACTACACGAAAGTGTTTAATTTCCGGTGTAGCAAGCTCATACATAGAACTCGGCGACCAGTGACTCGAGGGACAGTATGGGCTTTTCGTGGTAGAAAGAATTAATAATTAAAAAAAAAAGATGGCAGTAACGAGAGATGAATTTGAAGCGTACACAGATGTACAATATTCAGGAGTAACTAACATGTTTGACGTGAAAACAGTTAGTCAATTAAGTGGTTTAGATAGACCTAAAATAATAGAAATCATGGAAAAATATGATATCTATAGTAAAAAATATAGTGAAGATGAGTAGAAGAAATAAAGTAGAAAGATATTTAGATAAATATAATCATTTTATGGAGTTGATAAGAACACTTACCGGTATCACTGTATTGATATTGCAAATAATAATATTATTAAAATTATGACAGGAGAAACAGGATATATAATAATTGAAACAAGAAATACTTATGAAACATTATTTGATAATAGCGATAATAAGCCTTGTGATGACGAACTGTTCAACCCGAAAAAGATCGGCGCCGTGTAAGCAGTGCCCACATTATACACAATTAAATAAAATAGAATTAAATGGGAACAAGAAGTTTAACAAGGGTGATTCCACGACAAGAGGGATTATCTTTTAGTGAAGGTCACAATCACGTAGAAAAAAGTGTGATAAATATGTATCGTCAATATGATGGATATCCAACTGGTCATGGAATTGATCTAGCGGAATTCTTAGACGATTTTAAAGTAGTAAACGGATTAAGTATTCCTAGGCCTACTAAAGTGGCTAATGGAACCGGCTGTTTAGCCGCTCAACTAGTACAACATTTTAAAGATGGACCAGGTCATGTATATTTAGAAGCATTAAATGGAGAACCAGGAGATAGTTGGGAGGAATATATATATACTTTATACCCTAAAGAAGGTGAACCAACTTTTATATCTATATATGATGTATGGAAAAAGGAATGTATTTTTGTAGGTACAGCTGAAGATCTTTTAAATAAGTATGCTCACAATCATTACAACCATACAAACTAAATACGATGACTAACGGATAATATATAAAAACAATGTTTAATCGTAAAAAGATGACAAAAAAAGAATTAGATCATTTAGCAGAGTTAGTAGTAAATAAACTACTTATTAACTTAGGAGTAATTCCATTTGAAGAACATAAAGAAAATTCAAACAAAAGATCAAGAAATACTGATGATGAAATAGATAAACTTCATCAACAGATTTTATCTAATCTAATAATGGGAGATTCAGAATATTTCATTTCTAATGAAGAGATGTTAATAGGTGAGTTAGCTAGACTACAAACAATCTTAATGATATATGAAGATAAAGAAGAATATGAAAAAGCTGCTATAATTCTTGGGAAACTAAGAGCTATACAGCATAAATTAAACCACGAATGATAAAGCCAATGCTAGCGCATATGTATAACCCGGATAAAGCAATATTTCCGTGTTATATTCAACCAAAATTAGATGGTGTTCGCTGTATAATAACAAGACAAGGAGCTTTCTCAAGAACAGGGAAAGAATTTAAAAATATAGAACATATAAAAGCTCATTTAGAAATCAATTTTTTTGATAGATTTCCAGATGTA